>Ga0302324_100007497_pt1 | contig 23184 bp, 17 predicted proteins | sample Palsa_T0_1_FD_201949 | JGI IMG/M metagenome (GOLD analysis project Ga0302324, IMG submission 201949) | Peat permafrost microbial communities from Stordalen Mire near Abisko, Sweden - Palsa_T0_1 | ecosystem: Environmental > Terrestrial > Soil > Palsa > Peat permafrost | place: Sweden: Abisko...
CAAACCAATCCAGCGCGCTGGTCATCACTTCGGGATCAAACTGCTCCCGATACCGCGCCATCAGCACATGGCTGGCCTCGTCGATGAGGCCCATGGCAAAAAGCTGCCCCGCGTGCACCGCCCGCTCCGGATGCTTTTGCACGTCGCGCACCTGGTTCATGCGCAGCGCAAACTGCCGGCACGCCGCCATATTGGCGAACACAACATTGCCCGTATAAGAAAAAAGCGGCTCCGCGAACTGGTACCGTTCACGCGCGCTTCGCGAAATATGAAACTCCATCATTGATAAACCAGCTCCAAAAACCGTTCAGCCTGCCGAGGGCGCCAGTACAGCAACCGGGGCGAGCCGGCGCGCATTCCTGCTACTAGATGGATGCCGCCTGGCTTGTTCGCAGCCAAAAGGTAAAGTATCACCCTTGGCGGCATGCACGCAGCCTTCGCGGGTTCCGATGAGACGGAAGCGGCGCTCGCGATGCGCAATCGGGCTGTCCCTCTATACTTTGGAGAGCCTCCGACCCATGCCTCCCTCAATCCAATCCGAAGCTGCCGGGCCTCTCCAAGCCGGTGGTCCCGCGCGCTCGATCGCTTATCTCTCCAGCCGCTACCCGACGCTGTCGATGACCTTCGTGCTGCGCGAAGTGCTGGCCCTGCGCGCTCTGGGATTTCGCATTGAGACTGCCTCCATTAATCCTCCCGATCGCCCGCCACAGAAGCTCACCCCGACGGAACGCGAAGAGGCCGCGCGAACGTACTGCGTGAAGTGCCACGGCCTCCTTGGAGCCGCAGCCGCGCACGCAAGAACACTTCTGGGAGATTTCATCGGCTACCTTCGCGGCGTATTACTAGCCTTCCGCCTCGCAGGACTCGATCTCCACCGACTGCTCCTCAATTTGGCCTATTTCACTGAAGCACTGATGGTGGGCCAATGGATGCGCCGCAATCGCCAGACTCATCTGCATGTGCATCTCGCCTCGCAGGCCGCCAGTGTGGGCCTTTTTACGCAGCGCGTCTTCCGCGTGGGCTATTCCTTCACTGTTCACGGCCCCGACGAGTTCTACGATACGCGAGGCCAGTACCTTGCCCGCAAAATCGACGCCGCCGACTTTATTGTCTGCGTCAGTTCCTACACGCGCAGCCAGCTGATGAGCCTGTCGCCCTATAAACATTGGGGAAAGACGATCGTCGCGCATCTCGGCGTGGATGCGATGCTGTTCTCGCCTCTGCCGAAGCCCTTGCCGCGCGAAGCCTTTGAGATTCTCTGCGTAGGCCGCCTTACGCCCGCCAAGGGCCAGCACCTGTTGATCGACGCCGTTGACCGGCTTACGCAACTGGGACGCCCCGTGCGCTTGCATCTGGTCGGCAATGGACCGGATTATGATTCGCTGCGCGCACATGCGGACCGTCTGGCGCATTCCGAATCCGTCGTCTTTGAGGGCGCAGTAAATCAGGACCGCATTCGCAGCATCTATGCCATTGCCGACGTGTTCTGCCTGCCCAGCTTTGCCGAAGGCCTGCCCGTTGTCCTCATGGAAGCTATGTCCATGCAGATTCCCTGTGTCACAACCAGCATTGCCGGAATTCCAGAGCTGATCCGCGACGGGATCGACGGCCTGCTGGTTGCTGCTTCCGACCTCGATGCTCTGGTCGACGCTTTGGTAACGCTGATGGACGATGAAGAGATGCGCAATCGAATTGCAAAGACCGGGCGGACGCGCATCCTGGAGCACTACCAGTTGGCCCGCAATATTGAAAAGCTCGCCGCAATTTTCGTTGAGCAGATCAAGGCATAGCGCGTGTCTCAAAAATGGCCATCGCAGCTTGGCGCAATCCCTCAGGGGTTAAAACCCCTTGTTTTTCCGGCCTTTTTCGGCACGACTGAAGTCGTGCCCTGACACAAAGCGGGTTTACGAAGCACGCTTCAGCAATTCCCAAGCAGTCGAGTCACCGCCGCAATCAGTCCCGAAACGTCTGACGGATTTGCCTCCACCGCCGGGTCCCATCCTGAATCACGCAGCGTCGCGCTGGTGATGGGCCCAATCGAAGCCGCAGCCACTCCGGCAAACGGCCACGCAACGCCAGCCGCCTGAGCCGCTTCAACCAAATGGGTCACACTCGATGAGCTTGTAAACGTCGCCACGTCGATCCGTTCCGCAAGCGCCTTGCGCAGTTGTTCTGGCGCTGCTTCCGGCATCACATTCCGATAGGCGTCAACGACATCAACCTGAGCGCCCGCCGCACGTAGGGCATCCGGAATCACATCCCGCGCAACGGCAGCCCGCGCCAACAGGATTCTCTTCCCCGCCGCGCAGCTTGCCACCGATGAAACCAGGCCTTCCGCGACATAGGACTCTGGCACAAGCGCGACATTCAACCCGGCTTCCCGCGCGGCATTCGCTGTGCCTTCGCCAACCGCAGCTACTTTCAACCCGGCCGGCTGCGCCAACGCTACTCGCAACGCTGCCGCTCGCTCAGCTAGCGCCCGAACCGTATTCGCACTGGTGAGAATCAGCCAATCGTATCTGCCGAGCCCCAACAGCGCCGCATCCAGCGGCTCAAATCTTGCCGGCGGCTGAATCTCCAGCACCGGAACCTCAACCGGTGTGGCACCGAGCGCCCGCAAACCCTCGCTCAGCTTTCCCGCTTGATGGGCGGCGCGAGTCACCAACACACGCCGCCCCGTCAACGGCAGCGAAGTCACCGCGACTCCCCGCTCGCAGCAGCCGCAAGCAGCGGTCCAGCCCCGGCTTCAATCAGCATCTTTGCCGCCAGCCGCCCCAGAGCTACCGGATCTGCTTCACCACGCGGCGCTCGATGGAAGATCCGCACCGCCGATCCCGTCTCCGGCGCAGCCACAACGCCAAAAATCTCATCGAAAACCTCACCGCCCGCCGCCCACTCCGGCTGGGGCCTAATCCGGCAATAGATTCCGATCGGCACCTGGCACCCCCCACCCAATTCCGCCAGTGCCGCCCGCTCCGCTGTCACGGCAAACCGCGTGGCCGGATCATCGAGAAACGCTACCGCCCCAATCGTCGCCGCGTCGTCCTTCCGCGTCTCAATCGCCAGCGCGCCCTGACCAGCCGCTGGGCAAAAATCATTGGGCTCCAACCGCTCCCGCACCCACTCCGTCTTCTCCAGACGATCGAGACCGGCCGCCGCCAGCACAGTCGCGTCCACCTGGCCCTCGGCCAACTTGCGCAGCCTGGTGTCCACGTTGCCGCGAAATTCCACTGCTTCAATATCCGGCCGCAGCGCCTTCAACTGCGCGCGCCGCCGCTGGCTGCTGGTCCCCACACGCGAGTCCTGCGGAAGTTCAGCCAGGCTGGCGTACTTCACTGAAACAAACACATCCCGCGGGTCAGCACGCGTTGGTGTGGCGGCGAGAACAAATGGTGCGGGCAGCTCCGTGGGCAGATCTTTTAGCGAGTGAACAGCGAGGTCCACGCGTCCCTCGGCCAGCGCCTCCTCAATCTCCTTGGTGAACATGCCCTTCGATCCGACTTGCGCAAACGTTACTTCCTGCAGCCTGTCGCCGGTGGTTTTGATGATCTCAATCTCGACCTCGTGGCCCTGGCCGCGCAGCAGCGCAGCAATGTGGTCGGCCTGCCAAAGCGCCAGTTGCGAACCACGGCTTCCAATGCGCAGCTTCATCGGCGAGTCTCCACGGTCGCCGCGTTCACCGGCTCGCTCTCAGCTTTTTCGGTTGCCGGCTTCTCATCACGATGCGGCAGTGGTTGAACCTGCTCGACGGGCGCGCTCGCGCGTTCCGATTCTCGATCCGCTGCCGCAGAAACCGACCACTCCTCGCACACCGCCTCCAGCCGCACCTGGTCTCCCTCGCGCGCCGCCTGCTTTAGCGCCTGCATCGGCGGATGAAGAAACTTGTTCACCAAGCCCCGCGTAAGCGCCTCTACCGCGGCAATCTGTTCCGCAGTTAATCCGTCCAGCCGCGCGTGCATCCGCTTGAGTTCGGCCTGGCGAATCTCTTCGCCCTGCCGCTGCAATGCGACAATCGCCGGAGCCACATTCACCGTCCGCTGCTTCTGGTGGAAGCGTTCCACCTCGCCGGCAATCAGCGTCTCCGCATCACTGGCCTCGCGGCTGCGCTCCGCCAAGTGCTGTGCGGCCACGGCTTGCAGGTCGTCGATGTCGTAAACAAAAACGCCTTCAAGTTCGCCCATCGAGGGGTCCACATCGCGCGGCACGGCAATGTCGATAAAGAACATGGGCCGGTTTCGCCGCCGCTGCATGAACGCCTGTCCGTGCTCGCGGCGGAAAATGGGGTGCGGAGCGCCAGTCGAACTGATCACAATGTCCGCATCGCTGGCCGCCTCATACATCTGCTCGTATGGAATCACGCGCCCTTTGAACTGCTCAGCCATGCTCCGCGCACGGTCCTGCGTCCGGTTGCAAACCAGAATGGCTCCGGCGCCTTGCTGGACCAAGTGCCGAGCTGCCAGTTCGCTCATCTTGCCCGCACCAACAAGGAAAACGGTCCGCCCTTGCAGCGAGCCGAATATCTTTTTTGCCAAATCCACGGCCACGGACGCAATCGAAACCGAGCTTGACCCAATCTCCGTCTCCGTGCGGACTTTTTTGGCCGCTGCAAACGCGCTCTGCAACAGGTGCTCCAGTTGGCCGGAAACCGTCCCCGCCGCCCGCGCCACTGCAAACGCCTCTTTCACCTGGCCCAGAATCTGCGGCTCGCCAACCACCATCGAGTCCAGGCTGGCAGCCACGCGAAACAAGTGCCGCACCGCATCGCGGTCAGTTTGCTTGTAGATGTGCGGCTCGAGCAGCGCGCGATCCAGCCCAAAATGTTGGTGCAAGAAGCCGGTCAGGTCCGCATCCGGCGACTCCACGGCCGCCAGCAACTCCACGCGGTTGCATGTGGAAACGATCATGCACTCTGTCACGCCCTCCACCGCTGCCAGCGCGCGCGTCGCATCCGCCAGGTCGTCGCGGCTGATCGCAATCCGCTCCCGCAGTGCAATCGGCGCAGTCTTGTAGTTCACTCCAACAATGGCCAGTGTCATGGGGCACCGAACCTGTGCACGTGGCTGAACAGGTTGGCGGTCCACACCACCACCATCACCGCAAACACCGCCCCGGAGAGATAAGCAGCTTTGCGCCCGCGCAGCCCGGCGGCCCGCCTGACAAGCAGCAGCATGACGTAAATGGCCCAGCTCACAAATGCCGCAATAATCTTGGGATCGAGAAAATACGCCGCGCCCAGCGCAGTCTCCTGCGCCAGCACCGCCCCAATCACCAGCCCCACCGTCATGCACGGAAACCCGAATTCCAGCGTGGCCTCGGAGATTCGCTCCAGCGTATCGAGCGCCGGCAGCCAGTCGAGCGGCGCCCACCCGGATTCCCCATTGGCCGCGAATCGGGTTTTGGGTTTGGCCTTGAGCCGCCGCTCCTGCACGAGGTAAAGTATCGAAGCCAGCAGGCTGAAGCCCAGCGCCACATAGGCCAGCATCAGCGCCGCAATATGCGCGATCAGCCAGCTCACCCGCACGCCTTGAGAGGGGAAAAAATAGCGATCCGGTCCCAGCGCAGGCACCAGCACGAGAAAGAACGTCACAGGCAAAGCGAACAAGCCGAGCGATATGGCGTCGTAGATCCACCACACCAGGAAGAAGACCGAGACTACCGCGAGGCCGAGCAGCGATTGCACCTCGCGTGCGCCCACGGGAACCCACCGATGCGCCTGCAACAGCATCTCGACGTCCGAGACAAAGTGGAAAAGCCACGCCATTCCGCCCAGGTGCACGCACCACCGGCGCCAACGCTCCACTTTGTAGAGCACGGCCGGAAACACGGCGACACTCGCCGCCGCGTACAAAATAGCCGCAACTCGAAGCCAGAGCAGATACATATCGACTTTCACCATAGAGGCGTAACTGCTCAGTATACTGTGATCCAAATCACCAAACCGGCTCCTGCTCACCCGAAGTATGATCCAAGTCATGCGGATTGGCTTTTCCTGCCCCGTACTGCCGGGCCACATGTATCCCATGACCACCCTGGCCCGGAAGGTGCGCCAACGCGGCCACGAGGTGTTCTTCCTGGGCATTCCGGACGCCGAACCGATGGTCCGGGCCGCGGGGCTGGAGTTTTATCCCTACGGCGCTGCGTTGTTTCCCGCCGGTGATATGGCGCGCCGTGTCCGCATTCTCAGCCAATTGAGCGGCATAAAGGGTATTCGGTTCACATTGAACCTCTTCAAAGACACCGTCCGCGCAGCGTTCGATGACGCGGAACGCGCCATTCGGGAATCGCGGGCGGATGCGCTGGTTCTTGACGCCACATGCCGTGGATTGAACCTGGTGGCCATGCACCTCAAGGTTCCCTTCATCCACGTGTCCAACGCCATGCACTTCGATTTTTCCGGCCACACGCCGCTTTGTCTGGTTGACGCGCCTTATCGGCCCGGACCGCTGGCATTTGTCCGGAATTTGCTGACGATAAAGGCTTTTCTGCTCATGGGCTCCCCGGTTACTGCGATCGAACGCGCCTACGCAAAGCAAGTCGGATTGACCATAAACGTCGCCGACCCGCAAGCCCACCGTTCCAGGCTCGGTCAGCTCACGCAAACGCCCAGGGAGTTCGACTTCCCCAGCGACCACTGGCCCGAGCACTTCCACCACACCGGCCCATTCCACGATGCCTCTCTGCGGCCACCCATCGACTTCCCATGGGACCAGCTCACTGGCGAGCCGTTGATCTACGCATCCATGGGAACGCTGCAGAATGGGTCAGAGCAACTCTTCAACGCGATTGCCGCAGCAGCCCAGGCCCCAGGCCGCCAGTTGGTGCTTTCGATCGGCGCCAACCTCGATGGCAGCAAAATCACCCCGCTTGCGACCAACACAATTGTCGTCAAGAACGCGCCGCAGATCGATGTGTTGAAGCGGGCAACACTCTGCATCACCCATGCCGGATTGAACACGGTCCTCGAATCGCTCAGCGCCGGCGTTCCCATGGTGGCCATCCCCATCACCAACGACCAACCGGGAGTGGCCGCGCGCGTGGCCTATACCCACACCGGCGTGGTGCTGGCCTTCAAAAAGCTCACCGGCGATGCCGGAGCAGAAAAGCTCCGCGCCGCAATCGAAACCGTTCTGAAAGATACTTCCTATCGGGACAATGCTCAGAGTATCCAGCGAGCCATCGTCAGCATCAACGGTCTGGAGAAAGCCGCTGACATTGTCGATCGCACCCTGCGTGAGGCACTCAGTTTGACACTAGCAAAAGCTGCACCGGCGAATCTCGATCTTGCGGCGCGTTAGAGGCCTTTCTTCATCACCTCAAGTCCAGCCTTCGATACCTGCACGTCGTCCTCCGACTTGCCTCCGCTGAATGCGACAATCACGTAGCCGCTGCTCGTCTTGAGAATCACTCCGCCCTGCCAGCCGAACTCGCCCGTCATCGGCGCGCCGCCCGCGGTTCCCGAGTCCTTCAGCGTTCGAGCCATCTCCGCCGATTTGGCGTAGGCAATCCCGAGAAGATTGTTGCCGTTCGCGCTGGCCTTTGGATCCGTCATGTGCCCCACCACAGCCATCTTCGACGACCACCCCTGCACGCTGTCGCCCTCTGCGTAGCTCACAACGGCCACGCCCTGAATGTTCAACTCCGCGGCCTTCTGCTTCATCGCCTCAAGAGCCGCAGTAGCCAGGGCGTCGAGCTTCTTCGCGTTCGCCGGCTTCGCCGCCATTAGCTGCCCCGCGCTCAAAACCATCCCTGCCGCAACCACTAACCCCAAAACAAGCATCCGCATCTTCATTCCATCCCTCTTTCGTTGGCGACCCCAGGTCAGCTTCCACCCCGCATGCTTCATCGGAGTAGTCTACCCTGCGACAACCCCTCTGACCGAAACACCAACCCAAACCCGCAATCCACAGCCTGAACCGGATACCCGCCCCGCAACGGTATTCTTAGAGCCAGCGTGATCAAGGAAGACATTCAACCCGCGTCCTCATCGTCGCCGCCCGCAGACCAGGCTCTCGCCGACCTGACGCCTTTCATGCGCCAGTGGACGGCGGCCAAGCGCGAGAATCCCGATGCTCTTCTTTTCTTCCGCATGGGCGACTTTTATGAACTCTTCTATGACGATGCAGTCACCGTGAGCCGCGAGCTGCAGTTGACCCTGACCGCCCGCGACCGCGAGCGCTCGCAACCCATGTGCGGCGTGCCTTACCACGCCGTCGAATCGTACCTCACGCGTCTGCTGCGCAAGGGCTACCGCATCGCCATCTGCGACCAGATGGAGGACCCCAAGCTCACCAAGAAAATCGTCCGCCGCGAAGTCACCCGCGTGCTCTCGCCCGGCACCGCGCTCGACAACGCCCTCGGCCAGGAGCAAAACAATTTTCTCGCCGCGCTTTTTGAAACGGGCTCAGCAAAGGAACCTATCTGCGCCATAGCCCTGCTTGACGTCTCGACAGGCGAGTTCCGCACCGCCGAATTCGCCGGCCCAACCGCCCGCCAGCAAGCGATCGACGAAATCGTCAAAGCCACCCCCAGCGAGGTGCTGCTGCCCACGAGCGCCGAGCTGCCTGCCCAGCTCGAACTCGGTCTGGAGCGTATCGCGGCCCGCACCCGCGTGGACGATTGGGTATGGACACGGGACTTCGCCGTGCCCCTCGTAGAACGCCAGCTCAACGTCCGCACCCTCGAAGGGTACGGCCTCGACACGCGTCCAGCGGCCGCAATTGCCGCCGGCGCCGTGCTGCATTACGTCCGCACCACGCAGAAGATTGAAGCGCTGCACATCAACAGCCTGAAGTTTCAGGAGCACTCCACCTGCCTCGAACTCGACCAGGTCACAGTGCGCAACCTGGAATTAGTCGAGCCGCTCTTTATTGGCCAGGACAATCGCGCGACGCTCTTTCACACCCTCGATGCATGCCAGACTCCCATGGGCAAGCGCCTGCTGCGTTCCACAATCCTGCGCCCGCTCATCGACGCCGAAGCACTCGAAGCCCGCTATGAAGCTGTAGCAGATTCGCACGCCGACCTGCTCAAGCGCGAAGAGATCCGCCGCGCCTTCAGCGGCATTCTCGATCTGGAACGCCTGCTCGCGCGTCTCTCGCTCGACTCCGCCGGCCCCCGCGACGTTCGCGCCATCGCCGCCAGCCTCAACAAGCTTCCCGCCCTCAAGATCGCCCTCAGCGCCATGCAGGCAGGGCTCTGGAGATCTCTAACCGATCGCCTCGACACGCTTGAAGATGTAACCGCGCTGATCGAGACCACGCTCGTTGCCGAGCCTCCGCTCACCCTTGTCGATGGCGGCGCCATCGCAGCCGGCGTGGACCAGGAGCTCGACGAACTGCGCACCATCTCTTCCACCGGACGCCAATCCATTGCGGCGATCGAAGAGCGCGAGCGCCAGCGCACCGGCATCGGATCACTCAAGGTCCGCTATAACTCGGTGTTCGGTTATTACATTGAGATCACCAAAGCCAACCTGCCGCACGCCCCCGCGGACTACGAACGCAAACAGACCCTGGTGAATGCCGAGCGCTTCACCACGCCTGAATTAAAGGAATATGAGAGAAAGATTCTTACCGCACACGACCGCTCCATTGAGATTGAAAAACGCATTTTCGTGGATCTGCGAAAGAACGTGCTGGAAGCTGCCGCCCGCATCCGCCGCAGTTCCGCGTCTGTTGCCGAGTCAGATTTGTTGGCTAACTTCGCGCATCTGGCCGCGCTGCGCCGCTATGTGCGCCCTGTGATTGCGGAAGAGCCCGTGCTCGAAGCCGTCGCAGGCCGCCATCCGGTAATAGAACAATGGATGGAAGATACGCGCGAAGGCCGCTTCATCCCCAATGACTTATATCTCAACGCAGCGGGATCGGATGAAAACGATACCGGTCCGAGTTTGTTACTTATAACTGGACCTAACATGGGTGGCAAGAGCACTTATCTCCGCCAGGCGGCCATGTTAGTCCTGCTAGCGCAAATGGGTAGCTTTGTGCCCGCGCAGAGTATGCGCTTCGGTTTGGTGGACCGCATCTATACGCGCATCGGCGCCAGCGACAATGTCGCTCGCGGACGCTCGACCTTTATGGTCGAGATGACGGAGACGGCCACCATTCTGAATACAGCCACGCGCCGGTCGCTCATCCTTCTCGACGAGATGGGCCGCGGCACAGCTACGTTTGACGGTCTTTCCCTCGCTTGGGCAACCGTCGAGTATCTGCACGCGGAGACCGGCGCGCGCACCCTCTTCGCCACGCACTACCACGAGCTCACCATATTGGCTGAGAAGCTGCCGCGCGTTCGCAATCTTCGAGTAGGAGTTAAAGAAGCCGCGGGTGGCATTGTTTTCCTGCATAACATCGAGCCCGGCGCAGCCAGCAAGAGTTATGGTATCGAGGTAGCTCGCCTGGCTGGATTGCCCGCCGCAGTGATAGAGCGAGCCAAGCGCGTGCTGCGCCAGCACGAGAAACAGGAACGTCAGAGCGTGCAGGTAGAGACCGCCGACCCGGTGCAGTTAACCATCTTTACTCCACTCTCGCAGCGCATCGTCGACCGCGTCGAAGCCACGGACGTAAACTCGCTAACTCCATTACAAGCATTGAATCTGCTCGAAGAGTTACAGCAGGAATTGAAGGAAAAAGCATGACGCAAAGGCAGGGATCAGGGGTCAGGGGTCAGGGATCAGGGGCGCTTGCGAGGGCGCAGCGATGAAAGAATTGCGCCGTGCCGCGGGAAGCCTGCTCGTAGTGGGCCTGTCAGGCGTCGAGCTAACCGGCCTCGAACATGCCTGGCTCAAGCTGGTCAGGCCCGCCGGCATCATCCTCTTCCGCCGCAACATTGAAGACGCGGCGCAGACGCGCGCCCTGCTTAATGAGGCGACATCGTTGTGCGCGCCGCACAGTCTTCGCTGTGTCGATGTAGAGGGCGGCTCGGTCGATCGCCTCCGCGATGCGCTTGCTCCACTGCCGTCCGCGCAGGCCGTGGCACAAGCCGCGGCACGAACCAGGAAGACGTTCCTTATCCGCGAGCAAGGCGAATTAGTCGCCCGCGCCGTGAGGGCATTCGGGTTCAACACAACTCTCGCGCCGGTGCTCGACCTCGCCTCGCCCGCCTCCGCGCAGGTCATGGGCACGCGTTCGGCCGCTCCTACAGCTGAAGGAGTCATTGAATACGGAAAGAACTTCTTGCTCGGCCTCGCAGCGCACGGAGTTGCCGGTTGCGGCAAACATTATCCCGGCCTCGGCGGCGGAATGCTCGACTCGCATCTCGAAACACCCGCGATTCACCGGACCATCCACGAATTGAGCCGAGAGGACCTCGCCCCGTATCGTGAGCTACGCGATCAACTACCAATGATTATGATCAGTCACGCAGCTTATCCCGATACGCCGGGTCGCGTGCGCCCCGCATCGGTTTCGCGTTACTGGATTACGAATGTGCTGCGCAAGCAAATCGGCTATCGCGGCATCGTCTTCTCCGACGACCTTGAAATGGGTGGAATTCTGAGGTTCCTCTCGATTGAAGAAGCAGTGGTCGCCGCAATCCGCCCGGGGATGGACCTGATGGAGATATGCCACAGCCCCGAGCTGATTCTGCGCGCTTACGAATCGTTGGTTCGTGAAGCAGAACGATCCCAAGCCTTCCGGGATTTGCTGCTCGCCCGCGCTAGAGAAACTTCTCTGAAGCGCAGAAAGTTGTTTTCACGTAAGCCTTCCGCGGCTCTTTCAGCGCGGCAGTTCGACGCCCTGCGCACGCGCATTCAGCGCTTTGGCGAGACGATTCGAAAAGCTCCGCCCACACTGGAGAGAAAACCCGCATGAGCGCCAAGCCCATGACCGTAGCGGGCATCATGAGCGGCACTTCTGCCGATGGAATCGATGTCGCCATCGTGCGCATCGCGCCGGGCAAACTGCGCCCCAAGCTTTCGCTCCTTGCGCATGAGAGCTTTCGCTTCCCCGCTCCGCTGCGTCGCGCCATCCTCGCCGCGATGAATGCCGCATCCACATCGACGGCCGAACTCGCGCGCCTGAATTGGCGCCTGGGCATCGCCTACGCCGAAGCCGTTCGGGCCACGCTGAAGCAGCATCCGGTCAAACTCGACCTTATCGGTTGCCACGGGCAAACGCTCTATCATCAGGCGCGCGCCGCCAGTTACGCCGGCCGCAGCTTTGCCTGCACCTGGCAGGCAGGCGAGGCGCAGGTCATCGCATCCACCTTGCGCGTTCCAGTAGTCTCGAACTTCCGCCCCGCTGATATGCTTGCCGGCGGCCAAGGGGCTCCGTTGGTTTCTCTCTTAGACTACGCGCTCTTCGCGCATCCCACGCGCGGCCGCGTGTTGCAGAACATCGGCGGCATCGCCAACCTCACCGCGATTCCTGCGGCAACAAGCCCCCGCACAGTGATCGCCTTCGACACCGGTCCAGGCAACATGGTGATCGACGCGCTGGCTCTCGAACTTGTCGGCAAGCAATACGATCGCAATGGCGGCATCGCTGCCCAAGGCAGAGTGCTTCCGCCCGCGCTGGCCGGCGCATTGCGCAATCCATATTTCCAGCTGAAGCCTCCGCGCACCGCAGGCCGCGAGGAGTTTGGGCGCGAATATGCGGCTAAGTTTTTGGCAGCTTGCCGGCGATACAGCGATAAGCCGGAAGACGCAATCGCAACTGCGACCGCACTCACTGCGGAAACCATTGCCGGCAGTTACAAGAAATTCATCCTACACAAAATGCGCGGGGAGGGAAAGGTGCAGCGCAGCGTGGATTACATCGTCTCCGGCGGCGGTGCGCGGAATAACACGCTCATGGCCATGCTGGCACAGCGCCTTGAACCGCTGGGATGCGAATTGGCGGCAAGTGAAGATTTCGGCCTGCCTGTTGAAGCCAAGGAAGCCGCGGCCTTTGCGCTGCTTGCGTGGCAAACCTGGCATCGCCTCCCTGGTAACGTGGCAGCGGCAACGGGAGCGAGACGGCTCGTGATTCTGGGGCAGATCTCGTATGTTTAGGACCCGATTGCGCTCGTTGAGGTTCGTGGTTTCCCACCCTTGCGAGAAGAGCGTTCGCAAGGATGGGGCACGGAGCATTTTCGGCGCGACCGGCCATTTCTTCAATGCTCGGGCGGGTTGGTTGATTTTTCTTTTGGGTACTGCGGTCGTGCTGGGAGGGTGCCATTCCGCTCCTCGCGATCCCAACACGGTGGTCTTCCTGATCGAGAGCAGCCCCGCGAATCTCGACCCGCGCATCGCCACCGACGCTCAATCGCAGCGCATCGACGCTCTTTTGTTTGATGGACTCGTCGCTCGCGATGCGCATTTTCAATTCACGCCGGCGCTGGCCGAGCGCTGGGAGCAGCCAACTCCTCTCACTCTCATTTTTCATCTGCGCAGCGGTGTGAGCTTCCACGATGGGCGCCTGCTTACCGCGCGTGACGTGCTCTGGACTGTTCAATCGATGCTGAACCCCAAACATCCCGGCAACGTGATCACGCCAAAAGCCGCCGCCTACGCATCGATCGACAGCATCGAAGCTCCGGACGACCAAACCGTTGTGATGCACCTCAAGCAACCCGACAATTTTCTGCTCACCAATCTCTCCACCGGCGCCATGGGGATTGTTCCCGAGGGCAGCGGGCGCGATTTCTGGCAGCATCCCGTCGGTAGCGGGCCGTTCCGCTTCGTGAGCCAGCAGATCGATCAAGATGTGATCGTCGAGCGCAATCCATTCAGCTGGTCCGCGATCCCAAAACTCCAGCGCGTGCGCTTTGCAGTTGTTCCCGACGCCATCACCGAGTCTCTCGAATTGGAGAAGGGTTCGGGCGACGTGGCCATCAATTCCCTTCCCATGGACTCTCTCTCCGTCCTCACCGCGCGTCCGAGTCTCCGCATTGAGGAGACAGGCGGAACTGAAGTGCAGTACCTGAGTTTCAACCTGCGCGATCCGCTGCTCGCCGACCCTCGAGTGCGGCAAGCAATCTCCTGCGCCATCGATCGCGACCTGATCATAAAAACGCTGCTCGACGGGCGTGCGCGCGCCGCATCGAGCCTGCTTCCTCCCGACCATTGGGCATTCAACGGCGACGGCCCGCGGTTCGACTACGATCCCACTCGAGCCGCGCGCCTTCTGGATGAGTCCGGCCATCCGCGCGGCGGAGATGGCGTCCGCTTTCATATCACCATGAAGACCAGCAACGTGGAGGGAACGCGCCTGCTGGCAGCCGTTCTCCAACAGCAGTTCGCCGCCGTCGGCATTGCTCTGGACATTCGCAGTTTCGAGTCAGCAACCTTTTACTCCGACGTGATGCGCGGCGCCTTTCAGATGTACTCGCTGCAGTGGATCGGCGGAAACGAGCAGCCGGATATCTTCAGCTACGCGTTCTCCACCGCGCGAATTCCTCCCAAAGGCGCCAACCGCGGCCACTACTCCAATGCCCGCCTCGACGCTCTGCTGGACGATGCGAATGTAAATCCAGACACCGCCATTCGCCGCGCCGATTACGCCGAAGCCCAGCAGATTCTGGCCCGCGATTTGCCCGCCATCAATCTGTGGTACCGCGATACGGTGCTGGTCCATAACCGCAGGCTTACGCATGTGCAGCCGGCGCCTTCTGGGAGCTACACCTTTCTGGAGACTGCGGAGCTCAAGAATTCGGACTGACAGTTCGGACATGAAAAGCCCTGAGGCCATTTGCAGGTTCATGAGTTTGCAAGCCGATAAGAACCGGTATCTTACAGGCATTGCTGAAGATTCCTTCCGAATCCAGCCTTCCATTCAACCTTTTGCCGCGGTAGTTCGTCTACCGAACTAGGCACTGACTCGAACCCCGGCAGCCGGAAGTATCCGGACCGAGGAGAAATGACTTATGAATTGCAGGAAAATAGTTCGGATTTGGGCGATAACTCTGCTCGCCCTGTGGGCGACAGCCACATCGATCGCACCCATGGCTCGGGCGCAGGCGCCGGCAAATTTCTTGGGCACAATTACCGCTATCAGCGGAACCACACTCACGGTGAAGACCGATGCCGGACAGGCTTACCAGGTGGAGGTTCCGGCCGCCGCGGCCATCAAGCGCATCGCTCTGGGCGAAAAGGATCTGAGCAAGGCGGAGACAATCCAATTCACCGATCTGGCGGTTGGCGATCGGGCATTGGTGAAGATCGATCCCGATTCTCCCGCCGGCACGCCGCAGGCGCTTCGCGTCATCGCCGTCAAGCAGGGCGACGTCGCCGCAAAGCAGCAGAAGGATCGCGAAGATTGGCAGCGTAATGGCGTCGGCGGATTGGTAAAGAGCGTTGACTCGGGCGGCGGCGTCATTGTTCTAACCAGCGGCTCGGGAGCAACGGCCAAGACCATCACCGTTCACACCACCAGCGCAACCACGCTTAAACGCTACGCGCCTGCTTCGGTCAGCTTCGATGCGGCGGTATCAGCGCCCATCAGTGCCATTCAAGCCGGAGATCAGTTGCGTGCCCGCGGAACCAAGAATGCCGATGGCACCAGCATCGACGCGGTGGAGGTGGTGTCGGGCACCTTTCGCAACATTTCAGGAACCGTCCTATCCACAGACCCTGCAAGTTCCACGCTGGTCGTCAAGGATCTCGCCACCAAGAAGCAGGTCACCATCCACATCACTCCGGATGTGCAGATGCGCAAGCTTCCCGATCAAATGGCAGCCATTCTTGCGATGCGGCTGAAGGGCGGCTCGGGCGGAGGAGCAGGCGCCTGGAGCGGCGGGGGACAGGCACCCGGTGGCGCTGCGGGGTCGACCCCGCGGCCCGCCAATCAGGCCGGAGGTCAGGGGAGCGGCGCGGCAGGCGGCGGCCAGTGGCAAGGCCAGGGCGGACGCGGAGCAGGCGGCGGAGGCGATCCACAGCAGATGCTCAGTCGCGCGCCAGCGATTCAGATTGCAGATCTCAAGAAAGGCGATGCGGTGATGGTCGTCTCAACCGACGGCACGACCGACGTTACTGCCATTACGCTGCTGGCAGGCGTCGAGCCCCTGCTTGAAGCCCCGGCAGCAAGCCAGAGCCTGCTGAACAACTGGAGCATGGGCTCCGGTGGCCAGGGCGCCGCGGACGCACAAGCCCAATAAGCCGCACCACGACATTCATAAAAAACCAGCGAGGGACTCTTGTACTCAAAATTGCATAGCTTTCATCGATCCTTAATTGCCTTGGCCTTGTCCACTGCCGCGAGTCTGACGGTCGTGGGCCAGGCGCCCCCCCAGCAAGCTCCGGCGCAGAATTCCACAGTGACTGCTGCCGGCGCACCGCAAACCACGGGCACGCTTCGCGGCCACATCGCAGACCCTTCGGGGGCTCTCATCCCCGGCGCCACAGTGACTGTCTCCACTTCCAGTGGGAAGGCTCTCGGCACCGCAACGGCGGATTCAGCCGGTGCGTATTCTGTTAGCGGCCTCCCCGCCGGCAGCTACATTCTCAGCGCCACGTTTCCAGGATTCGCCCCGTTCAGTTCACCGGCAATTCCGTTGGCGGCCGGTCAGTCAAAGCGCGTGGATATTTCCATGGCCATTGAAGTTGCGCAGCAAAGCGTGACCGTGACCGAGGACACGCCGCAAGTGAACATTGACGCCAGCGGAAACGCCAGTGCCATCGTAATCAAGGGCAAAGACCTTGACGCCCTGTCCGACGATCCCGACGAGTTGTCGAACGAATTGACCGCGCTCGCCGGACCCTCGGCCGGACCCAACGGCGGCCAGATTTACATTGATGGATTCACCGGTGGGCAGTTGCCGCCCAAGTCCGCCATTCGCGAAATTCGCATCAACCAGAATCCCTTTTCCGCGGAGTATGACAAGCTCGGCTACGGACGCATCGAAATCCTCACCAAGCCCGGCACAGACAAGCTGCACGGGCAGTTCCTCACTCAGGGCAACGACAGCAGCTTCAACACCGCCAACCCTTTCACCACCGTCATCCCCGCATATCACAGCATTCAATACAGCGGCAATATGAACGGATCGCTCTCCAAATGGGCGTCATTCTTCATCAGCGTTGACCAGCGCAATAACCAGAACGACAGCATTTACTCGCTGGCCCAGGCTGCGGTTCTGGTGTCGGACCCCACCCAACCGTGCGGACCTGCGACGACAGGTCCCTGCGAGGTCGGTCCCCTTTCCGGTGGACTCTTCAGCCCCGCAACGCGCACCAACATCGCGCCCCGCATCGATCTACAACTGGGCAAGAAGAACACGCTCACGGCGCGCTACCAGTTTTTCCGCAACAGCACCTCCGGAAACATCGGCTCCACATCGCTGCCCACACAATCCACAATGGAGACCTCAACCGAGCACACAGTGCAATTGAGCGACTCGCTCATCGTCAACGAACACATCGTCAACGAAACGCGCTTCCAATATCTCCGCGACTACTCTTCAACATCTCCGGTGAGCACGGCGCCTGAGGTCGGAATCCCCGGCACCTTAACTGGCGGCGGATCCACAACGCAAACGAACAATGACCATACCAACCACCTTGAGCTGCAGAATCTAACCACCATGTCTGTGGGCGCGCATGCCATTAAGTTCGGCACCCGCGTGCGCGACAACGTGGACGCCAACACATCGGACGCCGACTTCAATGGCAGCTTCACATTCAACTCCGTGCCCGACTACGTGAGCGCATTGAACGGTACGGCGGGCGTCCTACCCACCAGACTGAACTATTCCACCGGCGCTCAAGCAGTACGCGCCAATGTGTTCGACGCCGCGCTATTTTTCCAGGACGACTGGAAGTTCAACAACTTCCTCACGCTCTCCGGAGGCGTGCGCTGGGAAGGTCAAAATCACATCGCCGATCACGACGACTGGTCGCCGCGTTTTTCATTTGCCTACGCGCTCGACGGCCACAAAAACAAGACCACCCCCAAGACCGTGGTCCGCGGCGGATACGGCATCTTCTATGACCGTTTCCAGATCGGCAATCTGCTTTCGGCGGAGCGCTACAACGGCGGTCCCAACAGCCAGAAGCAGATCACCATCGACAACCCCACCTGCTTCAATTCCACAAGCTTCAGCAGCAGCGACGCCTCTTCCTGCGGTCCTGCAACATCGAGCACCGCCACCATAGATGTGGTGGCTCCCGGATACCACTCGCCCTACTCCCAGCAGGCCGGAGCCAGCCTGGAGCGGCAGTTGACCAAAACCACCACCGTCACCTTCAACTACATTCACTCCTTCGGCGTACATCAATTGGTTACGCGCGATTCCAATGCGCTGACGCTGATCGACGGGACCGTGCAGCGGCCCAATCCGAATCTCGGCATCGTGAATGAATACTACCCGCAGGCAGTGTTCAAGCAGCAGCAGATGATCGTCAATGTCAATGCCAGATTTACGCCGAACTTCAGCCTGGCGGGCTTCTATAACGTGACCTGGGCCAACTCCGATGGTGGAAACGGCAGCGTAACCTCAAACTCGTACAACCTGAGCCAGGATTATGGCCGCGCCAGTTTCGCTGCGCGCAACATGGTCTTCCTGTTCGGCAACTACCAGGCCCGCTGGGGCATTCGCTTCAATCCCTTCATGATGGCCGTCTCCGGCAGGCCGTACAACATCACCACCACCAACGACCTTACCGGCGACAATTACTTCAATGACCGGCCGGCGCTGGCTCCGACTTCGGATGATTGCACCACGGCAACTCCAAACTACGTGCAGACCTCGTTTGGCTGCCTGAACACGGTTCCAACCACGCCAGGCCAAAGTTACACGCCCATCCCCATCAATCTCGGCAGAGGCCCGGCCGCGATAGCGCTCAATCTGCGCATCAGCCGCTCATGGGGAATTGGCCCCAAGATCGATGCGGCCACCAGCGCCGCTGTCGCTGGCGCACCGCCACCGGGCGGATATGGCGGCGGTGGTCCGGGTGGCGGTGGCCGTGGCGGCGGAGGAGGTGGTGGCGGCGGATTTGGCGGATTTGGCGGCGGTGGTGGCCGTCCACCAGGAGCGGGCGCGCCCGGCACAGGCCGCAAATACACGTTGACGTTCAACGTACAGGCCTCCAACGTCTTTAACGACATTAACTACGGAACGCCAGTAGGCACCGTCATCGTCACCCCGCCGGGACCGAACAACCCGACCGACCTCAACTCGCCCGGGCCGCAGTTCGGCAGGTCGACCAGCCTGCAAGGCGGTATCTTCTCGCAGGGCTCCGCGGCACGCGTAATCCGCTTCGGCGCCACCATCGCGTTCTGAGCGATGGTTCCAAGAAGCAAAAGGGCCTGCGCGCGAAGCTCTGGCCCTTTTGCATTGCCGATGAAAAGCGAATCACGCGTCGCGAGCCAGGAGACTCCGGTACAACGACTCCCACTGATGGGCCCGTGACTCCATGCTGAAGTAGTTTTCGATGCGGCCCCTTGCTGCATACCCCAGCTCTTGACGAACCTCAGCGCTGCTTCGCATCACCGCAAGCATGGACGCTGCAAGAGCATCTGAATTCCTGGGCGGGACCAGCATCCCGGCATCTCCCAGCAGTTCGCGCACGCCGCCCACATCCGTGGCCACAACCGGCTTCTCCATGGCCATTGCCTCACCCACCACCAGAGGCATTCCCTCCCAGGCCGAAGCAAGAACAAATCCGTCCGCAGCGTCCATAAGGGCTGGCAGATCACGACGAAGCCCGAGCCAATGCACATTCTGCTGCGGAGTTCCTGCTTCGCCTGCACCGGCGATCCACAGATGTGCATTAGGGACGGCGGCTTGCGCCTGCGCAAATGCTCGCAGCAGGTTGGGAATGTCCTTGGCGGGCACCAGGCGGCCTGCAGTGAGCCAGATAAAATTCTCCCCAGCTTGCATGGCTGCGCGCGTCTGTTTGCGCCGGTCAGGGACGGAAGAAAACTCCAGGATGTCGATGGCATTGGTGATAACGGCACACTTCTGTTTGGGAACCGCACCCAGGCGCACAAATCGTTTTGCGGCGGCGGTGCTTACGGCCGTGGTGCGCACGCACAAGAAATCCGTCAGCCGGTAAGAGATCATGCGATGCAATCCCCCTTCGTTGACGTTGTGCACGGTGGAGAGAACGACCGGCGCATGAGCGAATACCTTGAGCAAACGCGCAACCATGTTGGCGTGAAAGCTGTGACTGTGAACCAGGTCAGGACGGTACCCGCGCAGAAAGCGGCGCGCGCGCCAGATACCTTTCAACACGCTCAATGGCGTTTTGCGCATGTCGAGGTGAATCACCGGCAGCGGCGCGGGCCATTGCTCTTTGAGCTGCGGCCGAAGCACCAGCAGCTTGACTGCATGACCGCGATCCGCCATGCGCTCCGCAAGCGCGAGCACCTGGCGTTCCGCTCCGCCCATGCCGAGCGACGTGAGCACGTAGACGATCACCATGGGCTCCCAGCTTCCACGAAGAGAATCTGCGGACTGATGATAACCCCGCGACTCAGGCTTTGCGCTGTGAGGCGAAGCGGCGTCCAATCAGCCAGTCCACCGCAAAGACGCCGGGGCCAAGAATCAGGATGAGTAGCGTTGCAAACCAATAGGTGTAGGGAGTCGCGCCGTAAAAGTCGCCGGGATTGGAAAGAATGTGGGAGAAGTTGATGCGATCGTCGGGCACGCTGAGATAAGCCATGGTCATGTTGAAGAAAAGCACCAGTGAGACCAGCCGCGAACCAAGGCCAAGCGCGAAGAGAATGCCGCCGAACAACTCGATCAACGCAACCACGAGCGCCGCAAGCCACGGCGCAGGCAGGCCAAGACTGGCGAAGAACGTCGTAACCTTGGCCAGGTGCGTAAGCTTTCCCCATCCGTCCTGCACGAATTGGAATCCCCAATAAAGGCGAATGGCAAGCAGCAGCGGGCTCTGCAGCCAGTTCAGCAGCGAGACATAGCCGCCATAAGCATTTTTCCCGAGATCGACGATCTTTGCCATTTCGTTCCGTCCTAGTTGTCCAACAACGAATCAAGCTCCGGTGCGCAGATCCACCCCAGTTCCGCCCAGTGACTGAACCACTCACGCACCAGTACCGGCCGCCGCGCATCTGGCTTGGCTGAATCGCGGAACCCCGCCTCCAGCGCCTCACCCAGCGAAAGCCCGGCACGAAGGCCGGCAAGTGTGAGGAACTCCTCGTGCACCAACCTGCGGTAGTAGACAGAATTGTCCAGCCGATGCGCGGCAAGCCACGTCGCACGGCGGCGAAGCCTGGGCAGCTTGACCGGCGGCTCTGTGCCATCGTCATGCTTCACGCCAGCCTCGGTTGCTCCGCGCTTCTGCTGCTTGTGCAAGGCCAGCACCAGGTCGTCGGCAGCATAGTCGAGCGCCAAGAGCCGCAAGTGCGGCTGCAGTCCGAGCGTCGAGCCGCCATCGAGCGTGGCGATCTGATCGAGGGTAAGTGGCGTGCGTTCCGCATTGTCAAAAGCCTCCACAAAAGCCCACTCAATCCGCACCACATCAAGCGCCAGCCGCTGCCTGCGTCCTGCATAGCCCGGATGCGCGGCAAGCCATTCGGCCAGCTTCGAGCCCAGGTTGCGCAGCGAAAACGAGCGGCTGGGATGCGCTGTAAGGTAGTCGATGGAAAGCTGCCCGAATGCGTGGCTGCCCACTACGGCCCGCAACACGGGAAAATCCTCCGCTAGCGCGTCGAGCACGCGGTACCAGTATTGCCTGTTATAAATCTCCAAACGTTCAAATGGAGTCAGTTGGCTGTTGGGCGCAATAAAGCTTGCCGCAACCGCAGTCATTGCTCGACCATCGGTAGCGTGCGCGCGCATGTCCTCGTCGGCCGTGAGCGGCATCATGATGGCCGCGGCCATCTGCCTTTGAATTTCCGCCAAATCCATGGGCGAAGTGTTCATCGCGCGGCCTCTGCATGAACAGAGCTTCCTTTGAGGTTCGAGGTTTCCCACCCTAGCCGCAAGAACAAGAACGCGTCAAGGATGGGGCACCCAGCGGTGGTGGGTGATCCGGGTCGGAGCGTCATCGTGTCGCCTCCGCCAACTCTCCTGAGTGCTGCTGCAAATACCGATTCGCCTTCAATGCCTCGCGATGTACTTCGTCGAAGCTGGGAATATGATCGTCCCATTCAAGCAGCGTCGGCGTCGGCCCGCAGCGCTCAATCGCCCGCGCATAAAGCTCCCACACCGGATCGATTACCGGATGGTCATGCGTATCCAGAATGTACTTCTCATACTTCGAATGCCCGGCAATATGAATCTGCGCCACGCGGTGCGCGGGCACGGCGTTCACGTAGTCCATGGGCGCAAACTCGTGGTTCACACTGGAGACATGGATATTGTTCACGTCGAGCAGAATCCCGCAGTCGGCGCGCTCCACCACCTCGGTAAGGAACTCCCACTCCGTCATCTGCGAGCCGGTAAACGCCGCATAGCTGGAAACATTTTCGACGGCTACGGGAATCTCAAGAAAGTCCTGCACCATTCGCACGCGCTCCACGGTGCGCTCGACAGCCTCCCATGTGTAGGGCAACGGCAGCAGGTCGTGGGTATATGTGCCGTCCACGCTGCCCCAGCAGAGGTGGTCACTCAGCCACGGAGTATTTGTGCGCCGCACCAGATTCTTGAGCCGCTTCAGATGCTCTGGATCGGGCTCAGTCACCGAGCCGAAATACATTGACACGCCGTGCTGCACTACGCGGTACTGCTCCAGAATCTCATCGAGCGTGGCGAGCGGCCGCCCACCATCGCACATGAAATTTTCTGAGATGATTTCGAACCAGTCCACCACCGGCTTGCGCGCGAAGATGTGGTTGTAGTGCGGAATGCGCAGGCCGATTCCGACGCCGTGATCCTGAAACGCATTGAAGCGATTGCCGGGCATGGATTTCCTTGAAAGTGATCAGTGATCAGTTGTCCGTGGTCAGGTGCAGAACGGGGGATAGAGGCCGCGGAAGGAACTTTGATTGCAATTGCCTGCCGCGGCCTCGGGTTGAAGCGCAGGTTAGACAGCCTTCGGCGGCTTGGAGCCGTCGGTGGCGCAGCCGCCCTTGCCCTTGCAGGTGTTCTTGCCCTTGCAGCCCTGGTCGCCGGTGGAGCAGCCGCCGGTTCCCTTGCAATCGTTTTTGCCTTTACAGGAGTGTTTGGCAGGCGGAGTCTTGTCCTGGCTGGCAAGCAGCACGCCGGCAGTTACGCCGTTGGCGTGGTTTGAGCCACTGGTGGCCGCCTTGGCCGCTACGGAGGTTCCACCGACCAGGCCGGAGAGCGCCGCCGTCAGAAGCA
>Ga0302324_100007498_pt1 | contig 23180 bp, 13 predicted proteins | sample Palsa_T0_1_FD_201949 | JGI IMG/M metagenome (GOLD analysis project Ga0302324, IMG submission 201949) | Peat permafrost microbial communities from Stordalen Mire near Abisko, Sweden - Palsa_T0_1 | ecosystem: Environmental > Terrestrial > Soil > Palsa > Peat permafrost | place: Sweden: Abisko...
CAAAGCCGCCAGAAAGAGAAATACGAATACGATAGACAGCGCAAAAATATAAACGGCGCTGTTACCCGACTTTATCTCCTGCAGGCTAAGACCGGACCAGTCATAGCCATAGCCTTCGGGCAACATCCTGGCTGCTACCCGTTGCAAGGCTTCGATGGCCTGACCGCTACTAAACCCCTGCTTGGCGCCACCGTCGATTTCCGCACTGCGATAGATGTTAAAGTGGGAGATCAGCGGGGCGCTTTCCGTCACCTTATAGCTTAACACGGTGCTGAGCGGGATCATTTCGCCATTGATATTCTTGACATAATAATGGTCGAAAGCATGGACGTCGGCGCGATAATTGGTATCGGCCTGCGCAACCACATAAAAGTTGCGGCCATAAATGGTCAGCTGGTTGATATAGGTGCTGCCCATATACATCTGCATCGTGTTATAGACATCCGCCAGGTTGAGTCCTAATTTCTTGGCCTTGTCCCGGTCTACATCCACTTCATATCCCGGCGTGTGCGCGCTGAAAAACGTGAAGGCATTGGCTATCTCAGGCTGCTTGTTCGCCTCCGCGACAAACTGGTTGACCACCCGTTCGAAGGTTTTGATATCGTCATTGGACTGCCGTTGCTCGATCTGGATACTAAATCCGCCCGCATTGCCCAAACCGGGGATAGCTGGGGGCGGTATCACCACGATCCTGGCGTCCTTGATGACGGAAAAGCGTTTGTTAAGCTCTGCCACGATCCCCATCAGCTGCTCGGATTTCTTTTTCCGCTGATTCCAGGGTTTAAACTGCATAAAGATACTCCCGGCATTCGATTTGATCCCAAAGGTCAGGATGTTCAGCCCCCCCAGTGCGGCCGTATGCAGCACCCCGGGTACATTCTGCGCAATATTCTGAATACTGTCCAGCACAGTCAGGGCACGGGTCGTGGACCCGGCTTCCGGAATTTCGAAGGAAATGTAAAGCCTGCCGTCATCTTCCGTCGGGATAAAACCGGTTGGTTTCTTACTAAACAGGAAATAATCCCCGACAACGATACAGGCCAGCAGCACCACCACCAGCGGCGCCCGCTTGATCCAGCCCCTCACCCCATTCGTATAGTGATGAGTGACCCGGCCAAACCATTCGTTAAAGTAATAGAAGCCTTTATTCAGCCCCCTGGAATCCTTATCGATACGATGTTCACGCAGCAGCAGTATACACAGCGCCGGCGTCAGCGACAATGCGACAAAGGCGGATATCAGCACCGAGATGGCAATGGTGATCGCAAATTGCTGATACAGCCGCCCGACAATGCCGGGGATGAACCCGACCGGCACAAAGACCGCAGCCAGGATCAGCGCAATGGCGATAACCGGCCCGGAGATATCGGCGATAGCCCTTGCCGTCGCTTCCTTCGCTGACAGATGCTCGACATCTATATAATGCTGCACCGACTCCACCACCACGATGGCATCATCCACCACGATGCCGATGGCCAGCACAAAACCAAACATCGTCAGCGTATTGATCGTAAAGTTCAGTGGGATAAAGAATATAAAGGTTCCGATAATAGCCACCGGAATGGCCAGCACCGGGATCAACGTCGACCGCCAGTTCTGCAGGAAGAGGAACACTACGATCGTCACCAGCAACAGGGCGATCAGCAGGGTGGTGACCACATCGTCGATGGATACCTTTACCACGGAGACCGATTCAAAAGGCACGCTATAATTGACGTCTGCCGGGAAATACTTTTTGGCATCCGCCAGGGCATTGTAAACACCCTGGGCGGTAGCCAGCGCGTTACTGCCGGGCGCCTGGTAGACCAGCAGATAAGAAGCCCTCTTCCCATCCACAAAGGAATTGGAGGAATAGCTGACTTTTCCCAGCTGGACACGGGCGACATCCTTCAGATAGACGATCGAATTCTGCGCCGGATTGCTCCGGATCACGATATTACCAAACTGTTCTTCCGTTGTCAGCCGGCTGTTGGTAAACACCGTGAATTCAAAGGCGGAGGAGGAACTCTGGGGTGGAGACCCTGTCGATCCGGCCGCTACCTGCAGGTTCTGCTCGTTGATGGCGTTCTGCACATCGTTGACCGTCAATCCCAGCTGCGCGAGCTTGTCCGTCTTCAGCCAGATACGCATACTGAAGTTGTCGGCACGGCTGAACACATCCCCTACTCCCGGCGTACGCAACAGGATATCCCGCAGATAAATATTGGCGTAATTGTCCATAAACGGGACGCTGTGCGTGCCCTTGGGTGAATAGACGGCGACCAGCATCAGGATGGCCGGGTTACGTTTGAGGGTGGTGATACCCAGCTTCTGCACCTGTTCCGGCAGTGTTGGCGTTGCAATGCCAACCCGGTTCTGGATATCCAGCGCGACAATATCCGGATTGACGCCGATATTGAGCGTGGCGGTGATCTGCGAGACACCGTTGTTGGAACTGTTACTTTGCATATAAGCAATGCCCGGAACGCCGTTGACCTGTGTTTCGATCGCGGTCGTCGTCGTCTGCTCTACCGTCTGCGCATCGGCGCCTACAAAATTGCCCGTAATCTGTACCGTGGGCGGCGTGATATCCGGGTATTGGCTGATCGGCATATTAAGGATAGCGAGGGTCCCCACCAGCAGGATCACAATGGAGATGACGATCGCTGTGACCGGCCTTCTGAGAAATATATTGGAAGACTTCATTCGGATTTTATTTTTTGGTTCTTTCTCCTATTTTGCCGCTGCCGCGGGTTATTTTGCCGCGGCCGCAGGCGCCTTTGGCGGCCCCACCTGTACGGCGGAGCTGTCCCTTAGCTTCTGCACGCCGTCGATGACCACCTGTTCTCCTTGCGTCAGACCGCTTTTCACGACTATCTTCCCGCCGATCCTGGTTCCCAGGCTGACTTTATGCTGAAGGGCGCGGTTGTCCTGCACCACGAACACAAAGAACTCTCCCAATGCCTCGACGACTGCCTTATATGGGATGAGCAGCGTACTGTCACCCGACTGATGCTTCACCCGGATATTGGTGGTCAGCCCGGCCTTCAGCTCGTTCTTCGGATTGGGGAAGGTCAACCGGGCCTTGAGGGTACCCGTCGTCGGATCGATCGAGCGGTCCAGCAGGTAAAGCTGGCCCGGATAAGGATAGATGGATCCGTCGGGAAGAACCGCCGTAAAGATGGAATCTGCAGGCTTCGTACCCTTCTCGAAATATCGGGTGAATTGCGGGATCTCAGACTGGTCGATGGAGATGTCGACGGCCATCGGATCGTCGGTCGACACAGAATTCAACAGCGTCTGCTGATAAACGGAAGTCCCGACCTTAACCAGCGAAATGCCGATGGTGCCGTTAAAGGGGGCATAGATCTGTGAATATTTCAGGTTGGTCTCGACGCTGGTTACATTGTCCTCGGCGGCCTTAACCTGCTGTTTGGAGACTTCCAGATCGGCCAGTTGATGATCGAGCGTCTGCTTGGCAATAGCATCCTGCCTGGCCAGATCCTGGTAACGGTCCGCATCCTGCTGTGACTTGGCCAAATTGGCCTTGGCGACCAGCACATTGGCCTTCGCCTGCTCTACCGCGGCGATATATTGTTGCTGATCGATCTCATATAGTTTTTGCCCTTTCCTGACTTGCTGCCCATCCTTGAAATAAATACCGATGATATTGCCGGAAACCTGAGGTTTGATATCTACCTGGTTCAGCGGAGTAGCCGTAGCAGGATAGCTGTCAAAATAAGTGGCATTCCCGGACGCTACGGTATAGACATTTACCGCCGTGGGCGGCGGGGCCTGCGGTCCGGTATTATTGCTTCCGCAGGATACCAGGCCAAGTGCAACAGTCAGTGATAGAAGACCAGTCCATTGTAAGGTATTTCTCATATAAAAAGATAATTTATCAGTATTTAATAGTTCCCAACGCTTTTTCGACATCCAGCTTACTGCTCAGCACCTGGTAAAGCGCATCGCTGTAATTGACCTGCGCCGTCCGCAGGTCCGTCTCCGACGTGATCAGATCCAGGTATGCTTTGATACCGGAACGATATTGCAGCTCGATCGTATTGAATACTTCACGCGCAAGATTCAGATTGTCCCGCTGTACATAATAATTATTCAGATTGCTTTTGTACGTAGCCAGCGCCTCCACATACTGCGTATTGATCGAATTCTGTAAATTGACTACATCCCAGTCGATACGCGTCAGCTGCAGTTCCGCAATGCGGATATTCTGGGTGCGCTGCGTCCCCTGGAAGATGGGTACGCTCACCGTCAGCCCGGCATAAGATTGAGGAAAATTGTTGGCATACAGATCACCGAACCGCGGGCTAAGATAGTTCAGGCTATACCCCGCCCCGGCACTCACTGTAGGAATAAAAGCCCACTTGTTATACTGCACATCGGCCTGCTGCAGCCGCTTCTGCGTCATCAGCTGCTGAAACTCGATCCGCTGGTTATAATCGACAACCGCCATTGTATCGAGACCCGCTTCCTGCTCCATCGCCGCACTGTCATAGGAAAGATGCAGCGAATCTCTGCCCGTATATCCCATCAGCTGCAACAGCATGGAATATTTCGCCTTCAGCGTTTCCTCATCGGTCTTTTTCTGCGCCTTTGAATTATTGAGCGAGATGGTTGCCCTTTTATAGTCGGTCTTATCCACGAGCCCCCCCTGATACTGGTTGTAGGTGTCTTTCAGATTCCGCCCCAGCCGGACGATGTCATCATCCAGTACCTTGATATCCTGCTCGGTCAGCAGCACATCATAAAAAGCCTTGCTCACATTGACCGTCACATCGATCTTATCACTGACCGTCATCTGATGGATCTGGGTCAGTACATCTTTTTTTGTCCGCGAAGCCAGCAGCACATCCCGGTTGAACAAGGTCTGCGTAAGCCCAAGCGCCACAGAAGACTGATTGTACGTCCCGCTGTAGACATAAGCGCCATTAAAGGCGACAGCCGGCAGCTGGAAATTGTTTTGGTAATTGGCATTAAGACCGATCTGGGGATACCACTCCGCCAGCCTGCTCCTGATCTGCCGGTCGGTGATCTGCTCATCCAGCAACGCCTGCTGAACCAGCGGATAATGCTTCAGCGCAAATTGTACGCAGGCCTGGATGGTCGCGTCGGACGGTAAAGTATCGGAAGCCTTTGGCCCGTTAGCCTGGGCCTCAGCCGAAAAGGATACAGCGCTAAATCCAAGGATGATGAAAACTATGAAACAAATTTTCTTCATAAACATAGTGCTATAGATTAGATGTCGAAGATCATGATTGATTCCCAAACCGGACTACTTCCGGTTATAAGGGCACAAAGTTAAACAAACGTTTGAATTAAACAAACGTTTAATCAATAATCGGCAAGCACATATATAACTATTTGGCTAACAATTAGTAACTTTCCCCCCATGTCTACAATCCATACCATCTTAGGCGCCGGCGGGATCATCGCCAATTCCCTTGCCAGGGAACTGGCGGCACAGCAGTTCCCCGTCCGTCTCGTATCCCGTCACCCCGCCTCCCTCCCCGGTACCATCACCCGGGCCGCCGACCTCAGCAACCCGGGCCAGACCCTGGAGGCCATCGAGGGCTCCGCCATCGTCTATTGCTGCATAGGTATGCCTTACAATTATACGATCTGGCGGCAGCAATGGCCCCGTATCATCGACAATATCATCGAAGCCTGCAAAAAAACCCGTGCCAGGCTACTTTTTTTCGATAACGTATATATGTATGGGGAAACGGACGGCCCGATGACCGAAGAAACACCTTATAATCCCGGCAGTCGCAAAGGCGACTTGCGGGCCCGCATGGCCACACAACTGATGAGCGAAGTCCGGAAAGGCAATATCGTTGCCGCCATCGCCCGCTCCGCCGATTTCTACGGCCCCGGCGCCAACAAGACCAGCCTTCCAAACCTCCTCGTCTTTCAGCGACTCGCAAAAGGTCAAAGGGCACAATGGCTGGTAAATGCGCGGGCCCGGCACTCCTTTACCTATATCCCCGATGCCGTCAAAGCCCTATCTCTGCTTGCCCGCGACGAAAATTCCTGGAACCAGGTCTGGCATCTGCCTACCGCAGCAAACCCTTTTACCGGCGCACAGTTCATCGAAAAGGCAGCCGCCGAACTCGGCAAGACCAGCCATCTTATGGTTTTGCCAAAATGGGCGATCAGGTTAGGGGGTATTTTTGACAGGACGACTGCAGAACTCTATGAAATGCTTTATCAATACGAGTTCGATTATCTCTTCGATTCCTCAAAGTTTGAAAAAGCCTATTCTTTCCAGCCAGCCTCTTATGATCAGGGTATCCGCGCGACAGCCGTTGCATATTTGGCCGGACCTTCCCCGCTAATTTAGCGCATTCCGGGAACGTTTCCGTAACTAATTTCGACAATTGGAGCGGCCTCATCCGCCCCCTTAATGATGAATCCGGTAATAAGCCCGATGCAGGTTGATCTTTGTCGACGGCGCGACCACCAGCGGTAATTTCTCCACCACTGTTTCGCTGCTGTCCAGACCAAACGCCTTTTCCTCGGCCACCGCCATCTTCTTAATGCTGAAGTAGGTGTTCAGGATAAATCCATCCCGAACCGAAAATTCATTATCGTACGAAAGGAATTTTTCGAGGATCACGAAGCGGAAATCCTCAGCAATATTATGCTTCTTTAGCGAAGGGAACCGGCTGACTACATCCAGCTCTTTATTGCAGATCATCTCCGTCACCACCTTGCGGAACATCATCCCCACCCGCTGCTGGACCCGGAAACCAAGCCGGAACTCCACCCGGATGACCTTGTCATTCATCAGCTCTTCTACCCCGTATTCCATGGTGTAAGGCTCGTCCGTCCGCTCGATATGGATAAACCAATACACATCGGCGCGCTTGGGATTATGACTGAAGATGGAATACAATATTTTCTCCTCGATCTGGTTCGGGCGATTGGCCTTGGTCAGATAAATAAGATGCGAAGTGAATTTTGGCACGGATTCATCCTTGCTCAAGTTCTCCAGCAAAGGTATATGCTCGCCGAGATCGATAAAATTCAGGAAGCGGTTGTTGATCTTCCGCGCGTGATACCAGACATACATCGTGGAGATCAATCCGATCTCGAATACCAGGAAGAACAGCCGCTTGACGATCTTAACCGCGTTGGCCACAAAAAAGGAGGTCTCTACCGCAACAAAGACGGTGACGATCGCCCCTACCAGCCAGAACGGATAGTGCTTGACATACCGCAGGTAATAGTACATCAGGAAGGTCGTCATCAGCATGGCCACCGTAATGGAAAAGCCATAGGCCGCGGTCATGTTTTCCGACGTCCTGAAATAAAGTACGACCAGGAAGCACCCCGTACAGAGGATCCAGTTGATGCTGGGTATATAGATCTGACCGCGAACATCCGTCGGAAACTTTACCGTCACCTTTGGCCAGTAATTGAGGCTGATCGCTTCATTGATCAGTGTAAAGCTCCCGCTGATCAGGGCCTGGCTGGCAATAATGGAAGCGGCCATCGCAATAAAGACACTGGGGATGAGGAACCAATGCGGGACGATCGCAAAAAATGGATTTACTCCTCCCAGACTATCCGTATGCTGTAGCAGCACCCAGGCGCCCTGCCCAAGATAATTCAGCACCAGCGACGTTTTGACAAAGATCCAGCTGACCTGGATATTCTTCCTGCCGCAATGCCCCAGATCCGAATAGAGCGCCTCCGCCCCCGTCGTACAAAGGAATACCGCCCCCAAGAGCCAGAATCCTTTCGGATGGCGGATCAGCAGTTCCAGGCCGTAATGAGGGCTCAATGCCTTCAACACCCCGGGATAATGGAGGATCTGGTTCAGACCCAGGATCGCCAGCATGGAGAACCAGATAAACATGATCGGACCAAAAGACCCGCCCACGATTTTCGTTCCGAAACGCTGAAAGACGAACAAGAGCAACAGGATCACCATGACCAACTCCACGACCAGCGCATTGCCGGGAACAATGACGGTTTCCAGTCCATGTACCGAACCCAGCCCCTCGATGGCAGAAGTTACGGAGATTGGCGGAGTAATGATCCCATCGGCCAGTAACGTACCTGCACCGATGATCGCCGGATACACCAGCACCTTACCATAACGACGCACCAGCGCGTAAAGCGAGAACACCCCGCCTTCACCCTTGTTGTCGGCTTGCAGCGTGATGAATACATATTTAAAGGTAGTCTGTAAGGTCAGTGTCCAGAAAACACAGGAGATAGCGCCAAAAACCAATTCCTGACTGACTTTCCCGCCTTCCGTCATAATGGTTTGGAAGGTATACAGGGGGGAGGTACCAATATCGCCGAAAATAATTCCTAAAGTAATGAGAAGACCCGCGGAGGTGATTTTTTTTGAGTGGATATGATCCATGATGCCGGCCAAGCGCAAAAATCATACCTGTGCGTAAAAAGAACACATCAGCCCCGCCAAATCCGCTGCCACCAAGGGTTTCAAAATGAAAAAACATTTTCATTCCGGTAAAATCAGCCGACCCAAACCTTCCAAAATGGGAAAAACCATTTCATTTTGGAAAAAACCCTTTCTTGTCATCGGTTCGCGCATGGAGCATTTCCGCGAAATTGAGCCGCCTTGTCATAGCAGTGACCACACAGGCCAGCCGCTTTGTACGCGTACCCTCCGTTTTGGCTTGCCGGATCCAGGTCCCGAAATAATTCTGGTGAGATTTTGGCAGGCTGTTAAAATAGGCCAGGGCCTCCGGCTCATCCGCCAGACAATCCAGCAGTTCTTTCGGTGGCTTAATAGCCGTATCGACCTCCAGCTCCACCTGTAACGAGGCCCCTTTCTGCTTCCGGATGGCTTTCCGGACATTGGCATTCAGCGCCATGATAAAATTGCCCTCTCCCATCGGGATCAGCGCCATCTTTTGTATGGAATGATTGTCCAGCTTGCCCTTGACCCGAAAAGTTTTTTTGTTACCGGGTATCAGTTTGCCTGCCAGCGCCGCCGGAATCCGGATATAGGTCCAGCCCGTCTTTTCTCCCATTTCGCCGAACTGCAATATTTTAGTATTGAAACGGATCATCGCGTGCCTGATAGCACAAGCTCTATGCCCTCGCCTTCGTGGCAGGCTTTTTCTTCTTTTGCTTTAACGCCTCCTCGATCCCCTTCCGCAGATTCTCAAAAGTCGGCTTGCCGGTGAACAGCTCATCATTTATAAAGAAAGCCGGCACATCCCTGATCCCTTTGTCCAATCCTTCGAGCAGATCACTGCGGACCTGCCAGCCATAGGTCGAATTGACCAGGTTATCCAGGAATTTTTTATTCACAACCCCGACGTCTTTGGCATATTCCCGCAAACTGATCGCTCCCAGCCGCCGGCGGTGGGCAAACAGCATCCCGTGCATTTCCCAAAATTTGCCTTCCTGCGCAGCGCCAAGAGAAGCCTCGGCGGCTTTCATGGCATGCTGATGGATCCGGGTCAGCGGAAAATGCCGGAAGTTGAATCGCAGCTTTCCGTCGAATTCCTTCAGCAGCTTCTCTACCACCTCGTTTACTTTCGCACAGGCCTCACTTTCGTAATCCCCGTACTCCATCAGGGTGACCGGGGCCTTTGGATCGCCTACAAAAACCTCCTTTGTCGGGATAATTTCAACTACTTCTTTTGGTCGCATATATTACAAGTATAACATATTCCCGTCATTTTGGTTCAATCCGGCCCCAATAAGCCGATTATTTTCTGTTTCCATCCGCCCTTTCCAGGTGCGGTGTCTCGTTCCGGAAGACCACCACCCCATCGAATACGTCTACCAGCACGGGGACAGTCCGATCGATATCGCCGGCTAATATTCTCTTACTCAATTGATTAATAATCTCTTTCTGGATCAGCCGTTTCAACGGCCGGGCGCCGAACTGGGGGTCAAATCCATTTTCTGCCAGATAATCCACCGCATAGTCGCTGTATTGCAGATTTATCCCGTTTTTGGCAACCAAACGCTGCAAATCTTCCAATTGGATGCGAATGATCCCCCGGATCTCACCCTTCAGCAGCGGCTGGAACAGGATAATTTCATCAATCCGGTTGAGGAATTCCGGCCGGATAGTCTGCCGGAGCAGGTCCACCACTTCGACCCTGGTCTTATCCATTACCTCCTCCCTGTTCTTTTCCGTCACATCCTCAAAATTGGCCTGGATGATCTGGCTTCCCATATTACTCGTCATAATGATAATAGTGTTCTTAAAATTCACCAGCCGGCCCTTGTTATCCGTCAGCCGGCCATCGTCAAGCACCTGCAGCAGGATATTGAATATATCCGGATGCGCTTTTTCGATCTCATCCAGCAGCACTACACTATATGGTTTGCGCCGGACGGCTTCCGTCAGCTGGCCGCCTTCATCATATCCGACATATCCCGGAGGAGCGCCGACCAGCCTGCTTACCGCATGCTTCTCCTGGTATTCGCTCATGTCGATCCGGGTCAACATGCCTTCATCATCAAAAAGATATTCTGCCAGGGCCTTGGCCAACTCGGTCTTACCGACACCGGTCGTACCCAGAAAGATAAACGAACCGATCGGCCGCTTTGGATCCTGTAACCCCGCCCGGCTCCGGCGGATCGCGTCGGCTACCGCTACAATGGCTTCCTCCTGCCCGATTACCCGTTTGTGCAGCTCGTCTTCCAGGTTCAACAGCTTTTCCTTTTCGCTTTGCAGCATTTTGCTAACCGGGATGCCGGTCGACTTGGCTACCGCTTCTGCTATATCTTCTGCGTCTACCTCTTCTTTCATCAGCCGCGAATCAGCGCTGATGGAAGCCAGCTGGCCGGAGAAAGTTTCGATGACCTTTTCCTGCTCTTTTATCTTGCCATAACGGATCTCCGCTACCTGCCCATATTCTCCTTCCCGTTCTGCCTTTTCCGCCGCCAGCTTGAGCCTTTCGATCTCGGCCTTGGCATTCTGCACTTTCTCCACCAATTCCTTTTCCTGCCGCCATTTCGCCTTCAGCGTATCCCTTTCGACGCTCAGGTTGCCGATCTCCGAACTCAGCTCGCGAAGCTTCTCCTCATCTCTCTCCCGTTTGATCGCTTCCCGTTCGATCTCCAGCTGCCGGATAGATCGTTCCAGCCGGTCCAGCTCTTCCGGCTGGGAGTTCATCTCCAGCCGGAGTTTGGCAGCACTCTCATCGATCAGGTCGATGGCCTTGTCGGGCAGGAAGCGATCGGTAATGTACCGGTGTGACAGCTCCACCGCTGCAATGATCGCTTCGTCCTTGATGCGTACGTGATGGTGCATCTCATACCGGTCCTTCAGCCCGCGTAAGATGGAAATGGCCTCTTCCTCGCTGGGCTCGTCGATCATCACCTTTTGGAAGCGACGCTCGAGCGCCTTATCCCTTTCAAAAAATTTCTGATATTCATTGAGCGTCGTAGCCCCGATAGCCCTGAGTTCACCCCTGGCCAGCGCAGGCTTTAAAATATTGGCGGCATCCATGGCCCCTTCTCCCCCACCCGCGCCTATCAGCGTATGGATCTCGTCGATGAATAAGACGATCTGACCATCGCTGCCGGTCACTTCTTTTATAACGCTTTTTAGCCTTTCTTCAAACTCGCCTTTATACTTGGCGCCGGCAATGAGCTGCCCCATGTCCAACGCAAAAATTATTTTTGACCGGAGGTTTTCCGGTACATCTCCATTGACGATACGATGGGCCAGCCCCTCGGCGATCGCCGTCTTACCAACACCAGGCTCGCCAACCAATATGGGGTTGTTTTTGCTTCGGCGGGAAAGGATATGAAGGGTCCGCCGGATCTCTTCATTCCGGCCGATCACCGGATCCAGTTTGCCCTGGCGGGCCAGCTCGTTTAAATTCTTGGCATATTTGTTCAGGGCGTTAAAGGAAGTCTCCTGCGTCTGGGAATTCACCGTTGACCCCTTCCGCAGATCTTTTATCGCCGTTATCAACCCCTTTTCCGTCAACCCGGCATCTTTCAGCAGCGTGGCGGCATTGTCTTTCCCTTGCAGGATGCCGAGCAACAAATGCTCTACGCTGACAAACTCATCCCCGAATTGCTTCAGGTCCGAACCGGCCCGCAGGACGACACTGTTCATGTCCCGGCTGATCGTTTGCGCCGGCTCCCCGCCGCTGGTTTTAGGCAGCTTCTGCAGGCTTTCATCCAATTTGCTTTCCACAAAAGGAACGTTTACATTGTTCTTTTTCAGCAGGAACTCCACCAGGGAATCTTCCTCGGCCAGCAACGCCTTCAGAAGATGGTCCGTATCTATGGCAGGGTTCGATCCGTCAAAAGCCAGCTGTTGTGACTTGGCGATCGCCTCCTGCGCTTTTATAGTAAAATTGTTCAGGTTCATATATTTATGGCTCTCCTTTTGGCTATATTGTGACGCAAAATCCAAACCAAGACCTCAATCCAGCTATTATGTCATACAAAGTCAAATTTCTCTGTCTTCGGTTCAGCCTGCCTTCGGTCCTCCTGCTATTCTGTCTGTTTGTGGTTGGCCAAAAAAAGGTCGGAGAAATAGACAGCAGATTTGAGCCTGTGGAACAATTATTTAAACAAAACCAAAAGCTCCTGGGCAACGACTATGTCGCGTTGGTCTGGAAGGATGGTAAGATCATTTATCAAAAGCAGGGCTCCCCCGATTTCACCGCCAAAATGCAGGCGCCGATCGCCGGCGCAGCCGACTGGATGACGGCCGCCCTGGTTATGACCTTTGTAGACGAGGGTAAAATAACGCTGGATGATAAAGTCACCAAGTATATTCCGATGTTCGGAAAATACATGAAAGGGTATATCACCATCCGGAATTGTCTGACCAGTACAGACGGGATAAAAGTGGATGAAGGAATAAAAAAGGCGCTGGAAAAGATCAAATATGAAACGCTTGAAGACGAAGTCAACTCCTATGCGTCAAAGCGCGACATCGGCACTAACCCCGGTACCGAATTTTTCTACAGCAACCTGGGTCCGAACATCGCCGCCCGGGTATTGGAGGTCGTTGCCAAAAAGCCATTCGAGCGGCTGATGATAGACCGGATCATCCGGCCGCTCAAAATGAGAGGGACAAATTTTGCCAACCAGGATGGCGGCGCTACCAACCCATCCGGCGGCGCTATATCCACCGCCAATGACTATATCAGTTTTATGGCCATGCTGATGAACAAGGGTGTAACGCCCGATGGTAAACGCGTCCTCAGCGAAAAGGCGGTACAGGAGCTGGAAACGGCCCAATTCACCAACCTGCCGGTAAAATATATTCCAAAGGAATTTCAGGGCGCTCAAACCGGGCTGGGTTGCTTTATCATCGGCGCCGCCTCCGGCACGACGTCCGTGCTGACCTGTCCAAACGGACTGGGAACAACCCCCTATATCGATAAATGCCGCAACTATGCCGCCATCCTCCTTGTGGCAAAGCCAGAAGAAGAAAAGAAAGCGATCTGGCAAAGCATGATGAACCTGGTCAATGAAGCGCTCGGCAGCGGCTGCAACTGACGACCTCATCTCATTCCTTCTTCACCAGCACGATCCTGCTGTGATCAGCCTTATACAGCCGCTCATAGAACTTTACCAGATCGGGATAATCCGCGGGTGGGAACCGGTTGGCCGATTCCTCATAACGGCGGTAATACACGATCCTGTCCGGCGAAACTTTGACGGAAGTATGGTATTTGCCAAACTTGCTGTCGATGGAAAGATCGGCCGGAACGGCTTCCGGCTGATACCCGGCAGGTATTTTTAACGTAATGCTGTCGATATCCAAAAACGCCCGTTCATCGACAAAATCATAGTGCCGCACCGAATCCGTCGGCAGCCGGTAGGAGCTCCGGTCGAACAGATCGGGATTGACAAAAAGCCGCCTGCCGGACACAGACGCATAGCTCGGACTCAGCACATGCAGGTATTCTTTTACGACAGGGATCGTTCCCTTCTGTTCTTCGTAGTGGCTCTTATCCACTTTATACGTAGGAAGGTTAAAAAGATCGTTGAGATATTTTTCCCGCTGGTCTCCCGACAATTCATTCATCAGGTCATGCGGCAGCTCCTGCCGGACACCGGTATAGCCGGTATTTACATCCGCATCCAGGTTACCTTCTTCGCTGATCGAAGCATCCACCACCCGGCAACGGGTATTATCGGCAGCCGTATAAAAAGGTGTTCGCACGATATGACCTCCGTCATCGTCGATCAAAATGGCTTTTCGGTTACCCGTAAAGCTACCCATGAAGTCGGGCGATACCGTCTGGCTGGTACATTCCAGCCAGATCGTATCCTTACCCAAAGGAACACAGGAAACGATGTGATTCCCCTGGAGAGAGGGGAAGTCGGCCACCAGGTCCGGTTCATCTTCTCCCCCATAGATGACCACATATTTCCCGTTGATCCCGGCTTCCTTTAACAAAGCCACCATATAATTGGACAGGGCCTTGCAATCGCCATATCGTTTCGTGGCCACATATTGCGCCGGGAATGGCTGCCAGCCGCCGATGCCCAGCGAAACATTGATATAACGGGTATTTTTTTGCAGATAGTCATACAGGGCATATACTTTCTGCCGGGTATCGGTCAAATGATCGGTCAGTTCATGGACCTTCTTTTTGACATCATCGGGCAACACATCTCTTCCGGCCCGCAGCTGGTTGATAAATTTTCCAAAATTCTCCCAGGTAGACATATTCCCCTTATATCCCTGCGCCTCGAAATCCGAAGGCGCAAACAGGACATGCGGCGCTATCTGGCTCCAGTCCGGCCCGGCTACCTCGGTATGGCGGGCCGGGAGATTGCTCACCTCCCAGGTATAGATCTTTTTGTCACCCGATTCCGTAATGACAGGCTGATAGTTGCAGTTGACCGGCTTATATCTCACCACATAATCTTTCGGGGCGATGATGACATACTTGCTGTGCTGGGTCGAAATACCGGAAGAGTATAAGGGCCGCCATCTGTCAAACGCAAGGATCCCGGTTACTTCATCCTCTTCCTGGTAGTCTACTGTGTAAGGGTAAAGCCGGCAATAGAAATTAAATTCCTTATATCTTTCATCATCCATCAGGTTCTCCCCGACAGCGCTGAAATCACCCATATCCTTTTTCTTCACCCGTTTTATTTCCTTTCCTCCGGCATCATATAAGGTACCGGTAACAGAGTTGATGGAAATAAATTTATCATACCAGCTGGTATAACCGCCGATATTATCCGCTTTCTCATTGAGTATGGTATAGGCGTGGTGCTCCTTTGTAACCGCCTTCGACGGTGACTTGATCTCGAGGATATACTCCTCCTCCCGCACAATAGCCCGCGCATCTTTTTTCAGCGAATCCGGGATCAGTCCCACATCAAAGGACTGCGCCGACACCGAAAAAGACAACGCCAGCAGCAAACAGCAACTAACAGTCTTCATATACTTATTTTTTCTTTTTAAAAACAATAGGTTCACTTTGTTTCTTGACGATCTCGGCGAAAAAGTTGCGCAAGGTGGTATAATCTTCCGGTTTGTAATTGGCTTTCATCAGCCTGATCCGCGACCGGAAGTGGATCGACTGCTCATCCGCCGACAGGATATACTCATAATAACCCTGATCCGTATTCAACAGGACCTTTTCCGATTTCGGTAATTCTTCTATTGAATAGCCATTGGGGATGTCGAGCGTTAAAATATAATTCTGATCTATCGCATGGGGCATTTCCACCGGGTATGACCTTTCGGCGGCTTTGAAGGGATTGTCTCTGTACCTGTCCGTCAGCATTGGGGTGAAATAAAGCCGGTCGACCGTACTATCCAACGCCAGCTGCCAGTTATACGCAATGCCCAGCGGCTCGTCCGGCAGTTGCAAAGAGTCGATCTCCAGACCCGAGATCACCGCCTCGGCCGGATAGCTGGTCCGCAACTTTTTCAGATATTCCTGCTCCCCCTCCGCCTTCACCGTCTTCCGTATCTCTGCCGCCTCGGCCATCCCGGGAAAAAGTTGTACCCCACCCTCCAGACCGCCTTTTTCCCCATTGCCGATGATGACCATCGTCGACGCCTTTTCGGTGATCGAATCGGCGCTTAGCACGGCCAGCCGGGGGAACTCCTTGTTCACGACCCGCCCATATCCATTGTAGCATTGCACGGGGAGCTGGCCGAACCCGATGTTCGGATCGCTTGCGTCCAGGTAATAGACCGAAGGGCCGATCGTGACTTTGCAGATCACATAATTAAAACGGCCCAGCTGAGGATATATCTTATTGGTGAATCCATTCGGCCTCGTGCTGAGGATCACCGGATCGGCAGCGATCTGTTCATGAGTCAGCATCGCCGTCAGCAGCAGATTCAGGTCGGCGTTGTTCCCGCTTCTGTTGGCATAGATTGTCTTGAGGGAAGCATTGCTGAGCATGACGCCGTTGCGGGAAGAACAGGCAAAATGATCCCGCACATAGGCGTAGACCTTTTGCGCCTTCGACAGGTCATTGCCCGCGCCGGCCGTAATGGTGTTCATATCTTCCTTTAGCCAGGAATTGTTCTGGCCCAGGTCCTCCCCGAAATACTGATTTTTTAACAGCATCTCACTGAGGCTGTTCCAGGTTTCCAGCGCATTTACACTGGTGTAGCCGGGCGCCTGTATGGAAGCAAGCTGAAATTCTATTTTGGCAATATAGTTGTTAAGCGAAGTCGTATACGGTTCTTCTCTAAGGGCAGGTACGTCGCTCATAACCCAGCGGTGTGTAACGACATTGGCCTGCGCACTCAAGACATCCACATGGCGCGTTACTGTATTATAATAATTGTAGTCGCCAAAGTTTACCAACCGGAAATTCTCCGTATGGACCTTAAAGGGCAAGGAACCCTGGCTCAGCGTCACATAGTTGAAATACGCGGGCATTTCCAGCTGGTATTCACTCCAAAGACAGGGATAGCCGCCCTGGAACGCCCAGGGCTGCAGGGAGAAAAAAAAGGGCGACCGCTCCGTATAAGAATATTCCAGAATGGCCCCTTCTTTGATCCCCGGAAACGTGAATTTTTCCAGCAATAGCCCCTCGGAGACCTTTTCCCTGAAAATGGATTTGCTATCCAGTTCCGTCGCTATTACCCTGCCGTTCTCCAGGTTATAGGTAGTGGCTTTTATTTCCTTTACTTCATCCATCTTGTTGGTACCGTGAGCGGCGAGCAACGGAATGTAAATGGTAGCCGCCGCGAAACCTTTCCTGTTCAGAATGCGGATCCTTTTGGAGTGGTGAAAGACCACGATCCAGCCCCGCTGCAAGCCCCAGATCGAAGGATTATAGGAGTGGTCCTCGGCCAATGCAAAAGAGGTATTCCCGAAATCCGCCACTACCACCGCATCGGCGGAAGAATCCAGCCTGGCGGCAGTCACGGCAAAATCAGCAGGGGTCACCGTACCGAACTTTACGGGCATCACGTCCTGTGCCTGCACACTCCCGCATAGAACTATACAGCAGCCAACAAGCAACCACCTCATACGCTTATTTTTTCTTTTTAAAAACGATCTGCTCACCTTGCTTTTTAACAATGTAAGCGAAAAAATCCCGCAGCGTCGCATAATCCTCCGGCGTAAAATTCGCCTTCTTCAGCTTGATCCGCGACCGGAACTGGACCTCCTGATCCCCCTTCGCAATCAGATACTCAAAAAATCCCTCATCGGTATTGAAGGAAACTTTGGCCGACTTGGGCAGCTCATCGACCACATATCCTTTCGGAATCTCCATCGTCAGCGTATAGGTCTCGTCCATGGCAAAGGGCATCTCCACCGGATAAACTCTCTCCGCCGACTTGAACGGATTTTCCTTATACTCCTCCGCCAGCATCGGGTTGAAATAATAAAGATCGGAAGTGGAATCGGGCGTCAGCCGTACGTCATAGACAATATTCAGCGGTTGATCCGGCTGCTGAAGACTATCGATCTCCAGGTTGGAGATCGCTGCATCGGCCGAATAGCCCGTCTGCAGCTTTTTCAGGAACGCCTGCTGTCCATGCTCCTTGACCTCTTGCCGGACATCGGCCGCTTCTTCATAGCCCGGCGCCGTCCGTACCCGGGCAACCAAACCGCCCTTTTCATCATTGCTGATCAGGGCCAGCGTCATCTTCCCTTCCGTTAAGCTGTCCGCGCTCAATACCGCCAGATACGGTTTTTCCTTGTTTACCACCCGCCCATTACCGTTATAACAGCGGTTGGGCAGCCGTCCAAATCCCACCCAGGGCTCGCTGGCGTCCAGGTAAAACTGCACCGAGTCGAGCGTGAGCTTGCTGATCACATAATTGTAGCGGCTGATCAACGGATAGACCGGATGGGTAAATCCATTGGCCCTCGTGCTTAAGATGACCGGGTCGGCCTTAAAGCCACTACGGATCAGCATAGCAGTCAGCAGCAGGTTCAGATCGGCTTCATTGCCGCTCCTGTTCTTATATATCGTCTTCAGCGGGTTGCTGAGATAAAAATTACTGCGGGACGTACAGGTAAAATTATCCCGGATATAGGCAAAGATCTTTTGAGCCTTTTCGAGATTGCCGGCGGTTCCCTTGGTTATCGATTTCATATCGTCATCCAGCCAGCCGTTGCTCTTCGTCAGCTCTGCCCCGAAATCCTCGTCCTCCATCAACGACTCACAGATCTTGTACCAGGTGCCCATCTCATCCTGATAGGCACCACCTGGAAATTGAATCCCGGCACGCTGGAACTCTATTTTAGAAATATAATTATCGACTGTGGTAGTATAGGGTTCCTCCTTCAGAGCAGGTATATTGGTCATCACCCATCGATGGGAGACCACATTATCGGTGAGGTTATAGTGATCATCCCTTTCCGATCCTCCCGGATCGGTGATATTAAAGGCGACATCCCGGCTATCTCTGCTATTGACCTTGAACGGCAGGTATCCCTGTGTAAGCGTGACATACTTGAAAAAGTTGGGCATTTCTACCTGGTATTCGCTCCACAGACACGGATAGGCCCCCTGGAACTCCCAGGGCTGAAGGTTGGCGAGAAAAGGCGAGATCTGCGTGTATGAATATTCCAGTATAGCCCCTTCCTTCAGCGCCGGAAAGGTGAATTTTTCCTCGATCCAGTGTTTGCTGATCTTATCGGTAAAAACAGACTTGCTGTCCAGTTTCGTCTCCACCACCTTTCCGTCTTCCAGTGTATACGTGGATGCCTTCAACCCGATGATCTTTTCCGCGTCACTGCCACCGACATACAACAAGATCTTTACCGTAGCAGCATCGAATCCCGTTCTCTTTAAGATCCGCATCCGCCTCGAGCGGTGAAATTCAAGGTCGAACCACCCCTTGGAGTTACCGTTAAAAGTAGAAGTCCCGAAATCAGCCACTATCACAACGTCAGCTGAAGAGTCCACCGCCGCGCCGGTGACCGTAAAGTCCTGGGGAGTGACTTTACCAAATTTAACGGGCATTTTGTCCTGTGCCCTGACGTCCCCCTGGCTGCAGAGGACCGCACACAATACGGCTGGGAAGAGATAGTTTTGAATAGTCATACGTGTTAACAGGTTTAGAAGTATAAAATGGTTATTTCTTTTTAAGAACAATACTTTCCCCCTCCTTTTTTACGATTAAGGTAAAAAAGTCCCGCAGACTGTTATAATCGTCGGGAGTGAAATTAGCCTTGTTCAATTTCAGATGACAACGCAGCTGGACCACACCTGCCTGTTCCCCAATCAGGTACTCAAAAAAACCCTGATCGCCGTTCAGCGCCGCCCTGGCGGATTTGGGCAGCTCTTCCACCAAATAGCCCTCCGGCAGCTGCATGGTAAAGACATAGAGTTCGTCCGTGGCATAGGGCATCTCCACCGGGTATTTCCTTTCCGCCGCCTTAAAAGGGTTGGTACGCATGCCATCCCCCAGGACAAAAGGATTCAGGTACCGCTTCGCACCCCCATCGTCCTGGTGCAGCCGGAATTCGTAATGGACTTTGACGGGATCCTCCGGTTTATCCAACGAGTCGATACCGCCATTGCTGATGTCCAGGTCTTCCCCATATTGCGTCTGGATATTCTTAAAATATTCCTTTTCCCCTTTTTCGGTCACCCGTTGCCGTAACTCATATGACCCCTGTTGCCCCAGCGTGGATTCCCAGACCCCCTCCGTTCCTTTTTCTGTCTCGGCTAAATATACCATCGTGGTCTTCCTTTCTTTCAGCGAGTCGGGCAAAAAGAAGACAGACCCCGAATCCGTTTTGCTGATGATCCGGGCGTGCCCGTTATAGCAGTCGTCATCCAGCTGACCGAACCCCAGCTGGGGGCGGGCCGCATCGAGGTAATACACCTTGTCGTCGATCAGCAGCCGGGCGATCACATAATTGAGCCGCCGCAATACCGGGTAAGAGGCCAGGTTGAATCCATAGTCACGCGTGCTCAGCACGACCGGATCGGCCTTTAAACCAATTCGCCGCAACATTGCGACCAGCAGCAGGTTGATATCCCCTACCGTCCCGCCATTTTTTTTCACGACGTCGCTTAACGTCGTTTTTAAATACATGTCGTCGTGATTATCGCAGGTAAAATGATGGCACATGTAATAATAAATAGCCCGGGCCTCCTCCAGATACCCCGAACTGCCTTCTACCGCCTTTGCAACGACATTGGCCACCAACGAATTATCTTCGTCAAGCGTCGCCCCGAAATTCTCGCGCTCCAGCAACTGCCCGGTAGCCTGTTTCCAGCTATTCATATAATCGCGGTATTCTTCCCCGTTGTAGGTTTTTGACAGCTGGAAATCAATCTTGTCCAGGTAATTTTCCGGCGAGGACAGGAACTCCTCTCCATGAAAAGCCGGGATATCCTTCATTACCCATTGGTGCTTGACGGTAGTGGCATTTACGATCATCGGCGATCCGCCATCCTTCCCCTCCATGCGATATGTTTCATCCCCTGTGCCTCCCTTATCGACTGCATACGCATGCACCCCCTGCTTAACCAGCACATAGAATAAAGCCTGCGGCACATCGACCTGCAACTCGCTCCGTAGACAGGGATATTTTCTCGACTGGAATCGCCAGGAAGGAAGGTCAACATTGTATTTGGAAGTGATCGTATAGGTATATTCTATTATAGAGCCCTCCTTTACAGCGGGAAGCGTAAATTTATCTATGACAAATTCCTTATTCTGGCGGTCTTCGAAAAAACTTTTTTTGTCCAGCTTCGTTTCTACCACCTGCCCGTTCTCCAGGTTATAGGTCGAAGCAGACAGCTTATCCAGCATTTCAGGATCATCCGCAGGCTTGTAGAGCCAGATATGCACGGTAGCCAGGTCGTCGAATGCCTTTTTGTTCAGTATCTTTATCCGCGTCCGCCGTTGGTATACGTTGGAAAACCAGTTGTTGCTGTTCCCTATAAAATGAATGGAACCGGCATCCGATAAAATGACGGCGTTGGTATTGCTATCGATGATGGGCGAAACAGGAAGGTTGAAATCCGCAGGACTGACTTTTCCAAACTCGATATTGGATTTGTCCTGGGCAAGGCAATAACTTTGCCCCCAACAAAAGAATAAGAACAAGGCAACGCGCCATGGTTTCAGCGTCATAGTAGGCTTATGTAGGGGTTAAACGACACTAAAATAGATAAATTGCTTATAATTCCTATGCCCCGGCAGATTTAAATTTAACCACTTGTTAAAAAGTCAACATACCTATTTTATTAAAGAATGGACCCGGGAACTGGGATTCGATCACTGCGGCATCGCCAGGGCCGTGCGACTGGATGAAGACGCCCGGCGACTGGAAAACTGGCTCCGACAAGGAATGCAGGGTACTATGCACTATATGGAAAATCACTTCGATCTCCGGGTCGACCCTTCCAAACTGGTGCCCGGCGCCCGATCGGTGATCACCCTGCTGCTAAATTATTTCCCAGCCGGGGAACAGCCCGCCGGGGCCCCCCGGGTCGCCCGATATGCGTATGGAGAAGATTATCACGAAGTGATCCGCCACAAATTAAAAGAATTGCTGCACCTGATCCGGGAAAATATCGGCGAAGTGGAAGGCCGGGGCTTTGTCGACAGCGCTCCCGTATTGGAACGGAGCTGGGCGGTCCGCAGCGGCCTGGGCTGGGTCGGCAAGAATGGCAATCTCCTTCACCGGCAGGCCGGATCTTTCTTTTTTATCGCTACCCTGATCGTCGATCTGGAATTGGACTATGACGCCCCTTTTGCCGGAGATTATTGCGGCACCTGCCGGCGTTGTATCGATGCCTGCCCTACCGATGCTATCCTGGAAAATAAAGTGGTGGATGGAAGTAAGTGTATCTCCTATTTTACTATCGAGCTGAAGGAGCAGCTGATCCCCGATACCATGAAGGATAAATTTGACAACTGGATGTTTGGCTGCGACACCTGCCAGGACGTATGTCCCTGGAACCGGTTCTCCAGCGCGACAAACGAAATTGCCTTCTCTCCGCTGCCCGCGATCCTGAATTTTACCACCTCGGACTGGGAAGAGCTGACAGAAGACCGCTTTTCAGAGATATTCCGCCATTCTGCCATCAAACGAACCCGTTACGCCGGCCTCCGGCGTAATCTCCGCTTTCTCGGCCCTCCAACCACATAAGGCCTCTACCGCAGGAGCGCCACCCGCATTCCGCCATAAAAAAGATGACTGCTGCTGCTTCCTGTGCTCAACATACTGGTGAGCCCATATTGCACCTCGGGCCCTACCTGTATCCGCACACTCCTGATCGGCAGCCCGACCATCAGCCCGGAAGCGACGCTGGCCTGTACCTTCCTGGCCACGCTATTGTCCCGGTAATAGCTCCCGGAAAGATCGTCATAGTATAACGCATCGGAGGCCATCAGGTAAGAGAGCACCACCCCGCCCCGCCAGAATATGGGCACCTTCCGGCTTTGATTGACCTGCCATTGCGCAGCAACAGGGAGTTCCAAGTAATAATACCGGTTGGTGTAGCTTTGTTCGCCCCCGCTGGCGGGCGCGGTATTGGAGGTGGTATAGGTGATCGCCGACGCAGTTAGCAGGGTGGCAGCCGTTGGCGCATAGTTATTTGCCACCTGAGTGGCATACAGCCGGGTCGAATAATAGTGCAGATTCAACCCCAGATCGACCGACCATCGGGCCGAAAGCGGCTTTTCGGCAAAAACGCCGGCCCAGTAGGAAAGATCGGGCTTACTAGTCGAGGAATACCGTTTCGCGCTGCTGACTATAGTATAATTGGTGGTGTTGGGATAAAGCGAAGTATAA
>Ga0302324_100007501_pt1 | contig 23180 bp, 17 predicted proteins | sample Palsa_T0_1_FD_201949 | JGI IMG/M metagenome (GOLD analysis project Ga0302324, IMG submission 201949) | Peat permafrost microbial communities from Stordalen Mire near Abisko, Sweden - Palsa_T0_1 | ecosystem: Environmental > Terrestrial > Soil > Palsa > Peat permafrost | place: Sweden: Abisko...
GTTCCTCGACGGGCAGGTCTTCAACTCCATCCATGAACTCTTTCGAGGCTATGGCATTCGAGGTCAGGTAGCCGGACCAGTCCTTGGGGCGTGCGGAGAGAATCACCTCATCCCCCTGTCTGCGGATGAAAACCTCAGAAGTGGAGAACTGAAATTCCTTGGGGAGACGAACTGCCTGGCTCCGGTTGTTCATGAAGATCTTGGCTGTGGTTTGCATAGCACCTCCCACGTCCGTGCATATACATAAGTATATGCCAGATTCGGATGTCGAACCAGAGATTGTCAGGGCCTGAGGGCTTGGTCCGATTTTTTTGAACTCACTTAGGTCCGATCGTCCAGGAGCTTCGCGACTTCCGACTGCAGGCGAGCGGTGATGGCGGATTCGCTGTCGAGCGGAGAGAACCGGATGGGCTCGCCGACGTGGATGGAGAGCGCGCCGGAGCGGAACCAGCCGATCTGCTTGGTCTTCATCTCGCCGAGGCCGCGAACGGCCATGGGCAGTACGGGGACACTCGATTCTTTGACAAGCAGGCCGATGCCGGAGCGGAAGCGGGCGAGCTTTCCTTCCTTGGAGAGTTCGCCTTCAGGAAAGATCAGGACATTGAAGCCGCGGTCGAGCGCTGCGCCGGCGTGGGCGAAGCTGCGCTGGAAGTCGCGCACGCGCGGGAGCGGAAAGACGTTGAAGAGCAGCGTGGCGAAGAAGTAACTGAGCGGTCCGAGGAGATTGAAGTGGTGGTAGCGCGGGCCGACATTAGGGTTGCGGAAATGGCGGTAGTCTTCGAGCATTTCACCGGCCATGGCGACGGCGAAGCGGCGGCGGATGGGGCCGGGGAGCCCGTAAGCCAGGATTGGCCCGTCCCACTCGGTGACGTGGTTGGCAACGATCAGCATGGGCTCGCGCGGATTGAGGGCAGCATCGGACTTGCGGAAGACCGCCGGGTTGGTGAAGAAGCCGACGAGGGGAATTATGACCGTTTCCATGAATGCTGAGCGGAGAGCGCGGACCGGAGCCCACCATGGCCAGTGCGGATAGAGGTAGGTGGCGCGGGGTGGGGTGTCAGGTATCGGGTTTCGGGTGTCGGGTGTCGGGTCTCCCGTAGGGGCTTGGGTCTGGGGTGTGGGGTCTTGGGTTTGGGGTCTGGGGTCTGGGGTCGAGGACGAAGCTGACGGTGCGCTAGATGATTCTTCAGACGATTGATTGGCAGTAACGGCGTGGCCGTTTGTGGGGAGTTCGCTGGCCTGCGGAGTGCGGTCGAAGGATTTTGCAGAGGGTGTGGCTGAGGGGCCTGGAGTTTCAGAGCCGGCAGCTATCAGTTGGCGGAGTTCGCCGAGGGTCTGCACCTGGTCGAGAAGGCCATTCCCGGTGACGATTCCGAGGCGGTCTTCGATGGCGGCAGCGAGCTGTACGCGGCCGAGGCTGTCGAGGTGGAGATCTTCGCTGAGACGGAGATCGTCGCCGACGCCGGGGGGAGTCTCGCCGGAGATTTGAGCAATCAGCGTGAGGAGCCAGTCGGAGGATGCGCCGAATGCGGCTGTGCCGTTGCTGTGATTGCCGGAGCTGGCGTCTTTGAGGTGGTCGAGCCATTCCGCAACGGCTTTGCGCCGGACTTTTCCGGAAGAGGTGCGTGGCAGATCCGGTTCAGGCCAAAGAACCCAGCGGCTCAGGCGTTGAAACTCCGCGAGTTTCGTGTTGGCATGCTGGATGGCGGCAGCGGCCTGATCGCCGGAACCGCGCATGGCGAGCACGGCACAGGGTTCGGTGCCGGAGGGGGTCTGGACGGGGACGACGGCGCAGGCACTGACGCCGGGTTCAAGTTCGACGGCGGCTTCGAGGTCTTCGGGGTGGATGTTGAGGCCGCCGGCGGTGACGATCACTTCGCTCTTGCGGCCGAGGAAGAGCAGATCGCCGTCAGCGTCGAGTTTGGCGAGATCGCCAGTGGCGAGCCATTCGTCCTGACGTTGATGCAACTGACCGCCGGACCAGGTGGCCGCCGAGATGGCCGCGCCGCGGACGAGGACTTCGCCATCGGGGCCGAGCTTGACTTCGCGGCCGGAAACAGGCTTGCCGATGGTGCCTTCGGCAATGTGGAACGGATGGTTGAGCGTGATCATGGCAGTGGATTCGGTCATGCCGTAGCCTTGAACGAGAACGAGGCCAACGGCATTCCAGAATTTTTCAACCGCGGGAAGCAGCGCTCCTCCGCCACAGACGATGGCCCAGAATTTGATGCCGAATGCGCGGTGCACCTTGCGGAAGCGCCACCAGCGGCTGGGGAGGGGAATGGCTGTGGCGGGGCCTTTGATGCCGGCGGCGAGTTCGGTGGTGCCCGGGATGGTGGATTCTATGTGCGTCTTGAGAAGGGCGACGACGCGCGGGACGGCGGCGAGAACCGAGATGTGCTCGCGGCGGATTGTTTCCACGAGGCGCGGGGCCGCGGGACGGCTTTCAAGATGGAGCTCGGCGCGGTAAATGATCGGCACCCAGAGGCCCAACATCTGGCCGAAGACATGGCTGAGGGGAAGCGTGAGCAGAATGCGGAGCGGATGGATGACCCTCTCGTAGCGCATATAGGGCTGCGAGGCGTCTTCGATGGGACCGAAACTGGCGAGGACATTGCCGTGGGTGAGGACGATGCCCTTTGGTTCGCCGGTGGTGCCTGAGGTGAAGAGGATTTCCAAGGGCGTTTTCTCGTCGAGGCCGGGGACGGGACCGGTCTCTTCGGCGGGGAGGACGGAAAGCAGATCTTCAAATGAGATACGGGCGTCGGCGGAGGGGACGGCTTCGGCGGGGAGCTGGCTGATGAGGACGAGGTCGCCGACAGCGAGGCTGGGGCGGACATCTGCCGCGACACGGGCGGCGAAATCGGCTGCGCCGGCTGCGTCGAGTGGGACGGCGAGGACACCACGCTGGAGACAGCCGTGGAAGGCGGCGATCCATTCGGCGCTGCTTTCGCCCCAGATGAGGACGCGGTCGCCTGGGCCTATGCCGCGCTGGGTTAGCAAAGTGGCAAAGCGGGCGGCAAGCGAGGCGATCTGGCCGTAGGTGGTGACCCGGCGGCGGTTGCCCTGATAGCGGACAACGGCGATTTCGCGGTCGGCGCGGCGGAAGTCGTCGATCAGGGTTGCCAGGTTGGGGCGCATGAAGGTCTCGAAGGGGAACAGCTTAGCTCAATTAAATAGATGCTAAATCGGGATGAATGTCTCTGATTAAAGCATTGTTGGGGCGAAGGGGTTTGGGGGAGTGTGACAGTTTTTCAAGTGAGCGGCTCGTCAAAGAGCGCCATTTCCTCGGGCGTGGGAGCTTGAAATGTCTCGACCCACTGGTCAAAATCACTTCGTTGGATAGGTGGCGTTTCTTGTCCCCGGTGTTGAATTCTATCGAACAGGAAATCAGTGAGCGCGGAGAGGTAGTGCAACTCAACGGCAGCACCAAGGGCTCGCGCCTCTAGCCGGAGGGCGTCTCTTTCCGACCTTCCCCAGGTGCCCCACTCAATGATGACGATGAGGCCAAGGGATAGGAGCTTCTTGCCAAGGTTCCATTGAAGGGCCTCAATCTTCTCGCGCGTCGCAGCATCGTAGAGGCTCAGGGAAAGGGCATCGAGCCAGTCGTCGGGAGAAAAGCGGACCGCGCCGACTTTGCTTTCAAGCGCCTTGGCGAGCGTGGTTTTGCCCGACCCCGGCAAGCCGCAAATAACGATCAATCTTGGCCCCGTGCTGGATTCTGGCATAAGAAGATTATCCTCCACCCCTGCGTTTTCTTTAGGTTGAGTCGTTTCAAGGGATGGCAGTTGAAATCCTGATTTCAACTGCATCTTTTTCGCTTCTTCTTCGCTTCGGGAAGCGGTATGCTCAGAAGATTGTGACGCGCGAAATAGCCAGCTCGGCTGCGGATGGTCTGGATGTGTTTCATCCGGTGACTGCGGCATGGTTCAGGGCGGTGTTTGACGCGCCAACTGCGCCGCAGCGAATGGGCTGGCCGGTGATTGCGCGCGGGGAGAGCGCGCTGATTCTGGCACCGACGGGGACGGGCAAGACGCTGACGGCGTTTTTGTGGTGCCTGGACCGGTTGATGCTGCACGAGGGACTAGGGACTAGAGAACGGAGACCAGGGGCTAAGGGACCAGGGACCGGGGACTCGGGCGCGGCGAAAGAGGCGTGCAGGGTGGTGTATGTGTCGCCGCTGAAGGCGCTGGCGGTTGACGTGGAGCGGAACCTGAGGTCGCCGCTGGTCGGGATGGCCAATATGGCGCGGCGGATGGGGGTGGGATTTCGCGAGGCGACGATCCACGTGCGCACAGGGGATACGCCACACCGGGAGCGGGCGCGGTTTGCGCGGCATCCTGCGGATATTTTGATTACGACGCCGGAGAGTCTCTACCTGATGCTGACGTCTCAGGTTTCCGATGCGCTGCGCAGCGTGGATACGGTGATCATCGACGAGATTCATGCGCTGGTTCCGACCAAGCGCGGCGCACACATGGCTCTGACGCTGGAACGGCTGGAGGCGCTGACTGGGAGGCGGCTGCAGAGGATCGGGCTTTCGGCAACGCAGAGGCCACTGGAGGAAGTGGCGCGGTTTTTGGGAGGAGTGGAAGTACAGTCGTCAGTTGTCAGTGGTCAGTTGTCAGAAAAGCAGGGAATAGGGAACAGGGAACAGGGAGCAGAGATCAAAGACCAGGAGTCCGGCGTTGTCGACTCCCACCCTAGCGACAAAGACAAAGACGTCGCGAGGGTGGGGCACCCGGCACAGGTGTCAGTTGTCAGTGGTCAGTTGTCAGTTCCCACCTCCGAGAGGCCGGACGTGGGGCACCCGGAGTTTCAGGAGGAATCGGCGGACGAATGGAGCGCCGGTCTGATCCCTGATTCCTTTTCCGTGATCCCTGGCGCGGCGGAGGACGCGCCACGCTATCGGCCGGTGACGATTGTGAATGCGAGCGCGCGGAAGCAGCTGAAGCTGCGCATTGAAGTGCCGGTGGAGGATATGGCGCGGCTGGGCGAGCAGGTCGAGATTCCTTCAGGGCCGGCGTCGCAAGCGCCGAAGCGGGTTTCGATCTGGAATGCGATTCATCCGCGACTGCTGGAGATTATTCGCGAACGGACGTCGACGATTCTGTTTGTGAATAGCAGGCAGGTGGCTGAGCGGTTGGCGGGGGCGCTGAACGAGCTGGCGGGCGAGCCGATTGCGCGGGCGCATCATGGGTCGCTGGCGGCGGCGCAGCGAGTGGTGATTGAGGAGCAACTGAAGGCGGGGCAGATTCGCGCGTTGTGTGCGACGTCGACGCTTGAACTTGGAATCGACATGGGAGCGGTGGATCTGGTGATCCAAATTGAAGCGCCGCCCTCGGTGGCGAGTGGGATGCAGAGGATCGGCCGGGCGGGGCATCACGTGGACGCGGTGAGCGAGGGGATTCTGTTTTCGAAGTATCGCGCGGACCTGGTGGCGTGTGCGGCGGTGACGCGCGCGATGCATGAGGGACACATTGAGTCGACGCGGTATCCGAGGAATTCGCTGGATGTGCTGGCGCAGCAGCTGGTGGCGATTGTGGCGAGCCCGGGAGATGCAGGGAGAAGGGAGAAGGGAAAAGGGAATAGAAAGCAGGGAGCAGGAAAAGGGGAGAATGGAACAGGGAACAGGGAACGGGGACTAGAGACTAATCAAGCCGATCGAAACAAGCCTGAGGTGAGTGTTGATGCGCTGTATTCGCTGGTACGGCGGGCTGCGCCGTTTGCGGGGCTGACGCGGGGGACGTTTGAGGGAGTGCTCGACCTGTTGAGCGGGCGGTATCCGTCGGATGAGTTTGCGGAGCTGCGGCCGCGATTGAATTGGGATCGGATCCGCAATGTGGTGACTGCGCGCGATGGGGCGGCGCGGCTGGCGATTCTGAATGCGGGGACGATTCCCGATCGCGGATTGTATGGCGTGTTCCTGGCGCACAGCGAAGGGAAGTCGGTGCGCGTGGGCGAACTGGATGAAGAGATGGTGTTCGAGAGTCATCCGGGCGAGACGTTCATTTTGGGCGCGTCGACTTGGCGGATCGAAGATATTACGCACGACCGTGTGCTGGTGACGCCCGCGCCGGGCGAGCCAGGCAAAATGCCGTTTTGGAAAGGGGATGGCCCGGGACGTCCGCTGGAGTTTGGGCGGCGGATTGGCGCGCTGGTGCGCGAGCTGCGTGCGTTGCCGAAACCGGCGGCGCTGACAAGGCTGGTGAACGAGCACGATCTCGATCCCGGCGCGGCGGAGAACCTGCTGCGATTTTTGGCGGATCAGGAAGAGGCGACGGGCGTGGTGCCCGACGATCGCACTGTGGTGATTGAGCGGTGCCGCGATGAGTTGGGCGACTGGCGAGTGTGCGTGCTGACGCCGTTTGGGAGCCGTATACACATTCCATGGGCGATGGCGGTGAGTGCGCGAATTCGCGCTGCGGGCGGCCCGGAGGTGGAGACGCTGTGGTCGGACGATGGGTTTGTGCTGCGGTTTCCCGACACGGATGAGCCGCCGGATGCGGACTGGTTCATGGTGGAACCGGGTGAGGCGACGGCACTGGTGCTCAGGCAACTGGGCACGACGGCGCTATTTGCAGGACGATTCCGCGAAGCGGCTGGGCGGGCGCTGCTGTTGCCGCGACGCAGAGCTGACGCGCGGTCGCCGCTGTGGCAGTTGCGCAAGAGGTCGTATGACCTGCTGAGCGTGGCTTCGCGGTATCCGAAGTTTCCGCTGCTGTTGGAGGCATATCGCGAGTGCCTGCGCGATGTGTTTGATATGCCGGCTTTGGTGGAGACTCTGCGGGCGGTGGAACAGAGGCAGTTGCGAGTGCATGTGGTAGAGACGCGCAAGCCTTCGCCATTTGCTGCTTCGCTGCTGTTCAGTTATGTGGCGAATTTCCTGTACGACGGCGATGCGCCGTTGGCTGAGAGGCGCGCACAGGCGTTGACGATCGACCAGGAGCAGTTGCGCGAGCTGCTGGGCGAGGCGGACCTGCGCGAGTTGCTGGATGCTGAGGCGATTGCGGACGTGGAGGAAACGGCGCAGTGCCTGAAGGAGTCGTATCGAGCGCGGTCGGCGGATGGAGTTCGCGATCTGTGTTTGCGGCTGGGAGATTTGTCGCGCGATGAGCTGGCGCGGCGCGTGGCTTCGCCGGATTTGCTGACGCAGGTGGACAGGCTGGTGCGGGCGCGGCGGTTGCTCGAGCTGCGCATCGCAGGGGAACGCAGGCTGATTGCGGCGGAGGATGCGGCGCGCTATCGCGATGGGTTGGGGATTCCACTCGCGCCGGGGCTGGCGGCGGCTCTGCTTGAGCCGGTGGCCCAGCCGGTGATGGAACTGGTACGGAGGTATGCGCGGACGCATGGGCCGTTCACGCTGGGTGCGGTGGCGGAGCGGTTTGTGCTGGACGCGGCCGCAGTGGAGGGGGCGCTGCGGCAATTGGCGACAGAGGGGCGTGTGCTGGAAGGTGGGTTTATCCCTGGGGGCATGCATCGGGAGTGGTGTGATGCGGAGATGCTGCGGCTGATAAGGCGGAAGTCGCTGGCGCGGCTGCGGCGCGAAGTGGAGCCGGTGGAGCAGCACACGCTGGCGCGGTTCCTGACGCACTGGCAGGGGGTGCTGACGCCGCGTCGTGGGGCCAACCTGGATGCGCTGCTGGATGCGATTGAGAGCTTGCAGGGGGCGCCACTGACGGCGTCGCTGGTGGAGAGCGCGATTTTGCCGGCGCGGATTGCGGAGTATGCTCCGGGTGGGCTGGATACGCTGATTGCGGCGGGCGAGGTGGCGTGGGCAGGCGTGGAGCCGATTGGCGAGCGCGATGGACGGATTGCTCTCTACCTGGCGGACAAGCTGCCGCTGCTGGCGCAGCCGAGGCCACAGGCGGAGCCGTTCACGGAGCTGGAACAGAAGCTGCTGGCGGTGCTGGAGGCGTCGGGGGCGAGCTTTTTCGATGCGTTGCACCAGGCGGTGGGTGGCGGGTATCCGGGAGAGACGATTGATGCACTTTGGAGCCTGGTGTGGCGGGGGCTGATCACGAACGACTCGCTGCATGCGCTGCGGGCGTATATTGCGCGGCCGGAGACGGCGCGGAATCAGAGGAGAATGCAGACGGGGATGGTGTTTCGCTCGCGGAGAACGACGCCGCCGACGGCGCAGGGGCGGTGGTCGATGGTGCCGGTGCGGGGGATGGACTCCCAGGTCTCAAAGGCGACAGCTGGGGCACCCGAGGTTCCACTCTCCCAGGTCTCAAAGTCGAGACCTCGGGCACCCTTGATCGATGTGGCGCCGGACTCCAGTCCGGCTGTACTGCCGGCGTCCGCGCCGGCAATAGACATGCGGGGGTCTGGAGACCCCCGCGACAGCCGGTCTGGAGACCGGCGCTACTCTCAATCGGACCGGAGCTTCGGCCCTTCGCAGACGGAGGCGAGTCATGCGCTGGCGATGCAGTTGCTGAGCCGGTATGGGGTGCTGATGAGGGAGTCGGTGGCGGCGGAAAATGTGGTGGGCGGATTCAGCGCCGTCTACGACGTGCTGAAGGCGCTGGAAGAGAGCGGGCGGATCAGGCGCGGGTATTTTGTGGCGGGGCTGGGAGCGGCGCAGTTCGCACTTCCGGCGGCTGTCGACCTGTTGCGGCAACTGAGGAATGCGCCGCCCGATGAGAAGCCGGAGTTTGTGCAGCTGGCGGCAAGCGATCCGGCGAATCCATATGGCTCGGTGCTGCGATGGCCGGAGCTGCCTGTGGCGGAGGAGGACTCAGAGAGCGCGCCGCGTGTGTTGACGCGGGCTTCGTATGCCGAGGTGATTCTGCGCAACGGACAACTGGTGGCGTGGCTGCGGCGGGGGAATCCGAACCTGCTGGTGTTTCTGCCATCGGAGGAGCCGGAGCGGTCACAGACGGCGGCGGGGCTGGCGCACTTCGTGTGTGCGCGCGGACAGCAGCGGATGCGTGGGAACAGCCACGAGGGCGTGCTGATTACGACGATCAACGGACAGCCGGTGGCGGCGCATCCCATGGCCAGGTTTTTGATGGATGCGGGTTTTCATGCGGGCCCGCTGGGGATGCATCTGCGGCGGATTCCCATGGCAATCGGGTCGCGCGAGGACAGAGCGCAGGCAAGCGGCGAGGTGCAATAGGACGTGCCTGAAGGGGATACGATTTTTCGGACGGCGCGGGCGATGGGGCGCGCGCTGGAGGGCAAGCCGGTGACGGGGTTTCGCTCAACCTATCCGCTGCTGACGCGGTGGGACGACGATGAGCCGATTGCCGGGCAGCTGGTGGAGCAGGTGGAGTCGCGGGGGAAGTGGCTGCTGATTCGTTTCTCGGGCGGCGGCACGCTGGCGACGCACTTGCTGATGAGCGGAAGCTGGCACATCTACCGGCCGGGCGAGCGATGGCAGCGGCCGCGCGTGGATATGCGGATTGTGCTGGAGAACGCGGAGTTTGTGACGGTGGGTTTTCGCGTGCCGGTGGCGAGGATGGTGCGCGCGCATGAGCTGGAGCGGGCGCTGCGCATTCCGCCGCAGACGATTGATGTGCTGAGCGAGAAGTTCGATGCGGACGAGGTTGCAAGGCGCGTGGCAGCGCATGGCGGAGAAGAGATTGGCGATGTGCTGCTGCACCAGGAAGTGATGGCGGGGGTGGGCAACGAGTTCAAGTCGGAGATCTGCTTTGTGACGGGTGTGAACCCGTTCCGCAGGGTGAAGGAGCTGAGGGTCGGCGAGATTGAGGCTCTGATCGCGGCGTCAATGCGGCTGGTGAAGGCGAATGTGCTGGAGGACTCCGGCGATACTCGAGTCACCTTCAGCGGGGCGCACCGGAGGACGACGGGAAGAATCGACCCGAGGGAGCGGGTCTGGGTGTATGGGCGCGCGAACGAGCCTTGCAGGAAATGCGGAGAGCCGATTCAAAGACGGCTGCAGGGGCCGGATGCGCGTGTGACGTTCTGGTGCCCGAAGTGCCAGGAGAGCTAGAGTCCAGGGGTCAGGGTCCAGGGGTCAGAAAAGCAGGGAACAGGGAGAAGGGAAGAGGAGACAAGGGACTCGAGGACGAAGGGAACGGGAAAGCTGGTTAGGAATAAAAAGGGCCACCGCGCTGGCGGATGGCCCTTTCTGTTCACTGTTCACTCCCTACTGCCCACTATCGCTGTTTACGCCGGCGAGGGTGAGCCTTCAGGGAAGCCGGGGCCGCCGCGGGGCTCGGGCTTGAGGACCTGTTGCGGCGTGCCGCTGCCGGTGTCACTGGGCGTGGCCAGATTGGATCGCATGGGCGGCAGTTCCCGGCCCTCGATCAGCATCTTCACTTCCTCAGCGTCGATCGTCTCGCGCTCGAGCAGGGCAGCGGCAAGGCGGTGCATGGGGCCCGAGTTGGCGTCTACCAGCGCGTGTGCCGCCTGGTAAGCCTCATCGATCAGCCTGCGCACTTCGAGGTCGATCTGACGGGCTGTCTCCTCTGAGAAGTCGCGATGCTGCGCGATCTCGCGTCCGAGGAAGATCTGCTCTTCCTTCTTGCCGAATGTCAGCGGTCCGAGCCGGCTCATGCCGTACTCGCACACCATGGCCCGCGCCATTTCGGTGGCGCGCTCGATATCGTTGCCCGCGCCGGTCGACATCTGGTTCAGATAAATTTCTTCAGCCACGCGCCCGCCGTAGAGCATTGCCAGCCGCGTCTCCAGATACTCCCGGGTATAGTTGTGCCGGTCGTCAGGAAGGTAGACCGTGACGCCCAGCGCCATGCCGCGTGGAATAATCGTCACCTTGTGAATGGGGTCGGAGTGCTCGCGCAGGAACGCGACCAGCGCGTGCCCAGCCTCGTGATACGCTGTGACCCGCTTTTCTTCCTCGGTCAAAAGCATCGACTTCCGTTCCGCGCCCATGAGGACCTTGTCCTTGGCCAGTTCGAAGTCGTACATCGTAACCTGTTTGCGGTTCATGCGCGCAGCGTTCAGCGCTGCCTCGTTGACCATGTTGGCCAGGTCGGCTCCGCTGAAGCCCGGTGTACCACGCGCCAGCACATTGAGGTTGGTGTCGTCGGAGACGGGAACCTTTTTCACGTGCACACGGAGCACTTCTTCGCGCCCGCGCACATCGGGCAGGCCAACCACCACGCGGCGGTCAAAGCGTCCCGGCCGCAGCAGCGCCGGATCAAGCACGTCGGGCCGGTTGGTGGCCGCGACCAGAATCACGCCGTCGTTGGACTCGAATCCGTCCATCTCAACTAGCAACTGGTTCAGCGTCTGTTCGCGCTCGTCGTGTCCGCCGCCGAGGCCGGCACCGCGATGGCGGCCGACGGCGTCGATTTCATCGATGAAGATGATGCACGGCGCGTTCTTTTTGCCCTGCTCGAAGAGGTCGCGCACGCGGCTCGCGCCTACGCCCACAAACATCTCAACAAAATCGGAGCCGGAAATGGAAAAGAACGGCACATTGGCTTCGCCGGCCACGGCGCGCGCAAGGAGCGTCTTGCCCGTTCCGGGAGGGCCTACCAAGAGAACGCCCTTGGGAATTCGCCCACCGAGCTTCTGGAACTTCTGCGGCTCGCGCAGGTACTCGATGATCTCTTTCAGCTCTTCCTTGGCCTCGTCTACGCCGGCGACGTCTTTGAACGTCACCTTCTTTTGCTGCATGCTCAGCAGGCGAGCGCGGCTCTTGCCGAAGCTCAGCGCCTTGTTGCCGCCCGACTGCATTTGCCGCAGCATGAAGAACCAGATAGCGCCCAACAGAACGAACGGTCCTATGTTGAACAGGAGCGGCAGCAGGAAGCTGGTCTGCTCTTTGGCGATGGAGAAGGAAACCTTGGCCGAGCGCAGCTCCTTGGTCAGGCTGTCGATGTTGCTCTGCGAAATCTGCGTGTGGAACTCATCGGTCGGCTTGGCGCCCTTCAGGTGCCCGTGAACCACGCTGCCCTCAATCGTTGCATCCTGCACCTGGCCGGCTTCGATCTTGTCGAGCAGGTCGGAGTACCCGATGTCGGTGGGCTTGGTTCCCATGCCCGTGCCGCGCGACACCACCATATAAAGCATCATCAGGCACACGAGTATGAACACCCAGAAGATGATCGTCTTGACCGTCGAATTCAACAGGTTTCCTCTTTCCCGAGCGGGGGAAGCACCTTGGAACAGACAACCCTCACCGCTATATCACTCTTAGACGACCCGAACATGCGCAAAGTCACAGAAAGTACGCGACCCCTTCACGGCATAGCATCGAGTTCGGTCGCCGCCGGATGAGCAGTAACATCGATTGTATCCTGAAGCCCGGATTTCGAGAAGGATTTCCGGCCCTTGCGGCACTGCCTCTTCCGGGGCATTACTCGGGTGATTACCAGAACCCGCAACCCGTTTGAGAACAACCGCATGCGGAGGATTCGCTCTACTGGTTGCCAACCCCGTCCGCGGTAACCACCCACCCCGCTTCCGATTCCAGCTCGACGCCCTTCATCCAGACGATTTGCCCATTCACCTCAAGCACCGGCCAAACCGAGCGGCCACTGCCCGTAACTCGCAGCCGGTCAAGCACCTCCTTCACTTTCCTTGGCCCCGAGGAGTAGCGCAGAGTGACCCGGTCGCCCGGCCGCCAGTTGCGCAGAAGCGCCTGTTGAGGGGCCGATTGGGCGGCTGGCCCTGACCCGACTCCTGGTCCCGCTCCGATCCTGACACCTGAAATTACCCGCAGCCTCACCCCAAATGCCGGCCCGGCGATTTCTCCGGGCACCGTGGCCATGTATGCGGGAATTGCCGATCCAGCCCCCGTCTCAGCACTTCTTGCGGCCACTACAGTCAGCCGCAACTCGCGCGGCGTTCGCTCGCCGCGCAGCCCATTAGCCAGTTCGCGCTTCTGCCCCGATTTTCCAACTACCGCCAGCACCCGCAGCGCCTCAGTTCCTGCAAAGTCGAGCGACGCACCGAGCTTCTCAGCCGCAAGGCGGAGCAACCTCCTTTGCAGCGCGGGAGCCAGCGTGGCAAACCGCGGTCCATCAATGGCCAGCCCATCGTCTGCCGCGCGCCCCCCGCCGCGCACCGGCTTGCCTGGAAGCAATAACTGCGGCGCGACGCGTCCCAGCTCAATCTCCCACCACGCCTCTTCCTCGCGCGCCACTTCGGCCATCTGTGCCATATGATCTCGCAGCCGCGGATTCCAACCCTCAAGCAGCGGCAACAGCTCGTGCCGGATTCGGTTCCGGGTGAACGCCTCATCGCGATTCGAAGAGTCCTCGCGCCACACCTGTCCGAGCGCCCGCAGATAGTTCTCCACTTCGACTCGCGTTGCGCTCAGCAGCGGGCGCACAATCCTGCCCTCCGGGCAGTCGAGCTCGGGAGCGATGCCTGACAATCCCTGAGTCCACGCCCCGCGCAAAAACTTCCCTAGGACTGTTTCCGCCTGATCGTCGCGCGTGTGTGCCGTAGCGATTGCATTTAGCTGTGTCTCGGCCATCAACTTGCGAAACCACGCATAGCGCAGCCGTCGTGCGGCCTCTTCGATCGACTCGCCGTTCTTCCGGGCCTCGCGCGCCGTCTCCACCCGCGCTTCGCGGAAGGGCAGCTCCAGGCCCGCTGCTAGCTCGCGCACAAACTCGAGATCCGCGTCCGCTTCCGCACCGCGCAATCCGTGGTGCAGGTGCGCCACATGGAGCACCAGCCCCAGCTCAGCACCCCGCCCATGCAGTGCGCGCAGCAGGGCCACTGAGTCCGCTCCGCCCGACACGCCCACTCCCAATCGCATCCCTGGTTTGAGCAGCGATGTGTCGATGGGCAGGCCAGCGACCCTCGGTTCCACTCTTTCCGGATTTGCCCGTCTGCCGCGCATCCAAAAATCATACGGCCTGTGGAGCCTATTCCACGCCCTCGGGCTCTATACTCAAAAAAACAATGCTCACTACACGCTCCGCTACTCTCGAGGACGCTCCGCTCCTTACTGCCCACCGTCACGCCATGTTTGCCGAAATGGGCAAGACGACCAACGAAGCGCTCGAAACCATGAGCCTCCATTTCGCGCCCTGGGTTAGACGCATGCTCGCGGAAGGCAAATATCTCGGCTGGATCGTCGAAGAAGAAGGCCGGCCCGTCGCCTCCACCAGCCTGTTCCTGCTGGAGTGGCCGCCCCACCTGCTCGACCCATCCGGTGACCGTCGCGGCTATCTGCTGAACATGTATGTCGACCCGGTTTACCGCCGGCAGGGTGTGGCAAAGAATCTCGTAAAGGTCTGCCTCGACGAGACGCGGCGCCGCGGCATCCGGGTGGCAGCGCTCCACGCCTCGGATGCTGGCCGCCCGCTCTACCAGAGATTCGGCTTTGCCCCAACCAACGAGATGTTCTTCGTCGTGCCGCCCCAGCTGCTCTAGCCATCTCGTATACGATCTCTGGTCGAAAGGCTTGCCGTACGCAGTGCTATACTTCGCCCGGTATGCAGGTATTCGCGATTCTTCCCGCCGCGGGCCTGGGAACCCGCATGGCTGGCCGGGAGCCCAAGCAGTTTCTTGACCTCGACGGCGTCCCCATCCTCATTCACTCGCTCCGCGCCTTCGCCTCAGTCGAGCGCGTCACGGCTATTTACGTCGCTGTCCGCAAAACCGAGATGGAACGCACGGAGGCCCAGATTGCCGAGTTTGGCGCGGCCCACAACCTCGCCAAGCGCGTCCGCGTTGTTGAAGGCGGCGACCATCGCCAGGAGTCCGTCTCACGTGCGCTTGCCGCCGTGGCTGCCCAGCCCGACGATATCGTCCTTGTCCACGATGCCGTGCGCCCGCTGATCGACACCGACACCATCAATCGCACCATCGACGCTGTAATTGAGTTCGGCGCGGCCATCGTGGGCCTGCCCGCCGTGGACACCATCAAGCACGTAGAGCGCACCGCCCACGGCGCGCTTATTACCGCAACAATCCCACGCGAGTTCGTCGTTCTCGCCCAAACGCCGCAGGGCTTTCGCTATGGGCTGCTCCAGCGCGCCCTCGCCGAAGCCGAGGCCGATGGTTTTGTCGGGACCGACGAAGCCTCAGTCCTCGAGCGCGCCGGCCATCCGGTCGCCGTGGTGCATGGCTCTCAGGTTAATCTGAAGATCACGCAGCCCGGAGACCTCGAGCTGGCCGAGTTCTACCTGAGCCGGCGCGCGCGTTGAGGAACCGCTCTCTGGGCTAACAGGCCGTCTCGCTCGCTGCGCAAGCTTGCCACCTGGATTCGTCGGCCATAACCTCCATCGTTAAATTTCTGCCGCGAATTCGCAAAAAAATCGCCAACGTTTTAGAGTCAATAAAGGCTCGGAGACCTGCAGCAAGAATGGATATACGGATCGGGTTCGGTTTCGACTCGCACGAATTCAAGCCGGGCGTGCCGTTGCGCGTCGGCGGGATGACGCTCGACCACGCCGAGGGCCTCGCCGGTCACTCTGACGGCGATGTCCTGCTGCACGCCATCACAGATGCCCTGCTGGGCGCAGTTGCCGCCGGAGACATTGGGAGCTTCTTCCCACCGGGCGATCCGCGCTGGAAAGACGCCGACTCCGCCATCTTTCTCAATCTCGCGCTTGAAGAGCTGCAAAACGCCGGCTACCGCATTGTCAACATCGACACCACTCTGGTGCTCGCCGCGCCCAAAATTGCGCCCGTTGCCGGCGAGATGCGCGCCCGCGTCGCCGATTTGCTCAGCATTAAAATGGCACAGGTCAGCATCAAGGCCAAAACCCCTGAAGGCCTTGGCCTGGACCACGTGGCCCAGTGCCACGCTGTCGCGTTGGTCGAGCGCGTCCCCGAGCCCGACGAACTCAAGAGCATGAGCGCCGTCATCGAAACCCAGCGTCAGCTTGAAGACGTCGTCGAGGACCTGGTGACTTCAGTCCATGGCGTTCCCAAAAAGCGGACCATCACGCCGATCTTCGACACCGAAGACATTACGTAGCGACCGGGTATCCACGGGTCTTTTATCGAGGGGAATTGATGGATAGAGTCGTTGAAACCCTGTGGGCAATAAAGAAGAGCCCGGACGACTATCTTCCCGAGCGCTCGATTTGGGCGCTCTGGCATTTCCTAACTGGCTACAAAGTCCGATGCTGCATGGAGGGCGCGGAATCCGAAATTAACCCTCTGATCCGACGATTTCAGGCCTTCCTTGATGACCATTTTTCGATCCAAGCAGGCTCGCGAAGCGTATTCCTCGTAGTCGATTCCTTTTCAAAAGGGCCGGAAGATGCGCTCTGGAATTTTTACAGACTATTCGAACAATTCCTCACTGCTAAAGCGGGATATCCCACAAGTTCAGAATTCCGAAAGTTCGAAATTCCAAAGGAAGACTTGTTTGCACTCTTAAGAAAAATTCGAGAACGACCGGAGCTCTACGTTGGATATCCCCACTTTCTCGGCGTCCATGCACACATAGCGGGCCATCTGCGAGCAGGGGCGGATCTAGGAGTTGATAAGACCCACGATGAAGTTCTGTTTGAAGATTTCAAAGGATGGATTGAACGAGAAAAACTATCTGATGGAAGCCCAAGGCCTTGGTTCAAACTGATAGAGTTCCGCAACTTCCATGACTGCGGAGGAACATCCCCTCGAAGCCGTTACTCCGATTTCTTTCAACTTCTTGACGAATTTGCCGCGAAATCCGGCAACCCGGACCTTTTCAGCGCTGAAGGGCAAAAACTCGATCTGGAGCATACTCCAAATCTCGACCTTGGAGAGAGCCCACTAAACCCTCCTACGCAGACGTTAACTGACTGAAGATCTCCGCCAGTTCCACAAACAGCGGCGTCCCCTTCACTTCAAGCCGGGCCGCTTCCACCCATTCCGCCCCCGAACACATCCGCCCTGACCGCGTCTTCGGATCGATGATCCAAACCGTCCCCACACCCATGGCACGATAGTCTTGCGAACGCTCTTGCGTGTCAGAGTAAGTATCGTCGGGCGAAAGAATCGCAATCACAAGCAGCGGTGGATCCGTCAGCACATCCGGCTGCGGTCCGGCTGTAAGAACCACCAGGTCCGGCACTCGGATTCTGTTCTCAGACACCCGAACTCGTTGCTCCGTGCTTCCCACGATTCCCCACTGCCTCTCGTGACTTCCGAACCAAAATGCCAACAGCCACTGCACCCGGGCATGTTCCCACTTGCCCACGTTGCGCTCCCTTACTTCTCCGTCCACGTACTCGCAATCCGGCCTATAAGTGCTGCCGAGATAATCCTGGATCGGGATGTGAGTGACGGTCGCCATATGCACGAATGTTAGCATGATTTCTACTTGCAGGCCCCGTTTCGACGCCGGAGAAATACTCCCCTGAGAGGCCGTTTCCTCAATGAAAACTCGACTCATCCTTCCGCTGTCCGCCATTTTGCTTTGCCTGCCGTCCATCGCCCGCGCCCAGTCCACCCCGCCCACATCGGATTGGCGCACGCCGGCCGAGATCGCCAGCTACCGCACCACGCCCGACTACGCTGAAACCGTGGCATACCTCGAGCGCATTGCAGCTGCCTACCCGCAAGTCGTGCGGATTGAAAACTTCGGCAAGACCGGCGAAGGACGCGACCTGAAGATCGTGATCGTATCGAGAGACGGCGTATTTGACCCCGCCGCGATCCACGCTTCCGGGCGGGCCATCCTCCTCGTTCAGAATTCGATCCATGCCGGCGAGATGGACGGCAAGGACGCGTGTTTGGCGCTTCTCAGAGATATAGTCCAGGACCAAGGCCGTGCGCAGCACCACGTCTTGGATCACACCGTCTTCGTCTTCATTCCCGTCTACAACATCGATGGCCACGAGCGCCGTTCGCCCTACAACCGCATCAACCAGAATGGCCCTGAAGAGGCCGGCTGGCGCGGCAATGGCACCAACATCAACCTCAATCGCGACTACATGAAGGCCGACGCGCCTGAAACCCGCGCCTTCCTCGCTATGTTCCACCGCTGGCTGCCCGATTTCTTTGTGGACGACCACGTTACCGACGGCATGGACTACCAGTACGACGTCACCTTCTATGCCGACGACACGCCCGACGTCGCGCCGGCCACCGCACGCTGGCTTCATGACGTCGTGTCACCGCAAATCGTTCAGCACCTTGACGCATCCGGTCATCTCGCCTTTCCTGCACTCATCGACCTGAACGACGACTCTGACCCGGCGCAGGGACTCAGCTTCAGCCCCAGCCCTCCGCGCTTCTCCACGGGCTACTCCATTCTTGAGAACCGTCCGGGCCTGCTCGTCGAGCTTCACATGCTGAAGGACTATAAAACACGTGTGACGGGCAACTACGAGCTCCTCAGCGAACTGCTTGAAGTGATCAACCGCGACTCCGCCAAACTCATCGCCCTCAACCGCGATGCCGACGCCGAAGCCGCCCAACTCGGCGCACATCCGCTCGCCAACACCAAATTTCCCCTCGCCCTCACCGCCTCCGGCGACACCACGCCCACACTCTTCCGTGGCTATCAGTTCACCCGCGAGCTCAGCCCCATCTCCGGTGCCATGTGGGTTCGCTACACGCACGAGCCGTGGAATGTCACGCTGCCCCTCCAAACCGGCGCAAAAGTCACGCTCGCCACCACTCCGCCCGCTGCCTACATCATTCCCCGCCAGTGGACTCACGTGATCGAAGTACTCGAAGCTCACGGTCTCACACTCCGCCACACCACGGCCGCCTGGACGGGCAATGTTGAGCGCTACCGCTGCTCGGGCATGGAGTGGCAAGGCCCGCCCTTCGAAGGCCGCCATCCTATTTTCCGAGGCGAAGGCGCCGGCGCAGAGCCAGGGCGCTTCGGCGTCTGCACTCGCACGCAGGAATCTGTCACCTTCCCTGCAGGCTCGGTCGTTGTCCCGCTCAATCAGCGCCTGTCAAAGATCGCGATCCACTGGCTCGAGCCCGAGGCTCCCGACTCTGCACTGCGCTGGGGCTTCTTCGATTCGATATTTGAGCAGCGCGAATACGGCGAGGCGTACGTGCTCGAGAAGCTCGCCCGGGAAAACCTCGACAAAGACCCCGCCCTCAAGGCCGAATTCGAGCGCCGCATCCAGTCCGATCCGCGCTTCGCCGCCAGCCCGCGGGCGCGCCTCGAGTTCTTCTACGAGCATTCTCCGTGGTATGTCGCCAACCGCGTCGGCGAGTACCCTCTCGGCCGCTTACTTTCGCTCGATGGGCTACCGCTCGATTAGCAAGTCGGGCCACTAATTTCCTGAAGAATTTGCACTTGCAGGCCACTTTGCCATTGCGGCGCACCCCGAAACCAGCTAACGTGGCTCACAGCTTTTGATTCCGGTCCAATGGAGGGTTCAAACATGCACATGCTCGCGCTGTTTCTCGATGACAACTCGATCAATCCCCAGATGATGCCCGGCATCCTCGCCGCGGTTGCGGGTTTCTATCTTGTCCTTTTCCTGGTCATGGCCATCGTTGTCATCATCCCCACCTGGTTCATCTGCAAGAAGGCCGGGTTCTCGCCCTGGCTCTCGCTACTCATCATCGTTCCATTTGGCGGGCTGGTTCTTCTCTACGTGGTCGCCTTCAGCGAGTGGAAGGTTGCGCCGGTGACGACCGCGGTGGCGGCATGGCAGCCCCCACCGCCGCCCGCACCACCGCAGATCTAAGTTGGCACAAGATGCGGATTGCCCGCACGGCCCGTGCCCGCATCGCAGGTGCCTTGTTTGTTAGCATCGTGAGTGGGACTCCTACTCACGATGCCTGACGCGCCTGTACTTCCGACCAGCCCAGTTCCAACGCCAATCACTGCTCCGACATCTTCGTCTGCGCCCCCACCCGAGCCTCCCGCGCTCTCCAACTTCCTGCGCGATCAAATTGCCGAAGATGTTCGCAGCAAGCGCTTCGGCGACGCCAACGTCCAAACCCGCTTCCCGCCGGAGCCGAACGGCTATCTCCACATCGGTCACGCCAAGGCCATCTGCCTCGACTTCGGCCTCGCCGCTGAGTTCGGTGGAAAGACCAACCTGCGCTTCGACGACACCAACCCTCAAAAAGAGGAACAGGAGTACGTCGACTCCATCATGGCAGACGTCCGCTGGCTCGGCTTCGAGTGGGACCGCCTCTGCTACGCCTCGGACTACTTCCAGCAGCTCTACGAATGGGCGCTCCAGATGATCAAGGCTGGAAAAGCTTATGTCGACGATCTCGCCGCCGATGAAATCCGCCAGCACCGCGGCACGCTTACCGAGCCCGGAAAGGACAGCCCATTCCGCAGCCGAGCTGTCGAAGAGAACCTCGACCTCTTTGAGCGCATGAAGGCCGGCGAGTTCGCTGATGGCAGCCGCGTGCTCCGCGCCAAAATCGACATGGCCTCGCCCAACCTGAACATGCGCGACCCGGTGATGTATCGCATTCTTCGCGCCACCCACCATCGCACCGGCGACGCGTGGTGCATCTACCCTATGTACGACTATGCCCACGGCCAGTCCGATTCGATCGAGCGGGTCACGCACTCCATGTGCACACTCGAGTTCGCCGACCACCAGCCACTCTATCGCTGGTACATCGAGCAGCTGGGCATCTTCCCATCGCAACAGTTCGAGTTTGACCGGCTCAATCTTACTTACACGCTGCTCTCCAAGCGCAAGCTGCTGCAACTCGTGCAAGAGAAACGCGTCTCCGGATGGGACGATCCGCGTATGCCCACTCTCAGCGGCATACGTCGCCGGGGTTTCACACCCGAAGGTCTGCGCGCTTTCTGCGCCGCCATCGGCGCCACACGCACCAACGGGACAACCGATATTGAGATGTTGGAACACTTCCAGCGCGACGACCTTAACCGCCGCGCCCGGCGCGCCATGGCGGTGTTGCGGCCGTTGAAGCTGATCATCGACAACTATCCGGAGGGCCCAAACACCGATCAGGTGGAGCACGTCGAAGTCGCGAACAACCCCGAAGATCCCTCCGCGGGGACGCGCGGGGTGCCTTTCTCGAAGGAGATTTACATCGACCATGAAGACTTCCGCGAAGTTCCTCCGCCCAAGTATTACCGCCTGTCACCCGGCAAAGAAGTTCGCTTGCGCAACGCTTACTTCGTAACCGCGCAAAGCTTGGTGAAGGATGCCGCCGGCAACATCGTGGAGGTCCATTGCACTTACGACCCACTTAGTCGAGGCGGTAACTCACCCGACGGCCGCAAGGTGAAGTCGACTATTCACTGGGTGTCATGCGCGCACGCAATTTCGGCTGAAATTCGCCTCTACGACAACCTATTCAGCAAGCCCGATCCGTACGACCTTGTGGAGGGTCAGGATGTCCTCGACAACCTCAATCCGCACTCGCTCGAAGTCATCGCCGACGCTAAACTCGAGCCGTCGCTCGCATCGGCAAAGGTTGAAGATCGCTACCAGTTTGAGCGCGTTGGCTATTTTTGCCTGGATCCGGAGTCATCCGAGAGAAGGAGAATCTTCAACCGCACCCTCCCGCTGAAAGACTCGTGGTCGAAGATCGAGAAGAAAGCCAGTAGCTAAGAAGCAAGCCACTGGGTATGCATTATGAATGAGGAATTCGCCACAGAGAAGCGAAACGACCCTCGCTCAACGGCGGAGTTAATAAACCTCGCACTCATCGAGCCTGACGAAGACAAGGCCTGGGAACCCGTCACGGTTCTCCAATTTCGAGCCACGCGCGACGTTCTTGACGCTGCCGAGTGCTTGTGCGACACCACTGTCGCAAAGAAGCGCGAACTCGGCGCGAACATTCTCGGCCAGCTTGGAGTCCCCAAAAGGGCGTTTCCGGAGGAATGCTTTCAGATTCTCTGCCGAATGCTTCCCGAAGAAAAGGACCCCGGCGTGCTCGATGCAATTGCGGTCGCCTTCGGACATTTGGACGACCCGCGATGCATCGAGCTTCTAGTTCCTTTGAAAACCCATCCCGACTCCGAAGTGCGCTTTGGCATAGTGCATGGGCTTAGCGGCCACGACCACCCCTTAGCAATCCGGACACTGATTGAACTATCAAAAGACATAGATGATGACGTCCGCAATTGGGCGACATTCGCGCTGGGGACGCTGATTCAGGCCGATAATCACGAAATCCGAGACGCCCTGCTGGCCCGTTCTACAGACGCACAAGATGAGTGCCGTGGCGAGGCCCTCGTAGGGATGGCGCGCCGAAAAGACGGGCGAGTTTTTGAGCCACTGCTGAAGGAACTAGCCACTGAAGGTGTTGGATCCCTGGCAATCGAGGCTGCCGCTGAGATCGCCGACCCCCGATTGCTCCCTCTTCTTCTTGAACTCAAGGATGACTGCCTTGCGGCCTCCGGCTCAGTCGACGATGACATCGAGAGAGCCATCGCTGCTTGCCGTTTTGCTCGAGATGCGAGTAAGCGCGGAGACCGAATGCCTGCAATCCCGCCTCATTACACCGCCCACCGGTGACTCCAAGTGCTCACTGCGTTGCATCAAATGATGCGAGGATCAACTATGAGCAAACGGATCGCAGGAGTGGAAACACGGATCGTTCACGATTGGTTCGGCCGGTTCTCTGTTACAGCATCCAACTGGCTGGGATCAGCCTGGGCATTTGCAGCCGCGGGACTGATTGTCGTTGTGTGGGCCGCCTCAGGACCTATGTTCCATTTCTCATCGAAATGGGAGCAGGCGATCAACACGGGTACGGGACTTGCCACACTCTTCATGGTCTTTCTTATTCAAAACATGCAGAATCGCGATTCGCGCGCTGTCAACCTCAAGCTCAACGAACTGATTCGAGCCGTGGACAAAGCTCGCAACCAGATGATTGACATCGAGCGGCTTTCAGACACTGAACTCGATGAGTTGCAGGCGATCTATGAAAAGGTCAAGTCCGCATGGTCAGATCGGCAGGCGCGCCAGCCTGCCGATCGGGGAGAGCCGTAGGTCACCACGAACCACGCACTCGCTACCCATGCACTAATGCAGGTTAGAACACATGGAGCAACAAGAGGATCAGCACGATCAAAAGAATCAAACTTAGACCGCCTCCGCCGTAATAGCCCCAGCCCGGACCCGCACGGTAGCCTCCGTAGCCAAACCCAAAGATCAAAATCACCAAGATGATAATGAGCAACATGGTCGTTCTCCTTTGCGACGTTGGATGCGGCGCGAGCGAGGAGTGGCCAGATGCGATTGAAAAAAACGGCCCGAATTTAGAGGTCGACACGAGCCGATTCGCTGAACAACGCAAACCTTGTCAAGAGAGACAACCCTAACTTTCCATTCGGCGTCGAAACTTCAGTTGGCGGTAATTCACCTGAA
>Ga0302324_100007502_pt1 | contig 23176 bp, 18 predicted proteins | sample Palsa_T0_1_FD_201949 | JGI IMG/M metagenome (GOLD analysis project Ga0302324, IMG submission 201949) | Peat permafrost microbial communities from Stordalen Mire near Abisko, Sweden - Palsa_T0_1 | ecosystem: Environmental > Terrestrial > Soil > Palsa > Peat permafrost | place: Sweden: Abisko...
CGGTTGGGCTGCGTGGGTTCCGCTGCGGCGCATGACGCAGCGGTGAAACCCAACCGACCTCTCACAACGTGGAGACCACCATGCGGCTCGCGCCGCGCAGATTAATCTTTTGGGTATTCTGCTTACTCGCTGTCGCCGGCAACGTTATCCGCCGAGCCCCACGCCAACAAACTCCCTGCCGGGACCAAAAACGCAATTCGATGCATGCTGGCGTTTCCCCAATTCTAACGATTTGATCCTGGAATCCCTCCATCCCGATGCAGAGGTCCGCCGCCACGGTTCCAAATGGCCAATACACATTTTCCCGTAGAGCGTCCAGCCGCGCCACGCAGCTGATGCAGCGGATAGCATCAACGGGGGAATTTCGTCGTACCCGCTATCCCATTGATGGTAAGTAGTTTAGAGGTAGAAGCTCGCCACCCGGTTTGCGGGTACTCGCCAGGGATCCGGGCCCGCCCGACCGAATTCCTGCACGTTACTCTCCATTTACGTCCCCTGCGCGTCATAAGGTAAACTACTGGTGCGCTTACTGTAACTTCCCCCCTTCTCGCTCTTGAGCTTTCCTGGGGCGCCCTTTAGCATCGATACATGACATCAGCTCAGGTGAATCCTGTGCGCATTTTGATTGCCGACGACCACGAATTGATGCGCCGTGGACTGCGCTCCATCCTCGCCACCCGGCCCGACTGGGAAGTGTGCGGCGAAGCGGTGGACGGCAGTGACGCCATCGAGAAAACCAAACTCCTCCGGCCCGATATTCTGGTTTTGGACATCAGTATGCCCCGGGGCAACGGCTTGGAAGTGGCACGAGCGGTCCGCCGCGATTTCCCGCAAACTCAGGTGATCATTCTTAGCCAGTACGAGGAATCGGAGATGCGGCCGTACGCGCTGGAGGCAGGAGCGCGCGGGTACGTTTCCAAGTCGGAAGCGTCGCGGCAGCTCCTCGCAGCGATCGAGAGCCTGATCGCCGACAAGTCGTTCGCGGCGCATCCGCAATCCAACTAGTTTCAGGGACTCGGCAATCCAGCGGCGTAGTTCTGTTTGAGCCAACGCCCGGGGCGGGCATCGGATTTTCCCCACGATACAGGATTATCGATACGCCGCGATGGAACGCAAGTTCCCCCTCGCACGTCTACCTTCCATATATATATAATAAGTGCACAGCGAAGCAACGTCGGGAGTAGCTTGGGTAGTTCATGAGCGCGGCGCATAACCGATCGATCGTCCGCAATCTCACGCGCGCCAGCCTGCTGGTGAGCACGGTCGCGCTGCTTTTGGCCTGCGCGCTTTTCATCGTTTACGACCAGATTGGCTACCGCAATTCGCTCACCAGCCACATCGCCATCCAGGGACAAGTGATTAGCGCCAGCGCGGCGGTGGCTTTGAACGACAACGATCGCGTTTCCGCCGAGGATACTTTGGCCGGTCTGCGCGGTTCCCCGCACATCGTCCACGCGGAAATATACACAGCGGATGGGCGGCCTTTCGCCGCGTACTGGCGGGATTCGGCCCGTCCTGTTTTGCCTGAGCCCGCTTTGCCCGTTGGGAAAAACATGGTGTCGTGGTTTGACGCCAACCGTTTCCATTTGGTGGAGGCGATCGTATCGGACGGCAAGACCGTGGGCGCGGTCTATATCCAGAACGATTTAGACAGCATGTATGCGCGGCTGAAAACCTACGCGCTGATGGTTGCCGTGGTCCTGCTCATTTGCTTGCTGGCGACTTCTTTTCTCTCGCGCATGCTGCAGCAAGCGGTGCTGCAACCGATTCTCAGTCTCGCCGAGACCGCCGCGCGCGTATCCCGAGAAAAAAATTATTCGCTCCGCGCTACGGCCACAACCAAGGGTGACGAGGTCGCCGCGCTCACCGGGATGTTCAATGAAATGCTGGTGCACATCGAAGAGCGCGATGCCGCGTTGCAGCAGGCGCGCGACGCGCTGGAGCGCCGGGTGGTGGAGCGCACCAGCGAACTGGCCACCGCCGAGATCAGCTTGCGCCGGCTGTCTGGCGAATTGATGAACTTGCAGGACGAAGAACGGCGCCGAATCGCGCGCGAGCTGCACGACAGCTCCGGACAAATCATCGCCGCGCTGGGCCTGAATCTGGCCACGCTGCAGACCGAAGAAGGGAATTTAAGTTCTCACGCCGCGATGGCCCTCGCTGAGAGCCTCGAACTGACACGGCAATTTTCGCGCGAGCTGCGCACCATTTCGCATTTGCTGCATCCGCCGCTGCTGGATGAGTCCGGGCTGGATTCGGCGCTGCGGTGGTACGTCGAAGGATTCGCCGAGCGCAGCAGTATTTCCGTGAGCCTGCAAATCGTTGCGGGGCTGGGCCGCCTATCCAGAGAACTGGAGATTGCCGTCTTCCGTATCGTTCAAGAATGTTTGACCAACGTTCATCGCCACTCCGGCAGCGAGCGCGCCACCATCCACGTGAGCCGCGACGACCGAAACGTCACGGTGCAGGTGCGCGATTTCGGCCGGGGCATTCATTCCGGCAATGGAATGGATTCTTCCCGGGAGATGCGGCCGGGCGTGGGCATGATGGGAATGCGAGAGCGCGTTCGCCAGCTCGGCGGGCGCTTGGACGTTAGTAGTGACGCCCAGGGAACTCTGGTCGTGGCGGTGATGGAATTGGAACCGGCCAATGGCAATCGGGTGCGAGTACCCGCGGATTGAACCGCCGAATTTTTCCGCCGCTCTCGAAAAAATGTCGTGCAAGCACTCTGGTTGTGCGAACGCGAAACGCCAAGCACTCACCACTCACTGGCGCCGGCCGGCACGCGTCGGTTTCTTTGTTCTTGCCGCGGAACAGAAAGTGCTACTCTCGTGATGCTTCGCGTGCGGAGCTGCTGCTGAGCGTTGCGATTGGAACCCGGTGAAAATGAAACGGCCTCAAGCCTCTTTTTTTTTCCGCCTCCTCGGTTGTCTGATGGTTGCCGCGATCCTGCCATTCCATGTATCGCGCACGCGTGCCGATAGCGCGGTGCGCGTCGATGTGGACTTGCGCGCCAGCGAAGGCCCGTTCGTTCCGATCCAGACCTGGTTCGGCTACGACGAACCCAATTACACCTACACCGCGAACGGCCAAAAACTGTTGGCGGAATTGCGGCAGATGAGTCCCGCGCCGGTTCGCGTTCGCACCCACAACTTGCTTACCAGCGGCGACGGCCAAGCGGATTTGAAATGGGGTTCGACCAACGCATACACGGAAAACTCCGAAGGCAAGGGGGTCTACGAATGGAGCATCATCGACAAAATATTCGACGCCTACGCCTCGGCCGGGGTGCAGCCGATGGTCGAGATCGGGTTCGTGCCCGAAGCGATGTCCATTCATCCCCAGCCGTATCACGTGCAGTTTCCCGCGGATATTTTTCAGGGTGGGTGGAGCTATCCGCCTAAGGATTTTCAGCGCTGGGGTGAACTGGTGGAGCACCTGGCGCAACACCTCGGCGAGCGATACGGCAAACACGAGGCCGAGCAATGGTATTGGGAAGTTTGGAACGAGCCGGACATCGGCTACTGGCACGGCTCGACCGACGATTACCTGAAGCTCTACGACGCCGCGGTGAGAGGCGTGCGGCGGGCTCTGCCGGGGGCGCGCGTGGGCGGCCCCGCGATCACCAGTCCGCACAATGAGCGGGCCGCAAAATTCTTGCGAGATTTTCTGGATCACTGCGCAAAAGTGCGTGACCAATCCACCAGCGGCGCGGTGCCTCTCGATTTTATTTCGTTCCATGTGAAAGGCCGTCCGGAATTGTCGGAAGGCCACGTGCGTATGGGACTCGATAAGGAGCTGGTAGCGGCGGACGAAGGATTCGCTATCGTCCGGCGCTATCCGGAATTTGCGAAGCTCCCAATCATTCTCAGCGAAGCCGATCCGGAAGGCTGCGCGGCCTGCTCGGCCCAAGTGAATCCGCAGAACGCCTACCGCAACGGCCCGTTGTACGCGAGCTACACCGCCGCGGCGATGAAGGGACTACTGGAGCTGCAGGATCGCCGCCAAGTGAATCTCGCAGGCATGCTGACCTGGGCGTTCGAGTTTGAAGGCCGCGACTATTTCGAAGGCTTTCGCACGCTGGCCACCAACGGCGTGGATAAGCCGGTCCTCAATTTCTTCCGTATGGCGGGAATGATGTCTGGCAATCGCGTCCATACCCAGAGCAGCGGCGCAGTGACGCTGGACGACATTGAGAAAACCGGAGTGCGGCAGTCCGATGACATCGACGCTTTCGCAACCACCGATTCCCACGAAGCGGCGATGATGGTCTGGAATTATTTTGACGATGACGTTCCGGGCGCGCCGGCATTGGTGACGGTCAACATCAGCGGATTACCGCCGGGTGCGCGTCGAGTGCGCCTAACGCATTACCGCATCGACGACACGCACAGTAATGCGTGGACCGCGTGGAAGTCATTGGGCAAACCGGAGAAGCCGACGCCGGAACAATATGCAAAGCTGCAAGCCGCCGGCCAGCTTGCGGTGCTCGCGCCGGCGAATTGGGTAAAGGTAAAATCCGGGGAAGCGAAGATCTCGATCACGCTGCCGCGCCAGGCGATTTCGTTGTTGCGGTTGAGCTGGTGAATCGCGAAAGGGACAGGATAGATCGCCGATGCTAAGACTGGTTCAATTGCGCAGCGCCGCTTCGCGAAGCGTCGCGGTGGTGGAAGAGCCGAAACTGCGGTGCCTTGCCGGAGTGCGTTCGATTTACGATTTGGCGCAGCTCAGCATTGCGAGCGGCGAGACGCTGCAAGCAGCGGTGGCGAAAGCAGGCAGCGGCGACCGGCTCGACTACGATGCGGTTTACTCCGGGGCGTCGGCATGGCATTTGCTGGCGCCGATCGACGTTCCGGAGAAACCTGCGCGCGTCCTCGTTTCCGGCACCGGCCTCACGCACCTGGGAAGCGCGCGCGAACGCCAAGCGATGCACAAGGACGCGGATTCCGCGAAACCCGCCACCACCGATGAGCCGGTAACCGACAGCATGCGGATGTTTTCCTGGGGCGTCGAACACGGTCGGCCGGAGCCCGGAAAAATTGGCGTCGCTCCGGAATGGTTTTACAAAGGCAATGGACGGATTTTGCGCGCGCACGGCGAGCCGCTGCCGGTTCCGGAACATGCGGACGACGGCGGGGAAGAGGCGGAAATTGCAGCGGTGTATGTGATCGGCCGTGGAGGGAAGCCGTATCGCGTAGGGCTAGCCATGGGCAACGAATTTTCAGATCACGAATACGAGAAGAAGAATTATTTGTACCTGGCGGGTTCGAAACTTCGGCCGTGTTCGCTGGGACCGGAGTTGGTGGTGGGCGGTGAATTCCGCAATGTGCCGGGGCGGGTGCGGATTGAAAGAGCGGGCCGCGAGGTATGGTCGAAGAACATTACGACCGGCGAAGAAAACATGTGCCATAGCCTACGCAATATTGAGCATCATCACTTCAAGTTTGAGTCCCATCGCCACACCGGCGACGTGCACGTGCACTACCTGGGAGCGGACGCGCTGAGCTTCGGCGCCGGCGTGCGCCTTCAGAACGGCGATTGGATGGAAGTCTCGTTCGAAGGTTTCGGACGGCCGCTGCGGAATCCGGTGCAGGTCGCTGCGACGAAATCCCACGTCCCGGTTGAAGTGCACTCGATGACCTAGATCGGTTTTCACCTCTCCGTTGAAAACACAAATTCCGAGCGCTGCAAACGGTATAAAACGTGGCGGCGCATGGGATGGCCCTCCGGCAGCCTGGGATGATCGAAGTCGTCGGCGGGATTGCGGGTCATGCCAAGTTTTTCCATCACGCGCCGGGACCTCACGTTGCCGGGCGCGGTGAACGAAACCACTTCTGCGAGCCCCACAATTTCAAATGCATAACGCATTATCGCCCGCGCACCTTCCGTGGCCAGTCCCTGTCCCCAACGATCCGCGGATAGTCGCCATCCAATCTCGACGCACGGCGTGAACGTCGTTTGAAACGCCGGAACGGAGAGGCCGATAAAACCGACGAAGGAATGATCCTGTCGCAGTTCGGCCGCGCACAAGCCAAAGCCGTGCTCGCGAAAGTGCTCTTCCATGCGATCTACCATCCGATCGCTTTCTTCCCGCGAAAGAAGCGCCGGCATGAATTCCATAACGAGTGGGTCCGCATTCAAACGAGAGAATGCTTCCCGGTCGGGCTGCCGCCAGTGGCGCAGGATCAGGCGGTTTGTCTGCGCTACTACCATGAGGTTTCTCCGACGAGGATGGGGGTGAATTCGGGGCCTCGCGGGCGGGCGTGCGGGCCGATTTTCATTCGGTACGAGGTCGATCGTTGGTGTCGCCTCGGAAAAATTATGCGCTTTAGAATCAGTAACATCGGGTAGGGCATCCGTGCACTCTTGTGTTCATGAAAATTGCGGTTTTCAAGGAGCCACATCCGCGTTGATATGCAGGCACTATTTTGCAGCTGAAGAATCCACATCGGATGCTTCCTTTGGCGTGCGAACATAGCATCGCGGGGGGGAGCGTGGGTAGAGATCACTTCGGTGGACATTTGGGCCGGGGACGCAAGGCTCGTTTTTGCGCGCGGTGACCGTGGACGTAACGCGCCGGCTCAGGTATCTTCCTTGTTGCACATTTGATGGCGCGGGTGTTTCCGCGAATTAATGATGCCAATCCTGCAAGGCCAACCCGAAGGGCTCGACTCGATGGCGGAGAGGCGCGAATTTACGCGCTTCACGGCGTCGTCGCTCTCGTATATCGATCTGGGTGAGTCCAATGGCGGTTTGATGCTGAATCTGAGCGAGGGCGGCGTTTCGGTGCATGCCGCCGAGGTGCTGATCGGCGATATCTTTCCGCGCATTCGGTTTCATTTGCCGAAATCGGAAGACTGGGTGGATACCGGCGGCAGAATCGTGTGGCGGGGGAAAACGAAAAAAGAGGCGGGAATTCGGTTCATCGATATGCCGCCGTACACGCGGCGGAAAATCCGAGAGTGGCTGGCGTTTGAGGCGCAGCAGGACGAATCGCGCATGACCTGGCAGACGGTGCCGCCGGCCAGCGAGGCGACTTGGAACTCAGACGCCCCGATTGAGCGCCCTCCCTTCGAGCCCCCTTCCTTCGAGCGGCCGGCCTTTGAGCCGCCTCCCGTACCACCGCCGGTGGTATCTGTGACTGCGGAACCGCCGCCGAAGATCATGAGTCCGGCGGCACGATTTCCGATGGCCGCCGCCTCAGTGCCGGTTCCGGTAGCCGCGAAGCGCGCTGTGGTACGCCACTGGAGAGCGGCACCACCTACCGCTGTGAGCGCGCCGCGATTTCGAATGTTCGATACCCGGGAGGATGGCTACGAACACGAGCGGGCGACGGAACCGCGGCGCTGGATGTTGATGACCGCGGTCACGTGCGTGGTGGGAGTCTTGTGTTTCATCGCCGGAATGTCGATGCGGACGCCCAGCGTCCCCACCCCCGCAGCGCAGGCGCTCAATTCCGGTGAGAACCGGCCCGCCACGACGACGCCCGCCGGCCCGGTCGCAGGAAAGGTCACGCCGGCTTCCGACGGCGCCCGGCCGAGCGCCGGAGGCGCTACGCCCGCGATGGCGGCGGTTGGGTCCAGCCCGCCGGGCGCGGGGGCGGCGTCGAATAGCTCGAGCAATCCTCTGGCGGGGAACTCCGGTGGTCACGGAATCGCGCCGCCTGCGCCGCCAACGCCGGTGGGAAATTCCGGTGGCGCGCCGGTGTTACTAAATTTGGGGGAAATCGCGGTGGGGGCGTCGCCGTTCGTTGCGATTACAACCCGGTTGTCGTTGATGGCGCCCGCGGGTTTTCCCACCGGCGCAGGTGAGGAAAATAATTATCTGCATGCGGGAGACCTGATCTATATGGTTGAGCCGGCCTATCCGCCGGACGCGATTCGCGATCGGGTCGAAGGAACGGTGGAAGTGGTGGCGAGATTTGCCCGAGACGGTACGATCGAGAGCGTGAATGCCTATAGCGGGGCGGATATTCTGTCTGCCGCGGCGGTGGTGTCGGTTCGGCAATGGCGATACGCTCCGACGTATCTCTACGGTCGCACCGTGGAAACGATTCAGCATGTGAAGTTTGTTTTCCGCCTGCCGTAGTAAGACCGTTGCGGTCTCGCCGCAGCCGGTGGCAAGGCTGTCGCGATCGGTGCCTCCCCAGGTCAACGCAAGAGCGTACTCCCTGATGGAATGAAGCGTGCCGCAATATGTTTGCATTCTCCAAGGACACTGCATAGCGTTGTCGATGTCTTGGCCCGGTAACTTCTGAGAACACGCCTGCGCTTGAATTATCGACACTTGTGGATGGCGGGTGCTAGCATCATTTCCAGTTGATTTTAGGCACTGCTCTCCCTCGATGGTGCGGGGGAATTTCTTCAGATCTCGAATCGGAGCGGAGCAACTGTGATCAAGAATATTCTGTTTGTGGTGATCGTGGTGGGGCTGTTGATTGCCGCGTTCAAAGTGGCGCCGCCCTACTACAAGAACTACGTGCTGCAGGACACCATGGTGAGCGACGCGCGGTTCGCCACTTCCTATCCGTGGAAGACGCCGGAAGGATTGCGCGACGATGTGTACAAGGAAGTGGTGAGACTCGGAATCGACGAGGTGAAGAAAGAGGACATTCACGTGGAATGCCCGCCGACGCATGACTACGCGAAGGTAGCCATAGCCTACACGGTAACCGTGGACCTGTACGTCTATCAGTTCCAAATCCAGTTCAATCCGATCGCCGAAAATCGACCCTAGGGGTAGCGCGCCACATCCCAAACGCGCATCCAACTCGTATCCGGCAACCGCATCACGGCGGCTCGCCGGGTGAGATTGTGTTTGTGCCGGATGGGGTTCGCACTAGAATCAGGGGCGAACTTTCCACCGACCCGGAGATCCATTGTTCCAACCACCCCAACCCACCTTTGCGAGCCGGTTCAAGGCCTGGCTGCATCAAGCTCGCCAAAACGTAACGGAGAATGTTCTGCGCATTCGCATCGCACACGGTTTCTGGAGTTCGCGCGTAGGTTTGACGATCCTAGGGGTAACGTTCTTGCTTTTCATCACCGGCGTAGGCGTCTATGGCTACTACTACGTCAAGTTTGGGCGGCTGATCAACGAGCGGCTTACCGGGCAAGTTTTTCAGAATACTTCGCGCGTTTTCGGCGCGCCGGAGAAAATCTTCACCGGCGAAACGATTCGTCCCGGCGACGTTTCCGGCTATCTGGCGCGCGCGGGCTACCTCGAGAAGGAACTGCCGGGCGATCTGGGTGAGTATCACGTGCACGGATCATCGATCGAAGTCCAGCCTTCGAGCTTTTCCTATTTCGCGGGAGGGAATGGGCTGCGCGTGGATTTTACCGGAACAAAAATCTCGCACATCACCCGGATGCCCAGCGGGGAATCGCTGGAAACGGCGGAATTAGAACCGGAGCTGCTGACCAATCTATTCGATAGCTCGCGCGAAAAGCGGCGAGTGGTGCGCTTCGACGATCTGCCCAAGGTGATGGTGAACTCGGTGATCGCCGCCGAGGACAAAAGGTTTTTCGAGCACGGCGGTCTGGACATCATTCGCGTGTTAGGCGCAGGGCTGGCCGATTTGCGCCGGGGGGTGCGTGCGCAGGGCGCCAGCACCATCGATATGCAGGTGGCGCGAAGCTTTTTTTTCACCACCAAGCGGGAATGGAGCCGCAAGCTCAAAGAAACAATCGTAGCCATCGAATTGAACGAGCGCTTCAGCAAGCAACAAATCTTCGAGTTGTATGCCAACGAGATTTATCTGGGCAATCGCGGCAGCTTCTCGATTCGTGGATTTGGCGAAGGCGCTGAAGCCTATTTCGGCAAGGACGTCCGCGAACTGACGCTGGGCGAGGCCGCATTTCTGGCGGGAATTATCCGCGCGCCGAACCGGTACTCCACCGCCGAACGCCATGCCGACCGCGCGATCGAAGCGCGCGATCGGGTGCTGACGCAATTGCAGGAAGATGGCTTGGCGTCCGCCGCGGACGTGGAAGCCGCGCGCAAGCAGAAGCTGCGCTTTTCGGGCGGAGGGATGACCGGAAGTGACGCGCCGTACTTCGTGGACATGGTGAAGGACCACCTGCTCGCACAATATTCCGAAAACGACATTTCCACGCAGACCTACCGGATCTACACCACGCTTGATCCGGCGCTGCAGCGCGCCGCGTCCGAGGCGGTTGAAGTGGGCATGGCCAACGTGGATAAACAGCTCGCCAAGCGCTACGAAAAGTGGAAAAAGAAGGGCGAAGCCGTCCCGCAGGTGCAGGTGGCGCTGGTGGTGCTGGACCCGCACACCGGCGAAATTCGTGCATTGGTGGGCGGCCGTAATTATGGGGAAAGCCAGCTCAACCATGCGGTCGCGCGCCGGCAACCGGGTTCGGTCTTCAAGCCATTCGTGTATGCGGCGGCATTCGACAACGCGGTGGAGGGCTACCAGCCGGTGGTGACCCCGGCGACCACGGTGGTCGACGAACCCACCACCTTTCAATTTGACGGCAACGAATATACGCCCAACAATTACGGCGAGGAGTTTTACGGCACGGTTACGCTGCGCGACGCCTTGATCCATTCGTTGAACGTGGCCACGGTGAAAGTCGCGGAGATGATCGGCTATCCGCGCGTGGTGGAGATGGCCCGGCAGATGGGCCTCGATCCGCACATCCGAGCCACACCCGCAGTAGCCCTCGGCGCCTACGAGATGACCCCGATCGACGTAGCCGCCGGTTACACGGCTTTCGCCACCAACGGGGTGCGTTCTGAACCGCTTTTCATACGCTCGGTGATCGATAGTGAGGGCAAAGTGCTGGAACGCTCCCAGCCCTCCAGCCGCACGGTGCTCGATCCCCGGGTAGCTTATCTGGTGACCAGCTTGCTCGAAGATGTGGTGGATCACGGCACCGGCGAGACGGTCCGGGCGATGGGGTTTACTGGAGCGGCGGCGGGGAAGACCGGAACTTCGCGCGACGGATGGTTTGCCGGGTTCACTCCGGACTTGCTCTGCGTGGTGTGGATCGGGTTTGACGACAATCGCGACCTGGGTCTTTCCGGGACCAACACCGCAGCGCCGGTGTGGACCGAGTTCATGAAGCGCGCGGTAAAGGTTCCCGGCTATGCGGACACACATGAGTTTACGGAGCCGGCCGGGGACGTGGCGGTCTCAGTGGATCCTCAATCGGGCGAGCTAGCCACGCCGTCGTGCCCTTCGCCGCGCGACGAAGTGTTTGTGGCCGGCACCGAGCCCACCGAATTCTGCGAGCTCCACGGCGGAAAATCGGCGAATGGCGGCTCGTGGCTCTCGCACCTGTTTGGCAAGTCGGATAACCCGCCTCCGCCGGACGCCAATCGCCCCCCTCCGGCGCGGACCACGGTAGTGGTGCAAGGAGCTCCCGGCGCCAAGCCGCAGCAACCGGGCGAACCTGCGGATGAGGAGCAGGGCGAGAAGAAAAAGGGCCTGTTGCAGAAGATTTTTGGTATCTTTGGAAGCAGCAAGAAGCCTACGGACGACCCTAAACCGCAGCCGTAGTCTCCATGCGCGGAAGTAAGGAGTGTGCCGCCATGAGCCGTATACCGCTTACGATTTTTGCGTTCTCGCTGATTATCGGGACGTCGATCCCTGCCCAGCAACAGCCAGCCCCATCGAATCCAAGTTCTGCAACCGGCGCGCCGGTCGCGCCTACGTTTTCCGACGCGTCGGTTCCCACCGTGGGGCCGGTGGAGCGTGGCGAGGTGCGGGGCGACGTAGAGATGGCCAGGAAAATGTATCGGGAAGCGATTGCGTCGTACGTCGAAGCGTTGGCGCAGGAGCCCAAGAGTGCCGAGCTGTTGAACAAGTTGGGCATCGCCTACCAACAGGAAATGGATGTACGGTTGGCGACGAAGTATTACAAGCTGTCGATCAAGGCGGACAAGAAGTTCGTCAGCGCGATCAATAATCTGGGGACAGTGGAATACACCAAGCGGCATTACGGCAAAGCCATCCACTATTACGAGCAGACCCTGAAAATTCAAGATCCTCAGGACGTCGAAGCGACGGTGTACAGCAATCTCGGCTACGCCTACTTCGGCGCCAAGGAATACGACAATGCTATGGGGGCGTTTGCCAAGGCCATGGCGCTCAACCCGCACGTCTTCGAGCACCACGCGGGGTTCGGCACGGTGATCCAGCAGCGCACCAGTGACGATCCCGGAATGCTCGACTTCCTGCTGGCGAAGTCCTACGCCGTTGCCGGAGACGCGGAGCGCTGCGCGCACTATCTGGTGATGGCGCGCGACGAAGGCTACAAGAAGCTGGCATCGGCGGTGGAACATGATCCGGCGTTCAACCACGTGGTCCACGACCAGCGGGTTCACGAGGCGCTGCATCCCCAGGACCGCGTCGCCGCCGGCCAAAAAGGCGGCGGATAGACAGCCGCCCACCCGTATCTGTTGCTATAATACCCGCGAGATGGAACCGCGATTCCTCTGCTACGCGATGCGAAAAGTAATCCCTGCGTTAATCTTCGCCATTTTCTTGTGCGCTCCGGGCGCTGGTAGTACCGAAGCTGCGGCGCAGTCTGCCGTAGCCGCGACGCCGGGCGCTGCCGTGGTTGAGCTGCGCATCGATGGCGAAATTGAGCCGGTAATGGCCGAGTATGTGGTCGCGGGAATCGATCGCGCTGCCGAGTCCCACGCGAGCCTGGTGCTCATCACCATCAATACCCCGGGCGGGCTAGATAGTTCGATGCGCTCGATCATCCAGAAAATTCTGGCTTCACCCGTGCCGGTGGTTACATACGTGGCGCCCACGGGTTCGCGCGCGGCTTCGGCCGGATTCTTCATTCTGCTCTCCGCGGATATCGCCGCGATGTCCCCCGGAACGGACACCGGCGCTGCGTCGCCGCTGCTGGAAGTGGGCGGCGCGCCGGTGCAGGTGGACGAAACGCTGCGCAAGAAAATCCTAAACGAAGCGACCGCGTACCTGCGTAGCTACGTTGCCCGCCGCGGACGGAACGTGGACCTGGCGGCCACCGCGGTGACCGACGCGAAGGCCTTCAGCGAGAAGGAAGCTCTCGACGGCAAGCTGATCGACATGGTGGCGCCATCGTCCGCTGCGCTGCTGGAGCAGCTCAACGGCCGCACCGTCACCCGGTTTGATGGCTCCCGGATAGCACTCGAACTGGCGCAGCCCCGTATTGAGAATTTTGAAATGACGCCGCGGCAGCGATTTCTTTCCCGGCTGGTACAGCCCGATGTGTTTTTCATTTTGCTGATCGTCGGCGTTTTGGGGTTGTACGCCGAATTTACCCATCCCGGTTTGTTCGCGCCGGGCGTAATTGGCGGGATCGCGCTGGTTCTGGCCCTGTACGCGATGCATTTGTTGCCGGTAAACCTCACCGGACTGGTGCTGCTGGCGCTGGCAGTAGGTTTGTTCGTGCTCGAAGCGAAATTCCCAACGCACGGAATTCTAGGCGTGGGCGGCGCCGCGGCAATGATCCTGGGCGCGCTCATGTTGATTCGATCGCCGCTCACCGGTTGGGGAGTGAGCCTCATTACCGCGTTGGGAATAACCCTGCCGTTTGCGCTGATTGTGATTTTCCTGATGCGTTTGGTGCTGCAATCACGCTCGTGGAAACAGACCACCGGATTAGAGCAGCTGGTGGGAGAAATCGGCGAGGTAACCCAACCTCTCGGCGATCATCTGGCGGGAATGGTCCGGATTCATGGCGAGCTGTGGCAAGCGGTGGGGCAGCAGGGGATTCCTCTGGGCGCGCACGTGCGGGTGCGAAAAGTGGTGGGTCTGACGCTGCAGGTTGAGGCCGTCGAAACCACGTCGTGAGTTCTGGCGTTTGGTGAGCGGGAGATCGAGAAGTTGGCTTGGGGAGGCAGTAATGGAGTTATACGGCATCGCACTGGTTGGCGCGGTATTCATTTTTCTCATGTGGCTGTTCAATTCGATTTACGTAATCAAGGAGTGGGAGCGGGGCGTGGTGTTGCGGCTCGGGCGGATGCAGCCGGTGGCCAAGGGCGCGGGATTGCGGCTGGTGTTTTTTCCCATCGAGCGGCTGACGCGGCTATCGTTGCGCACCGAAACGCTGGACGTGCCGCCGCAGGACGTGATCACCCGCGACAACATTTCGGTGAAGGTGAATGCGGTTTGCTACTTCCGCGTAGTGGACGCCAACCTGGCCCTTTCGCAAGTGCAGAACTACCTGTACGCCACTTCGCAGCTCGCGCAAACGAATCTGCGCAGCACCGTGGGTCAGTTCGAGCTGGACGAGATTTTGTCGGAGCGCGAAAAGGTTAACGCGAAGTTGCAGATCATCCTTGACCAGGATACCGAGCCTTGGGGTATTAAGGTAAGCAAAGTGGAGGTTAAACAAGTCGACATCGCTGAAAACATGCAGCGCGCCATCGCCAAGCAAGCCGAGGCCGAACGCGAACGCCGCGCCAAAATCATCCATGCCGACGGCGAATTGCAAGCTTCCACCAAACTGGCGGAGGCCGCGCAGATTCTGCAGCGGCAGCCGGCATCGATTCAACTGCGCTACTTGCAGACGTTAACGGAAATCGGAGTGGAGAAGAACACCACGATTATTTTCCCGTTGCCGGTGGACATCATTACCGCGTGGATGAATAAGGGAGAAATTAAGTAGCCATGGCTGGAACGAACGGAAGAGGAAGCGGCGGCGAGCGAGTGCTGGAGAGCCGGCACCTGGTAGGATTATTTTTGGGCGTAGTCTTGCTGTGCGGAGTTTTCTTCACGCTCGGCTACGTCATGGGCAAGACGCAATACGGCGCCACCCAGGTGGCCGCGAGTACGACAAGCACTGCAACCACCCCGCCGAAATCACCCAGTGCGATGCCCTCCGCGTCCGGCGCGCAAAACCCGCCGCAAGGCACCGAATGGGATTTCTATGATGGCAAGCGGCAAACGCCCCATCTGGATCCCCCGAAACCCAGCGCCGCGAGTTCGGTAGGGCCTCCGAATTCCATCACGCCAAGCCGCGCCGTCACTGGCCCGCCGACGGCGGCGCCCACACCGGCAGGGCTTGCCGCGCCGAAGGAGTCGGCACGCTATCAGCCGCCCCACCTGAGCAAGGGAGCGATCGTTTTGCAACTCGCCGCGCTGAAGCACGAAGGCGACGCGGTGGCGCTGGCCGACGCGCTGCAGCAAAAGCGCTTTCCGTCTTTTGTGGTGACGTCGCCCGCCGACGCGCTGTATCGCGTGCAAGTGGGCCCTTACGTCGACCTGCAAGCCGCGAACCTGGCGAAGCAATCCTTGGCCCACGAGGGCTTCAATTCCATCATCAAACGCTGAATGAACTTCTCACCGTTTCACCGGCTCCTGCTGGCCCTGCTGTCTGGAGTAGCGCTGGGGCTTTCATTTCCGACGCTGGAAATTGCCTATCTGTCTTACGTGGCCATCGCTCTGCTAATGCTCGCCTGTCTGGGCGCACGGCCGGGCATTGCGGCGCTTTGCGGCTTTTTGCATGGCCTGGCGTTTTACCCCACGTGCCTGACGTGGATCGCTACGGTGATGCATCAGTACGGCGACATCGATCCGTGGACTTCTGCCGGGATTGTGGGGCTGATCGGCGTGGCCGGGGGAATTATTCTATCGGTGTTCACGCTATCGGTGGCCGCCGTGGGGAGAAGGAGTCTGGCGCTGGCGTGCTGCCTGGCGCCGTTTTTGTGGGTGACCCTGGAATTTTTTCGTACCCACCTGCCGTACATCGGGTTTCCGTGGAATTTGACGGGATACTCAGCCAAGAATGAATTCGCCTTGTTGCAATTGGCTTGCTGGACGGGAATTTGGGGCCTTTCGTTCGTCTTTGCCGCGTATAACTCACTCTTTGTTTATTGTTTTCTGCAGCGAGAGCTCGTTCCACGATTGGTGTTGGGTGGTGTCACCGTAGTCCTGTTGGCGCTGGCTTTGTTCGGTTCGCGCTTCGTTCCGTTTCCCTCGCCCCATCACATCGCGCACCTGGTGCAGACGGATTTCCCGCAATCCGAACACTATCCGGCGGATTGGATGGATGTTCACGCGGGAGAAATGGCCGAGCTCGAACGCATCAGCGTGGATGCGGCCCGGCGTTCGCCCGGATTGGTGGTGTGGCCGGAAGTGCCTGCGCCGTTTAGTTTGCAGGACCCAAAGTTTGCGCGAATCGCGCGGGATATTGCGGCGGAATCGGGAAGTGACTTTTTGGTGGGCATCGTGGACTGGAAACGCGGGCCAGGGGGAGTGTGGGAAGCCACCAACAGCGCGACCCTGCTGGATCCCGCGGGCCAGCGAATTTTTACGTATGATAAGATTCACTTGGTGCCGTTTGGCGAATACGTCCCGCTGCGGCGCTGGATCAAATTTGCCGGTCGTTTGACGGCGGATATTGCGGACTTTACCCCGGGCACCGAGTATCGCGTAGGCAAGCTGGTGGACGGTACGTTTGGCGTATTCATTTGTTACGAAGCGATCTTCCCGTCGGAAGTGAGGCGCTTTGAGGATAACGGCGCCGATCTGCTGATCAATATCTCGAACGATGGATGGTTCGGCCGGTCCGCCGCGCCGGCACAGCACCTGATGATGTCGCAAGTGCGGGCGGTGGAGAATCGCCGATGGCTGCTACGGGACACCAACAACGGATTTACCGTGGCGGTGGATCCCTACGGCCGGATCGTTGATCGCATGCCGACGGATATCCGCGGCGTGCTCGATGCGCCGTACGATTTTCGCAGCGACCGTACTCTATACGCGCGCTGGGGTGACTGGTTCCCGTGGTTGTGCGTGGCGGCGTCCGCGCTATTGGGCTTTGCGGGATACCGAAAGCGACTACCTGCGGTTTCTTAGCACAAGATTATGGCTGAACATCTCGAAGACCTACAGCAACGCCTCACCGAGCTCCAGAAACGCATCGGGCTGGTGCGGAGCTATCTTTGACCCCGCTACTCACCGCAAAACGCTGAGCGAGCTCGAGGCTCAGATCAGCCAACCCGATTTCTGGTCCAATCAGGAAAAGGCGCAGGGGCTGCTGCAGCGGCGCAAGTTCGCCGAGGCCCAAGTGGCCGCGGACGAAAAACTCGTTCGCAGCGGCGCGGATCTGCAGACTTTCCTGGAAATGGCGCGCGAGGAAACCAACGTCGCGCAGCGTGATTCGCTGCTGGAGGAGGTCACCAAGGAACTGCTGGCGACCGACAACTACGTTTCCGAACTCGAGACGCGCACCCTGCTGGCGGGGGAGAGCGACCGTCTGAACGCCATCATGACGATCAAGCCCGGAGCGGGCGGCACCGAATCCCAGGATTGGGCGGAGATGCTGCTGCGGATGTACCTGAAATGGGCGGAACGGAGCGGTTTGAAGACCACGATTCTGGACTCGACGCCCGGGGAAGAAGCGGGGATCAAGTCAGCCACGATTCAAGTGGAAGGCGAGAATGCGTATGGGCTGCTGGCCGGAGAGAGCGGAGTACACCGGTTGGTGCGTATTTCTCCGTTCGACCAGGCAGCGCGGCGGCACACTTCGTTCGCGTCGGTGTTCGTTATCCCGGAGATTGATGACAAGATCGAAATCGTGGTGAAGCCGGAGGATTTGCGGATTGACACCTTCCGCGCCGGCGGTCACGGTGGGCAGAACGTCAACAAAGTGGAATCCGCGGTCCGTTTCACGCACTTACCCACCGGAATTGTGGTCACCTGCCAAAACGAGCGCAGCCAGCACAAAAATCGTGAAACGGCGATGAAAGTTCTTCGTTCGCACCTTTACGAGCGGGAGCTGGACAAGCGCCGCGGGGAACTGCAGAAGCTGGATGCCTCCAAGCCGGAAATTTCTTTCGGCAGCCAGATTCGCTCCTATACCCTGCAGCCCTACCAGCTCATTAAGGATCACCGCACCAAGGCCGAGCGCGGGGACGTCGAACGGGTGCTGGACGGGGACATCGATTCGTTCATCCGGGCGTATTTGCTCTCGCGGCGGCTGGGGAATGGCAAGGCACCAGCCGCCGGCACGGACGACGACTAGACGGCGACCACAAGACAGGGCGGCGTTCGACCCCCGTTTTGCACGCTTGGGACCACGAATTTACCCTTTCGCGCCGTTTGATTGACAGCCCTATAAGCCTATGCTAGCGTTGGATTTTAGCGAATTCCGTACTGTTTTTGCGCACATTTCACTAGTCCTTGGATGCTAAAGGTTTGACCGGAGGAGTGACGTTTTGACATCCCCTTTGCAGACGCATCTGTTTACCTCGGAGTCCGTTACCGAGGGCCATCCCGATAAAATCGCCGACCAGATTTCGGATGCGGTTCTCGACGCGGTCCTGAAGGATGATCCGCGCAGCCGAGTGGCGTGCGAGACCCTGGTTACCACCGGATTGGTGCTGGTGGCGGGCGAAATCACCACGAACACCTACGTTGACTTTAGCGATATCGCACGGGAAGTGATCCGCGACGTTGGCTATACCCGCGCTAAGTTCGGGTTCGACGCCGAGACTTGCGCCGTTCTTTCCTCGATCCATAAACAGTCGCCGGACATCTCGATGGGCGTTGACACCGGGGGCGCCGGCGATCAGGGCCTGATGTTTGGGTTCGCCTGCGACGAGACTGACGAGCTGATGCCCATGCCCATTCAATTGGCGCACCGGCTGGCGCAGCGGCTCTCCGCGACGCGGCGTAAGGGTGTGGTGGATTTCCTGCGGCCCGACGGCAAGTCCCAGGTGACCGTGGAATACGTCGGCGGGCGGCCGAAGCGCGTGGATACGGTGGTTATCTCCACCCAGCACAGCGAATCGGTCAGCAACGAAAAGCTCCGCGAAGCCGTGATGGAAGAAGTGATCAAACCCGTTATTCCCGCCGCAATGACCGACAAAAACACCAAATTTCACATTAACCCTACGGGACGCTTCGTGGTTGGCGGGCCTATGGGCGATGCGGGGTTGACCGGACGGAAGATCATCGTGGACACGTACGGCGGGTACGCCCGTCATGGCGGCGGTGCATTTTCCGGCAAGGACCCGACCAAGGTGGACCGCTCGGCGTGCTATATGGCGCGCTACGTGGCCAAGAACATCGTGGCGTCCGGCGTGGCGCGCAAAGTGGAAATTCAGCTGGCGTACGCGATTGGCGTGGCCGAACCGGTTTCGGTGATGGCGGACACATTCGGCACCGGAACCATTCCCGACGCCCTAATTACCGAACTGATCCGCGCAAATTTTAGACTTACGCCTGCCGGCATTATCGAAACGCTGGACCTGCGCCGGCCGATTTACCGTCAGACCGCTGCCTTTGGGCATTTTGGCCGCACCGGGCCGGGCTTCACATGGGAACGCACCGACAAAGCCGAGAGCATCCGCAAAGAAGCGGCAGCCCGCGGCGCTGTGGCTGTCTAATCGAATTTAAAACCTAAAATCCAGAACGATCTGAGAGGGAACTCGTGGAAACTTTGCCCAGATTGGGTGGGGATGTAAAAGACATCGCGCTGGCCGAGAAGGGAAAGCGCAAGATCGAATGGGCGAATCAGCAGATGCCCGTGCTGCAATTAATCCGCAAGCGGTTCATCAAGGAACAGCCCCTGAAGGGCATTCGCATGTCCGCATGCCTGCACGTGACCAGCGAGACCGCGAACCTGGCGATCACTCTGCGCGACGGTGGGGCGGATGTGGTGCTGTGCGGGTCGAATCCGCTTTCGACGCAGGATGAAGTGGCGGCGTCGCTGGTGAAGGACTACGGCATTCCGACCTTCGCGATCAAGGGCGAAGACAACGCCACCTATTATTCGCATATCAGTTCGGCGCTGGATCATCAGCCGCAAGTCACTCTGGACGATGGCGCGGACCTGGTTTCGATCCTGCTGACCAAGCGCACCGATCTGGTTAAACACGTGATCGCCGGAACGGAAGAAACCACCACCGGCGTGATTCGCTTGCGCGCGATGGCCAAGGACGGAACGTTGAAGTATCCCATCGTCGCGGTGAACGACGCCCTGACCAAGCACCTGTTTGACAATCGTTACGGCACCGGGCAGTCCACGATTGATGGCGTGATACGCGCCACCAACCTGCTGATCGCCGGCATGAAGGTGGTGGTCGCGGGTTATGGGTGGTGCGGACGCGGCGTGGCTATGCGCGCCAAGGGATTGGGCGCGGACGTCCTGGTAACCGAAATCAATCCAACCCGTGCGATCGAAGCGATCATGGACGGGTTCCGAGTGATGCCGATGTCGGATGCCGCGAAAATCGGAGACATTTTCATCACCGTGACGGGCAACAAGTCTGTTCTCACCGGCGATCACTTTGAAAAAATGAAGGACGGTGCGGTGATATGCAATTCGGGCCACTTCAATGTGGAGATCGATATCCCGGCGCTGGAAAAGATGTCCACTTCCCATCGTCCGGCGCGGCCATTCGTTGAGGAATACGTCATGAAGGCGGGCGGCCACCGGGTGTATCTGCTGGGCGAAGGCCGGCTGATTAACCTGGCGGCGGCGGAAGGGCATCCCGCGGTGGTGATGGACATGAGCTTCGCGAACCAGGCGCTTTCCGTGGAATACCTGTTGAAGAACGCCAGCACGCTCGAACCACAGGTATATAGCGTGCCGGAACCAATCGATCGCCAAATCGCCAAGTTGAAACTGGAATCGATGAACGTTAACATCGACAAACTCACCCCTGAGCAGGAGCACTATCTGGCTTCGTGGAACGAGGGCACGTAGTCTTCTTTCGGTCTTTTTCCGGCCGCGGCTCGGCGCTTTTTTACCAGCGCTGAGCGCGGTTGGAGCCTCTCCTAAAACAACATGCAAGACTGGGCAAACTGGGCAATCGACACCGCGAAGCAGCGTGGCGCTACGTATGCGGACGCTCGCGTGATGGACATCCGTCAGCGCGACCTTTCCACAAAAAATGGTGAAATCGGCACCCTAGCGGAAAGCGAATCGCTCGGCATTGGCATTCGCGTGGTGGCCAGCGGCGCGTGGGGATTTGCGTCCACGGACCGCTTGACCCGCGACGGAATCGAAACGTGCGCGGCACAGGCGGTATCGATCGCGCGCGCGTCGGCCTTGGCGAAAATCAAAAACGTGCAGATGGCGCCGGTGCAGGCGTACGTGGATACCTGGCAGAATCCTTACATTAAGGATCCGTTTCGTATTCCCATCGAGCGCCAACTCGATTTGTTGCTGGCCGCCGACAAGGAAATGCGCAAAGTGAAAGGCGTCACGGTGGCCGAAGGTTCGATGTCGTTCCGGCGCATCGAGCAGTTCTTCGCTTCGAGCATTGGTTCGGCGATTCATCAGGTGAAGGTGCAGTCCGGCGCGGGGATCGTGGCCACCAGTTTCAAGGATAAGGAGATCCAGAAGCGCTCCTATCCCAATAGCTTTGGCGGCCAGCACATGCTGCAGGGCTACGAACTGGTGGAAGCGATGGATTTGGCCGGTAACGCGCCGCGGGTGGCCGAGGAAGCCGTTGCGCTGCACAGCGCGATCCAATGCCCCGAGGGAACGCAGACCATCATCCTGGGCAGTTCGCAATTGGGGCTGCAGATCCACGAATCGGTGGGCCATCCCATCGAGCTAGACCGGGTGTTGGGCATGGAAGCGAACTTTGCGGGAATGAGTTTTCTCACCGTGGATAAGCTGCGGAATTTGCGCTACGCGTCGGACATCGTCAACGTGGTGGCGGATGCGCGCCTGGAGCACGGTCCTGGCCTCGGAACATTCGGATACGACGATGAAGGTGTGCGCGCGCAGTGTACGCCGGTTATCACCGCGGGGCAGTTCACTGGTTATTTGAGCAATCGCGAGACGGCGCTGGACATCGGAGAGAATTCCTCGAACGGCACCATGCGCACCGAGAGCTGGAACCGCCTGCCGATGATCCGCATGACCAACATCAGTCTGCTTCCGGGCACTTCGAAGTATGACGACATGATCGCCGACACCGACGATGCCATCCTAATGGAAACGAATCGGTCGTGGTCGATCGACGACCGCCGCTATCATTTCCAGTTTTCCACCGAAATTGGGTGGGAAATCAAGAACGGCAAAAAAGGCCGGATGATCAAGAATCCCAGCTACAGCGGGATCACCACGGAGTTCTGGTCGAGCTGCGACGCGATTTGCGGGCCCGAGGACTGGACGCTGTGGGGCACGCCGAACTGCGGCAAGGGCCAGCCGATGCAGACCATGGGCACCGGGCACGGCGCTTCGCCCGCGCGATTCCGCAATATCAAGGTTGGAGTGGCTTTCTCCCACTAATGGCCGCGAAGAAATCCAAATCGAAGCATATGCGCACACCGGCGGGTGGCGGCGCGGCGGCGTCCAGCGTATCGGCCGCCAAGCGGAAGCTCTATCGCTCCGGCGTGGTGGATCACCGCCTGGGCGCTTCGGCGCTGCAGGAGATTGCCGAGCGAGTTTTGAAGTTGAGCCACGCGGACGAGACCGAAGTGGATATTTCGGTGGTCTCCGACGCGCTCACCCGTTTCGCCAACAACACCATTCATCAGAGTGTGGCCGAGCAATTGGTGCAGGTGTCCGTCCGTGCGGTAGATGCCGGTCGAACCGCCCGCGCTTCCACCAACAAGACCGACGAGGCGTCGTTGCGGCGGACGGTGGAAACGGCGTTGGATTTGGCGCGCTGCCTGCCGCGCAATCGTGGGCTATTGCCGATGGTTGGCAAGCAGAAATACGTGAAGGTCGAGCGATTTTTCGAAGAGACCGCCGCCGCGACTCCCGAACTGCGGGCGCGGGCGGTGGCCAAGGTGTGCAAGTTCGCGGCCAAGCAGAAGCAGACCGCCGCGGGAATTTTCAGCAGCGGTATGGTGGAAACGGCGCTGGCAAATTCCAGCGGACTTTTCGCCCACTACGAACAAACCCGCTCAGAATTTTCGGTGACTTTCCTGGAGACTGATTCCTCGGGCTGGGCGAAGTCCAATTCGCCGCGGATCAGTGAGATCGATCCGGAAGCGTTGGCCGCACGCGCCAGCCAGAAATCGCAGGCGTCGCGTGCGCCCCGGGAAGTGAAGCCCGGACACTATACGGCGATTCTGGAACCTGCCGCCGTGCTGGACCTGGTGGGCTTCCTATTTTACGATTTTGCCGGCACCGCGGTGGCCGATCAACGCTCTTGCCTCACCGGACGCATGGGCAAAAAACTTTTCGGCGACAATATTTCAATCTGGGACGATGTGACGCATCCGATGCAGCTGGGCGCACCC
>Ga0302324_100007503_pt1 | contig 23173 bp, 21 predicted proteins | sample Palsa_T0_1_FD_201949 | JGI IMG/M metagenome (GOLD analysis project Ga0302324, IMG submission 201949) | Peat permafrost microbial communities from Stordalen Mire near Abisko, Sweden - Palsa_T0_1 | ecosystem: Environmental > Terrestrial > Soil > Palsa > Peat permafrost | place: Sweden: Abisko...
ATGCTTGAGGCCCGTAACCACGGTGACCTCGTTTCACCATCAGCCTGAAGCGCAGCACCCAAAATCTTCAGCTATCCACAAGCCGCAGGCCGATTACCCCATCTATCGGTCGCGCGCTTGCCGAACAACGAACGGATCGCCTTGGCGATTACCGGCCAGACGCGGTTCTTCGCTTCGATTAGCGGCGGGTTATCGAGCTCGGTCGGCGTCTCGGTCCGCTGCCCGCAACCGTCGGTCAGCACCAAAAACCTGATCTCGCCGTCGGTGTAGTAGCTGTCGCCGCCGCCGTTATGCCCGTTGATGGTCGGGCCGATACCCTCGACCTCGTAGGTGCTTTCGACGACCTTTGCGTCTTTCAGGTCGCCGCTCAACAAATCCCGTTCCGCGTCGATATCGGGCGAGATGTGGTGCGTGATCTTGGCGTCGCGATGACTAAAGCCGACGCCGCGGTCGAAGGTCACGGCGCCGAGCCAGACCGGCCGGCCCTCCTGCCCGGTGTCGCTCGCTTGCCAAAGGCGCACGTGGTGGCGCTGGTCGGCGCTTTTGCCGGCCGGCTTCTCAAACGCCAGATCCTGCCGTTTGCCGTTATAGTATAAACGACTCACCGGCGCGTCGCGGTACGGCCGGTCGAGAACGACGCTGCCAATAATCTTCAAGCTCGAGCTCAGAGTCGTCGGATCGGCAGGGAACCAGCCGGCGGCGTGCATGGCGCAGAGCACGTCCTCCTTCGAACCGGCGAGCCCGACATTGATTGCGTCGCCCGGTATGCCGTCGCTGGTGCGCGTAACCATGCTGAAGCCAGCCAGCGCCTTCTGGTGCTCGTAACGCTTCCACACCAGCGGCAGAAAAAAATAAGCCAATATGCCGTAGACGACGAGCAAGGCGGCGACGGCGATGAGCGCGAGCGTGTATTGGTGGCGAAGGGCGAGCGGCATTGCAGATACCGTACGCGTATCTGCCGAAAGCGAAAGCGACTAGTGGTCCGATCCTAACATTCGCATTCCGGTTCGGAGGCATTCGTGCGAATGTCAGGATCAAAGGACCACTAGCAAGTATAAGCGCTGGTGGAGCTTTGGATTTGACATTCGCTTTACGAGTCCGCGGCCTGGAGGGGAGCGAATGTGAAATCCGCTCCACCAGCAACTGGCCGATCAAGTCGTGAGAAACGTTTTCTTACTGAAAGCGCTCCAGGATTCTTCCGGCCGTCCATTTCACCAGCGCTTCCACAATCCACCCGAACACCACGACACCGGCGAAGCCGAGCGAGGCCAAAGCAACGAGGCGCGACCGCGACACTTCAAGCGCGGCGACCGCAGGCCGCAGCATATCCACCGCATCGGCGTGGTGATCGAGCTTTTGCGTCAGCGTAGCGATGGCGGCGCGGTTCTCCGCATGCCAACGGTCCCTGATGTCGCGGTCCTCATCGGCCCGGCGGCGCAACTCTCCGATCTGCAGCTTTCGTTATTCAGGTCGAACAACGTGAAACGGCCTGGTACCTTTGGCGGCGGCGCCACCGTGGGTTTGCGCGGCTGCCGCCTCCGCCGCCTGCCCGGGCCGTCGCGTTCGCTCGGGGCCCGCTCGATGCGGCCAGCCGTGTCGGCTGCACCGTTCAGCCGCAACCGAAAAACTTTTCCGAGCACGGCGGAGCGCGAAAGTCCGCCGAGGCGCCGCCCAATGGCGGCGGCCGTTGCGCCTTCGGACCACAACTTCCGCAGTAAGGTGATGCCATCGTCCGTCCACACGTTGCCGCGCATGCCGCCTCCTGCAATAGAGGGCCGTCGCGCGCACGAGGGCGCACGTGAACGGCCAAAGGCCGGTATTGGTTTTGGCTGCCGAAAGCGCAGCGGCGTGATGGCCGCGGCGTCACTGGTTTTGATGTATAGTCTCTAGTAACGTGACGGTCAAGTCACCATTTTAGACGCTTGGCGTCGAGCACCGATTTGGTGACAATGAGTCGCATGCCACGCCGGACCAAGCAGCCCCCGCCCCGCAGCGGGCTTTATCACGCGCGCGAGGCGCGCCGCATGTCGCGCTCGGAATTAGTGCGGCTGTCGGGCGTATCGAAGCAGCAATTGTCAAGGCTCGAAAACGGGCTGATTAGGCTCCGCCTCGATCATCTAAAACCGTTTGCGGGACCGCTCGGCTACAGCGCGGAGCAGATCCTGCTGTGGGGCCGCTATCCAGGCACCACGGGGGGCCATATCGAATCAAGCGATGTGTTGCGCGAGGAGGCGGCGAACGACGAGCCGCTTGGCCCGGCGCCCGGCCAAGTGCCGGAGCTCGACACCCGCGCGGGCCTCGGCGGCGGCGGCGTTGCGGCTCGCGAGCTGCGCAAGGACGGCCGGCATGCCGACGCATTAAAGGGCGAAGGATGGGTGTTTCCCGCAAGTTTCGTGCGCGAGCAATTGCATACCGCCCCGTCACGGCTGCTCGTGCTCGACACCACCGGCGACAGCATGGCGCCCACCATCGTCTCAGGCGAGCGCGTCATTGTCGACACCAGCCACAAGACGCCGACCCCCGACGGGCTTTACGCCATCCGCGATACCTTCAACTGCATTGTCGTCAAGCGCCTGCAAGTGCTGCGCTCGGCGCGGCCGCCGCGGGTGAAAATCATTTCCGACAATACGAATCATCCGAGTGAAGAAGCCCCGCTCGGCGAGCTGGAGATCGTCGGCAAGGTGCTCTGCTGCCTGAAGCTGTTCTAAGCCGGCCGATCTTTCCCATTTTGATTCTCTAATAGAAGCGCAGCAAAGCGGCGTGTTCTGCCCCCTCCCGCGCGGTGCCCGACGGCTCACACGTCGTCACCGCTCGTCTCTCATTCATTGACATATAGTCACTGTTATGGCTACTCGCGGGCCGTAAGTTTTCCCAGCGGCGCGAGGCCTCCGACTTGCTCCTTCAGCGCGAAGATATTCCGGCGGCAGCCTCGCTTCGCGAAGAGCGCGAGCGGCGGCGCGTTTGCCGCGCGGTGGAGGGCGCCCGCGGCGAAGGCGCCACAGCAATGGCGGTTACGCTCGCGCATATCGGGGCGGCCTTCGATGAGGCCGCCGTCATCCACGGGTTCAAACTGCGGGTCGAGCGAATTATCGCGCTTCCCCCGGATCATGCCGCCGTAAGGGCGCGCTACGGCGCCCGCGCCGCCATGCTGGCGGGTTCAAATCTTGACGAAGCGATGGTGCGGGTCGAACGCTGGTGGCGCAACGAGAGCAAGGCGTTTCAAATCGCCAGCGTCTTTGGCTGCGGCACGCGGCTGTCGCTCGAAGTTCTAAGCGAGCTTCGCCTTATACTGCGGCTGATGCGGCGAAAACAGATGCACGCCGAGTTTGACGCGATCCGCGTGGCAGCAGCGTCGTCATTGCGAGCCAACGGGTAATCGCGCGTTCACGCGCGGGGCGCGCTACTGCCCGAAGTGGCCGGCCCATGACAAGCTCCGCGAAGCAATCCAGACTATGCGACATAATTCTGGATTGCTTCGTCGCTTTCGCTCCTTGCAATGACGGAAGTGGCAACCGAGTGCGGCGACTATTGCCGCTTAGCCTGCAGTAGGCTTGACGACGCGGATATGAAGTTCGCGTAACTGTTTCGCCGTCGCCTCCGAGGGCGCGCCCATCATCAAATCCTCGGCGCGCTGGTTCATCGGGAACAGCACCACTTCGCGCAAGTTTTCCTCGCCGCACAGCAGCATGACAATGCGATCAATGCCCGGTGCAATGCCACCGTGCGGCGGCGCGCCGAGCGACAGCGCGTGCAGCATGCCGCCGAACCTTTCTTCCAGCACGCTCTCGTCATAGCCGGCGATGGCGAAGGCCTTTTTCATCACATCAGGGCGATGATTGCGGATGGCGCCGGACGATAATTCGACGCCGTTGCAGACAATGTCGTACTGAAATGCCCGGATGTACTTTACCGTGTCCCACTCCGGAGCAAGTGCGAGAAACTCTTCCAAATCCATATTCGGCATGGAAAATGGATTGTGAGAAAACTCAATCTTCTTCTCTACCGGATCGAAGCCGTACATTGGAAAATCGACGATCCAGCAAAGTTCAAACCGGCCTTTGTCAATGATCCCGAGTTCGTCTCCAATCTTGGTCCGAGCGAGCCCGGCAAATTGTACGAAGTCGATGTCTTTTCCTGCAACGAAAAAGGCCGCATCTCCGTCCTTCAAATTGAGTTCTGCGCGAAGCGCCTCGGTCTTTTCCGGGCCAAGGTTATTAGCGATTGGCCCTCGACCGGCCACGCGTTGATTCTCGCGGGCGCGATCTACAACCCCTCCAAGTTGCTCGACCGATTCAACAATAGTTTCACGCACCGAACCTGACTCAAGGCCCTTGCCGTAGATGATGTAACCGAGGCCCGGTTGGCCTTGCCCCTGAGCCCAGGAATTCATGCGGTCGCAAAAGGCCCGCGAGCCACCGCCCGGCGCTGGGATTGCCCACACCGCTGTATCGCTATTTTCGAGAATGCGGGCGAAAACCTTGAAGCCCGAGGCGCGAAAAATCTCGGAGACGTCCTGCATGACAATCGGGTTGCGCAAGTCCGGCTTGTCGGTGCCGTATTTGGCGATCGCCTCGCTGTAAGGAATGCGCGGAAATTTTTGCGTCACCGGCTTGCCGGCGGCAAACTCCTCGAATACGCCGCGAATGACCGGCTCGACCGCATCGAATACATCGTCCTGGGTGACGAAGCTCATTTCCAGGTCGAGCTGATAAAACTCGCCGGGCGAGCGGTCGGCGCGCGCGTCCTCGTCGCGAAAGCACGGCGCGATCTGGAAATAGCGGTCGAAGCCGGAAATCATGATCAGCTGCTTGAATTGCTGCGGCGCCTGCGGCAGGGCGTAGAATTTTCCGGGATGCAGCCGCGACGGCACGAGGTAGTCGCGCGCGCCTTCCGGCGAAGAGGCCGTCAAGATCGGCGTCTGAAACTCGAAGAAACCCTGTTGCTTCATGCGCCGGCGCAACGAATCGATGATCGCACCCCGCTTCATGATGTTGTTGTGTAAATGCTCGCGGCGCAGATCGAGGAAGCGATAGCGCAGCCTGATGTCTTCCGGATACTCGACTTCGCCGAACACCGGCATCGGCAGCTCGGCGGCGCGCCCCAGCACTTCGATTTCGCTTAAGTAAACCTCGACCGCTCCGGTCGGCAGCTCGGGATTCTCGGTGTCGCCGGGCCGCCGCCGGACCTTGCCGTCGACGCGCACCACCCATTCGGCGCGCAGCGTCTCCGCCACCTTGAAAGCGGGACTGTCCGGATCGGCCACCACCTGGGTCAGGCCGTAATGGTCCCGCAAGTCGATGAACAGCACACCACCGTGGTCGCGGATGCGATGGCACCAGCCGGACAGGCGCACGTCGCGGCCGATGTCGCTGTCGCGCAGCGCGCCGCAGGTATGGGTGCGATAGCGGTGCATGGTTTATGGCGTATTTGCTTCCAAAAGGCCGTGACGGCCGGAAGGCGGAAAGCACATGCAGAGCCCGTTTTGTCAAGGCAGGCGAGGCTGAGGAAATGGTGGGTCCGAAGTGGCTTCAGTTAACCCGGCAGAACCATCATTTTGTGTTCTACATTCGCGTAAACCTGAAGACACCCTCCCCTGGAGGGGGAGGGTCGCCGCCGAAGGCGGCGGGGTGGGGTGATCGCATGCCGCACAATGGACCGATCGCAAAAGTTCGCCGCGCGAGGGCACGCCGTCTTCGACACGCGACGAACGATGCGGAAAAACGGCTGTGGCGTCACTTGCGACGCTTGACGCTTCAAGGCTCGCATTTCCGACGCCAAGTTCCAATTGGTCCATACGTTGTCGACTTTGCGTGTTTGGCGGCCCAAGTGCTTATCGAGCTCGATGGCTCGCAGCATGGCAAGGATGCAAACAAATTGCGCGATCAAACCCGCACGCGCTGGCTCCAGAAAGAAGGTTATCGTGTTTTGCGGCTGTGGAATAATGAGATAGTTGGGAATATCGATGGCGTGATGGAAAGGATTTACACAGAGCTTTACGGCTCGCTCAACGCGGAGCCCTTTCGGCTGAAACACATCCGGCGTCAGCGCATTCGGTCGCCCATCACCCCACCCCGGCGCATATCTTCGATACGCGCCGACCCTCCCCCTCCAGGGGAGGGTGATCGGAAATAGTTTGCATGGCTAACCGGGTCCATAAAAAGAAAGCCGCTCCAGCGCCCAAGCAAATGACCACCGCGGACGCGGTTGTCCGCACCCTCGTCGCCCATGGCATCGACACCATTTACGCACTACCGGGCGTGCAGAACGACCACCTGTTCGACGCGCTGTTTCGGGCCACGGATAAGCTGCGCACCGTTCACCCTCGGCACGAACAAGGCGCGGCGCTGATGGCGCTTGGCGCCGCGCTTGCCACCGGCCGGCCACAAGCCTGCGCCGTCGTGCCCGGGCCCGGTTTGCTCAACGCCGCGACCGGCTTGCTCACGGCCTACGCGATGAACGCGCCGGTACTGGGCCTGGTCGGACAAATCCCGCACGCCGATATCGGCCGCGGGCTCGGCCACCTTCATGAGATGCGCGACCAAGCCGGCATTATTGAACGCGTGGTCGATCACACCGAACTCTTGCGCGCGCCGGAACGCGCTTCGCGGCAGACGGCGCTGGCGCTTCGCGCCATGCGCACCGGCCGCCCCGGCCCGGCGGTGCTCGAATGCCCGATGGATGTTTGGGGCAAAAGCGGGCCGGTGACATTGCAAGCACCGCTGCCGCTGCCGCCGACAAAAATCGACGCCGGCGCGGTACGCCGCGCGGCGAAGATTCTTGGCGCCGCCAAGCGGCCGATGATCCTCTGCGGCGGTGGCGCGCAGGATGCGTCCGCCGAAGTCACCGCGCTTTCGGCGCTGCTGCAGGCGCCGGTGCTGGCCTATCGCCGCGGCCGCGGCGTGCTCGACGGCCGCGATCCGTTCAGCGTCACGCTGCCGCTCGGGCACGAATTGTGGGGCGAAGCCGACGCGGTGCTGGCGGTGGGTACGCGGCTCCTGATCCCGTTCCGCGAGTGGGGCGAGCGCGATATTCCGATTGTGCGGATCGACGCCAACGCCGAAGAACATCACCGCTGGCGGCGGCCCAAAGTGGCGTTCACCGGCGATGCCAAACCGATTCTGCAAAGTCTGTTGGCGGAACTGCCGGCGCACAACGAGAAGCGCGCCTCGCGGCGCGCCGAAATGGAACAGCGGCAGGCCAAGTGGCGGCAGCGTTTGGCCAAGATCGCCCCGCAGATCGCCTTCCTGGAAGCCATCCGCACCGAATTGCCCGAGGACGGCATCCTCGTCGACGAGGTCACGCAGCTCGGCTTTGCCGCGCGGCTGACATTTCCAGTTTACAAACCCCGCACCTTTCTCTCGCCCGGTTATCAAGACCCGTTGGGCTGGGGTTTTGCCACCGCGCTCGGCGCCCAAGATGCACGCCGCGATGTGCCCGTCGTGTCGATCACCGGCGACGGCGGCTTTTTGTACACTGCCACCGAATTGGCGACGGCGATGCGGCATCGCATCCCGCTGGTCACTGTGCTGTTCAACGACGGTGCCTTCGGCAACGTGCGGCGTATCCAAAAGGAGCGCTACGGCAACCGTCTCATCGCCTCCGATCTGACCAATCCGGACTTTGTCGCCTTCGGCAAAAGCTTCGGCGCCGAGGCTGAGCGGGTGCATACGCCCGACGAATTGCGCCGCGCGTTACGCCGGGCCATCGCCCATCGCGACGGCCCAACCCTTATCGAAGTGCCGGTCGGGGAATTTCCCAGCCCCTGGGAGTTTATCCATTTGGGCCGGGTGCACGGCGCGTAAGGCTCCGCCGCCGGCAACGACAAGCGCGCGCGATTCCGCTATCACAATCCCCGATGCAACCGATCACGACAACGTCCGAGCTCGCCGCCGTCTGCCGGCGTATGGCCACACTCCCCTTCGTCACCGTCGATACCGAATTCCTCCGCGAGACCACCTATTATCCGCTTCTGTGCGTGGCGCAGATGGCCTCGGCAGACGAGGCCGTGGTCATCGACGCACTGGCGGCGGATATAGATCTCGCGCCGTTCTTCGAGCTCATGGCCGACGACAAAGTGATGAAGGTCTTTCATGCCGCACGCCAGGACATCGAGATTGTGTGGCATCGGGCGAAGCTCATTCCGCACCCAATTTTCGACACTCAGGTCGCCGCCATGGTGCTCGGCTACGGCGATTCCATTTCTTACGATCAATTGGTGCAGCGCATTACCGGGGATACGCTCGACAAATCGTATCGCTTCACCGATTGGACGCGACGTCCGCTGTCCGAAGCGCAGCTGTCTTATGCCGTCTCCGACGTCACGCACTTGCGGCAGGTTTACACCGCGCTGGTGGACGACCTCGGCCGGCGCGGCCGGGTCGACTGGGTGCAGGAAGAGATGCAGGTCCTGACGTCCGCCGATACCTACCGCATGGATCCGGAAAATGCCTGGCGGCGGCTGAAGACGCGCGTGCGCAAGCCCAAGGAGCTCGGCGTGCTGATCGAAGTCGCGGCCTGGCGCGAGCGGGAAGCGCAAGCGCGCGACGTGCCGCGCTCGCGCGTGCTCAAGGACGAAGTGGTTGGCGACATCGCAGTCCAGGCCCCGAACACGCTGGAAAAGCTCAAGCATCTGCGCTCGCTGCCGAAGGGTTTTGAACGCTCGCGCACGGCCGAAGGGATTGTCGCGGCGGTGACGCGCGGACTTGAGCGCGACGCCAAGACGCTGCCGCACCTCGCGCGCCTGCCGCCACCGGTCAACGGCACCGCCGTCGTCGAATTGCTCAAGGTGCTGCTGCGCATGATTTCGGAGCGTCATCACGTCGCCGCCAAAATCATCGCCACCGTCGACGACCTGGAACGCATCGCCGCGGATGATGATGCAGCGGTGCCCGCGCTCACCGGTTGGCGCCGGGAGCTGTTCGGCGAACGCGCATTGGCGCTCAAGCACGGCAAGCTCTCGCTCGCCATCGAACGCGGCAGGGTGGCCGCAGTCGAGCGGGAATGAGCCGGGCCGAGAAAGCGCAAAATCCTAAGATTAGGCGGTGGGTAACCTCGGTCGAATCCTGACCGCTTGGTGCGGCCACACGTCCAAAATGCTAACCCAGCGGGCGGCCATTCTTTTGCCGCCGCATGTCGAGGCCTAAAGAATGTTGGGTTGGTTTCAAGCGTTGATGCCCAAGGAGGAGCGCTTTTTTCCGCTCTTCGAGAAACACGCGACCATTGTGGTCGCCGGCGCCGAGGCGTTGCGCGGACTGTTGCAGGGCGGCGACACCATCGAGACCTACTGCAAGCAGATTTTCCAGCGCGAAGCCGAGGCCGACGACGTCACCCGCGAGGTCCTGATCGCAGTCCGGCGAACCTTCATCACCCCGTTCGACCGGCCCGACATTCAGCATCTGATTACTTCGATGGATGACGCCATCGATCAGATGAACAAGACCGCCAAGACGATCGTGTTGTTCGAAATCCGCAGCTTTGAGCCGCAGATGCAGCAAATGGGTGACATCATCCTGCAATCGGCCAAGATCGTGCTGGAAGCCATGCCGTTGCTGAGTTCGATCGGCACCAATGCCGGCCGTCTCGGTGCGCTGACGACGAAACTCATAACGGTCGAAGAAGAAGCCGACGATCTTTACAACCGCGGACTGAAGGCGCTGTTTCTAGCTAGCCGCTCCGAAGGGAACGCGGGCAACGCCATGAAATTTGTCGTCGGCTCCGAGCTGTATGACCACCTGGAAAAGGTCGTCGATCGCTTCGAAGACGTCGCCAAGGAAATAAGTTCGATTGTCGTCGATCAGCTTTAGGGCGGCTTCGCTATGATCTCGCAGTTGGGCCTGCCGGCTTTGATTGGTCTGATTGTCGTCGCGCTGGCGTTTGATTTCCTCAACGGCCTGCATGACACGGCCAACTCGATCGCAACGCTGGTTTCGACCCGCATGTTGCGGCCGCGCTACGCGGTGATTTGGGCGGCGTTTTTCAACTTCATCGCCTTCCTCGTTTTCGGCGTGCACGTCGCGCGGACAGTCGGCGTCGGCATTGTGTCGGCCGAGGTGATGGACGCCCAGGTCATTTTGGGCGCCTTGGTCGGCGCCATTTCCTGGAATCTCGTCACCTGGTGGGCCGGCATTCCCTCGAGCAGCTCGCACGCGCTGATCGGCGGATTGGTCGGAGCAGGCGTAGCCAAGGCCGGGCTGAGCTCGATTGTATGGCCCGGGCTGCTCACAACCGGCGCCTTCATCGTCCTTTCTCCGCTGTTTGGATTTTTTCTCGCGTTGCTCCTGGTGCTCTCGGTGTCGTGGGGGTTTAAGCGCGCCAATCCGCGCACCGTGGAGCCGACGTTCCGGTGGCTGCAATTCGGCGCGGCGTCGCTGATTTCGCTCGGCCATGGCGGCAACGATGCGCAGAAGACCATGGGCATTATCGCCGTCCTGTTGTTCTCGCAAGGCCATCTCGGCGGCGATTTTTATGTGCCGTTCTGGGTGGTGATCACCTGCCAGGCCGCCATAGGCCTAGGCACGCTCGTCGGCGGCTGGCGCATTGTGCATACCGTCGGCTCAAAGATTACCCGCATGACCCCGGTCCAGGGCTGCTGCGCCTCAGCAGGCGGCGCCATTATGCTGTTTGCCGCGACCTATCTCGGCATACCGGTTTCGACCACGCACACCGTGACCGGCGCGATCATCGGTGTCGGCGCGGCAAGGAAAGTCTCCGCGGTGCGCTGGAATATTGCCGGCAACATCGTGATCGCCTGGGTCATTACGTTGCCGGCAACGGCGCTGGTTGCGGCATTATGCTATTTATTGTCGCGGGTTTTCAGCTAAAAATGGAGACCTGAAAGGCGCGCTCCGATTTCCGTTTGGAGTGGCGCTGCGGGCCGAGCGGAGCTTGGAGTAATCATGTTTGCGGTGATTGCCGGTATCGTGCTCGCGTTATTTTTCCTCGGGTTGCCGCTGGGAATCATCGCCTTGTTCATCTTGAGCGTTGTTGATCAAAGGGCCGCCGGGATCGGCCGCAGGCATAAGAAATCGACAACAATCAGCCAGGATAATGTTGTCAGATTTCCGGAACAGAAACCGGAACGAGCAGCAACGAACCGCCGGGAACAAATGATCGTTTGGCGGAATCCCGAGGTAAAACGCCATATGAGCGCCAGGTGAACTGCGAGCAAGAATGAGCCGCGGCGATCCGGTCGCCGGTCGCCCTTAAGCCTATTTGCTGCCGAATTTCTTCGTGCCTGTATAAAGCGACCAAACGTAGAACAAGAGCAGGACAGCGTAGGTCCCTACCAGCACCCAGCCTCCCGGGTTCATGACGTGAGAGACCGTCGCCCAGATCGAAACAACAAGGCCCAAGGCGTAGCCGACCGTGCCGCCGAGCAACAGGCCGCGAAGCGCGATCCAATCGTGCGAGGCGCGGACGAACCAGTTGATAAGCCCGAACTCGATCAAGGTCAGGCCCAATAATCTGAAGCCCAGAATCGCGCCGGCAGTAGACTCGATGCCGTAGGTGGTGAGCACGACCCGTGGCGTCAAAAGCAGCCCGAGGCCGTTGAGAACGGAAATCACAGCGATAACGACGAAGAAGCGCTTCAGATTTTCCATAACTTCCCCCCTGAGAGGCCCGCCGTCAGCGCGGTTCGCCGTCAGCCAAAAGTGGCCCGGCGGCATTGAACCGCACCGTCGGAGGCTTGGCAACGCCGTCCGCGCGCCGGCGTTATCCGAGCAACGTCACCGGCTCCCGCCCGATCAACCGCGCCAGCGAACGCAGACGCGCCGACACGCGCTCGCCGTTGAGCGCGGCATATTCGCCGGGAAGATGCAGCGCCAGCCGATGGCGTTCCACGGCGAGCTTGGTCTTCGGCAGCACGCCGGGCATCGCCGCCGAGACGACATAGGCCAGACGCATCGCCGCCCCCAGCACGCGGGCACGATCGATGGTGCGCGTGGACGCGAGTTCGCGGAGCCGCGGTGACAATTCATCGTCCATCACCAATCCGGAATGGCGATAAAACACCGCCAGCGCCAGATAAGCACGGCCTGGATGGTCGATGGCGGTGAAGCCGCCATGCGCGATAATATTGAGCGATTGCTCGCCGCGGTAATCGGGGTGGGCGCGCCAGCCGATATCGGCCAGGAGGCACGCGGCGTGGCGAAGCCGGCGTTCTTCGGCGACCTCATCGAGCCCGGAAGACGCTATGAACCGATCAGTCCATTCGATCAGCTCTTCGCCGTGGCGGGGCGAACGCGACCGCAGGCGGTTGAGCTCGCGCGCCGCTTCGATCAGGGCGTCCTTTTCCTTGTCTTTTTGCTTGAGCAGCGAATAGAGCAAACCCTCGCGCACGCCGAGCGCGGAAAACATCACCCGGTCCGGCTTGCCGATGCGCAAAATGTGTTCGAGCACCAGCGCCGCGTAGGCGAGCAACGGACGCCGCTCCCTGTTGACCACGTCGATATTCGACAACGTGTCGACATTAACGCGATGCACCAGCCGGGCGAATTCGAGCGCCTCGTCGGCGGGAATGGCGTAGCCGTGCATCACGTGCAGCGGATATCCGGTCTGCCACATGTGCAGCCGGGCGAGCGCTCGCCAAGTGCCGCCAACCGCGTAGAAGGTGCGATCCTCGCAGTCGCGCAAAACCGGCAGCGTGGCCAGCGTCTTTTTGACGAACTTGTCCGCCTTCTTCAGCGATTTCGCCGAAATGTCGGCCAAGGCGAGACCGCCAAGCGGCCGCGTCAGACCGCGCCGCGCGCGGGTGCCGCGAATGTCGATGAGCTCGAGCGAGCCGCCGCCCAGATCACCGACCACGCCGTCCGGCTGATGGACGCCCGAAATGACGCCGAGCGCGGTCAACTCTGCTTCACGCGCGCCGGACAAAACGTCGATATCTGCTTTGATGGTTCGCTCGGCAAGCTTGATGAAAGCGCGGCCATTCTTCGCGTCGCGGCAAGCAGCCGTCGCAATCGCCAAAACCTGTTTGGCGCCCATGGTCGTGCAAAGCGCTCGGTAACGCTTGAGCGCGGCCAAGGCTTGCTCGACCGCGTCGGCCGGCAGCAGGCCCGTGGTCTGCACTTCGCGGCCCAGGCCGCACAGCGCTTTCTCATTGAACAGCGCCGTCGGGCTGCGCGACAGCCGCTCGTAGACCACGAGGCGGACCGAGTTCGATCCGATATCGACGACGGCGAGCGGCGGCCCGTTGTAGAGCCGTCCGGGTGAGTCGGTTTTGGCACGGCTCATTTGTTGAAATCGGTGCGGCGCAAATATTCCGCCGGCACCGTTGTTCAGCTTCGCTGAGCGCGGGGCAATCGCGGAATAGAACCCTTGGGCGATTTTCCGCGGCCGGACAGGCTTGGATTGGTCATGAAGTAGGTATGTGCGTTGAAGCCTTCTTCGCCGGCGGCCAGTTTGATACGCGCCGAGGAGCCGTCGGGCAGAAACTGCCAGCTCTGCTCGTTATCCTTGAAATTGGCCACCATGATCTGATCCAGCACCTGCTCGTGCACCGTGGGATTGAGGATTGGGCAGAGCACTTCGACCCGGCGGTCGAGGTTGCGCGGCATCAAATCGGCCGACGAAATATACACGGCCGCTTTCGGATGCGGCAGACCGTGGCCGGCGCCGAAGCAATAGATGCGGCCGTGTTCGAGGAAGCGGCCGATGATCGACTTGGCGCGAATATTTTCCGACAGTCCTGGCACGCCCGGCCGCAGGCAGCAGATGCCGCGCACCACAAGTTCGACCTTCACTCCCGCGCTCGAAGCCCTGTACAGCGCGTCGATGATGTCGGCATCGACCAGCGCGTTCATTTTCAGCCAAATGGCGGCAGGACGGCCGCCCTTGGCGTGTGCAATTTCCTGCTCGATGTGTTCGACGATCCGTGCCCGCAAGGTAAGCGGCGACACCGCCATGCGTTCCAGTCCCGCGGGCTCAGCGTAGCCAGTCACGTAATTGAACACCCGAGCGACGTCGCGCGCGATCAGCGGATCGGCGGTGAAAAACGACAGATCGGTGTAGATGCGCGCAGTGACCGGGTGGTAGTTGCCGGTGCCGACATGGACATACGAGGCAAGCGCGGCGCCCTCGCGGCGGACCACCAGCGAAAGCTTGGCGTGGGTCTTTAGCTCAATGAAGCCGTACACCACCTGCACGCCGGCGCGTTCGAGATCGCGAGCCCAGCGTATGTTGGCCTCTTCGTCGAACCGCGCTTTGAGCTCGACCACGGCGGTGACTGATTTGCCGGCTTCGGCGGCTTCCGCAAGCGTCCTTACAATCGGCGAATCCGCCGAGGTGCGATAAAGCGTCTGCTTGATGGCAACGACGTCGGGATCGCGCGTCGCCTGATGCAGGAAATCGACCACCACATCGAACGACTCGTAGGGGTGATGAACAATGAGGTCCTTCTGCCGGATCGCCGCGAAACAATCGCCGCCGTGATCGCGGATGCGATCCGGATAACGCGGCGTGTACGGCACAAATTCCAGATCCGGCCGGTTGAGATTCGTCAGCTGCGCCATTTCGTTCAGCGCCATCACGCCGTCGACTTTGAAAACGGCGTCGTCGCCGGCGCCCAGCGCGCGCTGCACGAAGCGCTGCAGCTCGGCCGGCATGTTGGCTTCGATATCGAGGCGGATCACCAAACCGCGGCGCCGGCGCTTGAGCGCGGTTTCAAACAGGCGCACCAGATCTTCGGCTTCTTCGAGGATTTCCAATTCGGAGTCGCGAATAACGCGGAACGCGCCAACACCTTTGACCGAGTAGCCGGGGAACAGCTTGCCGATGAACAAGCTAGTGGCGCCTTCAACTGAAATCAGCCGAACTTCTCCGCCCTCGCCGGCCTGCGGCAGCCGCACGAAACGCTCGATCCGGTTGGGCATGCGGATCAGCGCATTCATCGCCTTGCCGTCCTTGCTGCGTGCAAGTTGCAAGGCCATGGAGAATCCGAGATTGGGAATGAACGGGAACGGATGCGCCGGGTCGACGGCAAGAGGTGTCAGCAGCGGGAAGATGTGGGAGAGGAAATAATCCTCGAGCCACGCTTTCTCGGACTTGGCAACGTCCGGACCATCAATCAGCACAATGCCGGCTTTGGCCAGCGCGCCGCGCAGTTCGCGCCATTGCGTTTGCTGATCCTCGACCAGAACCACCACGCCTTCAGCGATGCGCAGGAGCTGTTCGGTCGGAGTGAGGCCCTCGGGGCTTTTAGTGGCAATGCCGGCACGCGCCTGCGCGCGAAGTCCGGCCACGCGCACCATGAAGAATTCGTCGAGGTTGTTCGCCGAGATCGACAAAAATCGCAGGCGCTCGAGCAGCGGATGCCCGCGGTTGGCGGACTCTTCGAGGACGCGGCGATTGAAATTCAGCCACGACAATTCGCGGTTGATGAAGCGTTCCGGGCTCGCGGTGAGCTCCGAAGCGGCATGCTGCGCTGCGCGTTCGGCAAGACGAACGGGCGCAGTCAGGCGATGGATCGGGCCTGTGTCCAGTACGACGGCAGTCGCTTGGCCACGGTCGGCCATGGCTATCCTTTGCTCTTCGAGCCTCACCCTGGCGGTCTCCGGTTACGATTCGATGACTTGCCCCGGAGCAGATAAGGCGGCGCCGCATCTGCCCGTCAAGCCTTCCTTACCATCCGGCCGCTGGGGCGAAGGAACAACCCATTCGCCCCCTGTAAGATCAACGACTTACCGCAAGTTAATGCTTGACGGGCTGAACAAGGACGCCTATTTGCGGCCCATCACCCCACAAGGCGCGGCTTTGAACGATAACCGCTAACTATGACTTTGGTCGCAGCGGCGCGATTGTTGGGGAGACAAGTATCGATTGAACTGGAAAGCACGTCGCGACGTGCGCGCTGTACTGGGTGCGCAACGGCAAGGGATCGGCTTTTGAAGGATCTTTTGCCATCGCTCACGCCCCAACCACCTCGGTGAGGAGGCCAGCAATGGAAGCAAGACTGACACAGACGAAAGGCGCCCGCCGCCGCGTTGTCGCCGGAGGTAACGCGGCACTCGAACTCGACCCCTTGGCCGAAGCGGAAGCGCGGACCGTGCTCATCGCGCCCGCCGACGCCGAAATGGCCGCGGCGGCCGGCAATGAGGTCGACCGGCTGTATGCGGCGTTATCGGCGGTTGCGCCGAGCGAGCATCCTCGGACGGCCAGACTGCTTGCTTCGAGCAAGCGCAAAATCGCGCAAAAAGTGATTGAAGAGGCCGGCGAGGTTGCTCTTGCCGCGGTCAAACATAACAATAAGGGCATCATCCGCGAGAGCGCCGACCTGCTCTATCACCTAGCCGTCCTGTGGCGGCGGGCCGGCATCGATTCCACCGTGATCTGGGCCGAGATGCGCCGCCGCGCCGAATCGATGGGCATCGCGGAAAAATTGCCGAAGGCGCGGCCTTAAATCGCTCGCCCGAGTTTCGTCAAAACAAAAGCGGCCGGAGAAAACTCCGGCCGCTGATTTGCTTTTAAGGCGTTTTACGCCGCAGCCCGATACACCAGATCGAAGCGATCGGCGTTCATCACCTTGTTCCAAGCCGCCACGAAGTCTTTCACGAACTTCTCTTTCGAGTCAGCGCTTCCGTAAACCTCCGCAAAGGCGCGGAGTTGCGCGTGCGAGCCGAAGATCAAGTCGACGCGCGTCGCGGTCCATTTGGACGCTTTGGTTTTGCGGTCGCGGCCCTCGTAGGCATTCTCGCCGGCCGGTTGCCACTCCGTGCTCATGTCCAGGAGGTTGACGAAAAAGTCGTTCGTCAACTTCTCCGGCTGTTTGGTGAGAACGCCATGCTTGGACCCGCCAGCATTCGCACCGAGCACGCGAAGGCCGCCGACAAGGACCGTCATCTCGGGTCCCGTCAGGCCCAGTAACTGCGCCCGGTCGATCAAGGCCTCCTCACGCATCATGTACTGGTGCTTGCTGCTGGTGTAGTTGCGGAAGCCATCGGCGCGCGGCTCGAGCGGAGCAAACGATTCAACGTCGGTCTGCTCCTGCGTTGCATCCGCGCGACCCGGCGTGAAAGAAACCTTCACGTCAGTGCCGGCGTCCTTCGCCGCCTTTTCGACCCCGGCGTTGCCGCCGAGAACAATCAAATCGGCCAGTGAGATCTTCTTACCGCCAGCCGCGGAGCCGTTGAACTCTTTCTGGATCGCTTCGAGTTTCTGCAGGACCGCCGCGAGCTGCTTCGGCTGGTTGACCTCCCAGTCTTTTTGCGGGCTCAGGCGGATACGCGCGCCGTTGGCACCGCCGCGCTTGTCGGAGCGACGGAACGTCGAGGCCGACGCCCAGGCCGTGGACACGAGCTGCGAGGCCGAAAGGCCGGACGCGAGAATTTTCGCTTTGAGCGCGGCGACATCCTTGTCGTCGACCAGCGGATGATTCACCGCAGGGATTGGATCCTGCCAGATCAACTCTTCTTTCGGCACGAGCGAACCGAGATAGCGCACGCGCGGTCCCATGTCGCGGTGTGTGAGCTTGAACCACGCCCGGGCAAACTTGTCCGCGAACTCTTCCGGATGCTCAAAGAAGCGCCGCGAGATTTTCTCGTAGGCCGGATCCATCCGCAGCGACAGGTCCGTGGTCAGCATGGTTGGCTCCCGTTTTTTCGATGGGTCGAAGGGATCGGGGATCGAGGCCTCGGCATCCTTCGCCGTCCACTGAAAGGCGCCGGCTGGGCTCTTGGTCAGCTCCCATTCGAACTTGAACAGGTTGTCGAAGAAGTGGTTGCTCCACTTGGTCGGGGTTTGCGACCAGATGACTTCCGGCCCGCCGGTGATGGCGTCGGAGCCGATGCCTGTGCCAAATTTGCTCTTCCAGCCGAGGCCCTGGTCCTCGAGCGCACCGCTCTCCGGCGCCGGCCCGACGAGCGACGGATCGCCGGCGCCGTGAGTTTTGCCGAAAGTGTGGCCGCCGGCGATCAGCGCGACGGTCTCTTCGTCGTTCATCGCCATCCGTAAGAACGTTTCGCGGATATCCTTCGCCGCGGCGACCGGGTCGGGCTTGCCGTTCGGTCCTTCCGGATTGACGTAGATCAGTCCCATCTGCACGGCGCCGAGCGGCTCGGCGAGCTGGCGTTCGCCGCTGTAGCGTTCGTCGCCAAGCCAGGTCCCCTCGGGGCCCCAGAACAGCTCCTCGGCCTCCCACACATCGGCGCGGCCACCGCCGAATCCGAATGTCTTGAAGCCCATCGACTCGAGCGCGACGTTGCCCGTCAAGACTATAAGGTCGGCCCAAGAAAGCTTGCGGCCGTATTTCTGTTTGATCGGCCACAACAGCCGGCGCGCTTTGTCGAGACTCGCATTGTCTGGCCAGCTGTTAAGCGGCGCGAAGCGCTGTTGCCCGGCTCCGGCGCCGCCGCGCCCGTCGGTAATGCGGTACGTGCCGGCGCTGTGCCATGCCATGCGGATGAACAGCCCGCCATAATGCCCGAAATCCGCCGGCCACCATTCCTGCGAATTCGTCATCAAGGCATGCAGGTCCTTGATTACGGCGTTGAGGTCGAGAGCTTTAAACTCTTTGACGTAATCGAAATCCTTGCCCATCGGATCGGACAGCGACGAATTGCGATGCAGCATCTCGATATCGAGCGCATCCGGCCACCAGTCGCGGTTCTTGAAGCTTGTGTGCACGACCGGGCACTTGCCGGCGCTCTTCTCGTCAGTTTTCGCATCCATGTTTCTCTCCGCTCAGTTTGAAATCTTGTTGCCACCGCTAGGTTGAGACTTCCGAGCTTGCCGCCAGCTTGCGGCGGGAATGGAAGTCCGCCGATCGCCCTAGCTTTTCTCCTTGGCCTTCGACGCAGTTAGGGAATGCGCATCCTTTCTTGGCCGATCCGTGCCATCAGGTCTAATCGTATTGATTGGGGCTAGCGATAAGATTATCTTATTGTTGTGATCACATTGCGTCAGCTTCGTTACTTAGCGTCGCTCGCCCGCCACCGTCATTTCGGCCGGGCGGCCGACGAATGCGCCGTGACCCAGCCGGCCCTATCCATGCAAGTGCGCGAACTCGAGCGCGAGATCGGCACGCAGCTGGTGGAGCGGCGGCCCGGCGACATCGCGCTCACCGACACCGGGCTCGAAGTGGCGCGGCGCGCCGAACGTATTCTCGCCGCCACGCGCGATCTCGTCGATTATGCCCGCCATCGTGACGTCCTCGCCGGACACTTGCGGCTCGGCATCATTCCCACCGTAGCGCCGTATATCTTGCCGCGCGTGCTGCCGCGGCTTCAAAGCCGCTACCCGCTGCTGCGGATTGAAGTGCGCGAGACACAGACCAAAGCGTTGCTCGAAGAGCTTGCCGGCGGAGACCTTGACACCGTCATGCTGGCGCTGCCGGCCGAGGGCGCCGATGTCGAGACGCTGCCGCTGTTCGATGACCGGTTCTTGCTTGCCGTGCCCGCCACCGATCCACCGCCGGCGCATCGGCGCGTCGCGTCGGCGGAGGTCGAGCAGCACCGCCTCATACTCCTGGAAGAGGGTCATTGCCTGCGCGATCAGGCGCTGGCGTTTTGCCGGCCCCCTCGCGGCGACGCGCCGGCGAGCCTCGGCGCCACCTCGCTCGCGACCGTGATGCAAATGGTGGCCAACGGCTACGGCGTGACGTTGCTGCCGGAAATCGCCGCCGGTGTAGAGGCGAGCGACACCCGCGTCGAGCTGCTGCGTTTCGTCGAACCGCAGCCCGCGCGCACCGTCGGTCTTGCTTGGCGCCGCACCTCGCCGCGTAAGCGCGATTTTGCCGCGTTGGGAGAGATCGTCACTGAAGCTCTCAAACTGCCGAAGATCAAAAGCGCTATTCGCGAAACAACTCGGCGGCAAGCGCGCGGGTAGGCGCACGCTTCTGCCGTAGCGCCTCCATATCGAGGGCGCTGATCGCCGCGCGGGCGGCGGCGAAAGAACGTTCGATATGCATCGATAAATAACCGACCGCGCTCTCGTCCAGCGGAAGCTGGCGGTCGGCGGCAAGCTTGACGATCACCGCGCGCAACATCGCATCGTCCGGCGCGGTCAATGTCGCAAGCGGCATCGCCCGCAAGCGCGAGGCGAGATCGGGGATCGCGACCGGCCACGTCGAAGGCGGCGTGCGCGCGGTAAGCAGCAGCCCGGCTTTTTCCTCGCGCGCGAGATTGATCAAATGAAACAGCGGACGGCCTTCCGCCGCGGCGGCATCCTCGACCAGCAGCGCCCCGGTCGTGAGCGCCGCCGGCAGTTCGGCCTCGGCGAGATTGCGGCCGGAGACAACGCGCGCACCCGCTGCCGCCGCCCAGATCATAGCCAAATGCGTTTTTCCAGAGCCAGGGGGCCCGGTCAAAGCGACGGCATTGGCCGGCCAGTCCGGCCACGATTCGATCAGCCGAAACGCGGATTCGTTGCAAGGCCCGGACAGGAAATCCTCGCGCGCATAGCTTTCGCCGTGATCGAGCACAAGCGCAAGCTGGCGCGGGCGAATAGACATGCTGCCTTTTTAAATCGGCCTGTTTGGCGCGGGCACCGGCATGTGCATCAATGATGACCGGTTCCGAATGAGTTCATGTGGTTGAGCCACTCGGCGAGATAAAAGGCGATCGAGAGCAAGGTCAAGATTGCAACCACCGCGACCAAGGCCAGAGAAAGCGAATCGGCGCCGAAGCCAAAGCCATGTTCGGCAAGAACGAAAGCGGCGAGCACGATTTGCGCCACCGTGTTGGCCTTCGATACCGGCAGCGGCTTGACCGGCATTGGCCTGTCCACGAGCCACGCCAGCATGAAGCCCGAGATGATCATAATGTCGCGGGAAACGACGAGAATGACCAACGAAATCGGCAACGCTCCGGAGATGCCGAGCGCGACGTATATGGAAACGATAAGCGCTTTGTCGGCAAGCGGATCGAGATAAGCGCCCAATTCGCTCGCCATGTGAAAGCGCTTGGCCAGAAAACCGTCGATGGCGTCGCTTATTCCGGCCGCCACAAACAACGCAAACGCGGCCAGCATCTGCCCGGACGTGATCGCCCAAACGACGATTGGCACCAGGATGATGCGGGCCAGTGTAATGAGATTTGGAATACTCAAACCGCGCCCCGGCTCATGCGCTATGCCCCGACGCGCACGCCCCCTTGATCCGGTACTTGCGAGACCGCCAGCAGCGAGATTCTAGTCGGCGCACCGCCCTTTCCAACAATATACAGCCCGGCTCCGGCTTGCGCACCCATGGATTCCAACGTAGGAGGCGCGAAGCTTCGTTCCCCCGTGAGCACGCGATCAAGCGTCAAAGGTAAAGTCCGTGGAAAAGGGACGCTACGCAGCCGCCGGCGTCGACATCGATGCCGGCAATCGCCTGGTGGAAATGATCAAACCCATGCTGCGCCAGACCGCGCGGCCGGGCGCCGACGCCGAAATCGGCGGATTTGGCGGCCTGTTCGATCTAAAATCCGCGGGGTTTTCCGATCCCATATTGGTCGCCGCGACGGATGGGGTCGGAACCAAAGTCAAAATCGCCATCGAAACCAATCGTCACGAAACAATCGGCACCGACCTGGTCGCGATGTCGGTGAACGATCTCGTGGTGCAAGGCGCCGAGCCGCTGTTCTTTCTCGACTACTTTGCTTGCGGCAAGCTCAATTCCGACGTGGCGGCAAAAGTGGTCGGCGGCATTGCCGCCGCCTGCCGCGAAGTGCGCTGCGCCCTGATCGGCGGCGAGACCGCGGAAATGCCCGGCCTCTATCAGGCCGATGATTACGACCTCGCGGGCTTCGCTGTCGGCGCCGCGAACCGCGACGCTTTGCTGCCGCGCGCCGACATCACCCCGGGCGACGAAGTCCTCGGCCTCGCCTCGTCCGGTCCACATGCAAACGGCTTCTCATTGATTCGCCGCATCGTCGCCGGATCTGGACAGTCTCTCGCCGCGCCCGCGCCCTTTGACGGTTCGCGAACACTCGGCGAAGCGCTGCTGGCGCCGACGCGCCTCTACGTGAACTCGTGCCTTGCCGCGATCCGCGAAACCAAGGCGGTGAAAGCGCTCGCGCATATCACTGGCGGCGGTTTCGTCGACAACATCCCAAGAGTGATCCCGCGCGGACTTTGCGCGTTGCTGGACCTGGACCACGTGCCCGTCCCTCCGGTGTTCAAATGGCTCGCAGCCGCGGGCGACGTCGGCGAACAGGAGATGCTGCGAACGTTTAACTGCGGCATCGGCATGATCGCCGTCGTCACCGCGAATAAGGCCGCGGCGGTGAGCGAAGTATTCCAGGCGCACGGCGAGTGCGTCGTGCGATTGGGCGAGGTAATTAAAGCCGCCGGAGAGGCGCGCGTCGATTTTCGTGGCCACCTCGATCTCGGCCGGTGAGCAATGGTCAAGAAGCGGGTTGCAGTGCTCATTTCCGGCCGCGGCTCGAACATGGCGGCGCTGATCGAGGCGGCAAAGACCGATGACTATCCGGCCGAGATCGCACTTGTCGTTTCGAATCGCGCCGACGCCGCCGGCCTGCCCCACGCACGCGACCAAGGTGTTGCGACCGCACTGGTCGACCACCGCAAGTTCGGCGAAGACCGTGAAGCCTTTGAACGGGCGCTCGACGAAATCCTGCGTGCCAATCGAATCGACATCGTGTGCCTCGCCGGCTTTATGCGTGTTCTAACGCCCTGGTTTGTCGCGCGCTGGAGCGGGCGCCTGCTCAACATCCATCCCGCACTGCTGCCGCACTTCAAAGGGCTTGATACCCATCGCAGGGCAATCGCGGCAGGCGCCAAGCGCCACGGCGCCACGGTACATTTTGTTGTTGCTGAGATCGACGCCGGCCCCGTCATCGCGAAGGAGGCAATCGACGTGCGCAATGATGATACCGAGGCCGCGCTAGCCGAACGCGTGCTCGAGGTCGAGCACCGGCTCTACCCGCGCGCTCTGCGCGAAGTCGCGGAAGGCCGGGCAAAGCTCACCGCATCCCGACCTGACAACGGCTAGGCAAAAACGATGAAAACGCCCGCCGGCCCGAAGCGGGCGCGGCGAAGCGATTTTCTACCGCTTGCTCAGGCTACCTTGAGATTTTCCGCGGACGTCTTGCCGCGATTGGTGACGAGCTCGTACTCGACTTCTTGGCCTTCGTTGAGGCTACGCAGCCCCGCGCGCTCCACCGCTGAAATGTGCACGAACACATCTTTGTCGCCGGTGGTCGCTTGATGAAGCCATAGCCCTTAGTCGGATTAAACC
>Ga0302324_100007506_pt1 | contig 23165 bp, 18 predicted proteins | sample Palsa_T0_1_FD_201949 | JGI IMG/M metagenome (GOLD analysis project Ga0302324, IMG submission 201949) | Peat permafrost microbial communities from Stordalen Mire near Abisko, Sweden - Palsa_T0_1 | ecosystem: Environmental > Terrestrial > Soil > Palsa > Peat permafrost | place: Sweden: Abisko...
CGAAGTCCAGCACGAGGCCGGGCAGAGTCTGCTCGACGCTGCGGACGAAGCCGTCGCAGCGCCCCTCATCCCACTGGATGTGGCTGGCGTGCCAGCTTTGCGTCGGGACGTCGTTCTCCTGGGTGGTGGCCGTCGTCGTCCAGAAGCCGATGTCGCTGCCGTCGGCTGCCTTCTCCCCGCCGGCCGGCCTGCCATCAGGCCCGAGCGTGAAGCCGGCGCCGCCGCGGTCCAGCATGCCGAGGTAGTTGTCGTAAGAGTGGTTCTCCATCATCAGCACCACGATGTGCCCGATCTGCGGCAGCGCGTCAGTGCCCGCGGCCGGGCCGGCCGGGCGGGCGCCGGCAGCCACGGCGGTCCCGAGGCGCCGCCTGGCCGCGGCGATCTCCGTTCGACGTAACATGCCGACAGCGTCGCATGCTCATGCCGGAGATATCGAGGCGGCCGGCCGGACTGACAGCCGGCCGCCGCCCCGGCATCTGGGAGACTCAGAAACCGACGACACCGGGACGGTGACCATGGATCTGCAGCTTGCTGGCCGGCGGGCGCTCGTGACCGGCGGGAGCCGCGGCATCGGCAAGGCCGCCGCTGCCGCGCTGCTCGCGGAGGGCGCGGAGGTGCTGATCGCGGCGCGCGACCCGGGCCGGCTGAGCCACGCTGCCGCGGAGCTGGGCCGGAACGCCGGCCGGACCGTCGCGGCGGCCGAGGTGGACACCGGCGACGATGACTCGGTGCGGCAGCTTGTCGCGACAGCCGGCGAGCTGCTCGGCGGCGTGGACATCCTGGTCAACTGCGCAGCGCGGCCGGCCGGCCAGGCTCCGCCGCTGGCGCTGCCCGACATCACGACCGATGCGTTCTGGTCGGATGTCAACGTCAAGGTGATGGGCTACCTGCGCTGCGCGCAGGCGGTCGCACCCGGCATGGTGGCGGTCGGCTGGGGCCGCATCATCAGCGTCAGCGGTCTCGCCGCCCTGAGCACAGGCTCGATCATCGGGTCGATCCGCAATGTCGCCGTCTCGGCGATGACCAAGAACCTGGCCGACGAGCTCGGGCCGCACGGCGTCAACGCCACTGCCGTGCATCCGGGCCTGACCAGGACCGAGGCGACTCCGGGCGTGATCGCCGCCGAGGCGGCCGCCACCGGAGCAGAGCCCGCCGAGGTCGAGCGGCGGATGGGCCGCCGCAACCTGACCGGGAGGCTCATCCACGCCACTGAGGTCGCGACCGTGATTGCGTTCCTCGCCTCGCCGCTCAGCGTGTCCGTCAACGGCGAGACGATCGCCTGCGGCGGCGGGGCGCCCGGGGTCATCAGGTACTGATCCGCCGCGGTTCCGGCGGCTGCCGGCTGAGGCTGCCTCGTTCCCGGCCTGAAAGGTTGTCTATTCGTCCGGCCAGGTGTGCACCGGCTCATTGGTGTGCATGAGCTCGATGTAGCGCTGCGTCATCTGGCGCAGCGCCTCGGGCCTGGTGGCGCCGCCCTCAGCTGCCCTGTCGACGGCCGCGATCTGCCAGGTCGCGCCGTTCCGGCCGGTCAGGCAGCGCTGCTCGATGATGCCGAGCAGCCGGTCCGCGTGCGCCGTGTCGACGCCGGAACGGCGCAGGCCCTCGTGCGCCATCGGCAGGAGCCGCCGCAGGACCAGCTCGGCGACCTGGGCCTCCCCGAGGCCCGGCCAGTAGAGCTTCGCTCCTATGCCGTGCCGCGCGGCGGCGTGCAGGTTCTCGCCCGCGGTGGTGAACGACAGCTGCGTCCAGATCGGCCGCTCGGACTCGGCAAGAACGCGGACCAGGCCGTAGTAGAACGCCGCGTTCGCGAGCACGTCGACGACCGACGGCCCGGCGGGCAGGACGCGGTTCTCGACCCGCAGGTGCGGCGTTCCGTCGACCACCGCGTAGACCGGCCGGTTCCACCGGTAGATGGTGCCGTTGTGCAGGCTCATCTCGGCCAGCTGCGGGCACTCGCCGCTCTCGAGGACCGCCAGCGGGTCCTCGTCCTCGCAGATAGGCAGGAGCGCCGGGAAGTACTGGATGTTCTCCTCGAACAAGTCGAACACCGAGGTGATCCAGCGCTCGCCGAACCACACCCGCGGGCGCACGCCCTGCCGTTTCAGCTCGTCCGGGCGGGTGTCGGTGGCCTGCTCGAACAGCGTGATCCTGGTCTCGTGCCACAGCTGCCGGCCGAACAGGTACGGGGAGTTGGCAGCCAGCGCCACCTGGACGCCGGCGATCGCCTGGGCCGCGTTCCAGTAGCGGGCGAAGGCCTCGGGGCTCACCTGCAGGTGCAGCTGGACGCTGGTGCAGGCTGCCTCGGGTGTGATGCTGTCGGAGTGGGTGAGGATCCGCTCGGCGCCGTCGATCTCAATGCGCATGTCCTCGCCCCGCGCCGCGAAGATCTGCTCGTTCAGCACCCGGTAGCGCTCGCTCGCGGACAGGGTCCCTTCGTGCACGTCCGTCTGCGCCAGCGTCGGCAGGATGCCGATCATCACCAGCCGGCTGCCGGTACCGCGGGCCCTGGTGTCGCCGGCGTTGAGGCTGCCGCGGATCTCATCCTCCAGGCCCCCCAGCGCGTCGCCGGCCAGCTGCCGGGGCGGCACGTTGATCTCAAGGTTGAACTGGCCGACCTCCGTCGCCCAGGCCGGGTCCGCGATCTCGGCCAGCACGTCGGCGTTGCACATGGACGGCTCGCCCCGGTCATCGACGAGGTTGAGCTCGATCTCCTGGCCGACGAGCGCCGGGCCGGTGTCGAACAGGTGCTCGTGCAGCATCCGGGCGAACACGTCCAGCGAGCGCGCCAGCTTCGCCCGGTAGGTGCGGCGATCCTCGCCAGTGATCTTGATCGCCTGAATTTCTCGACCCATATGCCCCCGCTCATGTCTTTAGCAGACCATGTACCCCGTCAGGTACGTTGCTTCCAGATTCGCACGTTCAGCTGCCGTCTGACCAGGCATGACGAGAACTAGGCTGCCTGCAGGCGGCTGCTCTCGTCCCTGACCCACAGCCCGGTGAGGCCGCGCAGGTGCGCGGTGAACTGCTCGTGCTCGGCCGCCGGGTACACCGCCCTGACGGTGTCGGTGAGCAGCCGGTCGAAGGCAGGGCCGGCGACCCAGTCCAGGACGATCTCGTCCAGCCGGCCCAGGCTGGTCGCGCAGAAGTCCTGGTAGCGCTCGGTGTCGAAGTAGCCGTCGGCCAGCTCGCGGTAGGCGGCGAGCTTCTGGCCGTAGCTGGCCGCGGTGTCGTCAGCGATCTCGAAGTAGGCGTCGGTGTTGAGGTCCAGCTGCGGCCGGCGGCCGGTGACCAGGGCGAACGCGCACCACTTCACCATCGCCTTGATGGCCCAGGGGAAGTAGTAATGCAGGCTGGTCAGCGCCACGTCCGGGCAGGCGTTGGCGTAGTCGATCGGGTAGATCATGCCGTCCTTGACCAGCGTCTCGCAGGAGTTGAACTCCCAGCGGAAGAACGCGTTGACGAGCCTGCCGATAGTGGTGACCTCGGTGCCCGCCTCCGGCGACAGGAACGAGTGGTCGACCGCGTAGCGCAGGTGCATGGGCTGCTCCGGCTGGAACTTCATCACCATGGTCTCGGCGCCGATCGACAGCGACCGGGCGAACACGTCGTAGTCGACGGCCTGCTGCAGGTGCATGAGCATCTCGCCGCTCTCGTCGTAGGCGCGGTGCAGCTCCGCCGGGTTGCTGATCTTGGAGACGCCCCGCCAGGCGCCGCCGTCGTACGGCTTCATGAACAGCGGGTAGCCGATCTCGGCGGCGATCGAGTCGAGGTCGAACGGCCGGTTGTACCGCGCGGCGGTGTAGGCGTACCTGGCGTTGTCCACCGGGTTCTTGAACGGGACCAGGACGGTCTCCGGAACGTGCAGCCCGAGCCGCAGCATCGCGCAGTAGGCCGCGTGCTTCTCCATGGACTGGAAGGTGAACGGGCTGTTCAGCAGGTACACGCTGTCCATCAGGGCGACCTTCTTGAGCCACTCCCTGGGCACGTAGTACCAGTACGCGAGGCGGTCGATGACCAGGTCGTAACGCGGCCGGTCGCGCAGCCGGAAGGGCTCGATGGTGATGCGCTCGCAGCCGAACTCGTGCCGGCTGCCGCCGGGGCCGGTCACCGGGCCGAGCCGGCGCAGAACCTCCTCGAAGGCGAGCGGCCAGTCCTCCTCGGTGCCGAGCAGCAGGCCGATCAGGTGCCGGCTCGAGGTCAGCGGTGTCGTCACCGGGGCTCTCCATTCGTCCGCGATTTGGTCTGTGCGATTTGGTCTGTGCGATTCGTTCGTGCGATTCGTTCGCGCGGTCCGGCTCTCAGCAGAACCGGGGCAGATGGTGGGCAAGCTGGGCGCGCCAGGACGGCCAGTCGTGCGGAACGTCGTAGCCCCACAGGTCGAGCTCGTGCCGGATGCGCTTGCCCGCCAGCAGCCCGGCGAGCTGCCGGGTGCTGTCCAGCGACCCGGTCGTGTCCTCCCACTGGCCCTGGCCGCAGACCAGCAGCAGGCTGAGCTGGCCGCGCAGCCAGTCCAGGTGCTCGCCGTGCAGGTTGGGCACGTAGTCGACCGGGTTGTTGAAGTACGCCGCGCTCCCCCGCTCCCCCCAGCCCTGCCAGGACGACGGGTCGTAGTTGCCGGAGAAGCACAGCGCGAGCGGGAACGCCTCAGCGTGCTTCAGCGCGAAGTTGGCGGCGTGGAAGGCGCCGAGGCTGCAGCCGACCGTGACCACCTCGAGCTGACCGCCGCAGTCGGCGTAGATCCACGGCAGCACGAGCTGCAGGATCCAGGACTCGTACTGCCCGTGCGCGCGTGCGCGTTCCTCGAGCGGCAGCGCGACGTTCGACCAGGAGGCCGAGTCGTAGCTGTCCACGCAGTAGAGCTTCACCCGGCCCGCCTCGAGCAGGCCCCCGATGGCGGCCACCATGCCGTTCTGCTCGAAGTCGCCGGCCTGCCCGCGCTCGGACGGGAACGCCAGCACCGGCCGCCCGTAATGGCCGTACCTGATGACGGACCCGGAAGCGCCGATGCCGTCCGACCACAGCTCCGCGGTCACCCGGCTCACGAGACGGCCGCCGCGATGAGGACGGCCAGGTGCGGGTGGAACGCGTCCCGCCACGCGGTGAAGTTGTGCAGGTCCGCTACCTCGTGCAGGGCTGCCGGGTATCCGGCCGAGGCCAGCAGCCGCCGGGTGAGGCGGTTGTTCTCGACGTTCTCCTCGATGCTGCCGCAGGTCATCACGACGGGAACGGGGTCGCCCGCAACGCTGCCGCCCGCCAGGGCCGCGGTGAACGCGGTGATCCTCCGGAAGTAGGGGAACCGCCGCTCCTGGCCGTCGAGCGGCGGCGTGAAGAAGCTGCCCGACTGCAGGAACAGGCCGCCGATCACGCCCGGGTAGCGGCAGTGTGCGTGCAGCATCGCCAGCGCTCCGAGGCTGGTGCCCATGCCGATCCAGGCGGTGGTCGCGGTGGCGGCGGCCAGGGCCGGGATCACCTGGCCGGTGAGCGCGCGGGCGTACCGGGAGCTGGCCGAGTACCAGCTATTGCGCGGGCCGGGGCTCAGCAGGGCGGCCCGCAGCCGGGGCAGGCAGCCGCCGGCGATCCCGGCGCCGAGATACTGCGTCAGGCTGGCGAGCGAGTCGTATTCCGGGCCGTCGTTGACGAGCAGCAGCGGCAGCGGCTCGTCATCGGCAGTGCCAGACGGCGCCCACAGCATCACGCCGACCGGCTCGTCGAGCGCCGGCGCCCTGACCTCCAGGGCACGCCGCGTGCCGGGGTCGGCCGGCGCGGCGAGCCAGCCGGGCGGGGCGTAGCCGGGGAACTCCAGCACGCTCTTGGGGCCGAAGGCTCCCGGCGCCTGGCGCGGGTTCGCCGGGTCGGTCACCACCTTGCTGCCGCCGCCGGCGTAGTTCAGCTCCAGCAGGTACTCCAGCCGCGAGACCGGCGGCCGGGGCAGCACCAGCTTCCAGCCGCCGTCGGCCCGCCTGAAGTCCAGCTGGTCACCGGGGATCCGAGCCAGCTGCTGAAGGCGGACCCCGGCCAGCGCTCGGCTCGCGTCCGCGACCCGGAAGGTCATGCTGACGTCATCCACGGTCGGGCCCGTCACCGCGCCCGTCACCGCGGCGGCATCGGCGTCACCGGCCACGGCTGCAGACAACAGGAAACTCGATCATTACCCGCACATAGTGCCTGCTCCCGGCGGCCGTGACAATGCCGGAAGGTCCCGTTTAACGGACGCCTGGCGCGATCGCGGGAGGGACGGACGTCAGCCCCATTGCCCGGGCTGGTAGTCACCGGCCGGGTTCTGGATGATCACGTTCAGCCGGTTGTAGGCGTTGATGAGGGCGATAAGGCACACCAGCGCGGCAAGCTGGTCAGTGTCATAGTGCTTGGCGGCACAGGCCCAGGCCTCGTCGGTCACACCGCCGGCTGCGTCGGCGATGCGGGTGCCCTGCTCGGTAAGCTCGAGCGCAGCCCGCTCGGCGTCGGTGAAGACCTTTGCGTCCCGCCAGGCCGCGACCAGGTTGAGCCGCACCGAGGTCTCCCCGGCGTGCTGAGCGTCCTTGCTGTGCATGTCAGTGCAGACCGAGCAGCCGTTGATCTGGCTGGCCCGGAGCAGCACGAGGTTCGCGGTCCCGGCCGGCAGGGCCGACTGAGGCACGGCTGCCGCCGCCGAGTTGATGTGCTCGACGAACTTCTGCAGGATCTCGCTGCTGCCGAAGTCGAGGCGCGCGTCCATAGATGATCTCCCTTGCCGTGGTTTCTGGCTCACCTCACTGACACGCCAGCCCCGGCCGATGTGACGCCCGCGGCTACGAAATCCGGCCGGCGCCCGGCTGCTCTGCCCGCCGGTGCGCGGCCAGCAGGTCCGCACCGAAATCGCCGCGCGGCCGGCGCAGCACCGTGTGCGCGTGACTGCCGTCGTCCTCGGTGTTGTCGTACTCGATCAGCAGGTCGTCGGCCTGCACCCGGTAGTAGTGGCGGGCGCCCGGCGTGACCTGGCCCTCCCAGGCGAAATGCAGCTCGCTGCCGTCGACCCTGGCGGCCTCCTGTGCGGCCAGGCCAGCCGGGAGCCGGGACAGGTAGAGCGCTGCCAGCTCGTGCAGCAGGGCGCGCGGCGCCGGGCCGAGGCTGGCCGCGCCGATGCCGGGCGGCTGCAGGCCGTCGGGCGCGCTCGCCGACGTGCCGGAGCGGATGTCGCCCGGCGCCCGCCCGGACACGACGGCGACTGCCCGGCCGCCCGGTCCGAGCGCGTCCAGCAGCGCCCTCGCCAGGTCCTCTTCCTCCGCCAGGGGGCGGCACACGGCCCGGCCGGCGTAGCGCACGAAGGCGGGATTGGCCCCCAGGAAGACCGGCGCGGGCGAGACCTCGTCGCCGGCGATGGTCATCGTCACCGACAGATGATGCCCCTCGAACCGCCACGACCACGGCTGCCGTCCGGCCGGGTCGCCGAAGACACTCACCCAGTAGTCGCCGCTGTGCCGGCCGAGGCGCCAGCCCTCGCGCCGGTCCAGCACCTCCTCCAGCGCGACGATGACCATGGCCTGCGCGTAGGCGTGCTCGCTCAGCGCGGTGGACAGCAGCCGGTGGGCGGCCTTCCGGCCGGCCGGGCTCAGCAGTGCCAGGCAGGCGCCGGGCCTGCGCTCAGGGCGGTACTCCAGCCAGCGCCTCGCGCCATCGTCGCCGAACGGCAGCGCCGCGAGCGCCAGCTGATCGCCGTCCAGCTCGCCGAGCAGGACCGACGCGGCCCCGCGCATCTGGGCGGCCAGGTCGTTACCGGTCATCCTCCCGGTATAGCAGGACACGGCACCGGTCCCGTGTTCCCCGCGGGCTGTCGTGGTAACCGTGACGACGAAGTTTCGCGTGCTGCGCATGGTGTGTTGTCGCCAAGATCGTGACAATGGTCTGTATGCGGCCACAGGCTGCGCGAGGGGGTGGAAGGTGGCAGACGCCGGAGGCAGACGCACCGCGGGACGGATGCCCGGATCGCCGGGCCGTCCCGGCCTGCGAGGCGGCCGGGACGGCGGGCGCAGCGCCAGACGCGGCGTGGACGAGCCCGTTAAATGGCGGTCGCTCGTGCCGCTGCGGATCATCACCGCGGTGACGGCGCTAGCCGTGCTGATTTTCGTGCTCTGGCTCGCGTGGGTCGGCTACCTGTATGTCACCCGCGGCGGCCCGTCGGGTGTCGCATTCGACCCGGACCGCCGGTGCGCGTCGCTCGGCTTCTCCTGCGGCATCGTGACGAACGTGCTGGCCTCGGGCGTCCTGGTGGCACTGGCCTCGTCCTTTGTCCTCTGGCGGCTCTTCGGCCTGCAGCGCAGCTACCGCGCCCGGGCGCGGGAGGAATCGCGGGAGCTGGTGCCGACGGCGGGCGCGATTATCGACAAGGTCGTCGGCCGCGATGACCTGTGCCATACCGTCATGGCGGACCTGCACGACCACGGGACCAGGCCGCACGTTATCGCCGGCGGCGTCGGCACCGGCAAGACCGCCGTCCTGGTGCGGCTGACGGAATTACTGGCCGAGAAGCGCGCCATTCCCGTTCCGATCCGGCTGCGTGACGCGGCCGCCGACCTCGACTTCGAGATTCTGGCGCGGGACCGGTTCCTGAGCGAGGTGAATCCCCGCCTCATCTCCACCGCGGAAGGCGAGACGATCTGGCGGCGCCTGCTCAAGGACCGGAAGATCATCGTGCTCGCGGACGGGCTGGAGGAGGCCCTCGTCGCCGAGCCGGAGCGGGACAACATCATCCGCGCGGCCATCCGGCGGGCGCACCAGCAGCACCTGCCGCTGGTCATCGCGTCCCGCCCGCACGACCCGCTCCGCGCCACTGACGCCGCGGTGCTCACTCTCGAGCCGCTGAGCTACGAGGCCGCCCTGGTCTACATCACCGGCGGCGCCACCGGCGAGGACGAGCGCAGGCTGGCCTGGATCGTCGAGACCGCGGAGGTCGTCGAGGCGCCGATCTACCTGCAGATCACCCGCGAGCTCAAGGTCAAGGGCCTGCTCGAGCCGACGTCGGCAAGTCAGGACGGCGTCGTGGACACGCGCGGCGTCGACCGGTCGAAGCTGCGGCTGAGCCTTCTCGAGACCTGGGAGCGCGCGGTCATCGCGGGCCACCTGCGGGAAGATGTCCCGCTCAGCCGCCCCGAGCGCCAGGCCGCCATCGAGCACGTATCCGCGCTTGCCTGCGTCGGGCTCAAGCTCGACACGCTGGAAGTCGAGTTTGACCACCTGCGCGACCGTGAGCTCATGGCCGAGGTCAGGCGCAGGCTGGCGGCGATTGACCAGCAGTCCGGGCAGGCGCCCGGCGTCCACAACGTCGACGTGCGGCTCGCGGCCGCCTGGGCTGCGCAGCTGGATCTGCTGGAGCTCCGCGGGAACAGCGTCCGCTTCCCGCACAGCCTCATGCAGGCCTACCTCGGCTCACGGCTGCTGCACATCGCGCTGCTCGATCCGGCCTACCTCAAGCAGGCGATCAAGCGGCCGAAGCCGGGGCGCGAGTTCCTCATTGCCCTGGTGCTGCGGTCCCGGGCCGGCGACGCCTCGGCATCGGGCGCCGTCGGGCTGCTGCGCACGCAGGTGGCCAGGCGCGAGGACACCAAGGTGCTGGATGTCTACGCGGCCGCGCTCGAGATCGACTGCGTGGCGGCCGAGCCACAGCACGACAGCATCGCCTCCGAGATCCGCGACAAGTGGTCGCAGATCCATACCCAGGACCCGCGAACACTGGAAGAGGGCAAGCTCGCGGTGGTGCACCGCCTCGGCGAGGCCGCCAGGACCATCGACGAGCGGCGCCGTCGCGGCGATGGCTGCCCGGTGCTGCCTGCCTACCCGCAGCTGCACGCCATCGCCTGCGGCGAGCGGTCCTATCCGGTCCAGCTCGCGGCCGCGCAGGAGATCGGCGGCGGGGGCGGCGAGGCCTACGAGGCGCTGTCGCCACTGCTGGCCGCGCCGCCGTGCGCGGTCTGCCGCGAGGAGCGCGCCGCGCGGGCGACCGGGCCGGCGGACGCGAGTCCCGCTCCCGACGGCGGCGCCGACGACACCCGGGCCGCCATGATCAGCGCCTGGCTCGCGCCGATGCTGGTCGGGACTGTCGGCAGCGGGTTCCGGTCTGCCGCGGGCACCGGCCTGGCGGCGCAGGCCCAGGCTGATCTCGCGCAGTGGCTACGGCACGTGGGCCCCGACGAGCGCCAGCCCGGCGAGGCCGACCTGCCGATCTCCCTGGAGATCGCGCTCGCGCAGGGTTTCAAGTACGCGGCCAACCGGCGCCCCGCGCACCCTGACAGCCTGCGGGAGGCACGCATGTACCTCGCCGAGCAGGCGCTGGAAATGCTGAAGGGTGCCCGCTACTGGTTCTCCCAGCTGACCTTGCTGCATGCGCTGTGCCTCCTGAACCTGTCCGACGGCTCGCGGGCTGCCGACGACCGCCGCGGCGCCAAGCCGGAGGCCATCGTCCAGCACTGGCTCGATGTGGCCGGCCGCGAGCACCGCCTGCGCGGCCAGGCGGCGGGCGCCTCAGCGCGGCTGCATCCGTTCGTCCGCGAGACCGCGCAGCTCGTGGTGCTGGCGCTGAGGACCGGGCGGCCGCAACGCTACTGCTGGATTGACGAGAGCGGTGTCGTCGGACAGGTCGGATCGCGCAACATCGGCCAGGGCACGCCGCACGGCCGCCATCATCTGTGGATTCCGCCGTCGGCCGGCTGGACCGCACTCGACGGCCGCGCCCAGCAGCTCGTTGCCGATGTCCTGCTCCTGCTCAACCTCGCCGACCGCGGCGATCACCCGGCTGAGCGCGAGCGCCGCCTGAAGCGCTCCAGCAGCAACGAGCTGCCGCCCTGCATTACGCACTACCGGGACGCGCTCGAGCCCGGCCGCACCGTCGGCACCGCCGCTTCCTCGGTGCCGGGCACCAGCTGCGTGGACGGCTGCATCTTCGAGCTGTGCCCGTATCCGCCGAAGGGCACTCAGCCGCGGGTGGAGATGAGCGAGGCATTCTGCCGCCGCCAGCAGACTCTGATCACCAAGCCGCGGGATCCGCGCACCGGCCGGGCGCCCTGGCAGCAGGCCCGGCCGCGTGCGCTCAAGCAGTTCTGGGAGGAAATGGCCGATCGCGCCCGCGGCCCGCGACTCGGCTCGTCCGCCTTTTACCGCGGCAACGGCTCCTAAGCCGGCCGTCGGCTAGCGGGGCGCATCCCCCATCCGGTACCCGTGCGTCACCTCGTCCAGCTCGCGCTTGAGGTCGGGCTCGATCCTGTACCCGGCGGCCGCCAGGCTCGCGTCGAGCTGGCCGGGGCTGCTGGCGCCGATAATGGGCGCGGTCACGGCCGGGTGGGCCAGGACCCATGCAACGGAGAGGGTCACCAGGTCCACGCCGGCCCGCTCCGCTAGCTGGCTGAGAGCATCCACGGTGTTGAACTCGCGGTCGTGCCAGTACCGGTCCTGGTAGTTGTCAGCGGCGGTGCCGAGGGTGAACCGCGTGCCCGCGGTCGGCGCGCCCCGGGCATGCTTGCCCGTCAGCAGGCCGCCGGCGATCGGGTTGTACGGGATCACGCCAATGCCGTCTTCGCGGCAGTACGGCAGCATCTCCCGCTCGATCTGGCGGAAGAGCAGGTTGTAGCGCGGCTGCACGCAGTCCAGCCGGGCCAGCCCCAGCGTCTCGGTCCTGCCCACCGCGCGGACGAGCTGATAGGTCAGGAAGTTGGAGCAGCCCAGGTAGCGCACCTTGCCCTGGTGGACCAGGTCGTCCAGCGCGCCCAGCGTCTCGTCGATCGGCGTCTGCCTGTCATAGCCATGCAGCTGGTACAGGTCGATGTAGTCGGTCTGCAGCCGCCGCAGCGATGCCTCGACGGCGGACATAATGTGCTTGCGTGAGTTCCCGCCATCGAACGGTGCCGGGCCGGTCGGGGCGAAGCACTTGGTCGCGACGATGAACCGGTCGCGCTTTCCGCGTAGCCAGCGGCCGAGGATCTCCTCGGTAATGCCCCTGGTGCTCAGGTCGCCGCCGAGCGGATAAGCGTCGGAGGTGTCCAGGAAGTCGATGCCGCCCTCGGCGGCCCGGTCGAGAATGGCAACGGAGGTCGGCTCATCGCACTGGAGTCCGAAGGTCATGGTGCCGAGGCACAGCCTCGACACCTGCAGGCCGGTGCGGCCGAGTCGGGTGTGGTCCACAACCGCACGCTACCCGGCCGCCCCGTCGCGGCTTGGCCCGGGACCGGCTCAGCTAGGCGGCAGCACGAGCGCGCTTCCGGTCACGGCACGGTAGTCCGCTTCGAGCTGGGAAAGGTTCACTCCCTGCTCGAAGCTCTTCGTGCCGAGATGCTCGGGCCAGATCACAGCCCAGGCCTCCTCGACCAGGGGGCTGCCCTGCACAACGCCGTTCCAGAACGACGGCGCGAACTTCGTCTCCTTCGCCCACGTGATGAAACTGATGTCGGTGCGGTAGCCGCCGCCGAGTATGGCGTGACCGCCATCGATCTTCGATTTCGCCACGTCGGTCCAGGGCTTGCCTTCCGCGAACTCCTGCTGATTGGCATCCAGCACCTGGATCCCGAGCCACAGGCCGCCGAAGATGGCGAGCGCCGCCTTCACCTCCGCCAGCTTGGTGTGATCGACCTTGGCGAAGGCGACGGCCTTGACGCCGTCGGGACCGCCGCTGCCGTGCAGGTACTCCAGCCCGGTCTGGATGTCCATGCCCTGGTCGTGCGCGCTGCCGGGCCCGTTGGTCTGGCTGGTTCCGTTCGGGTCGAATCCCGGATTCTGGGTCTGGTAGAACTGCCACACCTGCGCCTGCGTCGGGTAATACTCCGTCGCGAGTGTCGCGGTGATCAGGCGGCGCATGTTCGCCCAGGTGACGGCGTTGCAGTCACCAACCTTGTCATTGCCGAGCATCTGCCAGCCCGGCAGCCGGGCGAGATAGTCCTCCTCAGCCGGGTGCGGCGGGGCTGCGGCAGCTAAGAAGCTGCTGAAGTGCAGGGCGGGCGCATTCTTCGGTGGCCTGCGGCCGTACTTGTACGCCATCGTGTTCCTCCTCGACCAGGGGGGCGATATATCCAGCGGGGGCTTGCGCTGAAGTCAAGCACGCAGCAGCGATTATCACCCGGTTACCAGCGAACTTGTGCGCGCACCGCATCGAAGCCCGGCCGGCCGTTGCCGTCCGGCCGGGCGGGCTTGCTGGCGCCTCAGTCCGCTCGGCCGATGCCGTGCTATAGGGCCGCACCGCGCTCCGGCAATTGCCACATGCCGGCCAGCGGCCCGTCCGCCATGGGGCGTGATAGTGGATCTGCCGCCCCTCTATGGTCTGCAGATCCAACATTGCGCCCCATCGGGCCGGTCATCGCGGGCATCTCGCCGGCCGGCATGCCTACCGCGCAAGCGCGGCGGCCGTCACAATGAAGCGGTGAGCGAACAGCAGTTCATGGCGGCGTGCCCGCAATGCGGCAGCGCCGCGGCAGTCCACGCGATCAGCGAGCTCGCGGCGCTGGCCCAGATGAAGCTGGGCCAGGCGGCGCAGGGCTCCCCGGCCGGTCCGGCCGCATCCCAGCCCGGCTTCCTGGGTGAGCCCCAGGCCGGCCCGCTGCCCGGATACATGCAGGAACCGCAGGCCGGGCCGCCGCCCGGCAGCGGTCTGGGCGGTCTGGGCGGTCTGGGCGGTCTGGGCGGGCTCGGGGGCCTCGGCGGACGCGGCTGGCGCCGGCCGGTCACCGACGGCTCGGTCGACGACGTCGTCGAGGGAGCGATCGCCGACGTGGCCCTCGGTGCCGCCGCGTCGTTCATCGGCCGCGCGATCAAGAAGCGCGTCGAGAAGGCGATGAACGAGCGTGTCGTCCCGGCCATGGCCCAGGGCGGTGAGGTCATCCTGCAAAAGCAGATCGCGATCGCTGAGCGCTACCCGGCTATCCGCGCTTGCTTCACCGACCAGGTGATCTTCCTGGACGGTGGCAGCGCGACGCTGCCGGTACCGAACCTGGCCACGCTGACGATGGAGCAGGCAGACGTTCTGGTCGCCCGGCTGCAGGAGGGCTAGCTGAGCTCGCTCAGCGCCGCCGCGAGCGGTTCCAGCACGGCCGCGGAAAGCGGCGGCCGCAGGTAGACGATCGCGAGCTGAGCTCCGGCCTCGCCGAGCGCGGCAGCGGTCGCTGCCGTACCGGCCGGATCCCCGGTGAACGGCACGTGACCTGACAGCAGGATCTCCGCCGGGTCGCGGCCGATGTCCGCGCAGCGCTGATGCAGCACCTCGCGTGCGCGACCGAACTGCTCCGGTGTGCCGCCGACGAAGTTCCAGTGGTCCGCGAAGCGGGCGGCGGTGCGCAGCGTCCGCTTCTCGCCGCTGCCGCCGATGCAGATCGGCGGATGCGGCTGCTGGACCGGCCCGGGATTGCACATCGCGTCAGTCAGCGTGTAGTAGCTGCCGCTGAACGTGGTGGTTTCCTGCGGGCCGAGCAGCCCGGTCAGCACCTCGCACGCTTCCTCGAACCGGTCGCTGCGCTCCCGCGGCGTGCCGAGCTCGATCCCGTACGCACCGGATTCCAGCTCGTTCCAGCCTGCGCCGATACCGAGCTCCAGCCGGCCGCCGGAGATGATGTCGAGGGTCGCCGCCATGTTGGCCAGCACCGCCGGGTGCCGGTAGTGAATGCCGGTCACCAGCGTGCCCATCCGCAGGCGGCGCGTCGCCTGCGCCAGCGCGGTCAGCGTCGTCCAGCCTTCCAGGCACGGACCAGCCGGGTCGTTGTCGCCAATCGGGTAGAAGTGGTCGAACGTCCAGCCTGACTCGAAGAGCTCGATGTCATCAGCTGCGCGCCACACGTCGAGCATGGCGCCCCAGGTGGTGTTCTGCGGGGAGGTCTTGAAGGCAAATCGCATCAACCTATTGTGTTCTGTGCGGGCAGCCGCCGGATGACCGGCACGCGGCCTGCGGCAGATCAGTCGGAGACGCGCGAGGGGGTACGGATGACGGGCGGAACGGTAGCGATCGTCGGCGGCAGGATCGTTCCGGTTAGCGGGGACCCTGTTGATGACGGCACCGTCCTGGTCACCGACGGCACGATCAGTGCCGTCGGCGCCGGAATCGCCGTTCCCGATGGCGTGCCGGTCATCGATGCCCGCGGCAGCTGGGTGCTGCCGGGCTTCATCGAGGCCCACGGTCACGTCGGCGTGCACGAGGAAGGCGAGGGCTGGGCGGGCGCGGACAGCAACGAGCTCACCGAGCCGGTAACGGCGCACGTTCGCGCGCTCGACGCGATCAACCCGGCCGATCTCGGCTTCCGGGATGCCATCTCCGGCGGCGTGCTGGCGGTGAACGTCAATCCTGGCTCCGGCAACCCCATCGGCGGTCAGACGGCGGCGCTGAAATGCTGGGGCCGGACCGTCGACGAGATGCTGCTGAGGGCGCCAGCCGGCATGAAGTCGGCACTCGGCGAGAACCCCAAGCGGGTCTACGGCGAGCGCAAGCAGCAGCCGGCCACCCGGCTGGGAACGGCGGCAGTAATCCGCGGTGCCCTCGTCGACGCGACCAACTACCTCGCCAAGATCGAGGCCGAGGAGCGCAAGCCCGCGGATGAGCGCAAGCCGGTCGACCGCGATCTGAAGCTGGAGGCGCTCGGACTGGTCCTGCGGCGGCAGATCCCCTGGCGCCAGCACTGCCACCGCGCCGACGACATCGCCACGGCGCTGCGCATCGCCGACGAGTTCGGCTACGACCTGGTCATCGACCACGGTACCGAGGCGCACCTGCTCGCGGACATCCTCGCCGCCAGGGACATCCCCGTCATCATCGGGCCCCTGTTCACCAGCAGATCCAAGGTCGAGCTGCGGAACCGGTCGCTGGCCAACCCCGGCAAGCTCGCGGCCGCGGGCATCACGATCGCCATCACCACCGACCACCCGGTCGTGCCGATCAACTTCCTGGCCCATCAGGCGGCCCTGTCGGTCAAGCACGGACTGGAGCGCGACGCCGCGCTCCGCGCGCTCACCATCAACCCGGCCCGCATCATCGGCGTCGACGACCGGCTCGGCTCGATCGAGCCCGGCAAGGACGCTGACCTGGTGATCTGGTCCGGCGACCCGCTCGACGTGCTGAGCCGGGTCGAGCGGGCGCTCATCGACGGCGAGGAGATCTACTCCTGGGCCGACGGCGAGGGCTCCTTCGCCGAGCGATAGCGCGGCCCTCGGACGCTGCCCGCCGCGATGCAGCAGCGCGGACCGGGTTTCTAACTATTGCTCCAGCCAGTCACGGGACCGACGGTGAAGCCGCCCGGGACCGAGACATCGGGGCCGGTCCAGGTCATACCGCTGTCCGACCATGACGAGCCGTCAGCCGCGACGGTGACGTTGTCCGGACTGCCCGCGTCTCCATCGGTGTCGCTGCCAGTACAGGTAAAGCTATCTGCACCGGTGCTCTGACAGCTAACGGAAATCGGAGCGTCATCGGCCGAATCGTAATCTGACGCGGGCGCGTCAGCGAGAAACTGAGACTGCTCGTTTGCCATTGACTGTTCCAGAACCGACAGAACGAGGAATCCCGATGGGTCAGGCGGTGCGGGGTTTTGCGGCGCTGCTGAAGCCGAAGCTGAAGACGAGGGAGCATTGTTATTCTGCTGGATGTGAATCACCGGAGGCGGGTTGCCGCTATTACTGCACCCGGTGAGTGCCAGGAGCGCGATGCCAAGTGCAAGCAGGGTAGCGAAAATGATGCGTCTCATCTGACTGCCCCCGTCATGAGTCCGGTGACGTTACATGGCTTCTCCTCAGACTTTTCCCTGGCCAGGGACTCACTGCCGATGGCCGGTAATGCGTCGGCAGGCTCAGCCTTCCCCTCTGGCTGTGTCCCTCAACACCAAGTCTAAGTTCCGGAAGCGTCATGCGTTAGAGCACGAAGCCGACAAACTGGACCGCATTGCCGACCACGGGCTCCGGTAATGAATCCCAAGTACGACCTAAGATCACGTAATTATGACCGTTCGCCATGATGGCTAAATACGGCATATTTACGTTCGTGAAGACTTAAGGCGACACCGATCGTCATGCCGCGCCGCCCAGCATTCGGAGCAACTGCGTGGCCAGATCAGGCGACCATGGGCAAGCGGCAGCGCGTTCGCGTCCGGGCGCGAGTCCGCTGACTAGGGAACGACCACCGTGCCGGTCGCGGAGACCGCGACTATCTGCTCCTCCAGCACGACGGCGGCCGACGGGCTGCGCTCCGGCTCAGCCCGGCAGACCACCCGCGCCTCGAACGACAGCTCCCGGCTCCGGCGGCCGACGCGGGTCACGGTCGCCGACACCTCCAGCACGTCACCGGCGATCACCGGCGCCCGGAACTGCACCTCCGAGTAGGAGGCGAACAGTCCCTCATCGCTGTCCGTCCGGATGCAGACCTCGGTCGCGACGTCGCCGAACAGGCCCAGCATGTAAGCGCCGTCCACCAGGTTCCCGCCGTAATGGGCGTGGCTGTACGGCACATAGCGCCGGTGCGTGACGGTCAGCCCGAGCCGCGTATCGGCGCTCATGCGGCCGCTCCCGGCGTTTCCGCGGAAACGCTCGCCACGTCGCCGTCGGGCGCCAGTTCCTTCGGGGGGTCCAGGGGGTCGTCCCCCGGGGCAAGCACTGCGGCCAGGTAGCTGGCGACCTCACCCGGCGTCGTGCCCTTGCCGAAGATCTTGTCCACGCCCAGCTCCGCCGTCATCGCCGGGTCGAAACGGGGGCCGCCGACGACAAGCAGCGGCCGGTCCCCCGCGGCGTCGAAGGCCGCGGCCATCTCGCGGGAGTTGCTGATGTGCGCGTCCCGCTGCGTCACCACCTGGCTGACCAGCACCGCATCCGCGTGCTCGGCCTTCGCCCGGACGACGAGGTCAGGGACGGCGACCTGGGAGCCGAGGTTGACCACCTTGATCTCGCGGTAGTACTCCAGGCCCTTCTCGCCCGAGTGCCCCTTGACGTTCAGGATCGCGTCGATCCCGACCGTGTGCGCGTCCGTGCCGATGCACGCGCCGACCACGACGAGCTTGCGGCCGAGCCCGGACCGGATGCGCAGGTTGACCTCAGCGGAGCTCAGCAGCGGGAACTCCCGCTCCGTCACCGTGACCTCGGACAGGTCGACCAGGTGCGACACCCGGCCGTAGACGATGAAGAACGTGTAGTCCGGGCCCATCCCCTTGGCGTGGACCACCATCGCGGGGTCGAGGCCCATCTTGCCGGCCAGCTGCATCGCGGCGCCCTCGGCCCGCGCCTTCTCGGTCGGCGTTCCGAAGGGCACCGGCAGCGTGAACGAGACCTGGATCCGCCCGTCGCCGGTGGTGTCGCCATACGGGCGCACGATGGTGCCGCTCACTGACCCGCTCCGATCTCCGTGAGGGACGGTACGCGGTCCCCGCCGGCCTGCTCGTTCCCGTCCTCAAGGATGTCTGCTGCCGGGTTGAAGTAGCCCTCAGCCCGGCTGATGACGCCGTCGAGACCCCGGCCGCCGTCGGCCGGGCGCCTGGTAATGCCGAATGTCCCGTCGGCGATCGCGGTGAGCAGGCCCTCCGAGGTGATGCGCTGCAGCAGGTCCACCGATTCGCCGAGTACCTGCCTGGCCCGCTGCTCGATGAAGCCGCCGGGCGCGGGCACGAAGCTCTCCCCGAGGCGTCCGGCCGCGTCGCGGACGTACCGGACGTTCTCCAGGGCAAGGTCACGATCGGACAGGAACGGGGTGTGAATACCCTCGGTCATCATGCCGATGAGCAGGATCGACTGGTCGGTCATGACCCCGCAGAGGTTGAAGAACGCGTCGAGCAGGTAACCGGCGAAGACGTTGCCGGTCATGTGCTTGGTCGGCGGCATGTACTTCAGCGGCGCGTCCGGGAACAGCTCGCGGACCAGCTGAGCGTGGGCCAGTTCCAGCAGGAACGAGTCGGGGACGGCGGGGTTGATCTCGAACGCGTGCCCGAGCCCGAGCTGCCCGTCCGCGAGGCCCGCTTCCTTGCCGAAGAACTCGTTCAGCAGCTGGCTGACCACGACCGTGTGGGCGGCGTCGACCGCGTCCGCGGTCGTCAGGTAGTTGTCCTCGCCGGTGTTGATGATGATGCCGGCGCGGGCGTGGATCTGCCGGGAGAACCGCTGGTCGATGAACGTCCGGCGCGGGTTGATGTCGCGGAAGATGATCCCGTACATGCAGTCGTTCAGCATCATGTCGAGCCGCTCAAGGCCGGCCAGCGACGCGATTTCCGGCATGCACAGCCCGGAGGCGTAGTTGGTCAGCCGGACGTAGCGGCCGAGCTCCCGGCTCGTCTCGTCCAGCGCGGCCCGCATCAGGCGGAAGTTCTCCTGGGTGGCGTAGGTGCCGGCGAAGCCCTCGCGGGTCGCGCCTTCCGGCACGTAGTCAAGCAGCGACTGGCCGGTCGACCGGATCACCGCGATGATGTCCGCGCCTTCGCGGGCGGCGGCCTGTGCCTGCGGGATGTCCTCGTAGATGTCGCCGGTGGCCACGATCAGGTAGATCCACGGCCGCGGCGGCTCTGACGTCTCCGCGATCATCGCCTGCCGCCGGGCGCGGCTCGCGTCGATCCTGCCGATGCCGGCTGTCAGCGCGGCCTGCGCGGCCTTGCGGGCGGCAACGGCGTCGTCACCGGCCGGGATGCGGAAGGCTGCCTTGCCCTGCGCGGCCGCCTCGGCGAGCGCGCCCAGGCTGTCGTAGCCGCCGGCCAGCAGCGCATCCCAGGCCGGCAGGGCGACGCCGCGCTCCAGCCCGGTGGTCTCGCGCACCGCGTCCACCAGCCGGTTCACCCAGGGCATGCCGTCGGGATCGGCGCCCTGCAGCCCGGCGAGCCGGAGCACGGCCCGCTCGACCGACACGGTGGTATGAGTCCGCGCCATCTCCACGATCGGCTGCCCGGCCTTCGCGGCCAGTGCGCGCGCCTCGCGGACGACCGCGGGGTCAAGGTTGAGCCGAGTCTGCATAGCCTTATTCCCCGTTCCGGTCGTTGCTGTCGTGGTGTGCACTTTCCTGGTGCGCACCGTCCTGGCGGGCACCGTCCTGGCGGGCACCGTCCTGGCCGGCACTGTCCTGGTCAGCACTGTGTTCGTCGATCCGGCGCTGGAACATGCCGCGCACGCCGGGCTCGGTCCTGATCAGCTCCAAGGCCAGCTCGGCGTGTCCGGGAACGTAGCCGTTGCCGACCAGCATCGTCAGGTAAGCGGCGACGCCCTCGGCGCCAAGCGCCGCGGCGCTGAACGAGGTCGCCATCGAGAAGAAGATGATCGTGCCGCCCTGGGCGGTGGACAGGATCGCGCCGCCCTCGCATCCCGCCACGTCGACGCAGACGACGGTCACCGCGGCCGGCCCGCCCGCCGACGCGATGGCGCTGGAGACGCCGACCGGGTCCCGGGCGTCGGCGATGACAACCTCGTCGACCAGGCCGTGCTCCCCGTCGGCCGCGACAGTGTCGCGCAGCAGCTCCGCCTCGGCCTCGTGCGGAACCACGCCGATGATCGTTCCGGCCCCGGCCCGCCGGGCGGCGGCAGCGGACAGCGAGCCGCTCTTGCCGGCCGCGCCGAGGATGACCACCACCGGGCGCTCTGACGCTGCGGCGGCCACGACCCGGTGCGTGAGCGCCGGGGCACCGCAGACGTCCATGACCGACAGGGCAAGCCCGGCTGGCAGGTCGTCCGGCAGCCTCGCCGCGATGGACCGGCCGAACAGGATCGCGTGGCCCTCGCACGGCACCTGCTCGGACCGGGCGTCCCAGCGGGCCAGGCCGTCGGTGATCGCCAGCGGCGTCAGGCTCAGCGAGACGAGCGTGGCGATCTCGTCGCCGGCCGTCAGGCCGAGTGGCGAGCGCGGCCCGGCCTCGTCGACGACGCCGGTCAGCATGCCGCCGGAGCCGGTTACAGGGTTCTGCATCTTGCCGCGGGTCCGGATGATCTCGAGCACGGCTGCCCTGATCCTGTCCGGCTTCCCCTCGTGTGCTTCCTGCAGCTGCCGGAAAGAGGCAGCGTCCAGGTTCAGCCGCCGCACGCTGACCCTGACCTCGTCCGGCCAGATAGCAGGCCGCGGATCGAGCCGCCAGGCAGCCTGGGGCAGCACGCCGGCCGGCTCCAGCACCCGGTGCAGGCCGAGCGGTGACCCGGGCGCGCTGGCCTGACCGTTCTGGCTGGCCCGCGGGAGCGGGCCGCCGGCGTCGGGTCGCGGATCGGGCTGCGGGCTGCTCATCCAGGTCCTTCCTTGCCGTGCTGCGCGGGCGCCGGCGGTGCTGGCCTGCGGCGCGCCCGGCCAGTTGCGGCCGGTCTGTCAGCTACAGTAGCTGCACAGGCATATTCGGTAGAATTTATCGTCCCAGACTATACGGACAGCATGATCTTGCGTAGTCTGCCAAAACCGCAGGTTATCGTCCTGGCCTGAGGTCAGCCATGAGGGGCAGGTGCAGTACATGATCGACCAGCCGTACGTCTACCGGCACAAAGAGCTGGCGGAACCGGACTGGCGGCGCCTTCCGGGCTGGGCCGCCGTCACCCCGCAGGAGTGGGCCTCGGCTCAGTGGCAGCGCGCGCACTGCGTCAAGAACATCCGGCAGCTGCGCCAGGTCGTCGGCGATGGCCTGGACGAGCGGTTCTATGCCGACCTGGAGCGTGACCAGGCCGAGCGCGCCACTATGTCGATGCTGGTGCCGCCGCAGATGGTCAACACGATGGTGCCGGACCTCTCCCCCGCCGACCCCCGGTTCACCGAGGCGTTCTACGCAGACCCGGTCCGCCGGTACATGATCCCGGTGTTCAGCGACCGGCGGGCAGACTGGCCGTCGCACCCGCAGGCGTCCCGTGACTCGCTGCACGAGGCCGAGATGTGGGCGGTCGAGGGCCTGACCCATCGCTACCCCACCAAGGTGCTGGCCGAGCTGCTGCCGACCTGCCCGCAGTACTGCGGCCACTGCACCCGGATGGACCTGGTCGGCAACCCCACTCCGGTGATCGAGAAGCACAAGTTCGAGCTCGGCCGCGACGACCGGCTCGAGGCGATGATGGCGTACCTGCGCGACACCCCGGGCGTCCGGGACGTGGTCGTCTCCGGCGGCGACGTGGCCAACCTGCCCTGGCCGCGGCTGGAGTCGTTCGTGGCCAGCCTGCTGGAGATTGAGAACATCCGCGACATCCGGCTTGCCACCAAGGCCCTGGTGGGCCTGCCGCAGTACTGGCTGAGCGACGAGGTCAGGGCCGGGATGGAGCGGCTGGCGGCCACGGCGCTGCAGCGGGATGTCAGCATCGCCATCCACACTCACGCCAACTCGGCCCAGTCTGTCACCCCGCTCGTCGCGCAGGCGACCAAGGCCATGCTCGCGACCGGCATCCGCGACGTCCGCAACCAGGGCGTGCTGCTGCGCGGCACGAACGACAAGACCGAGCAGCTACTCGACCTGTGCTTCGCCCTGCTCGATGACGCCAAGATCATGCCGTACTACTTCTACATGTGCGACATGATCCCGAACAGCGAGCACTGGCGGCTCTCGCTGGCCGAGGCCCAGCAGCTGCAGCACGACATCATGGGCTACCTGCCCGGCTTCGCGACGCCGCGGTTCATCTGCGACGTGCCGTACGTGGGCAAGCGCTGGGTGCACCAGGTCGCGCGGTACGACCAGGACCTGGGCATCTCGTACTGGACCAAGAACTACCGGACCGGCGTGGAGATCGGCGACCCGCTGGCGCTCCAGCGGGAGTACGAGTACTACGACCCGATTTACCTGCTGCCCGAGGCCGGGCAGGAGTACTGGCGGACGCGGATGTCCGCTCCTGTCGCGGTCGGCTAGCTGTCCACCCAACTTCCACCCACCAGGCCCGCGGCTCATTCAGGCCAGAGCTCGGGAGTGCGCGCGGCCACCTGAGCGCGGAGGTTGCTCAGGAACTCGGGTGCGGGCAGCGACGGCAGCTTGCGGCCGTCGCGCAGGCGCAGGGAGACTCCGCCTGACGCGGCCTCGGCGGCCCCGATGATCGCCTGGTAGGGCACCAGGCGGTGGTCGCGGATGCGGGCGCCGAGGCTGCCGTCGGAAGCGACCTCGGCCCGGATGTCCTGGTCGATCGCGGCGCGGGCCAGAGCCTGGGCCTGCGGCTGGTGAGCGCCGGACACCGGCAGCACGACGAGCTGGACTGGCGCCAGCCAGGGCGGGAAAGCCCCGCCGTGCACGTCGATCAGGTGGGCCATCATCCGCTCCAGGCCGCCGATGACG
>Ga0302324_100007508_pt1 | contig 23162 bp, 27 predicted proteins | sample Palsa_T0_1_FD_201949 | JGI IMG/M metagenome (GOLD analysis project Ga0302324, IMG submission 201949) | Peat permafrost microbial communities from Stordalen Mire near Abisko, Sweden - Palsa_T0_1 | ecosystem: Environmental > Terrestrial > Soil > Palsa > Peat permafrost | place: Sweden: Abisko...
ACACGCTTCTGCATGCCTGTCGGGCCGATCGAGCTCGCCGACGTGGTCGGGCTCGATGTCGCGCTGCACGTCGGCCGCGTGCTCGCGGAAAGCTTCAACCGTCAGGTGCCCGAAATACTGATCGAGCGGGTGCAGCAGAAAAAGCTCGGCCGCAAATCCGGCGAAGGCTTCTACGTGTGGAGGGACGGCAAGGTTCTACCCTCGACCGTACCTGTTCCGGACCCGCCCCCCGATCTCGAGGATCGGTTGATCCTGCCCATGCTGAACGAGGCGGTCGCCGTGCTGCGCGAGGGCGTGATCGAGGATGCCGATTTGCTCGATGCGGGGGCCATTTTTGCAACCGGTTTCGCGCCGTTTCGGGGCGGTCCGTTGCAGTACGCCCGCGCGCGCGGCGTGGCGCAGGTCGTTGCGCGGCTCACCGAGCTCGAAGGGCGCTACGGCGAGCGTTTCCGGCCGGATCCGGGCTGGAGCTCGCTGGCTCTCGACAGTCCCTCAGTGTGACGCCCGTGCCATGCACGCAGCATGGACCGCGTATGATACTGTTCACAGAAATCATGGACTTGTAAGGACAGCTGCGGGCCCATTCTCAAATGCTTGACCGACCGGTGGACATCTCGACCTTGACCGCTTTCTCGCCGCTCGACGGTCTGAAGGCGGAGAACTTACACGCCCTCGCCCGCAAGACTCAGATTCGCGAGCTCGAGGCGGGTCGTGTGTTGTTCAAGGAGGGCGACAAGGAAAAGCGCACCTTCTATCTCGTGGCGGGTACCGTCGAGTTGCGCAATGAGGAGCGCGTGATGGGCTCGATCCGCGCAGGCACACCGGAAGCGCGTCCGCCACTCGCGCCGGGACTACCGCGCAGATTCACCGCCCGTGCCCTGACCGATGTCTCGTACATCATGATCGACAGCGACCTGCTCGACGTGCTGATCACCTGGGACCAGACCGGCCAGTACGAGGTTGCGGAGCTGAACGGCAACCAGGCGGCGATCACCGGCGATTGGATGACCACGCTGTTGCAAACCAAGGCGTTCCACCGCATCCCGCCGGCGAACATCCAGGCGATCTTCATGCGCATGCAGCGCATCAACTATCGCGCGCGCGACATCGTGATCAAGCAGGGTACGGAAGGCGACTACTTCTACGTGGTCGTGGCGGGCAAATGCGTGGTCACTCGCGAAACCCCGCTCAACAAGGAAGGCATCAAGCTCGCCGAGCTCGGACCCGGCGACAGTTTCGGCGAGGAGGCGCTGATCGCCGAGGCGAAGCGCAATGCCACCGTCACCATGGTGACCGACGGCACGCTCATGCGTCTCGGCAAGCAGGACTTCCAGACCCTGCTCAATGAGCCTTTGTTGCAATGGGTAACCTATGACCAAGCCAAGCAGATCGTGGCCGGCGGCGGGAAGTGGCTCGACGTCCGCCTGCCGAGCGAGTTCCAGAACCTGCGCATCGACGATGCGCTCAACATTCCCCTTTACTTCATCCGTTTGAAGCTCAATGCGCTCGCGAAGGACACTCCGTATGTCGTGTGCTGCGACACCGGCCGGCGCAGTTCCGCTGCCGCATACATCCTGAGCGAACGCGGCTTCGAGGCCTATGTATTGAAGGGGGGTCTCTCGGCCAGCGCCCAGTCACGCGGAGGCTGAACGGGTGAAGATGCGGTGGAAGGCGGATCTGCCGAAGATGCCGCGATTGCCCAAGGTAGCGCCCGATCCCGGGGATCCTGCGCCGGATGAGCTCGGGCCGCCGCCCGCGCCGAGCGCCTATCGCGAGAAGAACCCCTACGAATCGAAGCCGGTCGAATACAAGCCGCCTTCGATGCTCGTCGAGCATCGAGCAGTCGCTCTGCTGTTCCTTGCCGCGGCGATCGTGTTCGCGGTGTATTGCCTGAAGCCCTCGCGCCGAATCGCCGCGCTCGACGCGCCCGCCGCCCACAGTGCCGCGCAAACTCCCGCCGCTGCGCAGACTCAGGCGCCCGCCTCTGCCGATGCGCCGATCTACGTCGAAGCAGTACCGGATAAGGATCGCTGAGGGCGGCAAACGGACCGCAGGCTACATCGTGTGCGTCGGCTTGTCCCCGCCGAGCGCACCGGCGAGATAGTTCTCGATCTTCTTCTGCGTGTTGCCGCGGTCTTGGTCGCTGAATTGAACGCCGATGCCCGCCGTGCGCTTGCCTTGCGCGCCCTTCGGCGTCATCCAGATCACGCGTCCGGCCACGGGAAGCTTCTCTTCCTCGCCCATGAGATTGAGCAGCATGAAGACTTCGTCGCCCAGGCGGTAGTTGCTGTTGGTCGGAATGAATAAGCCGCCATTCTTTACGAAAGGCATGTAGGCGAGGTAGAGCGCGCTCTTGTCCTTGATCGTAAGGGTCAGCAAACCCGGCTTGTTACTGGGACTTCGCAATGCGTTTCTTTCCGTCATTTCGCTTCTACTTCGCGAGCGCCTTCTTGAGAGCCGCTCTACCGCCGAGCAGCAGCGCCTCGAGCGCAAGTTGCTGATTCAGGCCGGTCGCGGCAAAACGCCGCAGCTCCCGTGCGGCGTCGAGCAGTTCGAACAAGGGCCTTATCTTGGGCTTAAGTAAAGCGGCAGGCAAGCGGACGGGTTCCGCACTTTGAGAGTAAACGGCACCACCCAGCTCGGCTTGTACGCGACGTGTGATCCAGTTCTCAAGCCACATGAGACGCAGGCCCGGATCGGATTTCATCCACGCGTCGGCGAGGGCCGTCACGTCGGAGCCCCCGTCGATGAGGCGCTTCAAGGTGCCTCGCATCTCGCGGTCGAGCTCTGGCGTCGCGGCCGGTTGCAGCTCGAGCGCGAGGAGCGGCGCGCCCGCGGCCAGCACGAGCGCGGCATTCCAGTCCTCTACGGCCGGATCGCGCGCTTTGAGCCACGCGAGGGCCTCCTCTTTCGGCGGCGCCTTGAGCGTGAGCCGCTGACACCGGCTCGCGATGGTGGCCGGTAAGCGATTGCTGGGCTTGGCGACCAGCATCAACAGCGTGTCGGCCGTGGGCTCCTCGAGCGTCTTCAAGAAAGCATTTGCGCCGTTCGCATTCAAGGTCTCGGCGTTCTCGACGATCGCGACTTTGTAGCCGCCGCGGTAGCTCGAGAGGGATAACGTCTCGATGAGCGCACGAATCTGGTCGACTTTGATCTGCTGAGCGTCCTCCACGAGGCCGACGGCGTGCATGTCCGGATGCGAGTCCGCGCGCAGCAGCACGCACGCAGCGCAGACCCCGCACGGCGCCGTATCGTCCCGCGACTCGCAGAGCGCGAGCGCCGCGATCCAACGCGCCAGTTGCCGTGCTCCGAGGCCCGGTATGGCGAGGATCAGCAGAGCCTGCGGCAGGCGTTGCGCGCTGCGACTCGCGCGCATCCGCCGCTGCGAGTCGCGCAGCCAGGGCAACGAATCGGCGCTCAAGAAATCCATCGTCGCACCCTCAACGCCTCGAGGATCTGCGCGGCCACCTGATCGACGCCGCCTCCGGCATCGATCACCGCAATGCGCCCGGGCTCCGCCGCGGCGCGCGCAAGATACCCCTCACGCACCCGCTCGAAGAACTCGGCGCGCTCACGCTCGAAGCGATCCGCGGCGGATGTGCGCCCCGCGCGGGCATTGCGCGCCTGCACGCGCTCGAGGCCGGCGGCCACAGGCGCATCCAGCAGCAAGGTGAGATCCGGTCGCATCGCTCCCTGCACCAAGCGCTCAAGCTGCGCGATGCTGTCGAATGCGAATCCCCGGCCGGCGCCCTGATAAGCATAGGTCGCGTCGGTGAAACGATCGCATATCACCCAGCGGCCCGCCTCGAGATGCGGCTTGATGAAGTTCTCGAGGTGCACGGAACGGGCCGCGAACATGAGCAACAGCTCCGCGGCATCCGGCAGTACTTCGGCGCCGGGCGCGAGCACCAGCTCGCGGATCTTCTCGGCGAGCGCAGTGCCTCCGGGCTCGCGGGTGAGCACGCACGCGATGGCGCGCGCGGTGAGCGCCTGCGCGAGTCGGGGCACTTGAGTGCTCTTGCCCACCCCCTCGATGCCCTCGACGGTGAGGAACCGGCCACGCTCGTTCATTTCAGAGTGGTCTCCGCCGCCTTCTCGCGCAAGTGCGCCACGTACCGTGCGACGGCGGCATTCTGTTCCTCGAGCGTCGCGGAGAAAATGTGACTGCCGTCGTCCTTCGGCGAGGCCACGAAGTATAGCGCTTCGGTGCTCTCCGGATGGGCGGTGGCGCGGATCGCGGCGGCGCCCGCGAGCGCGATCGGCGTCGGCGGCAGTCCCGCCCGCTCGTAGGTGTTGTACGGGCCATCCGTGTGCAGATCGACGCTGTGCAGTTGCCCGTCATAGCGCTCGCCCAGCCCGTAGATGACAGTGGGGTCGGCCTGCAGGCGCATACCGATACGCAGACGATGCAAATATAGCCCGGCAATTTTCGGCAACTCTTGCGGCAGGCCGCTTTCCTTCTGCACGATGGAGGCGACGATGAGCAGCTCCGTAGGCGTCTTCAGCGCCAAGGCGGCATCACGGCTCGCCCACGCCGACTCGAGCTCGCGCACCAGCGCCGTGTGCGCCTGCCGCAATATCTCGAGCTGCGCCGTTCCTTCGGGAAAGCGATAAGTCTCCGGCAAGAACTGGCCCTCCGGATCGATCCCCGGGGCGCCGAGCTTGCTCATCAGCTCCTGCGCGGGAGCGTCAGGCGTGACGGAGATATCGGGATCGCGCTTGAGCGCCGCCAGCATGTCCTGCACACGCCACCCGTCGACGATGGTGAACGAATGCAGCACCACCTGCCCCGTCACGAGCTTCTCGAGGAGGCTGCGCGGGGTCGCGCCCGGATCGATTTCGTATTCCCCGGCCTTGATCGCCGAGGCGCGGCCTTTCCAGCGGGCATAGAGCACCCAGGTGCGAGGCTGCGCGACGATGCCCTGCGCGCCGAGCTCGGCGGCCACGTGGGCAAAACGGCTGCCTGGAGCGACCTTGAAGCGCAGCGGAGCACTCACGTTCAGGGGCTCATCGAGACTGCGCACGGCGCGCCACCCCATGAGAGCGGCCGCCGCCGCTGCCGCACCGAGAACGACGACGATGATGAGCGTTCGCCCGAGCCCCCTCATGCGCGCTCCAGGCGAGTGCGCAGCCGCTCGGCCGTCTCGATCGAAGGCAGGCGCAGAGGGTCCCCGCCCGCCTGAATGAGGCGCACCGGCACGATGCCTTGCACCGCGTTGGTCATGAACACTTCCTCCGCATCGCGAAATGCCTCGATGGGCAGACGACCTTGCCACACCGCGAGGTGCAGATCCGCTGCCTGCTCGAGAACCCAACGGCGCATGATCCCGGCGACGCCGCAGCGATCGAGAGCCGGCGTCATCAAGGTCGAGCCGCGCCGCAAGAATACGTTGGACATGGTGCCGCAGACGATGCTCCCCTCCACATCCCGCATCAATCCGTCCCAGATGCGCTCATCGCGCCATTCCGCACGCGCCATTACCGACTCGAGTCGATTCAGAGTCTTAAGGCCCGCCAGATCGGGATTGATCCCGAGCCGCGTGCGGCAGAGTCGTACCGTCCGAGCGCCTGCCGGGCCGGCCGGGAGCGGATGGAGCGACAGCACGCGCGTGCAGCGCTCATCCCCGGTCGGACGGTACCCGCGCGCCCCGCGACCCCGCGTCAGAATCAGCTTCAGGACGCCGTCGGTGCATTGTCGGGCTCGCAAGACGACCTCACGCTCGATGCCGGCGGCCGGCGCCGCGAGCGCCAAACGGCGGCACCCTTCGGACAAACGCTCGAGATGCAGCTCGAGCAACCGGATGCACCCCCGGCGCACGAGCATGGTCTCGAACAGCCCATCGCCGTACTGCAGGCCGCGATCGCGACAATCGATGACCGTCCCCCGCCGGCCGTTGATCCAAATGCTCATGCGGAAGGGCTGTCCCGCAGCGCGCGCAGCAGTCCCTCGGCCTTCGCGCGAGTCTCGGCGAGCTCGTGTGCCGGACTCGAGTCGGCGACGATGCCGGCGCCGGCGCGAAACGACAGTGTCGAGCCTCGCGCGCTGATGGTGCGGATGAGGATGTTGAAGTCGCAGCTGCCGTCGCGATTCAGATAGCCGAGCGTGCCGGTATAAGCACCGCGTCCGACCGTCTCGAGCTCGGCGATGATCTGCATGCAGCGCACCTTCGGACATCCCGTGATGGTGCCGCCCGGAAACACCGCGCGCAGGATCTGAATCGGCGAGACATCCTCGAGCTTGCGCCCGCTTACGTTGGACACGATGTGGTGCACGTGGGCATAGCTCTCCACGGCCATGAACTCATCGACGTGCACCGAGCCTGCGACGCAAACTCTCCCCAGATCGTTGCGCTCCAGATCGATGAGCATGACGTGCTCCGCGCGCTCTTTTTCGTTGCCGAGGAGCGCGGCGATCAGGGCGGTATCGCGCTCGGGCGAGGCGCCGCGCGGTCGGGTACCCGCAATCGGCCGGGTCGCGATCCGATCGCCCTGGACCGACACGAGCCGTTCAGGCGAGGAGCTGACGACCGCGAAATCCCCGTCCCGCAAAAGCGCCGCGAAGGGACTCGGGTTGGCGGCCCGCAAACGTCGATAAAGTGCCTGCGCATCGAGCGTGCCGCTCGCGTGCGCACGCCAGCCGCGCGAGAGGTTGGCCTGGTAGACGTCTCCCGCAGCGATGAACTCGAGCGCGCGGATGACCGCCGCCTCGAAACGCGCGGGATCCTCTTCCTCGATCTCAAAGGTCTGCGGCGGGTCCGGTGGTGGGCCGGAATTCCCGGTGCGCACGTCGCGCTCGAAGCGATCGAGCAGCGTCTCATGCCCCGGCTCGGCCACCACCCACGCCTCGCCGCTTTGGCGGTTGCGGATCCAGGCGGCGGGTGCGCGAATAGCGAGCGCGGCGGTCGGGTCGGGGCTCGGCGGCAGAACGAGGCGCGGCTCGATCTCGGCTGCGACCTCGTAGCCGAGGTACACGAGCCAACCGCCGAAGAACGGCAGGTGCGTCTCGTCGGGCGCCGTGCGCTCGGCTCTCCACCAGTTCTCGAGGGCCTCTAGAAAACCGGACGCAGCCGTGGCGTGCGGTCCCGACAGTCGGCCGTCCGCGCAAAGCCGCAGCACCGGCCCTGAAGCAATCGGGAAAATGTCGAAGCGCGCCCCGCCGGCCGCGGGACCTAACGGAGCGCTGCTCTCAAGCAAGCCCGGGTAGGTCTCGGGAAGCCGCGCGATGAGCCCTAAGGGCTCAAAGTCTGCGGAAAATGAGCGAGCCGTTGGTGCCACCGAAGCCGAACGAGTTGGACAGCACGGTCTCGAGTTTCATCTGGCGCGCGTGCTTCGGCACATAATCGAGATCGCAGCCCTCGCCGGGCTCGTCCAAATTGATGGTTGGAGGCGCGACTTGATCGCGCAGCGCCAACACGGAAAAAATAGCTTCCACGGCGCCGGCGGCGCCCAGCAGGTGCCCGGTCATCGATTTTGTGGAGCTGACCGCCAGGGACTTGGCCGCCTCGCCGAACGCGCGATGGATCGCGGTCGTCTCGGCGCGGTCGCCGAGCGGAGTCGAGGTCGCGTGCGCGTTGACGTACTGAACTTTGTCCGGGCTGAGCTGCGCGTCTCTGAGCGCGTTCGCCATCGATTTGCGGGCACCCTCCCCGTCCTCGGGCGGCGCGGTGACGTGAAAAGCGTCCCCGCTCATGCCGAAACCGATGATCTCGCAGTAGATCTTTGCGCCGCGCGCTTTGGCCTGCTCGTATTCCTCGAGCATCATCGCGCCTGCGCCGTCGCCCATGACGAAACCGTCCCGATCCTTGTCCCACGGACGGCTCGCGCCCTGCGGATCGTCATTGCGCTGCGAAAGCGCCTTCGCCTGAGCAAATCCGCTCATGCCCGTGACGCAGGTGGCCATCTCGGAACCGCCGGCGAGCATGGCGTCCACGTCGCCGTACTGGATCATGCGCATGGCCATGCCGATGGCGTGGGTGGATGTCGTGCACGCCGTCGCGATCGCCAAGTTCGGGCCGGTGATATTGAAGGCGATGGACAAATGCCCGCTCACCAGATTGATGATGCTCGCGGGTATGAAGAAGGGCGATACCTTCTTCGGCGAGTGCGTCTCCAAGTATTTCTGGTAGGTTTCTTCGATCGACTCGAGGCCGCCCATTCCGGAGCCCATGAGCACGCCGATACGCTCGCTATTGGCGGCCGTCACCTCGAGCCCCGAATCGCGCATGGCCTGCATTCCGGCGACCACGCCGTACTGCATGAATGCGTCCATGCGGCGCGCATCCTTGGGCGTCATGTACGGCGTAAGGTCGAGGTCGCGGATCTCGCCCCCGAAATGAGTGGGAAAATTCGCCGCATCGAACCGGGCGACAGGCCCTATGCCGCTCCGGCTCGCAAGAATCGACGCCCATGCCGAAGAAATGTCGTTACCGACGGGCGAGACGATGCCCAGACCCGTAACGACGACTCTACGTTTGCTCAAGCTCGCCTCGTCAGGCCTTGCCTTTGTGCGAATTGATGTAATCGATGGCTTGCTGGACGGTCGTGATCTTCTCCGCGTCCTCGTCCGGTATTTCCGTCTCGAACTCTTCTTCGAGAGCCATCACCAACTCAACCGTGTCCAGCGAGTCTGCGCCGAGGTCGTCAACGAACGAGGCGTCATTGGTTACTTCTTCTTCTTTCACGCCCAATTGTTCGGCCACGATCTTCTTAACCTGCTGCTCAACAGTACTCATCGTTATGGTGTCCTTTCGGGAAAGCCCAATGGAAAAACTGATCAACTACGCCGCTTCTCGTCGGGGCCCGCGGCCAGCCTCTTATATCGGCAGGGCGCGTATTTTATGTGAACCGGACCTCCGCGGCTACCGGGATGCGATCCGACGGCCTGGGCAGGCCGGGCTGCCTTGACAAATTCCCGCGAGTTAGGGCCGCCGGGAGCCTTCAGGCCATATGCATCCCGCCGTTGACGTGCAGCGTCTCCCCGGTGATGTACGAGGCTTCCGGGGAAGCCAGGAACGCCACCGCGGCGGCGATGTCCACGGCCTCGCCGAGGCGCCCCAAGGGTATTTGCGCGCCCAGCGCGGCGCGTTGTTCCTCGCTCAAGGCGCGGGTCATGTCCGTGTCGATGAATCCGGGCGCGACTACGTTCACCGTGATCGCGCGCGAGCCCACCTCGCGGGCGAGCGACTTGCTGAAGCCGATCATCCCCGCTTTCGCGGCCGCGTAGTTGGCCTGGCCCGCGTTGCCGATGACTCCGACCACCGATGCGATGCTGATGATGCGGCCCTTGCGCGCCTTCATCATGCCGCGCAACACGGCTTTCGACAGCCGGTACACCGAGGCGAGATTGATCTGGAGAACCGCGTCCCAGTCCTCCTGCTTCATGCGCAGGAGCAGCATGTCGCGCGTAATACCCGCGTTGTTGCAAAGAATGCCGACGGATCCCTCGCGCGCTTCGATATCGGCGAGCAGAGCGTCGATGGACGATTGGCTCGCGACGTCGAGCACCGCGCCGCGTCCGCCACCTGCCGCGAGCGCCTCCCCGATGCGCGCCGCGCCCTGCGGCGTAGTCGCGGTGCCGACGACGCGCGCTCCCTCCGCGCTCAAGCGCGCCGCGATGGCGGCGCCGATCCCGCGCGAGGCGCCGGTCACCAAGGCCACCTCTCCTTTCAATCTCGAGGTCTCGTGCATTAGCTTCCTCCGGGGGTCAGGTGCTCGCCGCCGCGAGCGCGGCGTCGAGCGACGCGGGATCCTCGAGGGCGAGCATTCTCAGATCGCGATTCTTGTCGATGCGGCGGTTGAGCGAGGTCAGCACCTTGCCCGGACCGCATTCGACGATGAGCGTCGCCCCCGCCCCGATCATCGTGCGCACCGTGGAGGCCCAGTACACCGGGGTGTGCAGCTGCTTCACGAGCGCCGCGCGAATCTCGTCCGGCGTGCGCTGAATCTTGACGTCGACGCCGTAGACCTCGAGCTCCCCCTCGGCGCTCTGCATCGCGACGCTCGCAAGTCGCTCGCGCAGCTTCTCCGCCGCGGGCGCCATGAGGGAGCTGTGCGCCGGCACGCTGATGGGCAGCGCCAGCGCCCGTTTTGCGCCCTTGGCGCTCGCCGCCTCGATGGCACGGGAGACGGCGGCCGCTCGGCCCGCGATCACGACCTGGCCGGGCGCATTGAAATTCACCGCCTCCACCACATCGCCCTCCGCCGCCGCGGCGCAGGCCGACACGACATCCGCGTCCTCGAGGCCCAAAATCGCAGCCATTGCGCCTTCGCCCGGTGGAACGGCCGTCTGCATAGCCTGCGCGCGAAACCTCACGAGACCGACCGCGTCCTTGAAATCGAGGCAGCCCGCGGCGACCCGAGCGCTGAACTCGCCGAGGCTGTGTCCGGCCATCAACGCAGGGACCGGGCCGCCGCGCTCGCGCCACAGCCGGTAGGCGGCGACGCCCGCGGCGAGCATCGCGGGCTGCGTGCACTCGGTCTGGTTGAGGGCTTCCTCCGGCCCCTCCTGACAGCGCCGCCAAAGGTCATAGCCCAAGACCTCGGAGGCTTGTGCAAACACCGACTCGATCACGGGCGAGGAGGCGGCGAGCGCGCTCAGCATCCCTATCGATTGTGAGCCTTGTCCCGGGAATACGAACGCCAGCGACATTGGTGAGGCACCTCTTGTTTGTTCTTGAGTCAACCGCGCGCCGGCCCGGCCGCACGCGAGCGCAGGCGGATTATAGCCACACGCCAAGAGAGAAGAGCCCCCACCGCGAACCCGCAACCGGCGCCATACAGGTGGGCGTCCACCACCACCAGGGCGGGCTCGTGTCCGCCGAGCTGTTCATAGGCCAGCTTTGCAGCGAGGCACCCGGTCAATATCCAGCGATCCCAAGCGCGCTCGGCGAGATGCCGCGCGCAGCCCGCGCCCATGATCGCGTGCAGGACGCCCGAAAGACCTACGTACCAGCTGACCTTCGGGCTGAGCCACCACAGTCCCGAGCTGATGGCGAGAGCTCCGGAGAGCACAATGATGCACCACTCGACCGGATCGTAATCGCCGGCGAATAGCGCCCAGATCAACACCAAGCCGAGCTCATTGAGGAGCAAATGATGCAAATCGAGGTGCACGATGTGGGCTGTGAGCAACCGCCACCATCCGCCTGCGGCAATAGCGCTGCGATCGTAGCGCAATATTGCAGCCACGCTGTCGCCAAGACCCAACACCAGATCGAGAGCGAGCACCGCGGCCAGGAGCCAGATCCAGCGCCCCCGATCCCATTGCAGCGCTTGCGCGATTTGTGCAAACGAGTTCGCACCTTCACCGGGCATGGTTGTCTCTGGTTTTGGTATCATTCATGGATGTCTGAGAACTCTATGCGCAAACCTCAAACGGGCTTCACCTTGATCGAGATCATGGTGGTGGTGGTCATTCTCGCAGTGTTGGGCGCGCTCGTCGTTCCGAAAATCCTCAGCAACGTCGACAAGGCGCGAGTCACGCGCGCGGCGAGCGACATTCGCGCGATCCAGACAGCGCTCGATCTGTACCGCCTCGATAATTTCAAATACCCCACATCCGAACAAGGCTTGCAAGCGCTGGTGACTCAGCCGTCCGACCCGACCATCACCAATTACCGGACCGGCGGCTACCTTGACGCGCTGCCCAAGGATCCCTGGAACAATCTGTATGTGTACGTCAATCCAGGCCCCAATGGAATGGATTACGACATCATCAGCTACGGACGCGACGGCAAGCCCGGCGGCGAAGGCTTCGACGCGGACATCAGCGCCTCATCGCTCAACCAGCGGTAGTGACCTCGAGGTGCCGCGCGATGCGCAGCAAGGGCTTCACGCTCATCGAGATCCTCGTGGTGCTGGTGATCATGGCCGTGGTCATCTCGCTCGCCGTGCTTTCCATCAACACGACCGGCAGGGACACACAGCTTGATGAGGAAAGCCGCCGCATCCAGGGGCTCGTCGACATCCTGCACGAGCGCGCGCTGCTCGAGGGCCGCGATTTTGGCCTGCGCATAGAGCCCACGGGCTACGGCTTCGTCGTCTACTCCGCCGACCGCGACTTGTGGCTGCCGCTCCAGGATGAGCACGAGTTCCGTCACCGGGATCTGCCCAAGGGCGTCAGCTTTCAACTCGAGCTCGATTCCGTCACAGTCGTGCTCAAGCCCCTCGAGCAGGGAATATCGAGCGGCGATACTCCGCCGCCCCCGCAGGTGGCCATCGCCGCGAGCGGCGAGGGAACGCCGTTTCGCTTGACGTTGCTGCGCGATGCGACTCAGGCGCGGGCCGCGGTGGCCGGCGATGCGTTCGGCAAGACCACCCAGGAAGGCTCGGACCACCCGCGGCAGAATCGGTCATGAGCTTGCCGGCATCGAGCCGCGGCTTCACATTGGTCGAGGTGCTGGTCGCGCTCGCCGTCGTGGCGCTCGGGCTGACTGCGCTCATGGTGGCGGTTAGCGGCACCGCGCGCACCAGCGGCTATTTGCGCGACAAGACCATCGCCCAGTGGATCGCCATGAATCGCCTCACGCAAGTCAGGTTGATGGTGAACAAGCTCGGCGATAACCAGGACACGGGGCAGATAGACTTCGCGGGCCGCAAGTGGCACTACGACACCCGCTATTTCAATACGCAGTTCCAGAGCATGAAACGCGTGGAAGTTCGAGTCTATGCGGGCGATGCCGGCACGAAATCCAACCCGATTGCCCAATCTACGGGGTTCATGGGCGCATCGATGGGCATCCCGGGCGGCTCGAATGTCGATTGGACGGCGGGCTCGACGCTCGCGAGCGTGAACTGCGCGAATGGGGCAGCCGCTGGAACCACGACGGGCGGCAGTACCACAGGCGCCGCCTCGGGGGTCGTCAACAGCGCGAACCCGACGCAGAACACCAACTGCGCCCCCACCTCGACCACGCCCGGCGCGCCAGTCGCCACTCCCACCAACACGGCGACCCCGCAGGGCCAGAGCACCCCGTGACCGCCCTCCCCGCTCGACCATTCCTGCGTTCGCGCGGCCGGGGTTTCACGCTGATCGAGATTCTCGTCGCGCTGCTCATTCTCGGCATCATGTCCGCGCTGGGTTACGAGACTTATCGCGCCGCCCGCATATCCGCCGAGCGGAGCGAAGAGTCTCTCAAGCGCTCGCGCGAAATCGAATTCGGCATGCGCATGATGGTCATGGATTTCGTGCAAATGGTCCCGCGCCCCGTCCGCGATCCGCTCGGCGACTCGCGCCTACCCGCGCTGCACGGCTACAGCGGCAATGGCACCAGCGCGGGCGCGGGCAACTCGGCCCTGGGCGGCGGCGGTGCTCTCGGCGCGGACTTCCAGCAACAGTTCAACTCGCAGCATTTCAATTCGGATCCCGCGTTTCAGTCTTCGCTCGGCGGCACCTCCGGCAAGACCACGGTGCCGCTCGCGGAGCTGACGCGCGCCGGCTGGTCGAACACGGCCGGTCAGCAACGCAGCACGCTGCAGCGAGTGTCCTACTCGCTGGTGGACGATGTGGTGAAGCGCAGCTACACCACATCGCTCGACACGGTGCTCGCCACCCAACCGCAGATTCAGGACTTGCTGAGCGGCGTTAAGACCGTGCAGCTGCGCTACCTCGACGGCAATCAGACCTGGCAGACCCAATGGCCGCCGCCCACGCTGCCGCTCAACGAGGGATTGTGGGTGCGTCCCGTGGCGGTCGAGATCACCATCGAGTTCAAGGACTGGGGACGCGTGCAGCGGGTGATCGAGGTGGCCGGATGAGATCGAAACGCAGATTCGAACAGGGCGTCGCGCTGATCATCGCGCTCATCCTGGTTGCGCTCGCGGCGATTCTCGCCACCAAGCTTACCTTCGACGGCTGGATCGAGCGCCGCCGCACCGTCAGCATCATGGCGACGGAGCAGGCGTTTCATTTCGGCATGGGCGCCGAGGCACTCGCTGCGGACGTGCTGACCCAATCGATGCAGGCCGGTCAGAACGGGCAGCCGGCCAACAGCAGCGCGAGCGGCGGCTCCTCGACCGGCAGCACCTCGAACACCAACGGCACCGGCGGTACGAGTACCGCCGGCAGCGGCAATCAGGTCACTTTGGCGCAAGCCTGGGCGCAGCCCACGCAGCCCATGCCCATCACCCCTGAAGACGATCCCGAGGGGGAGCCGATCGGCGTCCTGCAGGGCGTGATCGAGGACATGCAAGGCCGCTTCAACCTCAACAACCTCGCCCACATGGTCATGGGACAGAACGGCCAGGCGATTCAGGATCCGGTGCCGTTGGCACAATTCCAGCGCCTCCTGGTCGCGGTCGGGCTCGAGGCCAAGTGGGCCGGTATCGCGCGCGATTGGATCGACGCCGACGATCAGCCCGGCGAACCCGACGGAGCCGAGGACTCGATCTATACCTCGCAGACTCCGCCCTATCGCACCGGCAACTGGCCGATGATGACCCCGACCGAGCTCATGAACATGCCGGGGTTCGGGGCCGACCGCTATCGCAAGATCGCGCCCTATGTAACGGCGCTGCCGACCGCCGCGGCGAAGATCAATATATGCACGGCGCCGGCGCCGGTGCTGCAAAGCTTCGCAGAGAACGTGGGGAGCGACTACACGCCCGAGTTGCTCGCCAGCGAGCGAAAGGCAGGCTGCTTCCCCGACAAGCAGACGTTCGCCAACGTGCTCGGTCCTACGGTGGCGGCAAGCGTCGTGAGTTGGTACACCGACACGAGCAACTATTTTCGCCTCACGACCCGGGTCACGCTTGGCACTACGGAGTTCACCTTGTACAGTCTTTTGTATCGAACGGCCGGCGGCAAGGTCACACCGCTCTTGCGCACTTTCGGAACGCTCTAGAAAACATGCCTCACACATTGTTGCTGCGCCTTCCCGCGCCCGGGGAACAGGAAGCCGAGTGGCTGAGTATCGAGGACTCGGGTGCACCGAGCACCGCTCGTCAGCGCGGTCCCTTGAGCCTCGCCGCCGCGGTGGCGCGCTCCGCGCGAGTAGTGGCGCTCGCGCCCGCCTCGCACATCCTGCTCGCCGAACCTGAACTGCCCCCGGGGAGCGGCGTCAAGCTGTTGCGGGTGGTGCCGTTCGCGCTCGAGGAACAGCTCACCGAGGATCTCGATCAGCTGTGCTTTGCAATAGGCCGCCGACGACCCGGCGGCCGCACACCCGTCGCGGTGGTCTCGCGCGTCACGCTCCAGGGCTGGATTGCAGAGCTCTCGGCGGCCGGCATCGATCCGGTGGCGATCTATCCGGATATCTCGCTCGTGCCGGATAATCCCGGACAAACGGTGCTTTGGCTCGAAGGCGCGCGCCTCGGCGTGCGCCGCCCCGGTATGATGCCGTTCGCGGTCGAGCTCACGCCGGTCGCCGAAGCCTTGGTCGTGGCGGGTGTGATCCCTGATCCGCTCGCCGAGCCGCCGCGAGAAGGTGAAGCGCCCGCGCCGCTGGAAAGCGCCGTGCTGTATGCGACTCGCGAGGACTGGACGCGGGTTCAAGAGGAATTTCAGGCGCTCGCCGGCCAGTTCGCGTCGCTCAAGGTACAGATACTCACGGACGGACCTCTGCCGTGGCTCGCACGTAGTCTGCAAGGCACCGAGGCCGTGAATCTGCTGCAGGGCGACTTCGCTCGCAGCACAGACTACAACGCCCGCTGGCTGCGCTGGCGCACTGCCGCAATGCTCGCGGGAGGCCTGCTGTTCGCGCACATCGCTGCCGGAATGATCCGCATCCACCAAGCCAATCACGAGACCAAGTCGCTCGATACCCAGATTTCGCAAATCTTCCAACAGGTCATGCCGTCCGAAAAGATGCAGGACCCGCGCCGCCAGATGCAGGAGCGCCTCGACCGGATTCGGCATTCGGGCCCCGGACCCGAGTACTTCTTGCATACGCTCGCGGTACTCTCGAGCGCCGTATCGGCGGCGCCGACTACGCGTATCGACTCGCTCAGCTATCGCGAACAGGCGCTCGACTTGCGCGTGAGGGCTCCGAGCCTCGCCGCGTTGTCGCAGCTCTCTCAGCAGGTGAACAAGCAAGGTTTGACGGCCGACATTCAGTCTTCCCAGCCGGTCGAGGGCGGCGTCGACGCGCATCTACAAGTGCGCCCGGCGGGCGTCAAAGGACATCCATGAACGAGCTTATCGCCAAGCTCAGAGCCTGGTACGGCGCGTTGCAGCGGCGTGAGCAGCGCATGGTGGCGGGCGGCGCGCTCATCCTCGCGGCACTCATTCTCGTGCTCGGCGTGCTGCTGCCGCTGCACTCGGCAGTCTCGGACGCCGTCAAGCGCGTCGACACGCGGCGCGAGGACTATGCCTGGATGCAGGTGAATGCCGCCGAAGTGCAATCGGGGGGCGGCGGGGCGGTTTACAACAATACCGGCGAGGCTCCGATGGTCGTCGTCGACCGCGTCGGCCGCGAGGCCGGCCTCGGCAGCGCCTTGAAGGGAACGCAGCCGAGCGGCAGCGGCGTGCGCGTGCAATTGGAATCAGCACCTTTCGATGCCTTGGTGAGCTGGCTTGCTACGCTCGATCAGCGTTACGGTCTTGCGATCGATTCGATCACCGTCGATCGCGCCGCCCGCCCGGGAATAGTCAATGCCAACATCACTTTCGCCGCGCCGCGCCGTTAAGCAAACAGCACCCGCCGTTGCGCCCGCGCGTTCCATCTGGCCGCGCGTCGCGCTCATCGGCGTGATTGCCGTTGTCGCAGTCGTCGTCGCCGTGCTACCTGCATCTCTCGCGAATAAATTTCTTCCGCCGGGCGTGCAGGCGGAGGATTTTTCGGGAACGCTGTGGCATGGCTCCGCGGGCCGCATCACCGTCGCCGGGCGCGACGCCGGCGCGCTCGAATGGCATCTGCACCCGCTCGCGCTCGCAAAGCTACGTCTCGATGCGGATCTGCACTGGGTCAAGGGCGGCTTCGTGCTGGACGGCGATGCGGACGTGAGTCGCGGCGACTTGCGGGCATCCGACCTCAGGGGCGGCGGCCCGATCGCGGATCTCTCGACTTTCGGCTTCGCCCCCGGATGGCGGGGCGTCGCGGAAATTCGTATCCGCCGTATCGCCGCCGATCTGGCCGCTGCCGGCCCGCAGCTGCGCTCGGCCGCAGGCGAGATCGACGTTTCGGATTTGAGCTCACCGCAGGCCGCGGGCGGGTCCTCCCTGGGCAACTACGCGCTGACTTTGGATGATGCGTCGCTGTCCTCGAACGGCGATCTCCGCGCCGCGCTGGTCGACAAGGGCGGACCCTTGAGCGTCGACGCCACCATCACGCTCACGCCGCAATCGCGCACCGGGATGCTCTCGGGTACCGTGAAGGAGCGTGCCGACGCGCCTCAGGCGCTGCGCAGAGAGCTGGATAATGTCGCGCAGCTGCACGCGAGGGACGCGGAAGGCCGCATCCCGATCGATCTCGAGTTCACATTTTGACGATTGTGAAGTCCGTCATTGCTTTAACATACGGTCCGTTTATGGTTACCTTCAGCTATTCGCACGAGGCCCATTGATGCTGCTGCTTGCCCTCATCGCCCGCCTGCTGCCCGTCCCCGCGGAGCAACCCGATCAAGGCGCTCTGCCGTTGAACCCCGCGATCGGGCATCTCGGCCTCACCATCATCGCTCTCGTCTATGTGCTCGTCGTGATGTGGCGAGGCTGAGCTGAGCCTTTATAATTTTCGAATCGCCTGCCGCAAACTCTGTGACGCAGAGTACTTGACGCTGCAGAAATGAACCCGTAAATTCGCCCTTTGTCACCCGAAGGGCATGCGGCCGAAATGCAGTCCGACTTTCCCATCCCGATCGAGAGCCGCGCGCTCGGAACGCTTGCCTACATCCGCCGTTCCATGGATGCCTCCGCTTCCATGGCGGTTCCCGGCACTGCGGGCGTCGTGATGGGCATCATCGGCCTGCTTGCGGCGGTACTGTCGTCGCTCCCGCACTGGGGAGCGCATTGGCCGCGCATCTGGATGTGCTCCGGCGGGATCGCATCGTTCGTCGGAGGCGCGCTCATGGCGCGCGAAGCGGCTCAATCGGGACATGCCCGCTATCTGGGTCCGGTACGCAAGTTCATGCTGTGTTTGTGCCCGGCGCTCTTTGCCGGCGGCGTGCTCACGGCGGTGCTCTATCGCGCGCACCTTGAAGGACTCCTCCCCGGTACTTGGCTGTTGCTCTACGGCTGCGCGGTGCTGTCGGCGAGTACCGTCACGGTTGCGAGCACGATGCGGCTCCTGTGCGCCATGGGCGCACTGTTCGTCGCGCTCAGTTTATTCGCCTTCGTGCTCCCCGCCGCGAGCCACATGGCGATCCTCGGCTTGGGATTCGGCGTGCTGCACGTGGTGTTCGGCTACCTGGTGGGCAGATCCGGCCATGCCGCATAAATCGCCTGCCGCCAGGCGCCACGAGGCGCACGCGCCGGGCTCGGTACAATCGCGACCGGTCGCCGTCCCGAATGCCGTGGGCATGAACGCCGACGGCGGGTTCGACCGCTTGATCTACGAGCGCGTTCGGCTCGGCATCATGAGCGCCCTCGCGATGAACGATGAGCTGACCTTCAACGAGCTCAAGGCACTTTTCAACGCGAGCGACGGCAATCTGGGCGCTCACGCGCGCAAACTCGAGGAAGCCGGCTACGTCGAATGCACGAAATCGTTCGAGGCGCGCCGACCCAAGAGCATCTATCGCATCACCGGCGTCGGCCGCAAGGCGCTGCTGCGCTACCTCGAGCACATCGAGGCCGTGATCAAGGCCACGCGGCGCGCCTGAGCGCCTCCACAACGCGCATGCATGTCGCGATCATCATGGACGGCAACGGACGCTGGGCGACGCAGCGCGGCCTGCCGCGCGCCGCGGGCCATGCCGAGGGCGCCAAGGCGGTGCGCGGTGCGGTCGAAGTAGCCGCGCGCGCAGGCGTCGATACCTTGACCATGTACGCCTTCTCGGCTGCGAACTGGGCGCGTCCTGCACTAGAAGTCAGCGCCCTGATGCGTCTGTTCGGACAGTACCTGTTTACCGAGACTCGCCGCTGCGTGGAACAATCCATTCGGCTGAACGTCATCGGCCGCCGCGACCGGCTGAGCGACAGCTTGCTGCGCTCGATCGAGCAGTGCGAGCGCATGACCTCCTTCTGCTCGGGGATGCACCTGCGCATCGCCATCGATTACTCCTCGCAGTACAGCATCGTCGAAGCCGCGCGCCGCGCCGCCGGCGATCCGCGTCTCGATACCGAAGGATTTCGGCGCTTGCTGCACGAAGTCGATCACTGCACGCACACCGCCGGCGAGGTGGACCTGCTCATCCGCACCGGCAGCGAGCAACGGTTGAGCGATTTCCTGCTCTGGGAGTGCGCTTACGCGGAGCTGCATTTTGCCGGCTGCCTGTGGCCGGACTTCGACGAGGTCCGATTCCAGCAGGCGCTTCGGGATTTCGCCGGCCGACAGCGGCGTTTCGGCGCGCTGAGCGGAGACTGACCTGCGAAATTGGCTTGCGCTTCGGTGCGTCCCCGGCCTCTTCTTGTTGGGCGCCGCGGGGCTGGCCGCCGCGCAAGGCGCCCCGCCCGCGCCGCCCTCACCCTCGGCGCCGCCCCCGGCGCACGGTGCGCATCCCGGAGCGGCGATAGCAGCCGCGGAGCGGCTCGAGGAGACGCTCGCGAACGGGATGCGCGTCATCATCTTGCGCAATACGCTTGCACCCGTGGTGACTGTCGAAATGAATTTTCTGGTGGGGGGCAACGAGACTCCGCCGGGATTTCCCGGCATGGCGCACGCGCAGGAGCACATGGCATTCCGCGGCTGCTCCGGCATGAGCGCGGACCAGACCGCCGCCATCTATGCCGAGCTCGGCGGCGAGAACAATGCGGATACGCAGCAGAACATCACGCAATACTTCGCCACTGTTCCCGCAGCGGATCTCGAGGTGGCGCTCAAGGCGCAGGCCGCCTGTCTCACCGGCGTCGACGACTCGGACAGCGAATGGGCGCAGGAGCGCGGTGCCATCGAGCAGGAGGTCGCGCGCGATCTGTCGAACCCGACATACAAGTTCATCGATCGTCTGAACCAGGACATGTTCTCGGGAACACCGTACGCGCACGACCCGCTCGGCACGAGAGCGTCCTTCGAGGCGACCACGGGCGACATGCTCAAATCCTTCTATCGCAGCTGGTACGCGCCGGCGCGTGCGATCCTCATCATCGTCGGCGACATCGATCCGGCCGCGACGCTCGAGAAGGTGCGGCAGCTGTTCGGCGCCATCCCGAATCACCCGACGCCGCCGCGGCCGGTGGTCGAGCTCGGGCCCGTGAAGTCGGAGAGCTTCACGCTCGACAGCAACCTGCCGTATACGCTCGTGTTCATCGCGTATCGGTTTCCCGGCACCGGCTCCGCCGATTACGCGGCCGCCGAGGTCCTCGCAGACGTTCTCAGCAGTCAGCGGGCGGACCTCTACGGCATGGTGCCTGCAGGCAAAGCGCTCGCCGCCGAGTTCGGGCTCGCCGAGCCGTACGAGAAGGCGAGCGTCGGTTATGCCGTCGCCGCGCTTCCCGCATCGGGAGACGCCAAGGCGGCGCTCGCGCAAATGCGCAAGGTCCTCGAGACTTATGCGCAGCACGGCGTTCCCGAGGAGTTGGTGACGGCCGCCAAGCGGCGCGAGGTCGCCGATGCGGAGTTCGAGCGCAATTCGATTCCGGGCCTCGCCAATGCCTGGTCGAACGCGATCGCCGCCGAAGGCCGCGCCTCCCCGGACGAGGACGTCGCGGCCATCCAGCGGGTGACGCTCGAGGACGTGAATCGCGTCGCGCGGCACTACCTCGCCGCCGCGAGCTCCATCACCGCAACTTTGAAGCCCGTGCCGTCGGGCCAACCGGTTGCCTCCAAAGGCTTCGGCGGAGCCGAGCAAGTCACGGCGCCGCCGACGTCACCCGTGCAATTGCCGCCCTGGGCGAGCGCCGAGCTCTCGCAGCTCGAAATACCGAGCGAGCGCATGGTGGTTTCGGACTCGACGCTGCCGAACGGCCTGCGCCTCATCGTGAGGACCGATCGCACGAGTCCCACCATATCGGTGAGCGGTTCGGTGAAGCACGACTTCGGCCTGCAGACCCCGGCAGGAAAAGACGGCATCTCGGAGGTCCTGGGCTCGATGTTCTCCTACGGCACGCAGACCCTCGACCGGCTCGCTTTCAGCAAGGCGCTCGACGACATTGCCGCCAACGAGACGGCCGGCTATAGCTTTTCCGTGACCGTTCTGAAGGCCGATTTTTCCCGCGGCGTCGAATTGCTCGCCGACAACGAGCTGCGGCCGGCGTTGCCCGCCCCGGCATTCGCCGTCGTCAAGCAGCAAACCGCGGAGTTCGTGGCGGGCAATCTGCAGAGCCCCGAGTACCGGACGCATCGCGCGCTCGATGTCGCCCTGTTGCCGCCCGCGGATCCGGCGCTCCGGGAAGCGACGCCGCAAACCGTCGCGAACATCACGCTCGCGGACGTGACGGCCTTTCACAGCGCGACGATTCGGCCCGATCTCACCACAGTGGTGGTAATCGGCGATGTCTCCGCGGAAGAAGCGCGTGCGGTGATCGGCCGTTGGTTCGGGGCCTGGCACGCGAGCGGCGCGAAGCCCGACACGACTCCAACGCCGGTGCCGCCCAATGGATCCGCCGCAGTGGCGGTGGCCGACGCCGAGGCCGTGCAGGACACGGTATACCTCGCTCAAGGATTGCAGCTGAACCGCTTCGATCCGGACTACTATCCGCTCGAGCTCGGCACCCATGTGCTGGGCGGCGGATTTTACGCGACGCGCCTCTATCATGATTTGCGGCAGGTCGCCGGCTACGTCTACACGGTGGACGTGCGCCTCGAGGCCTCGAAGACCCGCGCCGCGTATGAGGTAACCTACGGCTGCGATCCCGGCAACGTCTCGAAGGCGCGCGCGCTCATCGAGCGCGATCTCGATCAGATGCGCACGCAGGATGTGTCGGCGGGCGAGTTGCATCAGGCCAAGGCGCTGTTGCTGCGCGAGATCGTGTTGAATGAATCCAGCGAAGAGGCGGTGGCGCGCGGGCTCGTGTCACGAGCCGAGCTCGGATTGCCGTTGGATGAGCCGCTGATCGCCTCGCGTAAGTTCTACGCGCTCACGGCGCCTGAGGTCAGAGCGGCGTTCGAGCGGGCAATCCGGCCGCACGGCTGGGTTCAGGTGGTACGCGGTCCCGCGCCCCACTAGCCGTTCGGCTGGCGCGGACGCCGGCGCGCTCAGTGATCGGTATCCACCGGCGCGCAATTCGTGCGTCCCTGCATCAGGCAGTCCTGCAAGTCCGAGCTCTTCTTTAGGGTGTACACGAGGAAGAGTCCGCCGAGCACCAGCGCGAGGCAGATCGCGAGGCCGATCAGCGCCGCGCGCTGCGAATGCGTGTCTTGTCGGCGATGAGTTTCCAGATCTTCATTCACGGCGACTCTCCGCATCAATCCGACGGTGCCCATTCACGCCAGCCGCGCATCAGCGGGAAGTATAGCGCCACGCGCACCGGTTCCGGGCCGAGTCGGCGCGCCAGCGCGGCGTAGCGCTCGAGCTGTGGACGGTAGCGCTCGACCTGCAAGTCGAGGAACGCCTCGCGGCCGCCGCCGGAATGCTCGCTGGTTTTGTAGTCGATCACCCAGCGAGTGCCTTGTTCGTCGATGAAACTGCGGTCGAACACCGCGCGCACCACCTCGCCCCGCCACACACCCGAGAGCGCGTGCTCGCGCAGATCATCGCGATAGCCCGTCTTGAATAGCCAGCGCGCGCGCGCGTCGCGATGCACGCCGAGGAGCGCCGCCATGACGCTCGCGACCGCGGCCTCGAGATGCTCATCGGGCACTCCGTGCAGCGCCAGCCAACGCTTGAAATGCGCCTCGCGCGCGCGAACAGTGGTCTCGTCATGGCGGTCGAGGTCGAGACGCTGAAGCTCGGCGTGCACGAGAATGCCGACGCGGCGGGCCGTCTCTCCCGCCCAATCGAATATCACCGGCTCCTCACGCGATAGTGCGGCGAGTGGCAGATCGCCCTGCAGCGGCACGAGGCGGCGCGGTGCCCAGCCTTGGGGCACCCGCCGCAGCGGACCGCCGCGCAACCCTGCCAAATCCTCATCGGCCGGAGCCTCGGTCGCCGGCGCGCGGACCGCAAAGCTCGCGCTTTGCGTCGGCCACAGC
>Ga0302324_100007509_pt1 | contig 23162 bp, 18 predicted proteins | sample Palsa_T0_1_FD_201949 | JGI IMG/M metagenome (GOLD analysis project Ga0302324, IMG submission 201949) | Peat permafrost microbial communities from Stordalen Mire near Abisko, Sweden - Palsa_T0_1 | ecosystem: Environmental > Terrestrial > Soil > Palsa > Peat permafrost | place: Sweden: Abisko...
GTGGGGCGCGACAGCGGATCCTCATCCGCGAGCGCAGTCTCGTACGACACGTACGCGGCCGACCCCGTCGCGTCGACGTCGGCGTCCCGCCCGCGCACGATGACGACAGCCAGGTTCGGCGCCCGCGCGACCGCGTGGTGAAACGTCGGCGCCACGGCAGCATCGACGAGGAGCGCGCGCGCATCGACCTCTCTCAGCGCGGCCGCGAGCTCGGACTCGTCCTCCGTCTCGAGTGGCACACCCACGGCCCCCGCCTTCGCGATGGCCCAGAACGCGATGAGCGCCTCAGCCCCCTCGAGCAGCGTAGCGACGCGACTCCCCGGCCCGACCCCGCGACGCTCCAGCGCGAACGCCAGCGCGTTGGCGTACCCATCGAGCTCGCCGTACGTCACGGTGCGCTGCTTGTTCGTGAGCGCGATGGCCCCGTCCGCGCGGGCGGCCGCGAGCTCGAGCACATCGAGAAGGAGCAACGGCGTCACGCCCATCCGTCATCACTTACCGCGCGTGAGCGGCAAGCGGAAGGAGAACGTGGTGCCCTTGTCGGTCGACGCCACGGAGACGACGCCCCCGTGGTCCTCCACGATGCGCTTGACGACGGCCAACCCGAGGCCCGCCCCGGTCGCCTTGGTCGTGAAGAACGGCTCGAAGATGCGGGGCAGCGTCGCCTCGGGGATCCCCGGCCCCTCGTCGGCCACCTCGAGGACGACGACCCCTTCGCCCTTCGGGGCGAACGCGCGAAGCCGGAGGAGGCCTCCCCGTGGCATGGCCTGCACCGCGTTGAGCGCGACGTTGACGAGCGCCTGCCGCATCAGCCTACGGTCCACGACGAGCATGGGGAGATCGTCGTCGATGGCCACCTCGAAGCGCACGTTCGGGACTGTGAGCGCCTCGGTCACCTCGCCGAGCACGCGCGACATGTCCTCGGGCTGCATCGAGAGCTGCCGTGGCCGCGCGAAGTCGAGGAGGTCCCCGACCATCTGATTGAGGCGCTCGCACTCCTCGCGCACGATCTGGACGAGCGTCAGGCCATCGCGCGAGCCCTCCACGAGGTGCTTGAGCGAGCTCGACGCGTTGTAGATGACCCCGAGGGGATTGCGGACCTCGTGCGCGACGATGGCCGCGAGCTCCCCGAGCCCCGCGAGCCGCTCGCGCTTGACCATCTCCGCGCGGGTCGCCTCGAGATCGTCGTAGCTCTTTCGCAGCGAGTCGTAGAGCCGGGCGTTCGCGAGCGACAGGCCGACCTGGGCCACCATCGCTGTGGCCACCTCGACCCACTCGGTCGAGAACGTGCGCGGCCCGCGTGTGTCGTCGAGGATGAGGACGCCCTCGAGCCGCCCGCGCGACAAGATGGGGAACGCCGCCAGCGCTGTCTCGTGGAGCTCGGCGACGCGGGGCGCACGTCTCGCGCGCGGGTCGAGCGACGTGTCGGGAATGAGAATGGGAGTGCGCTCTCGTGCGGCGGTCGCGGCAAGGCTGTTCGGGTCATCGATGTCGATGTCGATGTCGTAGACGATGTTGCGCCGCCCGCGCGAGGAGGCTCGCCCGCGAAGGAGACGTCTCTTTTCGTCGTGGAGAACGATGAAGCAGCTCGAGACGTCGAGGAGCTCGACGAGGGAGTCCGCCGTGACGTTCATCAACGCGTCGAGGTCGAGCGTCTCCGACGTCGTCTGCGCGAGCTGGAGCACGAGCTGCGTGTCGCTCAGCTTGCGCCGCGCGGCCTTCGTCGCGTCGACGTCGAGGAGCGCCGTCGAGATGAGCTTGGCAAAGAACCCGAAAGCGTACGCGTGCTGCCCGTTGAGCCCGGACCCCGCGACGATGAGGACCTCCCCCTGGTCGAGCGGCACGTACACGGCCTCGGGCGCGTGGGAGTGGATGCCCACGAAGATGGGTCGCCGTTCGAGCAGCGCGGCGCTTCGGCTGACCTCGTCGACGTCCATCGCGCCCTTCTGCACGAAGCGCGTCGTGAACCCCGCGCGTTCGAAGGCGCCGCGCGTGTGCTCCCGAACCTCTTCGGCGCTGCCCGCGTTGATGAGCTCGGCCGACAGCGCGAGGAGCTCGCGCGCGAACACGAACTCACCCTCCGCGTCGGCCTCGGGAAGGATCTCCGTGATCGCGTAGTCGGGGAGCTCCTTGGCCCGAAACATCGACGTGTACACGCGCACGGGCAGCGCGCGGCCGTCCGCCGTCGTCGCGATCGTCTGGAGGGGCACGTCGAGTCGATAGCGTGCGCCGGTGAGCTGCGTGCGTTGCGTCAGCCGATCGCGCTCCTCCGGCTGGACGAACGCCATGACGCCCTTCCCCTCGATGTCCTCACGACGAAACCCCCGCTGCTTGAGCCACGCGTCGTTCACGGAGACGACGATGCCCGCGCGCGTCGCGATGGTCGGGTGCGCCATCGCCGCGACGATGTCGCGTATGTCGTCCTCGGCGAAGGCACGCACAATGAGAAACTCTCAGGCGCGACGATACATCGTCACGACGCACGCGCCGCCGAGGCCGAGGTTGTGCTGGAGCGCGACCTTGGCGTTCGGGACCTGCCGCTTGTCCGCCTGGCCCCGCAGCTGCCAGACGAGCTCGGTGCATTGCGCGAGCCCGGTGGCGCCGAGCGGGTGCCCCTTCGACAAGAGCCCGCCCGAGGGGTTGGTGACGTACTTGCCGCCGTACGTGTTCTGCCCCTCCCAGATGAACTTCTCGGCTTCGCCCTCTTTGCACAGCCCGAGGCCCTCGTACGTGAGGAGCTCGTTGGTCGTGAAGCAGTCGTGGAGCTCGATGACGTCGACGTCCTCGGGCCCCGTGCCGCTCTGCTCGTAGACCTTCTTCGCCGCCTGAAGCGTCATGTCGTAGCCGACCATCTTGATGATCGAGTCGCCGAAGCTCGAGCCGTAGTCGGTCGTCATGGCCTGACCGGCGATGTACACGGGCTTCGAGATCCCCTTGCGCTTGACGAAGTCATCGCTGGCGAGCACCGCGGCCGCCGCGCCGCACGTCGGCGGGCAGCATTGATAGCGCGTGAGCGGGTCGAACACCTCGGGCGACTGCATGATCTCGTCGAGCGTGAGCGGCTCGTTGAAGATGGCGTAAGGGTTATTCGCGGCGTGCTTGCGGGCCTTCTCGCTGATCTTGCCGAAGGTCTCCTTCTTGGTGCCCCACTTCCAGCGGTACTCGCGCCCTGCGCCCCCGAACATCTGCGCCGCCGGAGGGGCCTGCGCGAAGCCCTGCACGTCGTTCATCACGCCCGCGTGCTTGTCGAGCGGGTTCGTGCGGTCGTTGAACTTCGACCCGAGCGCGCCCTTCTCCATCTTCTCGAAGCCGACGACGAGGACGCACTCGGCGATGCCGCCATCGATGGCTTGCTTGCCGAGCATGAGCGCGGTCGACCCCGTCGAGCAGTTGTTGTTGACGTTGAAGACGGGGATGCCCGTGAGGCCGACCTCGTAGATGGCGCGCTGGCCGCACGTGCTGTCGCCGTAGACGTAGCCGGCGTAGGCCTGCTCGACCTCGTCGTATGACACGCCCGAGTCCTTGAGGGCCTCCCGCGCGGCTTTGGACGCCATCACGTTGTAGTCCTCGCTCGCCCCTGGCTTGGCGAACTTGATCATCCCGACGCCTATGACGTTGACTCTGCGGCTCATATGTTTCTCCTAGATCAGGTCCTTGAGGATGCCGAGCTTGTGCGCGATGCGGACGTCGCCGTCGACGCGGAGTTGCCCGTGTTGATAGAGCGACTGCACGCCCTGGCCCTTCACGAGCGCCGTGAGGTCCTCGTCCGTCAGCGTGACGATGGCTGCGGCCTTCGGGTCGGAGCCCTCCTTCACGACGGGCTTCTGCCCGAAGTCCGCGACGAAGCTCTTGCCGCCGACCGAGAACTGCACGACCGCGTTGATCTCGCTCGCGAGCTTGGGGTTGTCCGCGAGCCTCTTGCCGAGGGCCTCGAAGATTTTCGAAGCGTTCGCTGACGTGGTCTTCGGCGCGGACGCGGCTTGCGGCGCCACACCTTGGGCCTTCTTCGCGGCCACGGCAGCAGCGGCGGCGTTCTTGTCGATCTTCTTCAAGAACTCGAGCTTCTGGGACGCCATGACGTTGCCCGTGATGCGGAGCTTCTTGTCCATGAAGAGCTTCATCGCGTCGGCCTTGCCGCTCGTCATGTCGATGAAGTCGCTGTCGGCGAGCTCGAGCGTGCACTCGGGCTTGGCGGCCTCGCCGGGCGTGACCTTGCCGGCCTTCAGGTCGATGGTCCACACGCTGTCCGGGCTCGTGAGCTTGAACAGATAGACGACGCCGATCTTGGCGAGCTCGGCGGCGTTCCTCTCGACGTGGTCTTGAATCGCGAGAAAGACGTCACCTGACATCGACGTCGTTGCCGCTGGCGCCGCCGATGCGCTTGCTCCGCCGCCGCGCTTCTGCATCGCGTCGATGACCGATTGCGGGTCGATCTTCTTCAAGAACTCGAGCTTCTGCGACGCCATGAGGTCGCCGCTGATGCGGAGCTTCTTGTCCATGAAGAGCTTCATCGCGTCGGCCTTGCCGGTGCACATCGCCATGAAGTCGGCGTCGGCGAGCTCGAGGGTGCACTGTGCGGGCGTCGCGCCGCCGGTCGACACCGTGGCGGTCTTCGTGTCGACCGTCCAGGTCGAGTCGGGGGACGCGAGCTTGAACTGGTAGACGACGCCGATCTTCTTCACAGCGTCGGCGTTCTTCGCGAGGTAGTCACCCATGGCCGTGAAGATGTCCGCCGAGATGGGCATCGTCACCGCTTGCGGCGCGGCAGCCTTCGTGGCTTTGGCCTTCGGCTTGGGTATCTCGGCGTAGAGCTCGACGGCAGCGTTCGAGAGAACGACCTTGTCGCGCTCCTTCACCTTCGTGCGGAACACGATCTTGCTGTCTCCGTCGCGCCACATCTCCGTCACCAGCGTCTCGCCCGGGAAGACGCTCTCGGCGAAGCGCACCTTGATGCTCTTGAAGTAACGCGGATCGCCCTTCGAGAACGAGTTGATCACGGCGCGCGCGGCGAACCCGAACGTGCAGAGCCCGTGCAGGATGGGTCGCTCAAAGCCGAACGTCGTCGCGAAGCTCGGGTCGGCGTGCAGCGGGTTGATGTCCCCCGAGAGGCGATAGAGGAGCGCCTGGTTCGGGTGCGTCTTCTCTTCCACCACGGCGTCGGGCTTGCGCTCGGGCGCGACGTTCGTCTCGCCCTGCGGCCCGCGGTCGCCGCCCCAGCCGCCCGCGCCGCGGATGACGGACGTGAGCTCGTTGTACGCGATCTCTTCGCCCTGCTCGTCGGTCGACGTGACGGCCGTGATGACGACGGCGTTCTTGCCCTTGTCGTAGATGTCCTTGATGCGGACCTTGTGGGTGAGCTTCGCGCTCGGGGGCAGCGGGCGCTTGACCTCCGTGTACTGCTCGCCGTGGAGGAGCCGCTCGAAGCCGTAGTTCAAGCCGGGCGCCTTCACGCCCTTCTTGAACTGGTCGTAGATGATGCGCATCGCGGGGACGACCGCGAACGTCGGGAGCGTGTGGAACCCTTCGCCGCTCATCTCGTAGACGAGGCTGAGCTCCTTCGGGTCGAGGGGGTTCTCGGCTGCGCCGATGCCGAGCGCGTAGAGCGCGACCTCGCGCTCGTCGTAGCTGTTCGACGCGGGGGGCATGTCCGCTTCGAGGGCTGCGTCGACGTCGATGAGCTCGTTGCCGCCGCGGCTCTTCTTGTCGAGGTTCGAGAGGATGGGCTGCATGGACGACGTGATGTCGGTCGGGTGCGTCGCCTTCTCGAACCCCGCGATGTCTCCCCACGAGCGCTGTAGGAGCTCGGGCGTGAGCACGCGGCCGAGGCGGAACGTCTTACCCTCCGAGCGCTCCCAACGGAGCTTCGCGTAGAAGCCGCCGCCGACCTCATAGAGGCCGCCCGTCTCCTCGCACGACTCGTGCGAGAGCAGGACGACGAGCGGCGAGACGTACTCCGGCTTCAGCGCTTCGATGAGGTTCGGCGGGAGGACCGTCTCCGTCATGCGCGAGCCCGCGATGGGCGCGATGGCGTTCACGCGGATGTTCTTCTTCTTCCCCTCGATGGCGAGGGTGTTCGACAGGCCGACGAGCCCGAGCTTGGCCATGGCGTAGTTGCTCTGACCGAAGTTGCCGTAGATGCCTGCGGCCGACGCGGTGAAGATGACGCGCCCGTACCCCTTGTCGCGCATGCCACCGGTGACGTTCCACGCAGCGTGCGTCACGCGGAAGCCGCCGAGGACGTGGACGCGGTAGATGAGGTCCCAGTCGTCGGCGGTGATCTTCTGGAAGGACGTGTCGCGGAGGATGCCCGCGTTGTTGACGACCACGTCGACCTTGCCGAACGCGTCCATGGCGGTCTGGACGATCTTCGCGCCGTCCTCGACCGAGTCGTAGTTGGCGATGGCTTCGCCGCCGGCATCCTTGATCTCTTTGACGACGGCGTCGGCCGCGGTCGAGCCTTTGCCCGTCCCGTCATGCTTACCGCCGAGATCGTTGACGACGACCTTCGCGCCGCGGGAGGCGAAGAGCAGCGCATGGGACTTCCCCAAGCCGTTGCCCGCACCCGTAACGATGACCACGCGCCCGTCGAACCGCAGAAGGTCCGCCATTGATGTCTCCTCGTCCTTTGCCTGAGATGTTTCGCGTGCGAACTATTCTATCGTGCGCCGCGTTCGTCAAGGCCTTCCCGGTCGCTCTGAGGCCGCGACAGGCCTTGGCGGAGAATGCTTAGAACGGTCTCCCGTGCAGGCTCTCGGCGAGGGGGACGAGGTCCGCGCAGGCTTCCGCCCCGAGGTTGTCGAGCTCGTACGGATCGCGCGACACGTCGAAGCAGCCCCACGCGTGGTCCCCTTCGTGCGCGAGGACTTTGCGCGTGCCCGAGATGGCGCCCCAGTTCCTGAACGCGCAAGCCCACAGCTCGCTGCAGTTGGTCATCGCGATGGGCGTCTCTGGGGCTGAGCCGCCACGGAGCAAGCTGTGGCCCGGCATGGGCTTCTTCACGGCATCGAGCGAGGGATCGTCCCACACCCCCATGAGGTCGAGGAGCGTCGGAAGGACGTCGAGGTTCGTCAGGGGCGTGCGCTCGAGCGACCGCAGGCTCGCGCGCTCGCTCTCGGTGAGCGTTCCCGCGGGAGCGTCGACCCACGTGGGAATGCGGATCTCCTCTTCCCAGAGCGTGCCGGTGTGACCGACGGCGCCCTTCTCGCGCATCTGCTCGCCGTGGTCCGACACGAACACAATGACGGTGTGGCTGCCCCACGCCGTGTCACGCACGGCGCGTACGAGGCGCCCGACGGCCATGTCCTGGAGGTAGATCGAGTCCTGGTAGCGGTTCTTGATCTGGTTCTCGTAGCCAGGGCCCGACGCTTCTTCCTGAGGCACGAACGGGGAGTAACGGTCGTCGACCTTGTAAGGGAAGTGCGTGTTCGACAGGTGGACGACCTCGACGAAGGGCTCGGGGACGTTCGGGATGTCGCCGATGACGTAGTCGACGAGCTTGCCGTCGTCGGCGCCGATCTCCATCGTGGCGTCCGGCTCGATCTGCGTCGCGTTGATGGTGCGGTCGAGGGGGACCGAGCTGATCCACGTGCCGGAGTTACCGAAGAGGAGGTTCTGCGAGGTCCAGTACGCCGTGTGGAAGCCTGCCGCCTTGGCGTACTCCCAGAGGAGCGGGGCCGAGTGGAGGTCTGCGCGCGGTGACGTGGGCAGGAGGCCGCCCCACATGATGGCGAGGGAGATGGCGGTGGTCGAGTCGAGCGCGCGCATCTGCGTGAGGCCGAAGCGGTCGGGCGCCGCGGCGTTCGAGAAGGGCGTCCACTTGCAGTGGGGATCGTACGCGACGCACGTCGACTGCGCGCGGACCGACTCGGTGATGACGAACAGTATGTTGCGCTGCGCCGCCTGGTGCGGGACGAGCGGCGGGAGCGCGATGGGCGTGCGTGGGCCGGGGTGAATGCGCTCCACGGTCTCGTTGTGGTCCCAGTGGGCGCGCCCGAGCTGGCCCATGGCGGACAAGTAGAGGACGTCGGGCGTCGCGACCTGATCGTCGCCGACGTTGCCGAAGAGCGCGACGACGATGGCGAACGTGATGATGTCGAGCGCGAAGAACGCGTCCCCGCGACCGATGCGGAAGAAGGGCGTGAGGAACGGCACGATGGCCGCGAAGAGCAGCGGCGGCGCGAGCGCGGCGGCGAAGCCCCAGCGATCACTCCAGAGCTGCTGGCCGATGCTTGGCAGCATCGACGTGCCGACGAGCGCCGCACGATGATCGAGGTAGGCGCCGTAGCGTTGGAAGACGTAGGTCTGCCCGCCGAGCGCGAGCGCGCCGCCCGCGAGGAGGAGCAGGCGCGCCCACCACTTGAGCCATGTGGTCCGCGCCATCGCGAGGTAGACGAGCGCGCCCCAGAGGGCCACGCCGAGGATGGCCCACCACACGTACATCGAGGTCTGCTTGCGTCCGAAGTGGAGGATCTGATCGTGGCGCCGGGCGAAGTCGACGCTGACGTTGACGACGCCCGGCAAGAGGACGAGGACCGTGAGGAGCACACCCCGGACGAGGCGCGTCTTCTTCGCGAGGGGCTTCTGCGCGTCGGGGCGGGCGTCGCGCGCGCCGCTCTCGTCAGCCGTGACCGTCGCGGCCGGAGGGCCACCCACCGGACGCTGCAGAGACTGGGAGCTGTGACTCGACGGAGTCGCCATGGAACCGCCCCTTTTACCGCTTCTCTCGGGCAGCCAATGTAAAAACTTGTCAGCTGAGGAGTAGCCGCGCAGACGCAGTCGGCGCACAATGAGCCGGTGCGCATCGTCATCGTCACCGCGCTCGCCGTTGCCTCGTGCTCCACCGACCAGTTCATCACGGGTGATGGGGGAGCGGACGCAACCGCGGACAGCGCGAGTGATGGTGAGCCTTCGGAGGGCGGCCTCAGTGCGGACGCCGGTGTTGACGGGTGTCCGTACACCAACACTTCGTCGACGGACGATTGCGTCGCCACGGGTTGTGGGTCGGGGAGCAGCTGCTGCGTGAGTGCCGACGCGGCGGTGTGTAGTTCACAGACCGGATGCCCCGGGGCCGGCGAGCTCACGCTCCGTTGCACACGACCATCCGACTGCAACGTCGAGCAACCGCTTTGCTGCCTCGAACAGCTCGCCACCATCAATTACACTGCCTGCCCGCGCGTCGGTGGAGGTGGGAACATCACGTCGCAATGCGCGAGCGCGTGCGAGGTGTTGAACGACGGCGGCACCAACTACTACGTACGCATGTGCAAGCAGGACACGGATTGCGTCGGCATCGTCATGGGCAAATGTGAGAAGGCGACGCTCGCGTTCAACCCGAACGTGGACTTCGGCGTCTGCCAGTAGTCCAATCTACTTGCACGAATCCTTATAGATGCATATATGCATCGCGTGCTCGAGAGTGACGTCCTTGTCGGTCGAGAGGTGGCCGCGCCGCGGTGGGAGCTCTACAAGCTCCTCTCCGAGCCCATCCGTTTGCGCGTGCTGGCACTGACGGGGGAGGACGAGCTGTCGATCGGGGAGCTCGCGGAAGTCCTCGGGGAGAGCCAGCCGAATGTCTCGAGGCACGTGGCCACGCTCAAGCAGGCCGGGCTCGTCGCGCAGCGGCGGGATGGCACGCGGGCGCTCGTGCGGCTTCGCGACGACGGGGATCTGGTCGTCCGCGACGCCATCGCGAGCGGGCGCACGCTCTGCGAGAGTGACGGGAGCCTCAAGCGACTCGCCGAGGTCATTCGCGCGAGGGACGCCATCGCCCGCGAGTACTTCGACGCGGGGGCCGCGCCGAGCGGCAACGGCGCGGCGGATCCCATGGGGGCGTACCTCTCTGCGCTCGGGGCTCTCCTGCCAAAACGCTCGCTCGCGGTCGACGCGGGGACGGGTGACGGTGGGCTCCTCGAAGTGCTCTCGCCCATCTTCGAGCGCGTCATCGCCATCGACCGGTCCGAGGCGCAGCTCGCGATGGCGCGCGCGCGCGTCAAGCACCGGGGGCTCGCCAACGTCACGCTCATGCGCGGTGAGCTCGACGCGCCCGACGTGGTGCGCGCGGCGGGCGGGAAGGCCGACGTCGTCTTCGCTGTGCGGCTCCTCCACCATGCGCCCAAGCCGGGGGCCGTCGTGAAGAAGCTCGCCGAGCTCGTCGCAGACGGAGGCGCGCTCGTCATCATCGACTACGCCCGCCACGACGACGAGCAGATGCGCGAGCGAGCCGATCTCTGGCTCGGGTTCTCCCCGGAGGAGCTCCGCAAGCTCACGCGCGCGGCTGGGCTCACGGGCACGCACGTCGCACCCCTTCCTTCGCGTCTATGTGGCAACGGCCCCGACGCGCATCTTCCCTGGCAAATCGTGATCTCTCATCAACGGAGCAAATCCCATGGCTGACGGCTCGTCGTACGTTCCCGGCAAATACAAGGTGAAGGACATCTCGCTCGCGGAGTGGGGTCGCAAGGAGATCGCCATCGCCGAGACGGAGATGCCCGGTCTCATGGCGCTCCGCGCGGAGTACGGCGCGAAGAAGCCGCTCAAGGGCGCGCGCATCGCGGGGTGCTTGCACATGACGACGCAGACGGCGGTCCTCATCGAGACGCTCACGGCGCTCGGTGCGGAGGTCACGTGGAGCTCGTGCAACATCTTCTCGACGCAAGACCAAGCCGCGGCCGCCATCGCGAAGACCGGCGTCCCCGTGTTCGCGTGGAAGGGCGAGACCGAGCCCGAGTACTACGAGTGCATCGAGATGCAGCTCGGCGCGTTCGCGAACAAGAAGGGGCCCAACCTCATCCTCGACGACGGCGGGGACCTCACGGCCGTCTGCCACGACAAGCACCACAACCTCTTCGAGGGGCCGGACGGCATTCGCGGCATCAGCGAGGAGACGACGACGGGCGTCCACAGGCTCTACGAGATGTACAAGAAGGGCACGCTCAAGGTGCCGGCCATCAACGTCAACGACTCGGTCACCAAGAGCAAGTTCGACAACCTCTACGGCTGCCGCGAGTCGCTCGCGGACGGCATCAAGCGCGCCACGGGCGTCATGTTCGCGGGCAAGGTCGCGGTCGTCGCGGGTTACGGCGACGTCGGCAAGGGCTGCGCGCAGTCGCTCCAAGGTTACGGCGCCCGCGTCGTCATCACGGAGATCGACCCCATCATCGCGCTCCAGGCGGCGATGGAGGGCTACGAGGTCACGACGATGGAAGAGGCCGCGCCGCGCGCCGACATCATCGTCACCGCGACGGGCTGCCTCGACGTCGTTCGCCAGGAGCATCTCCTCGCGATGAAGGACAACGTCATCCTCTGCAACATCGGCCACTTCGATTGCGAGATCGACGTCGCGTGGATGGAGAAGAACGCCAAGGAGGAAGTGAACATCAAGCCCCAGGTCGATCAGTTCACGATGTCGACCGGGCGGCGCATCATCCTCCTCGCGCGCGGGCGCCTCGTGAACCTCGGGTGCGCCAACGGCCATCCGTCGTTCGTGATGAGCTCGAGCTTCACCAACCAAGTGCTCGCGCAGATCGCGCTCTTCACCGAGAAGTTCCAGAACGGCGTGCACATGCTCCCGAAGAAGCTCGACGAGAAGGTCGCCGCGCTCCACCTCGACAAGCTCGGCGTCAAGCTCACGAAGCTCACCCCCAAGCAGGCCGAGTACCTCGGCATCTCCCCCGAGGGCCCCTTCAAGCCCGAGCACTATCGGTACTAGGCTCTCAGAGAGAGAAGAAGACGCCAAGACGCCAAGACGCCAAGAGAGGGAGAGGGGTGGCCACCTATTCTTGTCTTCTGGCGTCTTGGCGTCTTGGCGGCTCTCGTCTCTCTCTGACAGGTCTCGAGGATTGTCATGCCGAACTTGGAGCTCGAGCGGAAGGAGTCGCTGAGTAGCTTTCGCAAGATTGCGATTGGGACGTGGCAGACGGCTTACGATCCGTCGGTCTACGGCACGATGGAGCTCCGCATGGACGAGGCCATGCGGTACATCGCTGACTTTCGGCGCGTGACGGGCAAGCGGCTCACCGTGTCGCATCTCATGGCGAAGGCGGCGGCGGCGGTGTTCGAGACGTGCCCCGACGCGAACGCCATCATGCGCTTCAACCGCATCTATCTACGCAAGCGCATCGGCATCTTCTTCCAGGTGGTGATGACCGATGAGGGGAAGGGCAAGATCGATCTCTCCGGGGCGACGCTCTACGACGTCGAGAAGAAGTCGCTGGTCGAGATCTGCGACGAGTTCGAGAAGAAGGTCGACGCCGTGCGCAAGCGCGAGGACCCCGCGCTCGAGAAGACGCGCGGCACGTTCAAGGCGGTGCCGTTCTTTCTGCTCAACATCATGCTGAAGACGATCTCGTTCTTCAGCTTCACGCTGAACCTCGACCTCCGGTGGGCGGGGATCCCCTCCGACCCGTTCGGCAGCATGATGATCACCAACGTCGGGACGCTCGGGCTCGACGTCGCGTACGTGCCGCTCGTGCCGTACGCGCGCGTGCCCATCTTGCTCGCGGTCGGGGCGGTGAAGGACAAGGCCGTGGTGCTCGAGGGGAGCATCGTGGCCGCGAAGATGATGGCCGTGAACGCGACGTTCGACCATCGCATCATCGACGGCTTCCACGCGGCCGAGATGTCGAAGGTGCTGAAGGGGTGGCTCGAGCACCCATACGAGCACTTCGACAAGCTCGACGCTCCCTCGGAGTGAGAGCCGCCAAGACGCCAAGACGCCAGAAGAGCGTTCCTCGGCGTGTCGACAGTTCGTCCACGAGAGGACGAACGGTCGACACCTAGAGGGTTCAGAACCCATCTTCTCTCTTGGCGGCTTGACGGCTTGGTGTGGCACGGGCGCTGCATTAGGGCTCGCTATGTCGAACACGTTTCGCGTGAGTGTGGGGCTCGTGGCAGCGCTCTCGTTTGGGTGCAGCGCGCACGCTGACTTCTTCGATTCCCAGGGCGACGATGCAGCCGTCGTCGTCGAGGCGGGGGCGCCCGACGTGAACGAGGCGTCCGCCCCCGACACCAGCGTGACGTTCGGGGACGCGGGTCCGTGCGTCCAGGCGACCTTCGACGCGGGGTTGCTCGAGGCCGGTGCGGACTACGTCTACGCCCACAGCGCCACCGAGCTCTACAGCGTCGACCCGACGAGCTACGCGATGACCGACATCGGACCGTTCACCGGGTGCGGCGGCCTCGAGAACGAGTGCGCGGCCATCGATCTCGCCATCGACGGGAACATGAACGCCTACATCACCATGCCGAACGGCTTGGCGCGCGTCGATCTCTCGACGGCGGCCTGCCAGGTGATCGTGAAGGGCGCGGTGAGCTACCCGAACTCGCTCTCGTTCGTCCCGGCGGGCACGCTGGACCCGGCGGTCGAAGCCCTCGTCGGCTACCGCGGCGGCATCTACGAGCGCATCGACACCTGCTCGGGCGAGATCACCACGGTGGGCAGCCTTCCGAGCGGCTACTCGTCGGCCGGCGACATCGTGTCGGTGAAGGGCGGCGGCACGTTCCTCACGGTCGGCGGCAACGAGTGCAACGACTGCCTCTTCCAAGTCGACCCAACCACCGGGAGCATGATCAAGAACTACGGGAACCTCAAACACTACAACGTGTGGGGCGTCGCCTACTGGGCGGGCGCCGTGTACGGCTTCGACGATCAGGGCAACGTCTTCACGGTGACGTGGGACGGCACCAAGATCGTGACGTCCGACATCGCGGTCACGCCGACCGACATCGCGTTCTACGGAGCAGGCTCGACGACCTTCGCGCCGGTCGCCGCGCAAGACGGCGGAACGATTCCCATCAACTAGCTGTACACTCCGCGCATGCGAATCCTCTACGGGGTCGTCGGCGAGGGCATGGGGCACGCGACGCGCAGCAAGGTGACGTGCGAGCACCTCGCCGAGCGCGGGCACGACGTCAAGATCGTCGTCAGCGGCCGTGCCCATGGCTTCCTCGCCAAGAGCTTCCCGGACGTCGTCGAGATCAAGGGCCTCACGATCCGCTACGTGGACAACCGGATGGACCGCGACGGCACGCTCGCGCGCAATCTGGTGGCCGCTCCTGGTCTCATCAGCGAGAACGTCTCCAAGTATTACGACGAGGTCGTCGGCTTCGAGCCCGACGTCGTCTTCACGGACTTCGACTCGTTCGCGTTCCTCTTCGGCAAGCGTCACGGGCTGCCCGTCGTCTCCATCGACAACCAGCAGATCATCAGCCGGTGCAAGCACGACGCCGCCATCAAGAAGGGCGCGAAGGTCGACTACCAGATGACGAAGGCCTTCGTGCGCGCGAAGCTCCCCGCGTGCGACCACTACGTCATCACGACGTTCTTCGAGCCCCCCATCCGCAAGAAGTTCAGGGACTCGACCACGCTCGTGCCTCCCATCCTCCGCCGCGCCATCATCGATGCCAAGCGGCGCGCCAAGGTGGGCGACCACGTGCTCGTCTATCAGACGTCGGCGAGCGACGATTCACTCCTCCCGGCCCTCGCGCAGCTGCCGGAGCATCGCTTCGTCATCTACGGCTTGAAGCGGCACGACCAGAAGGGAAAGGGCTCGGGCGTCGCCAAGACCTATCCCAACTGCGTCGTCCGCGACTTCAGCGAAGACGGCTTCGTGGCCGACCTCGCGAACGCGCGAGCCGTCGTCTGCAACGGCGGGCTCTCGCTCATCGGCGAGGCGCTCTACCTCGGCAAGCCCATCTTCAGCGTCCCCGTGAAGAACCAATTCGAGCAGGTGATGAACGCCCGTTACCTCGAGGAGCTAGGCTACGGCCTCGGCGCCGACTCCATCGACCCCGAGCTCCTGCGGCTGTTTCTCCGTGAGGAGAACAAGTACGCCGCGCGCGTGGCGAAGCACAAGCAGGACGGCAACGAGCGCCTCTTCGCGGTGGTCGACGAGCTCCTTCGCAAGATCGGCAAGCGCGCCCGCAAGAAGTGACCGTGCCGAAGGCAGTGCCGTTCCCAAGTGACCGGGTTGCGGGACCCGTTCGAAAGGAACGGGAGCCCTTGTGTAGGGAAGCGGCACCCGCACGAAGGGACGCGTAGCCCGTATGAAGGGATAAGGACCCCTGACGAAGGGATAGGCAACCCTTATGAAGGGATGCAGTACCCGTTAGAAGGGATACTAAGCCCGATATTAGGGCATGATGACCCTACGATAGGGCGGCTAAGCCCGTGGGACGGGAGGGCGTGCCATTGTCACGGGTGGTCAGTCCTCTCGTTCGGGTGTACGTTCCCTCGTGAGGAGGGATGCATGCCCGTCGTCAACAAGAAGCTCAACAGCAAGTCGACGAACCTGGCGGAGCAGCGCCTGCTCGCGCTGGGGTTCATCGAGGGCATTCAGAAGCATCTGTCGAAGACGCCGCTCATGATCGGGGGGCGGGTGGTCAAGCCGAGCGATCTCCAGAAGACGCTGCAGCGGCGCATCGAGTTGCTGGACCAGGTGAGGACGGCGCGCGGGGCGTTCCGCTCGGCCGTCCAGAAGATGAAGGCGCATCAGGCGAGCACGCGGGCGGAGCTCGATGGGTTTCAGCAGCTCGTGATCGCCATGTACGGAGGCAACTACACAGTGCTCGCCGACTTCCAGCTCGCGCCGCGGAAGAAACGCTCACTGTCCATCGAGACGAAAGCCGCGGCGGTGGAGAAGCGCGTGGCGACGCGCAAGGCCCGCGGGACGACGGGGAGCCGCGCGAGGGCGAAGGTCCACGGAGCCGTGCCGTAACCGCCTCTGGGCCACCCCGGGCTGAAGCCCGGGGCAGGCGGAAGACTGGGGGCTCAAGAGGTCAGACCCCATGATCAAGTGCACGCGTCGCGTACACTGGCAGCGTGAACACGGCCTGCGGGCTCGCGACGCCGCGGAGGCGATGCTCACCGAGCGGGACGAGCGTCGCGTCGCCGATGGCCGTCGCGAAAGGCGCGCTGACGACGAGCGGGGTGCCGAGCGTCTTGCACAGAGACTCCATGCGGCACGCCTCGTTGACCGCCGCACCGATCACGGTGAAGTCGAGGCGCTCGCGCGCGCCGATGTTGCCGAACATGACCTCGCCGACGTGGAGCGCGAGGCCGAGATCGAGCCGCGGCTTGCCTTGCGTCTCGCGCGTGACGTTTTGCGCCGCCATCGCATCGAGCGCGATCGTCGCGGCCGCGAGGGCCCGCGTGCACGCGTCTTTGCGCGCGCCGGGCCCGACGGGGAAGATGGCGAGCACGGCGTCGCCGATGAACTTCAGCACCTCGCCGCCGTGGTCCGCGATGGGCCCGGCGACCGCCTCGAAGTACGCGTCGAGCGCCGCGACCACCTCGCTCGCGGGTAACGTGTCGGACATGGCGGTGAACCCGCGGAGATCGCAGTTCCAGATGGCCGCGTGCGTGATCACGCCCGTCCCACGGTGGACCTCGCCCGCGAGCACGCGCGTCGCGGCGAGCTTGCCGAGGTACACCTCGAGGAGGCCGCGGCTCGCGTCTTCCGCGCCCTTCAGCTCGAGCCAGACCGAGATGTACGGAGCGAGCGCGAGGACAGCCGCGAGCGCGTCGTCCGTGAACCCGCCTGGGTGATCGGTCGCGAGCGACATGTACGTCCGGTGCGCGGCCAGGCTGAGCTCGATCGGAAAGCAGAAGTAATCCGTCGCGCCTTTGTCCGCGAGCTGGCGGCAGATCGCGTAGCGCAAGTCGGCGTTCGGCCCGCGCAGCCGGCAGCGGATGGGCCCCGATCCGGCGTGGATCGCGGCCACCGGGCTGTCGAGATAGTCCACCATCGCGGTGAGACCGTGCTGCGGCGTGCGGAGCCGTGGCCCTTCATCACGCGCCCACGTGAGCCGGCGCACCCAAATCTCGGGGTGGAGCGTCGGCATGCTGAGGCCGACGCGGCTGAGCGCAAGCCCGCTCTCGCCGAGCCGCCGAACGAGCTGGGTCAGCGCGTCCTCGACACGCAGCGCACGTGTCGCTGGCTCAATCAGCCAGCGTGCAATCGCGGCATCAATGGCCACAACGGTGCGCCATCAAATCGAAGTCAGGTTCTGGGTCAGCTTCACCGAGAGCGCCTGGTCCGGCTGGCCTGGGCTCTTCTGCACGACGTCGTTCTTGGCTTCCCCGTCGACTTTCTGCGCGACCCCGTCGAGCCGGATGATGACCGTGTAGCTCGCCGTCGTCGATCGCTGGACCATCGTGCCCTTCGGCGCGCGCGGATCGCTCACCGCCATCGTGCCCGTGTTCGAAGCATCGACCTTCAGCGTCGCACCGGCCTTGTCACGGGCCTGCAGGGTGATGGTCACGGTCGTCGACATGGACGTGCCCTGATCCGCGAGGCGCTTGCTCTCGGTCTTGGTCCACTTCGCGCCGATGCCGACGGGCTCGTTCGGCAGCGGCACGACGAGCAGCTCGAGCGCCTGCTGCATGATGCTGACGATCTCGCCGACGCCTTGCGCCGCGCCGGAGGTCTCGAAGTCGAGGTTGTCGATGTCGCCGTGGGAGCTCGCGTCGAAGTGGCCCGCGACGCCGACGAGCGCCTTCTCGAGCTGCTCTTTGCCTGCCGCTTGCTGCGGCGGCGCGCCCGGGGGCATGAGGATCTCGAGCTTCGTGATCTTGACGTCGATCGTCGAGCTCCCCGCGAGGCCGAACACGGGCTTCGGCGTCGCCGTGAACGTGAACCTGAAGGGCGGCTGCTCGGGCGTGTTCGCCGGCGCGTTCGTCGCGGTCATCTTGATGGTGGCCGTGACGGTGCGTGCCTTCGTGGAGAACGCGTAGACGAGCGGCGCCTTCGGATCGGCCCCGCCGTCGACGAGCTTCGCGGTCGACCCGGCGCCCAGCGCACCGGGCGTCGCGCCGCTGTCACTCGCGATGACCACCTTCGCGGCCGTCGTCTTGTCATCCAAACCGGCGTTGTAGACGAGATCGTCCGGGATGGGCTCGCCCGAGGCCGGCGGCTTCGATTGCGTCTTCGGCTTGTCCTCGTTGCACGCCAGCATCGAGACCATCGCAGCCAGCACACAGACCCTCACGGCGGAGACACATGACGCTCGCATCGGCCGCACCTTTACGGCGTTCGCATCCCGAGTCAAGGATCTCGGCTACGCTACGACTCCATGCGGCTACTCGTGATGGGCTGCGGCGGCATCGGAGGGGTCACGACGGCGCTCCTCGCCGAGAGTGGGCACGACGTCACCACGTACACGACGAACGCCGAGATCGCCGACGCCATCGAGCGGGGCGGCATCGAGCTTCGCGGGGACGGCTCATCCGGCGTGCGCAACGTGCGGGCGCGCGTCGTCCGGGAGGTGCCGCCCGAGCGCTTCGACGTGGTGCTCCTCTGCACGCAGCCGCCGCAAGTCGAAGAGGCGGCACGCGCGGCGCTCCCCGCGCTGACGGACGATGGCGCGATGGTGTGCTTCCAGAACGGCCTCTGCGAAGCGCGTGTCGCGGCCATCATCGGTGGCCATCGCACGGTGGGCGCCGTCGTCGCGTGGGGCGCGGCGATGCTGGCCCCCGGAGTCTACGAGCGCACGGCCGACGGCGGCTTCGCGCTCGGCGCGCATGGGAAGAGCAACCTGTCGGACACGCAGCGGCTCGGCCCGATCGCGAACGTGCTCGAGGTGATCGGCCCCGTCGAGCTGACCGACAACCTCGCGGGCAAGCGCTGGAGCAAGCTCGCCATCAACGCCGCCATCTCCGCCCTCGGGACCATCGGCGGCGACCGTTTGGGCGCGCTCCTCCAGCATCGGTTCGTCCGTCGGCTCGCGCTCGAGATCATGACCGAGTGCGTGCTCGTCGCGCGCGCCGAGGGAGTACGCCTCGAGAAGGTCTCGGGCACCGTCGACCTCGATTGGCTCGCGCTCACGACGGAAGAAAAGAGCATGACTGGCTCGCCCTCGCTCGTCGCGAAGCACGCGATGCTGCTCGCCGTCGGCTTCCGCTTCCGGCGCATGCGAAGCTCGATGCTCGCCGCCATCGAGCGCGGCCGGACGCCCGCCGTGGACTTCTTGAACGGCGAGGTATGCGAGCGCGGCCGCGCGGCGGGCATCGCGACGCCCATGAACGACGCCGCCCGCGCCTTCGTATGGGAGATCGCGCGAGGGGCGCGCAAGAGCAGCTTGGACTCGCTCCGCGAGCTCACCCCGAAGGCCTCGCGCCTTCGGAGCGATGAAAACGCCTAATCGTCGCGTATGCTGCACCCCATGTCGCTCCGTGGGCTCGTCATCATCGCGTTCGTGTCTGTCGCGTGCGGCGGCGCGCAAAGCGGGGGCGCGGGCTCGGGCGCGTGCCCCAAGGGCGTCATCGAGAACCAGACCCAGGCTGACATGGCCGTCGACATGGCGAACCGCATGTGCGGCGCCGCGCCCGAGGGCGACGAGGGCGCGACCGGCATGAATGTCGACGGATCCGCCGCAGGCGGGACGTCGCGAACACCAGACATCGAAGGCGTGATTTGCACGTCGTTCGGCGAGGCCGCCGAGACCGGCCGGTGCGGCTACCCGCGCGACGTCGCGAGCGCGCGCCGCTATTACGCGAACGCGTGCGCGAAGCACTACCAGCCCGCGTGCAATGCGCTCGCGCGGCTCGGGCAACGGTAACGCGAACCTCAGCAGCGAACGACGAGCGCGGCCGGCACGATCTCGACCGACAGCGGCAGTCCTCCGAGCGGCTCGCCGTCGACGTCGAGTCGAAACGTCTCGCGGGCGTCCTCGCTCGATGGGTCGAGATCGATGTCGATGCGCTTGCACGCGAAGTGGCGGACGTTGGGCGATCCGACGTGGGCGCCGTCGTAGATCTTCCTCGAGAAGGTGGCGAAGGCGAGCTTGCTGGGCGCGTCCATCGAGACGACCTCGAGCGCGCCGTCGTCGGGCTTGGCCATGGGCGCGACGTGCATGCCCGAGCCGAAGTACTCGCCGTTGCAGATGGCGATCATGTACGACTGGAGGCTCACCGCCTCACCATCGAGAATGCACCGAAGGCGCGCGCGCTTCGTGCGGACGAGCGCCTTGGTCGACGCGACGAAGTAGGCGGCCGTCCCGCCGAGCAGACGCGACGCCGACGAGACGTACTCGTCGACGAGGCCCCCCATGCCGGCCGAGAGGATGTTCACGAAGTAGTGCGTCGTCTCCGCGCCAGATCTGCCAGCGAAGCGCGCCTTGCCGACGTCGATCGTGCGCTCGCGTCCCGAGGCGATCGCGGCGAGGTAGCGGTCGAGCCGGTGCTCGAGGCCGAGCGTCTTGCGGAAATCCCCGCCCGTGCCTTGCCCGATGATGGCCACCCGAGTTTGCGACGTCCCGCGTGTGGCAGGCGAGCCGAGCATGACGCCGTTCACGACGTCGCTGAAGGTGCCGTCGCCGCCCACGGCGATGATGAGCTCGCGGCCTTCGCGTGTGCCGGCCTCCGCGAGGTCGATGGCGTGGCCCACGTGGTCGGTGAACACGGGATCGACCGGCCCGAGCGCGCGCTCGATGGGGCCGCGGAGCTCCGCGAACGGCGCGTGCTTGCCCCCACCCGCGCGTGGGTTGACGACGATGAGCGGTTTCACTCAGGCCCCAGTCACAGACGACCCCAATTTGCGACGTCCCGCCTGCGGCGGATCCGTCGACACATGCGTCGCGCTCGGCTCGGGCCACACGACGCCGCGCTCGCGCAGATCGCGCACCGTGTCGCCGAGCGTCTCGTTCGGATCCCGCGCCTTCCACCCGAGCTCGGCCTCTGCGCGCGCGCTCGACGCGTACCAGTAGTAGTGGGCCATCTCGAGGCTCACCGCGTCGATGGGCAACGTGGCTCCGATGGCCTTCGCCACACGATCAAGAAGCGCCCCCGTGGCCCGTCTGGCGACCGCCGGCGTCCGCGGAATGGGGATGGACGGCGGCGCGACGCCCGCGATGCGCGCGATGCGCCCGAACAGCTCCCGCAGCGTGATGTTGCACGCCGTCAGCAGGTACCGCTGACCGGGCTTGCCGTGCTCCATCGCGAGGACCATGCCCGCGGCCGCGTCGCGCGCGTCCACGAAGCTCGCGCCCCCGGGCGGCACGGCAGGGATGCGCCGCTCGATGATGAGCCGCACGTCGTCGGTCGATGATCCGCGTAGGTCACCCGGCCCGAGCAAGAGCGAGGGGTTGACGCACACGACCTCGCAGTCGCTCGTGCTCGCCGCGAGGGCGGCCCGCTCGGCGAAGAGCTTCGCGCGGTAGTACGGGAAGCGCGCGATGATGCCGATGGGTGTCTCGTCGGCCTCGGTCGCGATGTTGTTTGGGTCCTCGCTGATCGCGACCGTCCCGCTCGTGGACGCGACGACGACCCGCTTCACGCCCGCGTCCTTGCAAGCCGCGAGCACCGTCTTCGTGCCCTCGACGTGGACGCGATAAAGCGCCTCCGCGTCCTCGGGCTTCCGCGACACGAACCCCGCGCAGTGGAACGCGCCATCACATCCGCCGAGCGCCTTGCGCACGCGCCCGCCATCGAGCACATCACCCCCCGACGCGCGCGAGAACGCGACCACGTCGTGCCCCGCGCCCCGGAGCTCCGCCGAGAGATGCGAGCCGAGGAACCCGGTCGCGCCGGTGACGAGGTACTTCATCGCGTAGCCATCGGATGATTAACCGAGCTGAAAGGCCTTCTGGAAGGTCTGGAGGAGCCCGACGTCGTTGCTCTTCACGGCGCCCGAAAGGAACTCGGCAACACCCGGGACGTACGCCTCACGGACGATGCGGGTGAAGATCTCGGGCGTCGTCTTGAGCACGCAATCGGCGGTGCCGCCGTCGGGTTTGCCGAGCTTCACCTCGCAACGTGCGGGGTCGATGCGCAACGTCCACTTCGAGAGCTCGTCGTTGCCGAGCGTGAAGTAAAACGACACGGGCTTGTCGACCGCGCCGGGCAAGAACTTCTCCTCGAGCTCCTCGAAGAGCCGCACGAGGGGGTGCTTCGCGGCGCCATTGGCGCTCTCGGCGTCGCGCGTCTCGTCGTCTTTGGCCGCGAGGCTGAAGCTCCGACCATCGCGAAGGGCGACGAGCGCCTCGCGCGCGAGCCGCGCGATCTCGCGCGCCGCCTCCGACGACGACTTACCCGCCGCGAGCCGCCGCATGTCGGCAATGCACAGCGGCGGACCGATGCGCGCGCTGATCTCTCGGCGCGTCGGCAGCGTGGCGCCGCGCGGCATCGCCTCGTAGGTGCCGCCGAGATACACGGGCAGAATATCGACGCCATGCGTGAGCGCGAGGTGCCCGACGAGTGGCTTGAACTCCTGCACGTCGCCCGACTCGGAGCGGGTGCCCTCCGGAAAGACGAGCACGGTCTTGCCTTCGTCGAGCACGGCGCTCGCTTGGCGCAAGCTCGCGCGGGCGCCGCCCTTGCGGTCGATGGCCTTGAGGTTCGTGAAGTTCTCGAAGAAGGCCCGCTTGATGCCGTGGTCGAAGAAGTAATCCTGCGCTGCGAGCGACACGATGTCCTCGCCGTACTTGCCGAGCGCGTGACGCACGAACCCCATGTCGAGGTGGCTCGCGTGGTTGGCGACGACGATGACGTTGCGGTTGTGCGGAATGAAGGCGCGCCCCGTGACCTTCGGAGCCATCACCTTGCCGTAGAAGGTGTCTTGCAGCTTGCCGATGAAGCCCTTCGCGGCGTCTTGGAGCTGGGGCGGGAGCTTGAGATCGCCGGCATCTCGGCCTTCGATCTTCTTCGTCGTGGTGGCGGCCGAAGGCGGGACGAACTTCGTGTGGGACGCGTCGTAGAGCCGCTCGACGTCCTCGACGCTGCGACAGGCTTGGAGCTCCGTCGGGTCGACGATGCGGCCGCGGGCCTCGAGCGCCTCGAGTAGCTCGGTGAGCATGAGCGAGTCGAAGCCGAGATCGCCTTGCAGCGTCGTGTGTGTGCCGATGTCGCGTGCGGGTCGGCCCGCCACACCAGCGATGGCGACGCGCACGGGGCCGAGCTCGGATGTCACGTCATCGGGCGTCGTGGTCGCGACGACGAGGCGCTCGAGGATGGCGGCGACGTCCTTGCGCTTGACCTTGCGTGTGGCGGTTCGCGGGAGCGGCGCGTCGTAGAGGTGAATGACCGACGGCTGCTGGTGATAGGGGAGGGAAGCCATGGCTGCGCGCAGGTTGGATTGGGCGCGTGCGTTGACTTCTTCTCGGTTCCCTCTCTCTTCTTGGGGGAGGGGGTTACCAACCACAGGAACAACAAGGCGTTGCCCGAAGCAAAG
>Ga0302324_100007510_pt1 | contig 23159 bp, 23 predicted proteins | sample Palsa_T0_1_FD_201949 | JGI IMG/M metagenome (GOLD analysis project Ga0302324, IMG submission 201949) | Peat permafrost microbial communities from Stordalen Mire near Abisko, Sweden - Palsa_T0_1 | ecosystem: Environmental > Terrestrial > Soil > Palsa > Peat permafrost | place: Sweden: Abisko...
CCCCGACGGACCAATTCGGCCGTCTCCGGCGGCAGCGTCTTCTCGTCGCTTTTTGGGCATGGAGGGGCAGCCATGTCCGGCGCCGGACCTTTCCTAGTTCGACGGTTCGGCCATCTCGTCCGACCCTGGCCCCATCAGATTCTGGAGCTGCGCATGCAGGCCCTGGAGTTGCTGGTGGACCTGCGCCAGATGGGCGACCTGATCAGGCGTCAGGATATTGCGGATCGCCAGCGCTTTGTCGATCATATCCTGGTCCACCAATTGCTGGATGTGCGTCAGGCGCTGTTGCAACGGCGCGAGGTCCGCTGCAGTGACGGATGTCGCCAGAAGCTTGGTGGCAATCTGCTCCCGGACGGCCCGGAGTTGCTGGAACAGTGATTTGGCCTGTGCCTTGTTCGCCTCCAGAATTTGCCGCACCTGCTCCTGTTGCGCCGTCGTAAGATTGGCCGATTTGAGCAGCATACCGAAATGCGAGAACCCCGCATGCATGGCGTGATGCCCGAACCCGCCACCCGCGGCCGGGGTTGTCGCGGTTTGAGTCTGCGCCATGAGGGGTTGTGCGCATACCAAGCTGACCGCCGCCGCGGCAGCGAGTGCGATACTGTTTTTCATAAGGTCGTACTCCGTGCTGGACTGTTTATACTCCATAGACGGAGCCCACCCGATAAAGTTTCGCGAAGCGGACGAGAGGGGCGCCCAACATAGGGAATTCCCCTATATGAATGTCCGATAAGTAAGTTGCTCCCCGCAGGCAGGAAGAACATCATCCCCGGTACTCGGCACTCATGATCGTCGGGGCGGGAGGTTCCATGCATATGCGCTTTCTCATTGCGGTCGTTTTCCTTGCGCTCGCATCCTCGGCCTCCGCGCAGACTTCGCCGCCAACCTGCAACCGCCCCACGACATCGCCCAGGCCCGCACCCTCACCACAGGTAGTAGCCGCGCGTCGTGCCATGAATCAGGCGTGTGCCGCCGACTTGGCGACGTTCTGCGCGGGCGTTCCGCCAGGATGCGGGCGGCCGATGCAATGCCTCAGCGCGCATAGCGCCCAGCTTTCCGCGGCCTGTACGACGGCACGCCTCAATCTGCGTGCCGTCACACACCCCACGCCCGACTGAGCGTCGCGGCGGCGGTGTAAACCCTGGAAAAAAACGGAAGCGATTGGGGAACCGCGAGTTTTTCCAATTGCTTGTCGAGCGCGACCGGCGTATCCGTAGCGCCGCAAAATGGAACAATAGGTGCGTTGATGGCGGGCAAGCAGGGGGCGCTGACTTCGGAACAGGAAGCGATGTGGAGAAGGAAGCATCGCGACCAAATGAAGTCTTTGGCTCAGGACGAGAAAAAGGCGCTTCGCAAGCGGCTGCACGAACAGCTCGAAGCCATGAGCGCGGCCGAACTGGAAAAGACGCGAAATGCGCTACAAGTCGAGTGGGATGCTCTGCCGGAGAAAACGAAGGAAAAATTGAAAAAGAAGATCGCCGAAAAGAAGGAGAAGAGTAGAGGCAAGGGCAAGAAAGGTGGGAAAGACAGCTAAGCCCGGCGCTCCCCTGCATGGTCGCCACGTATTTCATTCAAGGACGGGTGATCTGCGAGCCCTGAAGTAAAAGCCGTCGTTCCCTTCCAGGCACCGCCGGGCGAAAGCTGCCGATTGTGGTAGATCATGCTGTCGGTGCCGATGTGGAAGACCTCGAGCCGCCCGTCGGCATTACGAGCAACCTCGATCTGCGATGCGGTTCCGCCCAGGGGTACAGGTCCGCTCCAGACACCGCCCGGCGTCGTTTGCCAGTCGTGGCAGATTGCTGAATCGGCGCCGATGAAAAACACCTCGAGCCGACCGTCCGCGTTGAGCGCAGTCGCGATTTGCGTTGCGTGACCGCCATGCGCGGCTGAACCGTTCCACGCACCGCCGGGCGATCGTTGCCAATTGCGGTAGATCGCATTGTCGGTGCCGATGTAAATCAATTCGAGGCGGCCGTCGGCGTTCCGTCCCGGCGCGATCAATCGGGCGCTGCCCCCGAAGGCCGCCGGCCCGTTCCAATCGCCTCCCGGCCATTTTTGCCAATCGTGGTAGATCGCCATATCCATGCCCACGTAAAACATCTCAAGTCGGCCGTCGGCGTTCTGTGCCAGAGCAATCTGGCGGGCACTGCCCGGAAATGGCGCCGAGCCGTTCCACAGGGATCCCGGTGAACTCTGAAAGTCGCGGTAAATTCCGGAATTGGTTCCCACGTAAAGCAGTTCGAGTCTGCCGTCCGCGTTGCGGGCTATTGCCAGCTGCTGCGCGTAACCGCGCGCGTCGGTTTTTCCATTCCAAGTGCCGCCGGGCGTGTGCTGCCAATCGTGGTACAAGCGGGTATCGGTGCCGATGTAGAACAATTCCAATCGGCCGTCGGCATTGCGCTCGACCGCCATCTGCCGGGCGCCGGTTGATAGTGCCACGAATCCACTCCAACGGCCTCCAGGCGAAGACTGCCAGGAATGGTAAATGCCGTTGTAGGACGTCAGGCAAAACAATTCTAATCGGCCGTCGGCATTCTGCGCCGCCACGACCTGCCGCACGTTGCGCATGGCAGCTATTTATTTACCCCCGCTCTGCCCCGACACACTTTGCGACAGTTTTGAGAGAATTTCCAGAGAAAGTGCCACTTGAGCGGGTGTCGGCGGTTCGGCTGTGTTCAGCCGCAAATAGGTGCCCTCCCTCCCGGGGGCCACTCCCGATCTATGCGGTGGACGGGCATCGGGCGACACACATGGCGGCGGCCATCTCATACCGATGCAATACGACATGGCTTCGAGCTGGTAATGGACCATCCTTCCAAGAGTCGCGACCAACTCGCCCTGCTGCGGTTCCAGCTTCTCGAGTAACTGGAGAAGGCTCATTCTGTTGCTATGGAGGATAATGTCGAATTCCTACTCTCGATTGGTCCACTGTGCGATTTGAGTTGCAGGAGGCAGGGCGCCGGTGCAAGCGGTTGATCGACACGCCACATGTGCCAGAGACCTCAGAAATATTGGGAGATCGAAATGAAGAAGCACCTTTTCAAATTGCTGACGCCTCTTCTTCTCCTCCATGGCGCAGCGCAAGCGCATGATGGCTTTGAATCGGTCCGGTGCGGCTCTGACATTCCCCAAGCCCTCACGGGCAAGCAGATGAGCGATGAGCCTGCTGCCAAGATTGAAAGCCGCCACGTTGAGTTGCGGCTGAAAGACCTGGGAGACGATGAGATTTCCGATCGCCTGAACTCAAATTCATGGTCGATATGTGGAAAAGAGTATGTGTTGTTGTCGGACATGCGTGGGATCGTTCATGACGTGCTCGCGTTTCCGTTGCACTCCCGGGCTTCGCCCGAATTCGCAGCCGGGATATGTCGGGCCAATGGGAGACAGGTAACTGGGCTTGTGGTTGCTGTCCTGGACAACCGAGCCGCAGGCAGCGATGACGCCTCGCGCCACTATTCTTCGCAAGACGCGTCTCTCCTGCCGGCAAAAGCCGCGTGGAAGATCGATGAGAAAGCGGGAAAGTTTATCGCGCTTTCCCACAACGGGCTTTCTTGTCCGCGAAGCGGAATCGTCACCGTGGATGGAGGGCCCGTAGAGATTCACGCCTATGGGGTTACGAACGAAGAGAAATCCGGTCGCGCCCGTTTCTCCGGAGTCTCCCGAACAAAGTCATATTGCTGAAACCGACGATGAATGTAGGAATGGCGCACCCGACAGGATTCGAACCTGTGACCTCCGCCTTCGGAGGGCGGCACTCTATCCAGCTGAGCTACGGGTGCGTTGAGACTTCGTATAGAGCGAAGCGTTGCCGCGGGCAACAAAGCCCTACCCCGCGCCGCTCAGTTTCTTCATCAGACGATAGGTGAATTCCACGTCCTCGTAGAAGCTCGCGACCGGCAGGCGCTCGTCGCGGCCATGGGCGCGCATGTCGTCGATGTCGTTGAACGCGCCGTTGACGCCATAGCTCGGCATGCCAATAGCGCGTGTATAGACGGAATCGCTCGCACCGGCATCCATTACGGGAATGACGGGGAGGCCCGGCCACATCGAGTTCGACACCTGCGAGACGGCAGCGATTATTTCCGGTGTGGGCGGCGATTCGGGTCCGGCTGCGACGGGCTCGGCAAGGCTCACGTTGATGGCGGGATCGGCCAGTGCATCCACCAGCGCCTTTTTCACGCCGTCCACCGTGTCGCCGGGCAGGGCGCGGCATTGGATGGTCGCCTCGGCGCGCGCGGGCAGGGCATTCTCGGCGTGGCCCGCGGCGAGCATGGTGGCGATGCAGGTCGTCCGGAGCAGCGCATTGTATTCCGTCGTGGCGCTGAGCCGCGTGGCCGCCCGCGCATCCGTCGCGGCACCCGCGAGCGCTAGCATGTCGGCGCGCGTATGCCCGCTCTGGAGCAGCGCCATCTTGGTGAAATAGGCGCGCGTCGTCGCGTTGAGCGCGACCGGAAAATCGAAATGCGAAAGACGGATGAGACCGTTTGCGAGTTCGTAGATCGCATTGTCCGGGCGCGGCTGGGAGCTGTGGCCGCCCTTGTTCGTCACCTCGAGTGTGAAAGTCACATAGGTCTTCTCGCTCGTTTGCAGGCCCAGATAAAGACGTCGTCCGTGTTGCATGGCACCGCCGCCGGAATCCGGATTGATCACCGCGGCTGCATCGATCAGTTCGCGATGTGCATGCGTCAGCCATTGCATGCCGTCGGCGGCGTCTCCCGATTCCTCGTTCGCCGTGAACGCGACGACGATGTCGCGCGCGGGAACGAAATGTTCCTGCCTAAGGCGGATCAACGCCGCCGCCATCGCGGCGTCGTCGTTCTTCATGTCCGATGTTCCGCGGCCGTAGAAATAGCCGCCCTTTTCGGTGAGCCGGAAGGGCGGCAGCGTCCAGTCCTCGGGCTTCGCCTCCACGACATCGGTATGACCGATCCAGAGCACGGGCTTGCCCTGTGTGCGCCCCTTGAGCCGCACGACCAGATCGGCGTGGTGGGGAAATCCGGGCGGCGTCAATTCCCGCATGTCGGCCGGCGCGAAACCCGCGGCGGCGAAACGTTTGGCGAGCGCGTCCGCCACCGGAGTCGTGCCGCGCGTGTCGGTCGAAGGGATATCGATGATCTCTTCGAAGATCGCGCGCGCGAGCTTTCGATTGTCCGGCGGCGGAACAGGTGCCGACGTCACAGGCACCGCCGCGCCCATCACGGCCAGTATGCTCGCTACAAGGAATGCGCAGGGCTTGAAATGCATAGTGCTCGCCGGATGACCAGTGATTTTCTCGCTCTATGAAGGAGGGGGGGATCCCGAGTCGCGCATGAGGCCGCGCAATTGCGGTGTGCTTCTCAACCGCCCGAACGCGGAATCGTTCGCCAGTATGACATTGTCGGTTTCGTGCCGCGTCAGGCTGAGCTTGAGATAGGCAATGGCATTGTCGGCGTCGTTCAACCTGGCATATGTCGCCGCTAGGCTGTACGCGGATTGTTTCCCTTCCGCATAAAGGTTCTTTTGTACGTCCAACATGGCTTGCAGCATGCCGACGCGGCCAGCGGCCATCTGACCCTTCGCGCCTGCGTCGGCGATTGCGGCGTCGCCTTCGTCGTGCCGGGCGGAAGCGGCCGCCGCGAGTTCGCGCAGGAACCCTGCGTCGTTTCCCTGGTCCAGATAGATGGAAGCCAGGTAACGGTGCGACGAATAGAACGCCGGTTCGGTTTGCTCCAATCTCTGCAGCAGGGCGACGCCCTCGTTCTGTTTTCCGCTCGCAACCAGGATGAGCCCCTTGTCGGCGAGGATGGCGGTCGATTCGGAGTCGAGCAACTGTGCCTTGTCGATTTCCGTCAGGGCGCGAGGGTATTCGCCAATGGCCATCAGGAACGTGGCATACCAGTGGTGCGCTGTCGCATTGCGTGGCTCGAGTGCCAGCGCGCGTTCGAATTCGCGGCGAGCACCCGTGATATCGCGCGACCAATAGAAATCCACAAAGGCGAGTGCCGCATGGGCGTTTCCCAGCGAAGGATCGAGCGCTATGGCACGCTCCGCCGCCGCCTTGGCGTGCGGAAACGCTTCTTCCGGCGGCATGGTCGAGAATTCGCGCAGAAGATTGTAGCAATTCGCGAGGCCCACATAGGCCTCGGCATAGAGAGGGTCATGCACGATTGCCTGGGTGAAATCGTCGACAGCGCGGGTCAGGCCTACCGGCGTGCGGGTTTGCCATTCGTAGAGCCCGGTGCGGTAGAAGGCCGAGGCTTCCGCATTCGGTAAATGCCGAGGAGACGCGATCTTAGCGGACATAGTTGCTCGCGCAGGTAGTGTTGTGTCTGCCCCCAGGATCGCCATGCATGCGAGCATGATCCCGCATGCCGCGGCAATGACGCGATAAGCTCGCTTCTTCCAGCCTTCCAAACCTACAGCTGAAACGTTGCCGCCCGCCGGTTCAACCGCGATGTCGCTAGTTCCGCCTTCGTTCAGCCAGGCTGTCAATTCATATTCATAGGCGTAGACCGTAGACCGCGTACCGTTTGGCAAGCGCCGGACGGGCAAGGCGCGGCTCACTTCCCAGCGTTTGACGGTTCGCTCGTCACGGCCGAAAAAGCTCGCAATTTCCTTCCAGGTATTGAGACGGCGACCGAAATTGCCACCGATTTCCGCGCCCATGCCCCGAAATGCCCCGATCTGTCCCGATACGCCGTTTGCACCGAGCGCCTGCTGGTGCCCAGCCTCAGGCGCCTGTGAGCATAGCGAAACCTCGCCCGTGCGGTAAGGCGCCAGAGACGCATAGAAAGGTAAAAATCTATGAAAATTATTCACATGCTGGGGAGCGCCGCCGCGATTCTTGCTGTCGCCGTTCCCATGAACGCTTGGGCACAACAGGTCGGAACCTACAACGGCACGACAGCGGACGGAAACAGCGTAAGTTTTACCGTCGGCGTAGATCCGTCGAACGGCGATTTCGAGATAACGGGCGCAACCATTTTCTTTACAGCAACCTGCCATGTCACGGGCGACATGGTGAATACGGGCTGGGGTTTTGGTATGGGTCAGGACATCGTAGGCGGAACGGCGCCTTTCCAGTCCGGTGACGAATATTTCGATATCTACTCTCCCGCGAACATCGTCTTTCACGGCACGCAGACCGTCACTGGGCACCTCGTCAGCCGCACTGCCGTTTTCCGGTCAGGAACACCACCAACTCAGGCAGAATTCTGCATTTCCCCGTCGCAAGCTTTCACGGCGACATTTTCCACAACGGATCGGGCTTCTCCGTTGCCCGTCGGCTCTACTGCCGTTTATCACGGCCGCACAAACGGGACCGATACTCGCGACGTCGTGCCCGCCAACCGATAAAGACGCTTTCTCAAGTACCCACTAGGGTGGTGCCCACGCTCTTTCCTTACAGGGGAGGGCGTGGGCGAGGCGGATTCAAGACAGCGCGGCGCAGGCCGCCATCACCGTCTCTTCGGCGTGCCGCCACACGCGACGTTTCCACTCCGTTGTGTCGGGATAGAACGCAGCGCGGATCTCGCGCTTGATCGCCCTGGCGCTGCGATGGCCGGCCTTCGCATGCACATGCAGCCAATTGTCTTTGCGGAGCGCGTCGAATACCTGTCGCAGAGGGGCCGTACCCACTTCCAGCGCAGCAAAAGTGAGCTCTTTTCCCTTGAGCCACTTTTCCATTGCGCGGTCGATGGTTCCCGATAGCGGCGCTGAAATCGATTCGCCTGCTTCGCTGGAGCGCACGCGCTCGCCCCAGATCTTATTCGCGGTCGCATAACCTGGCGTGCCGGGCAGATGCTCGGTGATCATCTCCGCTGCGCCCGTCTCGCCCAGGCCGGTGTGGAAATCCACGACCACCAGCCGCTCCACATTCGTCAACTCTTCGCGGAAGACGTCCTTCAGCATTTCGGCCGACCAGCTGGCGCGCGTACCGCCGAAATAGAGTCCGTCCGCGTGCCGGTACTGACCGCGGCTGATCGCTTCCTGCAAGGCGAAGGGGCCGTGATCGCGGGCATAGGCTGCGAGCTTCGCATTGGCCTTTTGCATCGCCCGGGGCGCGATCGTCTTCGGAGCGATGGCGTCCGCGAGCGTTTCATAGGCGTCGTTCGCGGGCGGATTGGTGTGATCGACGAAATTGCGATTGACATCGGCATTGTCTTCGTTAACGCGCCGGTTCCAGGAAAAGCCGAACGGATTGAGCGCGTGCAAGAGCACGATCTTGACGCCTTTGCGTGCGCGCTCCGCGAGCTTGCCGCGCAGCAATCCTGTCTGGACGCCTGAGCCGAAGTAGCCCTCCACACCATGCGTGGCGGAGATGAGGAGCAGGGCGGATTTGGCATCGCGTGGACCGATCCTCGCCGTGTCGATGAACAGAGGCCTGCCGTCGGCGCCGCGGGCCGCGGGGTGAACGCGTGTGATGACGCCCAAGGCCGCGTCTTCGCATGCTGTGACGAAGGCATCGCGGCCGCGGCGATAATCGGCGGGGAAATGACTTTCGGGTTCGCGCGTCATGTTTGCATGTTGTAGATTGCGATAGCCCTTATACGCGACAACCCCCGGTGCGTTCCATCAAATCAGAATCGGGCGAAACGCGCCGTCCCAATTTGCGGCGGGAGGATTGGCCTCGAAATAAGCGATTCGCGCGAGATGCAGGTCGTAGACTTGCTGGCTCGCGCCGGAGAGCTTGCGGCACTGTTCAATCAGCGCGCGCGCCTTCTGCCATTGCTGCGTGCGTATCGCCTGAAATATATGCTCGTGAAACGTCGCCACCGCGCGGAATTTGGGACTGGCACGCATAGCCGGACTGCCCAGCATGGCGTAGAGACGCACGGGTTCGTCGCCCGGCCCGCAGGCAACATAGTCGACTTCGAGTAAAGCATAGGCTTGCTGCAATGCGTTTCTTGTCTCCTCGTCGAGGATCACGGCCGGTCCATATTGCGCGGACAAAGATCGTATGCGACCGGCGAGCGCCGTGCTGTCACCCGTCACGCAATAGGTCCTGCGCCCTGCCACGCGATACAGACCGGCAATGGCGGGCCCCGTCGCGATTCCGATTCCGACTTCAATGGTCTCTACCGGTGCACCGCTGCGCGCCGCGGCTGCAACACGCTCTTCGTTGAAAGCGGCCAGCGCCTCGATCATGCGGCTCGCGGCATCGCAGGCATGAAGGGCGTGGCCTGTGTCGTCGAGTGGGGCGTTCCAGTAAGCTGCGAACGATCTGCCGTCGAAGCGCCCGACCGTGGCCCCGAGCGTTCCAGCGACATCGATCAGTGGCGCCAGGGTGTTATCGATCAGTTGCGTGAATCCACGAGCATTTTCCGCGAAGGATCGGGCCAAAGTCGAATAGTGGCGCACGCCGCAGGAAAGACACGTCACCACGCGCGTTTCACCGTCAGGCCTGAGAGTCACCGGGCGGCGGGCGAGCTTTTCGATCTCGCCCTGCGGCAGCAAGCCGGCAAAAGCCTGTTCTGCATAAGACCGGCTCTGTGCCTGTTCGAAGTTGCGCGCGGCGATGCCTGCGGCGAAAGTGAGAAAAAGCGCAAGGGACGGACTGAGCGAATCGACCACCAGATGGCGGTTAACGAACAGGAGCCATGACACACATTGCGCGGCGAGAATCGCGACGAATGTCAGAGCAATGCCGGCCGCCCAGTACCGCCTGGCGAAGAACAGGATCAGCAGACCGCCGGAAATGAAAACGAACGCGAATTCCCTGAAGAGCGAAACAGTCGGGTTCGGCATTGCGACGAAGTCCCGGCGATAAAAATGTTGATAGGCATCGAGTTCGAGCGCACGCAATTGCCCGGCAAAGCCACCCGCATCGGTGGCGATGAGCGCCGTGGCGGCCAGCAGCACGGCCAGGGCAACGAGCCAGGCTGGGAACGGTTTTGTCCCGGCGTTCATGATCCCGCCCGCGGCGGTGTCGATATGCGTCGAGTCATCGTGTGTTTTTATGACGCGAAGGCCACGGAAGGGAAAGCGGATTTCCCGATTCAGCCGGCCAGGCGAACGACGGCATAAAGCGCCGCGGCGCCCGCCAGGGTCGCGATGGTGGTGAGAAATTTGGGGTGGGCGTGAAAACTCTCCGGCAGCAGATCGCTGGCACCAATATAAAGAAAGAAGCCCGAAAACAGGCCGAGTACCAGAGACAGAGCACGGCCCGGTGCGGCGATGAACAGGCTCGCTGCTGCACCCAGCAGGGGTGCCGACGCGTCAATGAGCAGCCATCCGAAGGCTCGCCGGGCAGCGCCGCCATGTTTCAACACCAGATTGACGGTGTTCATACCGTCCGAACAATCGTGCGCCAGTACGGCGACGGCGACGACGAGGCCGATCGCCGGCGAAGCGCGGAAGGCTATGCCGATTGCGAAACCATCCATCAGGCTATGGACCGAAAGACTGGCAGCGGCGGCCCAGCCGCGCCCCGGGCTGGCTGCGCCGTGGAGATGACCGCCGTTTTCCTGGTGGGTATGAAGGAGGATGAGCCGGTCCAACACCGTGTAGGCAAAAAAACCCAGGGCCGAGAACGACAGCACCGTTGCCGGCGCAAATATGGGAGCGCCCAACTTCAGGGCCTCCGGCAACAGGTCGAAAAACGCGACGGCGATGATCGCCCCCGCGCTGAAGCCCAGAATGAGATGGCGCTGGTCGCGCAAGCGCAAAGCCAGGAGGCCGCCCATCATCGTGGCCAGGAACGCCGCCAGCGCGATGCTCATGATATAGAGGGATTGCACTGGTTTGCGCTCTGCCTTCATATTCTATCGGGTCTATGGACGCACTTGTCGCAGATCGCCTGCCCCGCGTCCAAGATCGGCACTCTCTCAAAATTTAGTGACGCTAACGTCATCTTCCTTGCTGCATATCCGCGACCGGAGTAGTCTCCATGGTGTGCAAATCGGCAATTCGACCGAGCCCCGCAAAGGAAGCGCCATGGACAACATCACCAAGGATGCCGCCTACAACGCCGTCGATCCCAGCGATTTTCCTGCGATGCTGGACATCCATCGCTACGGTCAGCGCACTACGGCTTTCGACAGGATCATCTCCGCCACCCATGATCATTTCTGGGATCCGCTCGACACGAAGTACATCGATTTCTTGCAACCTTTCGACATCGAAAACGAATATCTCGTCAATCCGGAAGCGAGTGCCGATCTCAAGACCGCGATCGGCGATCGGCTCGACGAAAAACAGAAGATCAGGCTCGTCAATCTCGACGTGGCATGGTCGCTTTCTGCCATTTTGCATGGCGAACAGGGCGCGCTTTCCTTGTCCGCTTCGCTCTGCCACATCCTGCGCGATCCTGGCGCCCAGGAATATGCCGCGAACCAGACGCGCGAAGAGGCGCGCCATGTGACAGCGTTCACGCGCTACATCCATGCCCGCTGGGGCAAACCCGTGCAGGTCGGTCCAGCGCTGGGGGCATTGCTCAACGAATTGGTTCAGTCGCCGCTCGTCTGGAAGAAACTCGTCGGCATGCAGATGCTCGTCGAAGGTCTGGCGATGGGCGCGTTTGCAAGCTTTTACAAGGAAACACGCGATCCGCTGATGCGGCAGGTCTGTCAGCTCGTGATGACGGACGAAGCATTTCATCACAAATTCGGGAAAATCTGGGCCGACCGCACCATCCCTCATCTGTCGAAAACCGAGCACGAGACAATCGAGGATTGGGCGTGGGAGGTGTTCCAGATCCTGCTCTACAACCTCGCAAGCCCCGATCAGAAGGCCTGGATCTATGAAGCCGTGGGGCTCGATCCGGTGTGGTGCCAGCAGGCCTTCATGGAAGCGATGACCGACACCCTGATCCGCGAGGAACTGCAGGAAGCGACAAATATATTCCGCGTCCTGATCAAGACGCTGCTGAAAGCGGGCATCATCACCGATCGCACGCGCGGCAACTATGCCGCCTATATCGATATGGCCGAGCTTTACGCGGAAGGCGACCGCATGATTGGCGACGATATCGCAGAGGAAGGCATCAAATATCTGATGAAGCTGAACGGTGGCAAAGCATTTGTGTCGCCCGCATCGCTCGCCGCCGAATAGGCAAAATCGCCGTTCGCCACACCAGCCGTAGCGGCATTTTCGTGCATGCGCTAAACAGGTGGGCAACAGCTCAGGAGAAACGCATGCCAGGACGGGTAGAAGGAAAAATCGGGCTCATCACGGGCGGCGCACAGGGCCTCGGCGAAGCGGCGGCACGCATGCTGGCACGCGAAGGCGCACGGGTCGCGATCACCGACATCAATATCGACGGCGCGACCAAGGTGGCGAACGCCATCAATGCCGAGCGCGCCAACGCCGCCATCGCCATCGCGCATGACGTGACAAGCGAAGCGGAATGGGAACACGCGCTTGCCGAGACCGAGCGGCGGCTTGGCGGATTGCATGTCCTCGTCAACAATGCCGGCATCGGCCTGACCAAGGATTTCGAGACCGTCACGCTGGAAGAATGGCGCCATCTGCACGCCATCGATCTCGACGGCGTGTTCCTGGGCTGCAAGCTCGCGATTCCCCTGATTGCAAGGACCGTCAAGGCCACCGGCCTCGGCGGTTCGATCGTCAACATCTCGTCGATCTCCGGCATCATCGCGGGCCACAACATGGCCGCCTACAATTCCGCCAAGGCCGCCGTGCGCCATCTTTCCAAGTCGGTGGCGCTGCACTGCGCCAAGCGCCGCTACGACATCCGCTCCAATTCGGTGCATCCGGTGTTCATTGCGACTCCCATTCTCGATGGGCTGGTGGGACGCATGGGCAAAGAAGAGGCCTATGAGAAGCTCGGCCGCCAGGTGCCGCTCGGCCATATCGGAGAACCGGACGATATCGCCTATGCCGTGCTCTATCTCGCCTCCGACGAATCGAAATTCGTCACCGGCGCGGAGCTGAAGGTGGACGGCGGCATTTCTGCGATGTGAGCTCCATGCGTATTGACGATATAGCGGTATCGCCGGATCGCGGTTCGCCTTTGGGCTTTCGCAGCTGGCTGCGCGAGTTGCGGGCGTTGACGGAATGTACCCTCAATCCGCCTCCCTATCCGGCCGTCGATCTGCCGCGTGGCGGCGGGAGCGTAGTTCTTTTCATTCCAGGCTTTCTCTCCGGAGATTGGGCAATGATCCGCTTGCGGACTTTTCTCGAAAGTCTGGATTATCGAGTCGAGACGGCGGGAATAGTTTTCAATGCCGGACCTACTGCAAGCATCATTACCCGAATCGAAAAAAAGCTCCTGCGACTCGCTGCAGAAGCTGGTCCGGTCGATATTATCGGGCAGAGCCTCGGCGGCGTTTTTGCACGCGAACTTGCAATGCGCCATCCCGGCAGGGTCCGCCGTGTGATCACGCTTTGCAGTCCGGCGCAATTTCCCGTCACGACGCCACTCGCGCCGTTGGCGATGATGTTCGCGCCATTGCACGACGAGGCGTTGAGCATGCGGGGAAACTCTGCAGCCATGAGCCACGACGTTCCCCTAACGGCGATCTATTCCGAGCAGGATGGGATCGTCGATTGGCGTCAATGCCTGATCGAAGTATCGTCGGGCCGGAAGAATATCCGGGTAAATGGCGCGCATACGACGATCGGTTCTAATCCCGATGCGCAGATCGCTGTCGCGACCGCGTTGGCCGCTTAAATCCGGTTGGTCAACGCGTATCGAAAATCAGGAGAAAGAAATGATCCGCATGACACGCGCGCGCGCCTTTGCCTTCGCGGCTCTCATCTCCATGGCGTTCCCGGCCGTCGCGGCCGACATGCCCGGACAGACCTTCAACATTTCACCCAATGCATTGCCCAAACCGCATGCCACGCCTGCGGTCGACAACACGTCGAAGACCATTCCGCGGCCTGCCGGCGCACTGCCACAGGTGCCGCGGGGCTTCGCCGTGTCCGTGTTTGCGACGGGGCTCACCCATGCGCGCTGGCTGGCCGTCGCGCCGAACGGCGACGTGTTCCTCGCGCAATCTGATCTCGGCCGCGTCGATGTGCTCAGGCCTTCGCGCGACGGCGCCAGAGCGCTGCGCGTGGCGGTGTTCGCGCAGGGGTTCACCCTGCCGCACGGGCTCGCCTTTCATGACGGCGCGCTCTATGTGGCGGACCTGAAGGCGGTGTGGCGCATCGCCTATCGCAGCGGCGCGCTCAAGGGCGGAAAGCGCACGCGCGTGACGCGGGCGCAGATCGGCGGCACGGGACATTTCACCCGCGACATCGCATTCGCGCCCAATGGCGACCTGTTCCTCACCATCGGCAGCGCCGAGAATCTGGGCGAAGATCCATTGCCGCGCGCCAGCGTGCAGAAGGTGAATGCGGACGGCACGCTTTCGACCCTTGCGAGCGGCTTGCGCAACCCTGTCGGCATCGCCTTCTATCCGGGTACGGATGACCTCTATGTCACGGTCAACGAGCGCGACGGGCTGGGTGACGGGCTCGTGCCCGATTACCTCACCCGGATCGCTGAGGGTGATTTCTTCGGCTGGCCCTATGCCTATACGGGCAAGAATCCAGATCCGGACTACGGTGCCAAGCGCCCCGACCTCGTCGCGAAGTCGAAGACACCCGACCTGTTGTTCCAGTCGCATTCCGCGCCTCTGGGCCTTGTGTTCTACGAAGGCGATCAGTTCCCCGCCGCCTACAAAGGCGATGCGTTCGTGGCACTGCACGGCTCATGGAACTCGGCCAAGCCCACGGGTTACAAGGTCGTGCGGGTCAAATTCGCGGGCGGCAAACCCGCCGGCGGTTATGAGAATTTCCTCACGGGCTTCTGGGACGGCTCCACCTCGCCGCCGCAGGTTTGGGGCAAGCCGGTGGGGCTCGCGGTCGCGATGGACGGCAGCCTCCTCATCGCCGACGATACGGGCGGCACGGTCTGGCGCGTGGCCTATACGGGGAAGTGACGTCGAACATCGCCTTGACAGCATTGGGGAGCGAACCCTAGATACCCGCCCGCCTGTCGGTCGCAAGGCCGCGCTGGGGCTGTAGCTCAGTTGGGAGAGCGCCTCGTTCGCAATGAGGAGGCCAGCGGTTCGATTCCGCTCAGCTCCACCAGGCGCCGCGCCTTGCGAAAACACAGCCCGCTCCTCTAAAAGGACGCCGGTTCACGATTACATTCCACCCGGATAGAGGCGGTCGATCCGCATGCTTGTTCCCCTTATCGGCACGCTGCTCTGGCTCTTCGACACGCTCGTCTGGCTCTATACCATTGTCATTGTCGCGGCCGTCGTCGTGAGCTGGCTGACGGCGTTCGGCGTGCTCAACACCTATAATCCCCTGGCCCGTTCGCTGATCCAGGCGCTCGACGCGTTGACCGAACCGGTGTTCCGCCAGGTACGGCGCATTATTCCGACTCTGGGCGGCCTCGATCTGTCGCCCTTGATCGTCCTCATCGCGCTGCAGGCATTGCAGCGGCTGGTGGATGGTTACGTGCCCATGCTGATGATGTGACGGCCAGTCGAAATGAGCGCGAAGATCATCGACGGCAAGGCGTTCGCAGCGGGCTTGCGTGCGCGCATCGCGGCGCAATCGGCGCGGCTGAAGGCGGCGCATGATCTCGTGCCGGGTCTCGCGGTCGTGCTCGTGGGCGACGATCCGGCGAGCGATGTCTATGTGCGGGCCAAGAGCGCCGACGCCAGGGAATGCGGTTTCCATGCGCAGGAATTTCGCCTGCCGGCCGCGACCGGCGAGGCCGAACTCCTCGCTCGTATCGCCGCGCTCAACGCCGACAAATCCGTGCATGGGATATTGGTGCAGTTTCCGGTGCCGGCGCAGATCCGTCAGGACGCGGTGCTCGATGCGATCGATCCCGCCAAGGATGTGGACGGTCTCACGCCCGCTTCGGCCGGATTGCTGGTCAGCGGCCGCGCAGCCCTTGTCTCCTGCACGCCGCTGGGCGTGATGATGCTGATCAAAGACACGCTCGGCGACATTTCGGGCGCCGATGCGCTCGTCATCGGCCGCTCCATCCTGGTCGGCAAGCCCATGGCGCAATTGCTGCTCGCGGCCAATGCGACAGTGACCGTCGCGCATTCGAAAACGCGTGATCTGCCGGCGCTGGCGCGGCGGTCGGATATTCTCGTCGCGGCACTGGGCCGGGCGCGGTTCGTGAAGGGCGACTGGATCAAGCCGGGCGCCTGCGTCATCGATGTCGGCACCACGCGCATCGCGGCGGAGGGCGGCAAGACGAAGCTCGCCGGCGATGTCGATTTCGCCGCCGCCGTGGAAGTGGCGGGCTCCATCACGCCGGTTCCCGGCGGCGTGGGACCGATGACGCGCGCCTGTCTCATGCGCAACACGCTGGTCGCAGCCGCGCTGCAGTCCGGGCTTGCAATGCCTGCTCTGTAAGTCAGTTTGGATCGGGTTGAACCGCTATATTCACCATAGCCGGGCTCCGACCCGGCTATCCAGCGCGGCGAGCGCTTGTGGCCGGATTTGATCCGGCCGTGGACGAGCCGCGTTGAAGGTTGGATGGCCGGCTCGGTGGCCGGCCATGGAGCAGTTTTTTTAATTGCGTGATATGAATTTAAAGGCTGTTTAGGAAACCTGCCATGCCGTCCCCCATCGTGTTCTTCGATATCGCAGGTCCCGACGGAGCGGGCCTGAAGAATTTCTACGCCGGTGTGTTCGGCTGGAGCATCGACGATAGGCTCGGCGTCGATGGCGCCTCGACCGGCGGGTTGCGCGGCACGCTGCGTCAGGATCCGGCGGAAAAAATTCTTTATCTCGGCGTTGCCGATATCAACGCCGCGCTGGAACAGATCACGCAGGCCGGCGGTGCGGTCGACGTGCCGCGCATGGTCGTGCCGGGTGTCGTGACGTTTGCGCTGTTCCGCGATCCGGCCGGCAACAGGATGGGCCTCGTCGAAACCCCGGCTTAAAGCCTTCTATCGATGTCCTTCGCGATCGCATCGGCTTTCTGATCGCCATCGTAAAACGTCACAAATTTGCCGTCGGGGCCAATCAGGTAAAGCACGCTCGAGTGATCCAGGGCATAACCGCCGGGGATTTGCTGTTTGGCGTAGTAGACGCGATAGGCATGCGCCACCTGCGCGATGGCGTCGGGGGTTCCCGTGAGACCCACAAAGCGCGGGCCGAACGCCGCCAGATATTTTTTGAGAACAGCCGGTGTGTCGCGCGCGGGATCGATGGTGATGAAGAGCGGCACCACACGTTCCGCTTTCGGCCCGAGTTTCCCGAGCGCGTCCGCCATTTCCTGCAGCGTGGTGGGGCAGACATCCGGGCAATAGGTGTAGCCGAAATAGACGAGCGCGAACCGGCCCAGAAAATTCCTGTTCGTGCGCTCCTGCCCGTCCTGATCGATGAGTGTGAAAGGCCCGCCGATCCCGGCCGCGCCTGTCTGCTGCGTCTGTTCGGGCGCCCCTATATAAAGACTCGCGCGCCAGAGCAGCCCGGCCGCCAAAAGACCCAGGCCCAGGGCAAGCGCCAGAAGAATGGTCTTTACACGGATCATAAAGCCCGGTTTCGCCAGCGGCCGGATTTGCAAACAATGGCGCGACGCCGCCGCAAAGGATTGATAGAGTCCGTGCCCACGATCGCAAGCGGCGAATGGTCGCCGGAAGGCGGGACCCTGGCATGGACGAGGTGACGGCCGACACACCGGAACGCCCTGAAGCGCGCGGCTGGGCGCGTGCGACAGGGCGTAGCGTCGGCGTGGCGTTTCGTGGCGCGCGGGGCCGGGTCCGGCTGCGCACGCTCAGCAATCTGCGCTGGCTCGCCATCGGCGGCCAGTCGTCGGCGCTCTTCATCGTCTATTTCGGGCTCAACTATCGCCTGCCGATCTGGGGTTGCCTTATCGCGATCGTCTCGAGCGCCCTGCTCAACATTGCACTGGCGGTCCTCTATCCGCCCACGCATCGCCTCACCAATCGTGAGGCAACCTATTACCTCGCCTTCGATGTGCTGCAACTGGGAGCGTTGCTCTATCTGACGGGCGGGATTCAGAACCCTTTCGCGCTGATGTTCCTGGCCCCGGTGGTGATCGCCGCGGCGACGCTCAATCTGGGCAATACGCTGATCCTGGGTGCGCTCGCTTTCGTCGCGGTGTCCGTGATCGCTGTCGTGCATGCGCCGCTGCCCTGGGCGGCGAACGAGCAGCTGTTGCTGCCGGTGCTTTATCAGGGCGGCATCTGGGCCTCGCTCGTCATCGGCATCGGTTTCACCTCGATCTATGCGTGGCGCATCGCGAGCGAGGCGGCGCGCATGCAGGCAGGCCTCGCCGCGACCCAGTTGGCCCTGGCGCGCGAGCATCGTTTGAGCGCCCTCGGTGCGCTCGCCACCGCGGCGGCGCATGAGCTGGGCACGCCGCTCGGCACCATTGCGGTCGTGGCGCGCGAGCTCGAGCGGGTGCTGCCACCGGCGTCGCCGGAAGCCGAGGATGTGCGGCTGCTCAGGGCCGAGGCCGAACGCTGCCGGGGGATTCTCACCCGGCTGGCGCGGCCCGAAGAAAGCGTGCTGGGCGCCGCCGAACGCCTGCCGCTCGGCGCCCTGCTCGATGAAATCGCCAACGAGCACCGCGGCGGCGGCGTCGAAATTCGCGTCACCATGGGCGGCGACAAGGGGCAGGAGCCCAAAGTGTGGCGCGTCCCGGAAGTGCTGCACGGCCTCGGCAATTTCATCGCCAACGCGGCCGATTTCGCCCAGAGCGAGGTCTGCGTGCGCGCCGACTGGAATGCCAGCGAATTGCGGCTCCGGGTGGAGGATGACGGCACCGGTTTCGACCCGGAAATCCTGGAGCGGATCGGCGAGCCTTATGTCACCTCGCGGCCGGGGACCTACGCGCTGGGCGACACGGAGCTCGGACCCAGCGACACGTTCACGGGCCATCAGGGCATGGGGCTCGGCTTTTTCATCGCCAAGACGCTCATCGAGCAGACGGGTGGCCAGGTGCGGGCGCGCAACCGGGATACGGGGGGGGCGGAGGTCTCGATCCGCTGGCCGCGCGGTGCCCTGGATGGGGAACATCGGCCGGGGGTTGCGGAAGAGGTTTGACGGAGGCCTGTGCCGCCTTATGTTGCGCCGGTCCCGCCGCGGCGCTATCGACGCCTATCCGAGGAGATGGATCACCAAATCATGAATCAGCCAGCGCTACCCGAAGACCGCACCTTGTTGATTGTCGAGGACGACCGGCCGTTCCGCGAGCGCCTCGCGCGCGCCATGGAAGCGCGGGGCTTTGCCGTCGCCATTGCCGAGAATGTCGCGCAGGGCATCGCGCGCGCCAAGGAATTGCCGCCGGCCTTCGCCGTAGTCGATCTCAAGCTCGATGACGGCAGCGGCCTGGACGTGGTGGAGACGCTGCACGCCGTCAGGCCCGATGCGCGGGTGGTGGTGCTCACGGGGTTCGGCAATATCGCCACCGCCGTCGCCGCGGTGAAATATGGCGCCATCGATTATATCCCGAAGCCCGCGGATGCGGACGATATCCTGGCCGCGCTTCTGGCCGCGCCCGGCCACAAGCCGCGCCCGCCGGAGAATCCGATGTCGGCGGATCGCGTGCGCTGGGAGCATATCCAGCGCGTCTATGAATTGTGCGGGCACAACGTGTCGGAGACGGCGCGCCGGCTCAACATGCATCGCCGTACCCTGCAGCGTATCCTGGCGAAACGCAGCCCGCGATAGGTTCAAGCACTCACCATGGCCGGGCTTGACCCGGCCACCCAGTCGCTGCGCGTCTGCGCGGCGAGAGACTCGATACTGAACTAGACAAAAGATCCGCCCATTCGGCTCGCGGACGCTCGCCGGCTGGGTGGGCGGCTCGGAGGCCGCCCATGGTGTGTCATAGGGCCTGCGTTAAAAACTTAACCCTTCGCCTCGTCGAATTCCCGGAGCAGCTTCTTCGGCGCAATGGTGCGCCAGCGGCGTTCCAGCATGGAGCGCAGCATGCCCGCATCCAGTTGGGCCAGGCGCACCAGCAGGGCCGGGTAGTTCCTGTAATGCTCCGTGATGTGGAACAGCCTGGCATCGCTTTCGAGCAGCATGTCGCGCTCGTCGATCGAACCGACCGCCAGCACGATCGAGTCGTCCTCCTCGCGCAGCCGGGTGAAGAATTTCCTGGCGACATGGAACGACGGCTTGCCGTAGGACGAACCCTCCGTCGTGCCGGGAAACGACAGCGCGATCTGGCGCAATTGCGCCGGCGTCACGCCCTTGCGGCGGGCGGTTTTTTTGACGGGCTTTTTCATTCCGCTGTTGCTCCCAGAAATCGCGCCGGTTCGGTGACCAGTTCGAGCGCGGCATTAAGGCGCTCGGCCGCGACTTTCGCAAAGCGCAGCGTCACCGCTTTGCGGCGGCTGGCATGGATGGCGGCAACGGGCGACGGCCGCACGATGGCGCCGCCATAGCGGTCCGCCACGATGAGGCCTGTGCCCTCCGGCACGAATTCGTCGGGGAATTCCGGCGGGATGGCAAAATAGAAGAGCTCGCAGAACTCCAGATATTCGGGCCATTTGCGGTCGCCTTTGAGGTCTGGGATGGCGACCTTGATCTCGACGCCCACGACGGTACCGTCCGGCCCCAGCGCCGCCACATCGAGCCGCCTGCCATTGGCGAGCGTGAATTCCAGGATGGGGCTGAAGCCGTCCTGGATAAGAAGTCGGCTCACGCCGCGCGCCACCTCCGCCGCACTGGTCATGCGCGCACGCTAGAACGCAACGCAAACGGGTTCAATCGGGGCGGGTGTTCGCAGCGTTCTAATTTGACGGGTCGGACTCCAAAACAATCTCAAAGCGAAGCCCTTTTTCGGCGCGTGATTCAATGAATTGGATTGCATGCTCATACGGGTCCGTAACGACTGGCCATGCCCGCCCACTATAGTCCCAACTGTCCTCCAGGGACGGCTGTGTTGTATTTCCTCGAAGGTAAGCCCCATCAAAGCCGAGCAGCGAAACACCCGCCTCTCTGGCAACCTTGATTGCGTCAATCGCTTCTTCGGGTGAAAGCCAAACTATCACCGTGCGGCCTATCTGGAAGGTTGTTCTACCAAATTCTCGATCGTTCAGAGCCTATCACAGAACCGGCCGCTATAGGGGAATCGTAAAAGCTTCGGCTTTTTCCGGATCGAGACGATGCGCCTTCCCCCACCATCGCCCCCCGGATTTTGTTTGATATTGAATCGCTTTCATAATTGTCATCGCCTGCTTCATGCAGGCGATCCAATTTTTTGTGAGAAACAAAATGGGTTGCCCGGACAAGCCGGGCAATGACGATGTTGGGAGTTTAAGCTTGGAAAAATTCGACTCTGGGCTCGCCGGCTGGCTCGGAGGCCAGCCATGGTGACTTTTTTGGGCGATCCTAGTCCGACTCGAACGCCCGCTACTCCGCCGCCAGTCGCACGGCCCGGGTGTCGAAATTGATCGCCTGGAGATATTTGATCCCTTCCTCGGCGATGTCGTCGCCCACCATGCGGTCGCCTTCGCGCTTCAATTCGTCCATGTCCACATACATGCCGTAGAAGCCGCGCGTGCGGTCGGTGATGATGCCGGCGTTCAGGAGCGTCTTGATCAGCACACGGAAGATATTGGCGGATTGCTTCATCTGCTCGCGGCGCTGCTCGTCGCCGAACGCTTCCGTGATCGCCGCCATCGCTTCCTGCCAGTCGATGCCGACGCTGGCGTAAACGGTTTTCATCTGCTCGGCATTGATGAGGTTGAAGAGCAGCGTCTGGAAGCATTGCGCGGCCCAGTCCTCGACCAGGTTGTGCTCCTCGGCGCTGAGCTTCGGGATCGTGCGGTCGGCCCAGATCTTGCCGAATTTGTGATGGAAAGCTTCGTCCGTCATCACGAGCTGGCACAGCTTGACCAAGAGCGGATCGTTGGATTTCTGGTAGAGCGTGGCGAACGCGCCCATGGCGAGGCCTTCGACCAGCATCTGCATGCCCACGATCTTCTTGTAGACCTCGGGCGCCAGCACAAGCTCGGTGAGCAGGTTCTGCAGCGTGGGTCCGCAGGCGAGCGGGCTGCCCCAGCGCGCTTTGATATAGGCGCTGAACGCCGTCACGTGGCGCGCTTCCTCGCGTGTCTGGTTGGCCGCATATTCCTGGGCGCCGGGATCGTGGAGGATGTGGCACAGCGAGGCCGACAGCGCGAGCGCGCCCTGTTCGCCGTGGAGGATTGAGGAGAGCGACCAGCGCGCCGCCTGATTGGCGAAGCGGATATGGTCCGCACCCTTCAGCTGCTCGCCCAGCTTCGTCTGGAACAGCGGGAAGAACTCATCGGGCAGGATCTGCTGGCTCACCGTGTCGAAGGGCTCGGTGAAATCGATATATTTGCGGTCGAGCGGGTCCCAGAAATGATCGTGGGTGGCGGAGATGATCTTGTCGAACGCCGTCGACCGGCGGCCGTAGCGCTCTACTTCCAGCATCGCGGGGAAATTGTCGGGGGCTACCGCGTCGTAAGCCACGTCCTTGGTGATCTGAACCATGGTTGTGCTCCTGCTCTACCGAACCGGGGCGCAGTATCCATGCGTCTGACAGAATGTCAACAAAAATGACGCAGGCGTCATCATTCGTGACGCGGTGTCATTGAGGTGAGCGGATTGCAAGCACGCAAACGCATTTCACCTCCCCCATGCGGGGAGGTCGATTCGGCGTAGCGATACTTCGGCGCGCAGCCGAATCGGGTGGGGGGAATGCCGACGCCCCCCACCCGGATCGCCTGCCCCCGGATTACATCCGGGGTTGGCTCTCCGGCCTCCCCGCGTTGGGGGAGGCCAACAAATTTCACGCTTGCGCCGAACTGGTGAAATCAAACCAGAGTCGCGTGCCTCAAGGTAAGGAACCGTCTGCCAGCGTGCCCTTGGTGGACGCCGCGGCACCCTCCAGCCGCTCGTCCGGCGCGATGGCCTCGCGCAGCGCCCGCGCCACGCCCTTGAAGCAGCTTTCCACGATGTGGTGGCTGTTCTCGCCATAGAGATTCTCCACATGCAGGCAGAGCCCGGCATGCTGGGCGAAGGCCTGGAACCATTCCTTGAACAGCTCCGTGTCCATCTCTCCCAGCTTGGGTTTGGGCACCTGGACGTGCCAGACCAGATAGGGCCGGTTGGCCACATCGATGGCGACGCGGGTGAGCGTCTCGTCCATGGGGATGAGGGCGCTGCCAAAGCGCACGATGCCGGCGAAATCCCCCAGCGCCTTCTTCACCGCCTGGCCGATCACGATGCCGGTGTCTTCGGTGGTG
>Ga0302324_100007511_pt1 | contig 23157 bp, 20 predicted proteins | sample Palsa_T0_1_FD_201949 | JGI IMG/M metagenome (GOLD analysis project Ga0302324, IMG submission 201949) | Peat permafrost microbial communities from Stordalen Mire near Abisko, Sweden - Palsa_T0_1 | ecosystem: Environmental > Terrestrial > Soil > Palsa > Peat permafrost | place: Sweden: Abisko...
GCACCTATGCAACCTCTACTTTGCTACCCCTACTTCCTACAGCAATGTGGCCGCCCAGGTCTGCGATGTCGCGACCGAAAGCCTGACGGGCTGGCACCTCGTCGAACGGATGTGCGTCTGCGAGCGCGTTGGGGGGACGTCACCCCAGCTCGTGACCGCTAAATGGGTCGCTCCGGGGCTCCTTGTAACTGCCCCCTGTGAGCGCTAACGTACCGCTTGACGGGCCTCCCTTCGGGGGACCGTCGACCAAAATGGGCGAGCGCAGCGGGCCAAGGTGGCCTTGTTCCCCATAAAGGGGGGCAGCTCGTGGGAAAGGGTAGGTAGATGGCATCAGAAACTCATGAAGTTAATCCTGTCCAATATGACGTCTCCAGGAGGCGGTTCCTGCGCAATGCGGGTATCGCTGCTGCCTCGGTGCCGTTCCTCGGTGGCCTTGTCGACGTCCTAACTGAGCGCGGTGCCGCGGCGCAGGAATTCAGCGACAGCAATCACCCCTTCTTCGCGAGCCACCCGGCTTACAAGTTCACCTTCGTCAACCATGTGACTACCAACACGTTCTTTACGCCTACGATCTACGGGCTCCAGGATGCTGCCGCGATCCTCGGCATACCGGTGCCCTCGTGGACCGGTTCGACGACCTCGCTTGCTACGGACATGGTCACCGCGATAAACGCAGCCATCGCCTCCGGCACCAAGGGCATAGCGACCACCCTGATCGACCCCACGGCGTTCAATGCGCCCGTCGACAGTGCGCTTTCGAAGGGCATCCCCGTAGTCGCCTACAACGCCGACGAGCCGGGCAACAACCGGATGTGTTACATCGGGCAGAACAACCTCACCGCTGGCGCGGCTGCCGCCAAGAACATCATCGCGAGCGGTTTGGTGAGCAAGGGTGACCTCGTCGCCGGTGTCATCGCCACCCCGGGGACCGGCAACATCCAGCCCCGGATCGACGGCGCGAAGCCCCTTTTCGTCGCCGCCGGCTACGACTTCAAGGAAGTGGGCACGAACGCTACCCAAGCCCTAGAGTTGGCGCCGCTAGAGCAGTGGTACCTGGGCAACAAGGACGTCAAGGCCTTCTACTGCGTCGACTCTGGTGACTCGATCGCCGCCGCGACCATCATCGCCAAGTACAACCTCGGGGGCAAGGTGGGCGGCTCCGGGTGGGATATCGGCCTCCCCGTCCTCCAGCAGGTGCAAAAAAAGAACCTCCTGTTCACCATCGACCAGCAGGCGTACCTGCAAGGCTTCGTCCCGACGATCCAGCTGTTCCTCTACAACATCTCGGGTGGGTTGATGAAGCCCTGCAACACCGACACCGGCCTCGGTTTTGTGACAAGCGCCAACGTGGGGCCCTACCTGGCCACCTCGAGCCGCTTCGAAGGCAGCAGCAAGGCTCAGGTCGTTTTGAAGCCGCCTGCCTCGATCGCTTAAATCTTGGAGCAAGCGGTAGGTACTACAAGCGACCGTTCGCCTGGTCCCCCCGCCCCACCCGTCGAGGTGGGGCGGGGAGTTACGCCTGCCACCATGTTGAGGTGGGTCATCCGCCAACGCGAAGCAACGGTGATCGCCATCACGATCCTGACGATCATCTACTTCGCCCTACGCAGCTCAGCCCTCTTCACGGTCGACAACATAATCGCCACCATGCAGTACGTGGCGCCGTTTATCGTGATCGGCGCAGGCGAAGTCCTAATGCTGGTACTGGCCGAGATCGACCTTTCCGCCGGCCAGGTGTACCTTACGGCGCCGTGGTTTGTCTACTGGTTCTGGAGCTGGGGCGTCCCTGTTGGCTGGGCGATCCTCATCGCCCTGGCGTTGAGTGCTGTCATCGGCTTGGTCAACGGGCTGATCACCGTTTGGCTCCGCGTGCCGTCCCTGATCGTCACGCTGGCGATGACGTTCCTTCTCTACGGGTTAGTGTTGGTTGGCTCCAGTTACACCCAGGAGCAGATGACCTGGACGAAAGGCACCCCGCCGGTTGCGCCCACCCAGACGCCACCATGCCACGGCTATCCTCTCCCAGCGTCGTGCCTGCACGCGCCGAGCTGGTCCCACCCCTCTCCATATTTTTACTACAGCAACCTGCTTGGCATCGGCAGTTGGGCCACCATCCTTTGGGCCCTCGTCGTGCTGGCCATGATCTGGTTCCTCCTCAAGCACACCCGCTTCGGCGTTCATGTCACAGCCACTGGTGGCAATATCCTGGCTGCAGCGGAGTCCGGCATACCGGTGGCTCGCGTCAAGATCTGGTGCTTCATGATCATCTCAACGGTGTCGGGATTGATCGGGATCCTTGACCTGATCAGGCTCGGGAGCATGGACCCGGGCGACTACGGCCTCAACATTGTGCTGCCCCCGATAGTGGCGGCAGTCATAGGCGGTACCGCCCTCACCGGGGGGCGGGCAACGGTGCTGGGCACCTTGATCGGCGCTCTCTTCCTCGGGATCCTCGAGGACGGGCTCAGCCTCACCGGAGTCAGTGCGAACTGGTTCTTCTTGCTCGAAGGGATCATCATCATCATCGCCATGGTCCTCAACGGCCAACTGAACCGCCTCGCAGTGAGGTTCCGACGATGAGCGCTGCCCCTGAAGAGCCCGGGCCGGCACCGGCAGAAAGGCTCCCTGGCGCGGCGGTCACCGATGGCCACCCGACGACGCTCGATGATGTGATCCTGCGGGTGGAGCAGATATCCAAACGCTTTGGCGCGGTCGAGGCTCTGCGCGGCGTCGATATGCACCTCAACCGGGGAGAAGTGCTCGGGCTCGTGGGCGACAACGGGGCCGGGAAGAGCACATTGGTCAAAATCCTCAGCGGCTTCCAGCGGCCGGACAGCGGGCGGATCTTCGTCGAAGGCCGAGACGTACAATTTCACTCGGTGAAAGATGCCCGTGCTGCTGGCATCGAGACCGTTTACCAGGACCTCGCGCTGGTGCCTCAGCTAACCGTTTATGAAAACCTGTTCCTCAACCGCGAGATCACCGGCCTCGGCAGGGTCGGCGTCCTTTCGCGGCGACGGATGCGGTCGCTTGCCAAGCGTTACCTCGATGACATCAAGGTGCATGTGCCGGACGTCGACGCTGAGGTCGAGATGCTTTCCGGCGGCCAGCGCCAAGCGATAGCCGTGGCCCGCGCCACGCGGCTCAACGCCAAGATCCTCCTGCTGGACGAGCCCTTGGCTGCCATGGGTGCCAAGGAATCAGCGCTGATCATGGACCTGGTCAAGGACCTCTCCGCGAGGGGGGTGTCGATGATCGTCATCGACCACAATTACGCGCACCTTTTCGCACTGTGCGACCGGCTCAACATCGTCCAGCAGGGCAAGGTGACCGTCGATATTCGTGTTGCCGATACATCAATTGAGGAGATGACCGAGCTCATGGTGACTGCCTTCCGTCGCCAGCTCTTGGCTGGCCAGGCTCAACTCGACGCCTGAGCGAGCCGCCCGTTATGTGAGCAGGCCGACCCTCAGCCCCCCTCCCGTACGCGGCTGTCTCAAGTTCGGCTGAATTCGGCCGATAGCGCTTCTTGGAGGCAGAAGGAGGTGTGGTGACCAACCAGAGGCGATGCCCTGGCGGGGAACTGAATTCTGACTGGGAGGGTTTGGAGCGGATGGTCGTCCGCAACCTCCTCGCGACCCCGGGGGAGCGGGTGTTCTTCAAGGACCGGGAGAGCCGCTTTCTCCTTGTGAGCCAGGGCTGGCTCCTTGACCTGGGACCAGGCTGCAGCCTCGAGGACGTGATCGGGAAGTCGGACTTCGATTTCTTCAGCCACGAGCATGCCGCCGCAGCGTTTGAAGACGAACAGGAGGTCATGCAGACCGGCGAGCCGATGCTGGCAAAGATCGAGCGTGAGACGTTCTACGGCCGTCCCGACGCTTGGGTATCCACGTCGAAACTGCCCCTTCTCGACGAGGAGGGCAACATCGTCGGCACTTTCGGCATTTCTCGCGACGTAACGGCACAGGTGCTGGCCGAACAGGCTCTGGCCTATCAAGCCCTCCATGACCCTGTCACAGGGTTGGCGAACCGGTTGGCGCTCATGGACAGGCTTTCACAAGCATTGGTGAGCCTCGACCGTACGTGCAACCGGCTGGCGCTGTTTTTCATCGACCTCGACAACTTCAAGATGATCAATGACTCCTTGGGACATGAGGCCGGCGACCGGGTGCTTGTCGAGGTGGGACGTCGCTTATCGCGGATTTGCCGGCAAGGCGATACAGTCGCCCGTTTTGGCGGCGACGAGTTTGTCATGCTCTGCAACGTGCCCGACTACGGGGTCGTCGACGCCATTGCGAAGAGGGCCGTTAAGGCGATCAGCGAGAAGGTGGTAGCCGAGGGTCGGGACTTCTGCATCACGGGCAGCATCGGGATCGTCGTCAGCGATGACCCCTCGGCCGACCCGGGCGTGCTCCTGCAGGCGGCTGACATCGCTATGTACCAGGCCAAGGCAGCGGGCCGGAACCGCTTCCAGGTCTCCGATGGCAAGCTCGAGGCCCTCGCCGACTGCACCTAGGCTCTCGCCGACCGCACCTAGGCCCGTTCTGAGGTTATCCCAACCTCTTCTTCAACTACGGGGAGGAGGCGGCCTCGGCAAGGCGCCGGCGAGCCCGCTTAGCCTGTTGGCAAAGCTGGGGACTAGGCACTACTCGTTTCATCGGGAAAGAGCTGGCTACGAGCGCCCGCATTTCCTTGCGGTCGCCAACCAGGCCGGCGGTGCGCAACTGGATGAGGAGGTTGCCTATCGCCGACGCCTCCACCGGCCCGGCGACCACCTCTAGGCCGGTGGCAGCGGCGACCAGGGCAAGGAAGAGGTCATTGGCCGAACCGCCGCCGACGACGTGCACCACCGAAGCCTGCCGTCGAACGCAGCGCTCAGCCGTCTCGAGGGTCTCGGCAATCGCAAGCGCCATGCTGTCGATGACGCAGCGCACCACTGCGGCATCGCTGTCGGGGACGGGCTCGCCCGTCCTTGCGCAAGCGGCACGGACCCGCGAGGGCATGTTGCCTGGTTGGGCGAAATCGGGGTCGGCCGTATCGACCAGAGAGCGGAAAGCTGGGCAACTGGCCGCTTCGCCCAGTACCTTGCCGAGGTCCCGCGGCGCCCCCGACGCCGCCCAGGTGCGTTCGCACTGCTGGAGCATCCAAAAACCCATGACATTGCGCAAGAAACGGATGGTGCCATCGACGCCGACTTCATTGGAGAAGTTAGACTGCCGGCTAGCCTCGTCGATCACCGGGTGGTCGAGCTCGAAGCCTACGAGGGACCACGTACCGCTCACGACGTAGGCGAAATCGTCCACTGTCGCCGGTACGCCGAGGACAGCGCTCGCCGTGTCGTGAGATGCCACGGCGACGACAGACAAAGGTGACCGAAGCTCGACGCTGGCGGCCACGTCGGCTAGCACAGGCCCGAGCATTTCGCCGGGATCGATCGACGGAGCAAAAAGCTCCGGGCGTAGCCCGAGGGCACGCGCCATCCAGTCGACGACCTCGCCCGTACGCACATCGACGAGCTGGGTCGTCGAAGCGTTGGTACGCTCGAAGCGGCCCTGCCCCGTAAGGAAATAAGCGAGGAGGTCGGGCACCATCAATAGCTGGGCGGCCCCGGTGTAAGCAGCGCTCGTGCGCTCGGCCATGAGCTGGTAAAGCGTGTTTATCTTCATCTGCTGGACGCCGGTGGCCTCGTAGATACGGCCGTCCCCGACCACTTCGTCGGCCACCGCGACGCAATCGGATGTCCGCTCATCCCGGTAATGGAAAGGCGAGCCGAGCAGGCGGCCCGTGGCGTCGAGCAGGCCGTAGTCAACGCCCCATCCGTCGATCCCGGCCCATATCGGCTCCCCGTCGACCTGTCTGGAAAGCTGGGCCAGGCCTTCGAGCATGCCCTGGTGGATGCGCAGGATGTCCCAATGCCACCCGCCGGCTAGGCGCACCGGGCCGTTGGGCAGCCTGGTGACCTCGGATGTGACCAGGCGTCCCCCGTCGAGACGGCCGGCAAAGAGCCGAGCGCTGGAGGCGCCGAGGTCGATCGCCGCATGGAGGTGCGGCGCAGTCATCTGGCTCCCGGCCCCGGCCGATAAGAGGAGGGGGGCCCGGCCGGGGCGGGAGCGGTCATCGCAGGAAGGCCGCAGCCACTCCGGCGTCGACGGGGACGAGCAGCCCGGTTGTACGGGACAGCTCTCGGCCCGCCAGGACGAACACAGCATTGGCGACGTGCTCGGGCAAGACCTCGCGCTTGAGCAGTGTGCGCGATGCGTAGTACTCACCGAGTTTGTCTTCGGGGACCCCGTACACGGCGGCGCGCTGCGCTCCCCAGCCCGAGGCGAAAATACCCGAGCCGCGTACCACGGCGTCGGGGTTGACCCCATTTACACGGATGCCATGTTCGCCGAGTTCTGCTGCCAGAAGGCGGACCTGATGTGCCTGGTCGGCCTTGGTGGCACCGTAGGCAACGTTGTTGGGCCCGGCAAAGATGGCGTTTTTGCTCACGATATAGATGATGTCCCCCCCCATGGACTGGGGCACCATGACCCGCGCCGCTTCGCGCGACACGAGGAAAGACCCTCGGGCCATAACCGCGTGCTGGCGGTCCCAGTCGGCAACGGTGGTGTCCAGCAAAGACTTGGAAATGGACATGCCGGCATTGTTCACGACGAGGTCCACGCCTCCGAAGGCCAGCACGGCGGCCTGCAGGGCGGCGGCGACATCGTCCTCCCCGCTTACGTCGGCCCTTACGGCCGTGGCGGCGTCCGGGCCGCCGATGCCGGAAGCAACCGATTTGGCGTTGTCCTCGTCGAGGTCGGCACAAACAACGCAAGCTCCTTCAGCCGCCAGGCGCTTGGCCGTTGCCGCACCGATACCGGACCCCGCCCCGGTGACGAACGCGACCCGTGTGGCGAGAGGTTTCGGCGGGGGTAGCCGCCGCAACTTCTGTTCCTCGAGTTCCCAGTACTCGATACGGAACTTCTCCGATTCTGGGATTGGTTCGTACACCGAGATGGCCTCGGCGCCACGCATGACGTTGATGGCATTTACGTAGAACTCGCCGGCAACTCGGGCTGTCTGTTTGTCCTTCCCGAAACTGAACATCCCGATGCCCGGGACAAGGACGATGGCGGGGTCGGCACCGCGCATTGCTGGGCTGTCCGGCCTGGCGTAGCGCTCGTAATAAGCGCGGTACTCAACCCGGTATTCCTCGTGCAATTCGCGGAGGCGTGCCACTACCTGATCGAGCGGGACATCAGGTGCGAGGTCCAGGACCATCGGCTTGACCTTGGTGCGCAGGAAATGGTCCGGGCACGACGTCCCTTTGTCCGCCAGCGCCGGGTGCCGCTCCCGGGCCAGGAAATCGAGCACGGTGCCCCGGTCGTCGTAGTGGCCTATTTGGCGCGCATCGGTGCTGGCTAGACCTCGCAGGACAGGGAAGAGCGCGGCCGCCCGGGCGTGGCGTTCCTGATCGGGGAGAGGGGCATAAGCGGCAACGGCGGCACCGAAGGGGTCAGGGCGCCCGTGGGCGTCGATGTAGGCCTGGGCGGTACGGATTATCTCGAGCGAGCGGGCCTCGCATTCGTCGCTCGTGTCCCCCCAAGCGGTGATCCCGTGGCCTCCCAGCATGACGCCGATCGCCTCGGGGTGGCCTGCGGCCACTTCGGCGATGTCGAGCCCGAGCTGGAAACCGGGCCGGCGCCAGGGGGCCCAGACGACTCTCTCACCGAAGCAAGCCTTGGTGAGCGTTTCCCCGTCGGCCGCGGTAGCAAAAGCAATACCTGCATCAGGGTGAAGGTGGTCGACGTGTTTCGCTTCGACGAGACCGTGCATGGCGGTGTCGATCGAGGGGGCCGCACCACCCTTACCGTGCAGGCAAAAGTCGAAGGCGGCAACCATTTCGTCCTCGCGCTGCTCGCCAGGGTAAACCGCTACCAGTGCGCGCAAACGGTCCAGCCGAAGAACAGCCAGCCCCTTCTCGGTCAACGTGGCGAGGTCGCCCCCCGAGCCCTTTACCCACATGAGCTCGACCTGCGCGCCCGTAAGTGGGTCCGTGGCGTAGCCCTTGGTCGAGGTGTTCCCGCCGGCATAATTGGTATTGCGGGGGTCACTGCCGAGCCGGCGGGAGCGGTCCAGAAGCTCAGCAACGGGCTCGGGTGTCGTTACGGCGTCCGGGGTCGTCATCGCTAGCCTCCCCAGCCTTGGCCTGCGCCGCCCGCCCGCTCTGCCTTGGCCCGCTCGGCATAACCCGAGCGTGCGTAGGCCGCCAGGGGGTCCGGGCCCAGCCCCATCTCTTGGCGAAGCTCTGCCAGGAGAGGGCGCACGTCGGAACTGAACGCGTCGACCAGTACCTCGTTAGCTGCCATTACGTCTCCTTCGGCTTGTGCTGAGCGCAGTGCTTCGCGGTCAACGAGCAGCGCCTTGGCCGTGGCCTCCTGGACGTTCATTACCGAGCGGAGCTCGGCGGGGACTTTCTCTTCGACGTTGTGGCACTGGTCGAGCATGAACGCGACCCCCGACCCGGGCAGGTGCGCCCCGGCCGCCACGATCTCGTTCATGATGCGGAAGAGTTGGTAGGGGTCGGCAGCACCTACGAGCAGGTCGTCGTCGGCGTAAAAGCGGCTGTTGAAATGGAAACCACCCAGGCGCCCGAGGCGCAGCAGCGAAGCGACGATGAACTCGATGTTGGTCCCAGGCGCGTGGTGGCCGGTGTCCACGAGCACGTTGGCCTTGTCGCCAAGAGCAAGGCAGTGCACGAGCGACGTGCCCCAGTCGGGTACGTCCATCGTGTAGAAACCGGGCTCGAAGAGCTTGTACTCGAGCAGCATGCCGATGCCTTCGGGGAGCGCCGCATAGACCTCGCTGAGCGCCTCGGCCAGGCGTTGCTGGCGGGCCGTTATGTCGTCCTGGCCCGGGTAATTGGTGCCATCCGCGAACCACAGGCTCACCGTCGGCGAACCAGTAGCCGCCGCGATCTCAACACATTCCAAAAGGTGCTCGGTTGCCCTGCGGCGCACCCGCGGGTCAGGGTTGCACACACTGCCGAGGCGGTACTCGTCCTCTTGGAACACGTTGGGGTTGATGGCCCCGATGCGAAGCCCCGCGTCGGAGGCGTACTTGGCCAGCTTGCCGTAGTCGTCAACCCGGTCCCAGGGGATGTGGAGCGCTACCGATGGGGCGACCCCGGTTAGGCGGTGGACCATGGCGGCGTCGTCGATCTTTTCGTACGGGGTCCGGGCTGCCCCAGGGTTCCTGAAGACCTTGAAACGCGTCCCTGTGTTGCCGTATGCCCATGACGGTGTCTCGATCCACTGCTGGCGTAAAGCTTGCTTGATCTCACTACTCGATGCCATTGCCGTCTCCTCGGGTCATCTTGTTATTGCAGCCTAAGGGCCACTATCAAATTCCGGTGCGCCATCAATCGATGTGAAAGATCTCGGGAAGGGCCCGCATGGACCGGTCGGGCTGGTCGCCGTCCATGTCTTCGAAAAAGCCCGCCATCTCCGCCTGCCATCGTCGGTTCACTTCAAGGCGGCCCATGGCCTGCACTGACTCGGCGAAGTCTTCGCATTCCACGTAGCCGGTGAGAAGACCATCCTCAGCCAGGAACAACGAATAGTTGCGCCACCCAGTTGCCCGGAGCGCATCTTGCATCTCGGGCCACACGGCCAAATGCCTCTGGCGGTACTCGTCGAGGCGGTCTGGCCGGACACGGAGGTGAAAGCAGATCCTTTGCATCCGAGGTTCTCACTTCTTGTGGAGGGTTCTCAGTTCTTGTAGGCAGGTGGGGGAGCCGGCTTGGGGAAGCCGGCTCCCCCTGGGGGGATCTATTAGAAGTTGAACTTGTTGACGTTGGCCTTGTCGAACACGTACGGCTGTCCAAGCAGGACCGTTGCGTCAGATCCGACGGTGAACTTGCCTAGCTTGCCGGCCGTGAAGCTCTGGCCCGCGGCGTTCGTGATGGCATGGGAGGCAAGCTCCACGGCCGCGTACGCTGCGAGGAAACCCAGGTTCGCCGGGTTCCACAGAGCAAACTTCTGCACCGTGCCGTCCGCGACGTACTTCTTCATTTCGTCGGGGGTGGCCAAGCCTGTGAGCTGGATCTTGCCCCGGTACTTGGCAGTATCGAGGACAGCGGCGGCGGCGGCAATACCCACCGTGGTGGGCGAGATGATCCCCTTGAGGTCGGGGAACTCGGAAAGGAGGCCCTCAGTTACCGTGGTCGAGGTGGCCGTATCATCGTTGCCGTAGACGACCTTGACCAGTGACATCTTGGGGTACTTCTTGAGCTCCTGTTTCATGTAGCCGATCCAGGTGTTCTGGTTGGTGTCGTCGACCGATGCGGATACGACGGCGATCTGGCCAGTGTCGTGGACCTCAGCTGCCAGGATGTCGACCTCGATATCGCCGATGCCTTGCGGGGTGGCCTGGTTGATGAACATGCTGCGGCAAGTCGGGGCGTCGGAGTCGTAAGTCACTACCGCAATGCCTGACTTGATCGCCGCATTGAGAGTCGGGCAGAGGGCGGTCGGGTCGGTGGCGGAGATGATCAGGGCGTTGGCGCCCTTGGCGATATCCGCCTTGATCACGGGGAGCTGGTCGGCCGGTGTGTCGTCGGTACCGCTAGTTTCCGCGTACGTCTCCCCCAACGCCTTCAAGGCGGCCTCGGCGCCACCGCTGCCCACGCTGTCGGCTGTTGTGAAATAGGAGTTGCCGAGGTTTTTCGGGATGACAAACACTTTGAGGCCCGTCTTCAACATCGACGAAGCCTGGACGGCGGGCGCGAGGCCCACCGTTGCTGCCCCCAACGCGCAAACAATGGCGCCGGAGATAGTCAATTTCCTCGTTAGGTCCTTTATCCGCATGTTTATCTTAAATCCTTTCAATTTTTTGACGGTTACCTGGGGAAGGGAAACTGTGCAGGGACGGCTCTCGTCTACCTCCCTCCTTCCTGAGAGCCCGTTGCCAGTCGACGGGCCAGTGCCCGGCGACCACGTCGTAACAGCTCGCCCATGTATGGGACGAGCACGGCGACCAGGAGCAGGCCGCCGGGGATGGTCCCGCTGGCGGACTCCGGGAAGTTCGTCAGCAGAAGAGCATTCTGAAGGCCGGCAAAGACCAGGACGGCCAGGACGACACCGATCAGCGACCCCTTGCCGCCGAAGATCGAAACCCCGCCGAGTAGCACGATTGCGACCACCGACAGCACGAACCCGCTGCCGTTGTTGGACTCGGCCGTGCTGAGTTCGAAGGTCAGCAAGATGCCGGCTAACGCCCCGATGAGCCCCGAGATCGCAAACAGTACCGTCTTGATGCGCTTGACGCGTATGCCCGCGTAGAGCGCCGCCTCCTTGTTGGCCCCGATTGCGAAGATGGCGCGCCCAAAGGGGGTGAAATGCAGTACGAAACCGAACACGATCGCGAGCAGGATGAATATCACCGCGGAGTAGGACAGGTCGGTGTGCGGGAAGGGGTTGACACCGATGGTCGTGTAGCCGGCTGGGAAGTTCGAGATTATGTTCGAACCGAGGATGATCTCTGCGATCCCGGCGTAAAGGGTCAGGGTCCCGATCGTGACCGCCAGGGAGGGCAGTCCCAGCCGTGTGACCAGGACGCCGTTGAAGGCGCCGAGCAATGTCCCGAGGACCAGGACGGTGACGATTATTACCGGCATGGCCCAACCGTGGGCCCAGAGGTACCCGATCAGGCTGCTGGACAAGGCAAGTGTCGATTGGATCGACAGGTCGATCTCGCCGGCGATGATGATGAGCATCATCGGCAGGGCCATGATGGCCACCTCGCCGTTGGTGAGCCCGAGGTTCAGGATGTTCGCCCGCGTCATGAAATGCGTCGAGAGGCTCACTGCCATTACGACGGTGGCGATAAGAGCAACCACGAGGCCGCTCTCCCAACGGGCCAGGTTGCCGTACCCCGAGCCTCCGCGCCGACCTCGTTCCGACGGCGCGGGCGGCGCTGGCGTAGTGCCCTGCCCGGCGGCGCCCTGATCGGGAGGAGCGACCGTGACAGGCTCGACGGCGGGGGCAATGGAAAGAAGCTCAGGTTCCATACCGGAGGTTCCTTTTGCGCAGAGCGGCCGTGAGCCGGACGGTGATGCCGCGATCGAGAGCGATCGCCAGTAGGAGAAGAGCCCCTGCGATCGCCTGCTCCCAGAAGGCAGAAATGCCGAGCACGTTCAAAGCGGTCGTGATCGTTTGCAGCAACAAGGCTCCGATGGCTGCCCCGACGACGGTCCCACTCCCGCCGAATATGGCGACACCGCCTACGACGACGCCCGCCACGACCTGCAGCTCGTACCCTGTGCCGGCGGTTGAGTCAATAGTCCCGTAGGTGGCAGCCCAGAGCACGCCTGCCAGGCCGGCGATACCTCCGCTGACCACAAAGGCGGTGAATACCCGCCTCCCCGTCGGTATGCCGGCGAGACGAGCGGCGTCCGGGTTGGACCCGATCGCGTAAAGCTCTCGCCCCGACCGGAAGGAACGCAAATAGTAGGCGGCACCGACCACAAAGGCGGCAATAATTAGAAATAGAACGGGCACCCCGACGATGCTCGCTGTCGTGATACCGATAAAGGAGTTGGGAAGGGTGCTCGCCACCACCATGTTGCCGCCGACGATCACCACGTCCAGGCCGCGGATTATGTAGAGCGTGGCTAGGGTGACGACCAGGCTGGGTACGCGAGCGAGAGCGACAATGGCGCCGTTGAAAGCCCCGCAGGCGAGGCCGATGGCGAGGCCGGCCAGGAACACGACAAATATAGGTAGGTCGTGGAACTGCGAGAACATGTGGGCCGACAGGTACGCCGACAGGCCCAGCACCGACCCTACAGACAGGTCCACGTTCCGGCTGATCACGACCATCGTTTCACCGACCGCCAACAGGGCGTAAATGGTCGTGTCCGAGAGGATGAACTTGATGTTCTGGTCGTTGAGGAAACGCGGCTCGATGGCCGTGGTAACGGCTGCGAAGACGACGAGCACCGCCACGATCCCCAACTCGCGCACCCTGAAAACAAAGTCAACGAGCTGTTGGGACCTTGATGCTGCGGCCTCCCCCGCCAGGTCCTCGCCTTTAGGTCCGGCCGGAGCAATTGACCCGCTCATGCAACGGCCCTTTCCAATTGCCCTGTGGCGGCGGCCACGATGGATTCCTCGGAGGCATCATTGTGGGACATCTCGGCGACCAAACGGCCCTCGCGCATGACCAAGATCCGGTCAGCGACCCGGAGAACTTCTGGCAGCTCTGAAGAGATCATGAGCACGGCCACGCCTTGGTCAGCCAGCTCGATCAGCAGCCGGTGGACCTCGCTCTTGGTCGCGATGTCTATGCCTCGAGTGGGTTCGTCCACTATGAGCAGCCGGGGGCGACGGCTCAGCCATTTGGCAAGCACTACCTTCTGTTGGTTGCCACCCGACAGGGTGGAGACGGCATCCGACAGCCTCCCGTACTTCATTCTCAACCGCGTCGCCCAGTCCGTTGCGAAGCGGTGCTCCATCGTCCGGCGGACGATGCCCAGATGGCTCAACCTCCTCAAGGACGGCAGCGCAATATTGCCTTCGATCGAAAGCGTCATCACCAATCCGAGCTGGCGGCGGTCCTCGGGGACCAAGGCCACCCCGGCTGCCATCGCCGCCGTGGGTGATCCCTTTCGCAGGGGACGGCCTTCGATTTCCACGTGGCCGGCGTCGTAACGGTCGATTCCGAAGACCGCCCGTGCGACCTCTGTCCGTCCGGCCCCGACCAACCCTGCGAGGGCGACGATTTCCCCGGCGTGTACCTCCAACGAGATGTCGAGGAAGGTGCCTTCCCGTGCTAGGCGCTCGACTTTCAGGACCACCTCGGCCTGCTGGCCGCGGTCTGTGCCCTCGCGCTGGACGATATCCCGGCCCACCATGGCTCTTACGAGGTCGTCGGCAGTAAGGCCCTCGAGCGGGAGGGCCAAGACCTGACGGCCGTCTCGCATGACGGTGACCCGCTGGCAAATGGCGAAGATCTCCTCCAGCCGGTGACTGATGAAAAGGACGGCCTTGCCCTCGCTGCGCAGGGTATTGATGACCCGGAAGAGCCGGTCGACTTCGTAGGCCGAGAGGGCCGCGGTCGGCTCGTCCATTACGATCACTCGGGCCTCCAGCGACAGGGCCTTTGCGATCTCGACGATTTGCTGGTCTGCCACCGAAAGCCCGCGCGCAACCCGGCGCGGGTCGAGGCGGACTCCCAACCTCGTGAATACCGCCGATACCTGTGCGTCCATGGCGTGCCTGTCCACCCGGCGCGCACTTCGGAGAGGTTGCCTTCCCATGAAGACGTTCTCCGCCACGGTGAGGTCAGGGAACAAGGTAGGTTCCTGGTAAATGACGGCAATCCCAGCGTCCCGGGCCGCCGCCGGCCCCGACAGCGTCATATCGTGCCCGCCTACCGACAGGGTCCCGGTGTCTGGGCGATGGACGCCGGCAAGGATCTTTACCAGGGTCGACTTCCCCGCGCCGTTCTCGCCGACGAGAGCATGGACCTCTCCCGCGTAGAGCTCGATGGAGCCGTCCTCGAGCGCCCTGACGGCCCCGAAGGACTTGGTCGCATGGTCAAGCACGAGTGCGGGCGACGACGAGGCACCCTCGTTCCCGGGGGCACGGTCGCTCCCGGGGGCACGGTCAGGCCCCGCTTGGCCGTTGTCGAACCTGCTTCCCCCGCCGTCGGCGCCCGTCGGCAGACCCGCGCCAAGCTCCACTTCCACCCCCCTCGCAATGGCAGCTAGCGGTCACTAGGCCGCATGTCCCGGTCGGTCAACTTCCTGTCGACCTACGGAAATGAATCGTTTTAATGCCGGCGGGAACTTATGTTAGATTTGTGAAGATCGAGTGTCAAGGCATCCCGGACGGCCCTCGGGCGGGCGCCACCCCGGTGCGGGTCACGATCCGCGAAGTTGCCCGCCTCGCGCAAGTATCGCTTGGCACGGTCTCGAACACCCTGAACAACCCGAACGTGGTAGCCCCTCATACCCGCGCCCGTGTGCTGGAGGCGATCGAGCAAACAGGCTTCGTCCGCAGCACGGCCGCCCACCAGCTCCGGGTGGGCAAGAGCCGCACCGTCGGGGTTGTGCTACTCGATATAGCCAACCCGTTCTTCGGTGAGATGGTGCGCGGCGCAGAGCGAGTCCTGCGCGACAAGGGCTACGTGCTCATGGTCTGCTCCAGCGACGAGTCGACCGAGCGCGAGCACCGCTACCTGAGGGTGCTCGAAGAGCACCGGGTCGACGGCCTGCTCATCGCTCCCGTGGAACGCGACCTGAAGACAGTTGCCGCCCTGGCGAGGCGTGGCATCCCGACGGTGCTGCTCGACCGCGACGCCGGCAGCCTGGACCTGTGCTCGGTCACCGTTGACGACGTGCGCGGCGGCGAACTGGCGGCGAGCCATCTCGTCGATCTCGGCCACAAGGTCATCGGGTTCGTGAACGGGCCCCTGTCGATCCGCCAGTGCGCCGACCGCCTGGACGGCGCCCGGCGCGCCCTGCGTCGTGCGCGGCGGCCGTCCCGGCCTGTCTTGTTGGAGATCGCCGTGAGCGCGCTCACCGTGGACCACGGCGAAGCTGCGGTCGGGCCGCTGCTGGCTGCGACGCCACGCCCCACGGCGGTCATGTGCGCCAATGACCTCCTCGCCCTGGGGGTGCTCAGGGGTCTCACCAACGCCGGTGTTCGCGTCCCCGACGAGGTGGCGCTGGTCGGTTATGACGATGTGGCCTTCGCCTCGATGCTGTCGCCTGCGCTCACATCTGTCCACCAGCCCAAGTTCGAGCTTGGAGTGTCAGCCGCCGAGCTCTTGCTCGAAGAAACCGATGAGAGTTCCGTCCACCGCCACCGCTCGGTCCGCTTCGAGCCCGCGCTCGTGGTGCGCGCTTCGAGTGCCGGCGCCTAAGCGGCCAGGCCGTCCCTGTCGAGCACCACGGCGTTAGCCGCCTCCAGCACGAGGGTGTGGCCTTCGGGGTTCAATTTGCGATAAGTGCCGACGAAGAGCCCTGGGTCAAGCGTTGCCCCTTCGCCGTAATCGGCGTCGCGCCATAACCCGTAGTGGAACGGCACCGCCAGCTTCGACCCTTGCAACCAGGCGAGCATGGCAGCCTCGTGGGCGTTCATGTTTCCTGCGGTCCCGTTCATCGAGATGAAAGAAGCCGTTACGCCTCGGGTATCTGCGACGATCTCGCTGTCGTACTCGGTATCGCCGCTGTGGTACACGCTGACCCCGCCGACCTCGAGCACATAACCAACGGCGTCCGGGGTGGGTTCCGGGCCGTACATGTGCCGTGCGTGCACGGGTCGGACCGTTAGATCCCCGATCTCGATGACTTCTCCGCGGCGGGCCGGCGTAGTCCGCTCAGCTTTCACGCCCGCAGCCAGTACCCGTTCGGCCGCCATCGGCGGCCCGATGAACCGCGTCCTGTCATGGCTCATGAAGGGGGTGATCGAGTCAGGGTCGAGGTGGTCCTCGTGGCTGTGCGTAGCCAAGAGGGCGTCGAACTCCACTTCGGCGGGGTCGATCGGCGCCGGGACGTTACGAGGTAGCTTGTACGACCGCAGGACAGCATCAGACAGGTACGGGTCCACGACGACGACCGTGCCTCCCGGGGTCTTCACGACTATCCCTGCTTGGTACAGCCACCACAGTGTCACCGTGCCTGGCGCCACGGTGACATGGCGGATTTCTTGCCACAGTTCTGTTGACGTTTTCACTGCCCCTCCTCAGCTTTGGGCTGCCGGCGTGCCGAGCTCTGCCATGGCATCCTGCCAGGTACGCGAGTCGAGCCGGAGGTAGTGCACTTTATGGTGGTGCTCGAAGGTTGGGACTCCCTTCCCCGGGACCGTTTGCAACACGACCGCTTGTGGACGGCCCAGTCCAGCGCCTCCGCTCGGTAAGGCTTTTTCGAGCTGGGCGTGGTCGTGCGCATCGATGCGGCTCGCCTCGAAGCCGAAGGCAGCGAAACGCTCCACGACCGGTTCGACGGTCATCACATCCGCGGTCGTCCCGTCGGCTTGCATGTTGTTGTTGTCCACGAGGACTATGAGGTTTCCGAGCCCGAAGTGGCTCGCCGACATGGCGGCCTCCCAGATCTGGCCCTCCTGCAGTTCTCCGTCCGAGACCAAGCAATAGATGTTGGCTCCGGTGCCGTGCAGCCGCTCACCTAGGGCCATGCCGACCGCTTGCGAAAGTCCCTGGCCCAAGGAGCCCCCTGTGATCTCGAAACCCGGCGTACCTTCGAGAGGACTTTCTTCGATGCGCGAGCCGGGTTTGCCGTAAGTGCGAAGTTCCTCCTGTTCGTACAGGCCAACCTCGCCCAGGATGGCGAACAGCCCGATGGCGCTGTGCCCCGTCGACAGCACGAAACGGTCGAGATAGCTCCCATCAGGGCGCCGCCGCATTACCCGGAAATAGAGGTGCGCCAACAGGTCCGCCAGGGCCAAGCCCTGCCCCGCGTACCCCTGCCCACGCCCCATGCACATGTCGATGACGCGCCGGCGCGTCCTAAGGGCGATCTCGGGTAGCTCCATGCCGTCCGGTGCTGGCGCCCAAACGGAGAGAGAGCTGGGAAGCGACATTTCAAAGACCCCCTATGGTTTCGGACGCAACGGTGGCCAAGCTCGCGGCGTCGAGGCCCAACCGAGCCCTGAGATAGTCCAGGGGGCCGGCATCGGCCCATCGGTCCGGCACGCCGAGCCGCCTCACGCGACAAGGCGTCCCGACCTCAGCGACGGCCTCGCAGACGGCTGACCCGAGGGCGCCGATGACAGAGTGGTTTTCCACGGTCAGGACCGCTTGGAACCGCGCGCAGTAGCGGCCCACTGCTTCGCTGTCGAAGGGCTTCACCGTCGGCACGTGCAGGACTCCGGCGCTCACCCCGATCGAAGCGAGGATGTCCGCCGCTTCGAGTGCCCAGCTTGTCCCGATCCCGGTACCGATGAAGCCGACATCGCTGCCATCTCGCAGCAGCCTCGTTGCCCCCACGACGAACTCGAGAGACGGGTCGATGATCTCGGGTACCTGGCCTCGCAGGCCCCGAAGGTAGACCGGGCCGGGGACATCGACCGCCGCGCGCAGTGCGGAGGCCATCTCCGTCGCGTCCATCGGGTCGATCACGGTCATGCCTGGGATGGCCCGCATTATGGCGAGGTCATCGTTGCCTTGGTGGCTTGCCCGGAAAGGCGTCGTTATCCCGGGAAGGAAAGCGGCGATAACTGCGGTCCTATGCCCGGTCGAGAGCGCCATCTGGACCTGATCGTTGGCACGGCGCGTGGCAAAGACGCAGTATGTGGCGGCCACAGGTATAAAGCCCGTTTTTGCCAGGCCTCCAGAGATGCCCATCAGGTTTTGCTCGGCCATGCCCACCTGAAAAAAGCGCTCCGGGAACGCCTGCGCGAAGGGCGCCACGTCGGTGTACTTGGACAGGTCGGCAGAAACGACAACGACCTCGGGACGCTCGTGGCCGAGCTCGACGAGGGCCGAGGCGAACGGCGCGTCGACAAGCGGCGCTCCCGCAACGGCCCGCGTCGCCGTGACGGGACCGCCGGAGGTCAGAACTGCTTCCGTCAATTTGTGCTCCTTCTCAACAGTCCAGGTGTACTTGCTATTACCGGTATTTGTTCTCAAAAGCCGTCTTTGACCTGTAACACTTTTCAACGGCCCACTATTTGGACAAGCGGACCTCGACATCGTCTTGGGCCAGGAAATCCGCTGACAAGGCCGCCCCAAGCCCGGGCTTGTCCGGGATCGCTAGGCGGCCATTGGCCAGGTGCAAGGGAGTATCGAGCACCTGGCGGTAGTAGCCGTCTACGAACCCGCGAACCACCTCCACACCGATGCAGTTGGGCTGGGCGATCGCCAGGTGGAGGTTGGCCAGTGCGGTGACCGGTCCGGTGCAGTCGTGTGGGGCGAACGAGAGGTGGTAAGTCGAGGCAAGGTCTGCCACCCTCTTGGCTTCGCTAAGGCCCCCGGTCCACGCCACGTCCACGAGCACTACGTGCGCGGCCTGGTGGCGGAGGACCTCGCGGAATGCGAAGCGTGAGATCAGCCGCTCGCTGACGGCCTGGGGTACGCGGGTCTCGCGCACCAACCTCGTTAGGTCCTCGGCACTGTCCGGCTGGCAGATGTCTTCCACCCAGAGCACGTTGACCGGTTCGAGGGCCCGGCAGATGCGGACCGCCATGTTGATGTCCCAACGACTGTGACCTTCCACCAACAGCTCAAACGACGAGCCGATGCGGTCACGGGCCCGCTCCAACATGGAGAGGCCACTGGCCAAGTCGCCAAAGCTGAGATAGCTCCCGACCGGGCCCATGGACGACCAGCCGGCCGGTCCAGTCGACCCGCGAGCCACCAACTGGGGGGCGAACTTGTCCCACGGCCAGACTTTCATCCCGAGGTACCCGAGGTCTCGCAGCTCGGCGGCGAGGTCCCCTGGGTCGTCGACGGCATGGTCCCAGTCGCGGTTGGGGCCAGCGTTCACGCAGGTGTTGTACGCCTGCACCGACTGCCGGTTGGCGCCGCCTAGGAGCTGATAGACCGGCACGCCCGTGACCTGGCCGAGCGCATCCCACAGGGCCACATCGAGGGCGGACAACGCACGCATCTCGGCTCCCGCAAAGCCGAAGAAATTGGTGCACGAAAACAGCGCCGTCCACTGGCTCGAGATGGCGCCCGCAGGTTGGCCAAGGAGCAGATCGGCGGCCAGGTCGTGGATTACGTGCTCAACAGCTTGTGGTATGTAGTACGTCTCCCCGAGCCCGATGGCCCCGACCGAGGTGTGGACGCGGGCCCACAACAGGTTCGGCTGGGCTCTCCAGCGGACAGTTTCGATCGCTTCGACGGTCCCGAGGTCGCGGGCGCGCTCACTCACCGCTGGGGCGGCCAAGAGGCGCTCGTTCACTGCCGCCCACAAGACGGGCCTGACGAGCAGGTCCGCCTGCGGCCAACTGACGAGTGGGCCTGCCTCCGGCCGGCTGTGCCGACCGTCTCGTTACAGGAGCGAGCCACCGTTGACCTGCAGGACCGTCCCGGTGACGAAGGCCGACTCGTCGCTGGCTAGGTAAAGCACGCCCTGGGCTATGTCGTGCGGCTGGCCAAGGCGGCCAAGAAGAGTCCGTGCGGAAGCCTTCGCACGTTCGGCTTCGGTCACCGCCTTGAGCGCGGGTGTGTCGATCGGGCCGGGAGAGATGGCGTTCACTCGCACGCCCAACGGCGAAACTTCACGAGCCAAAGACTTCGTAAAGCCGATAACGCCGGCCTTGGCTGCTGCGTAAGCGGCCGCCGGGCGGATGGAGCCGTACTCACCGGCCGTGGAGGCAAAGTTCACGATCGCCCCGGAACTCACCTCGAGCATGGCGGGGAGCACGGCACGGGAGGCCACGAGCGCGGTGAGCAGGTTGGTCGAGATCATCTCCGCCCAGTCCGCCGGCGACGAGTCGACAAAGTCGGCAAATTTGAAAGTCCCGGCAACGTTCACCAACACGTCCGGCCGTCCCAAGACTTCCGTGGCGTCGCTCAATAGCCGCGAGAACTCGTCAAAGTCAGCGGCGTCCGCGGCCCGTCCCCATATTGTGCCTGCCGTCCCGTCCAGCTCGTCCATGAGCGTCCCCAAGGGGCCGGCACTCACGTCGGTCAGAGCTAACCGTGCGCCGTTGGCTAGCAATACGCGGCTGACTTCGCGGCCGATAGTACCCGCCGCACCCGTGACCACAACGACTCGGTCTTTCAACCGCAAGGCGCTCTCCTTTGCAGATGTTTGGGCGCTAAGCCCGCCAGACTAGCACTCTAGGCATGCCCCAACCAAGTGGTCAAGCCACTTGGTCAGAGCTGGTGCAACGCGTCGCCGCGATCTCGGCAAAGGGACGCTAGCGGTCGCTTAAGCGGGGCAGGTCAACGAGATCGGGGCTGGCCCTGGCGAGCCGGCACGGCTCGTGGACCGGGCGCGCCGGGACGCTTGACGACCTGCTCCGGGAAGGACTGCCTCGACTCCTGGAGGTGTACTGCCATGGCTCGCCGCGCGGCGGCGGGGTCGCGCTTTTGTATCGCGCGCAGGATGTTGGTGTGCGCCTTGATGCCGCGCGAGACAGCGGCAGGATCGCCGTGGCTTTCGAACATCCCCCTGATTATCAAGGTGGCGAGCGGGGCAAGCAGGGTCGGCAGGAGCGGGTTGAGGCTTGCACGCGCTACGCCAATGTGAAAGCTGACGTCAGCGGCGGTGTAAGCGGCGGCGTCGTGCCTGCTGTCCATCATTTCCGCCAGCAGCCTCCCCAGGGTCTCGAGCGAGTCCGGGGTGGCTCTTTCCGCGGCCAGCTCGGCCGCGACGAACTCGATGGCCTGGCGAGCTTCATACAGTTGGTCGGCCGTCGGGCCCGGGCCAGGTGCCGATAGCAGCAGCTGGTGAGCGAAGGCGTCCGCCAGGTCGGTCTCGCTCGGGTGACGGACGAAGGTCCCTCGCCCACTGATTGTTTCGACGAAACCTTCCGCACGCAGCTCGGCGAGAGCCTCCCGTAGCAGCGGCCTGCTCACGCCGAACTGGGCCGCCATCTCGGCCTCAGTGGGCAGGCTCTGGCCGACCACAAGCCTGCCTGAGGTGATCCAGCTTCTTACCTCGGCGACCAGTTTCTCAACCAGTGTTGCCTTCTTGATCGGCAACAGCTGCATTACGCCGTTCGTCCTCTAGCTCTCCGGGAAAGTGGTGGGGGGGGGTTGCCCCCTTCACATTAGGCGGGCCAGGGACCGCCGTGACGGGACTGCCACCACCGACCGCTGACCTGCGACATTTCGTGGCCAACGACAGCCTCGGGTTGCTCCCGGACGGGCTCTGCGCGGTGGGGTGCTTGACAAGTGGCCTGACCACCTGATTACACTTCCCACGACGCGCCGAGATTTGTCGGGGCCAGGGGAGGGGGGCCATGAAGATCGTTAGGGTTGAGACCTACCTCGTTGGCGCGGGGTGGAAGAACTGGCTCTTCGTGAGGGTGGTCACGGACGAGGGGCTATGGGGCATCGGGGAAGCCACCCTCAACGCATTTGGCCGGACTTGCGAGGCCGCCGTGCATGAGATCGGGGACCTCGTCGTCGGCAGTGACCCGAGGCAGGTCCGCAACGTCGTTGGCCAGCTGTACGAGCGGGTCTCGAATGAGGGCGGCCACGTGCATCGCACGGCGATCGCCGGCATCGAGGAGGCCTGCTGGGACATCCTGGGCAAGTCGCTCGGCGTCCCCGTTTACCAGCTGTTCGGAGGACGGGTGCGCGACAGCGTCGCCTGTTATGCCAACGGGTGGTACCGCTCCGAGCGGTCACCCGAGGCTTTCGCCAAGGCCGCTGCTGTCGTCGTGGGGAAAGGGTTCCGGGCTCTCAAGTTCGACCCCTTAGGTACTTCGAAGGGCTTTTTTGCAGCGGGGCAAGCCGCCCGTTCCCGCGACATCATTGCCGCAGTCCGGGCCACCGTGGGGCCAGATGTGCGGCTAATGATCGATCTCCATGCCCGCCTGGCCCCTTCCGAAGCCGTCGCCTTCATCGACTTGTGTGCCGACCTAGACGTGTTCTGGTGGGAGGAACCGACCACCCGAGAGCGCGAGGAACCTACCAGTGCGGTGGGAGCCAACACGGCCGGGCGTGTAGCGAGCGGCGAAAACTTCCACAGCGTGGGCCAGTTCATGACCTTGCTCAAAGCGGGCCACGTTTCGATCCTGCAGCCCGAGCCGATGTCCCTGGGAGGCCTGCTTCCCACATTGGCGGTAAGCGCCATGGCTGCTGCCGACGGAGCTTGGGTCGCACCTCACCAGAGTGGAGGCCCGGTGGCTACTGCGGTCTGCCTCCAACTCGCCGCCTGCGTGCCCAATTTCTTGGTACAAGAATATTTCGACCCCTTCAACGAGGAGTGGACGCGAGACCTCGTGACATGGGTGCCAGAGTTGGCGGACGGCGAGCTGTCGCTCCCCGACGGGCCTGGCCTGGGAGTAGACCTGAACCTGGACGTCGCCCAAGCGCATCCTTACGACCCCAGTGCGTTCTTAGACGTAACCTCCGAGGGCTGGGAGCACCGCCTCGGTAGCCACGCGGCAAAGGCGTCAAGCGGCCCATGAGCCCCGCACGCGTTTTCCCCGTTCTGCAGAAGAGCTCGGTCAGCTTGCAGGCCGC
>Ga0302324_100007515_pt1 | contig 23143 bp, 17 predicted proteins | sample Palsa_T0_1_FD_201949 | JGI IMG/M metagenome (GOLD analysis project Ga0302324, IMG submission 201949) | Peat permafrost microbial communities from Stordalen Mire near Abisko, Sweden - Palsa_T0_1 | ecosystem: Environmental > Terrestrial > Soil > Palsa > Peat permafrost | place: Sweden: Abisko...
GAAAGAAACTGTTGATCGCCTGCTCATCGGCCAGGCGCAGCACCGGCAGTGCGGTGGGCTGCAGGCCGGCGCACTCGCTCTGGTAACGGGCGACCGCCCGATTGCCAGGCTCGACGTGGGCCGTGAATGCGAGGTTTCTGGCCAGGTACTCATGTCCGGGAAACACCCGGGTCGTTGGCGCGAGCCTGGCCAGCGTCTGCGAGCAGGTCTCGAACAGCGTGCCCGGATCCCCGCCGCCACGGCAGTTGCCCACGCCGGCATTAAATAAGGTGTCGCCGGAAAACAGCGCCGGATCATCGCCATGGGCCAGCAGGCAGATGTGGGACATCGTGTGGCCGGGCGTGTCCAGGCACTCGAGCTCCAGGTGCCGGCCGACGCGGATCAGATCACCAGCACCGACCCCACGATCGACGCCACCAATGCGCTTGGCCGCCCCGGCATGGGCGATGACGGTGGCACCCGTGGCACGCACCAGCGGCACATTGCCCGCGGTGTGATCCGGGTGCTCATGCGTGTTGAGAATCTGGCGGATGCTCCAGCCGCGCGCCTTGGCCCGAGCCAGACAGGCCTCCCAGTCCAGCGGGTCGATGACCAGCGCTTCCCCGCTCTCTTCGCAGGCAATCAGATAATGATAGTTACGCAGGTCATTGGCGGCCCAGATTCGTTCGATCAGCATCATGCCTGCAGGGTACGACATAACTGCCAGCTTGCAATACACGGCGCCGCAGGGCGGCTCCGCGGCAGCGTGCCGGGGCGCGGTTGACAGGCTGGAGCCTTATCCACTCGCGGCCGGGCAATGGCATGCGGGTCATTATCCACCGCTCGCTCCCCGCTGCCGCGTATGCCAGGGCTCGCGGTCCCAAATCTCGAGCTGCTAGAGTGCGCTGCCGGATGTTCCGGCTTGCCTCGGACCGGAGGTTGCAGTGAATCGCATCGTGAGTTTTCGCCAGATGAAGGATGGCACGCGCGAGGACTATCTGCTGCTGGAGGAGTACGAGCGTGACTATGTGCGCCTGCTGCCGCAGCGGATCCTCGCTTCGCTGCGCAAGCTCGGCAACTCTTTCGAAGGCTACCCGGTAACCCGCCTTGAGCATTCGTTGCAGTGTGCGACACGCGCGCACGCCGCAGGCGCGGATGAGGATATGGTCGTCGGCGCGCTGATCCACGATATCGGCGATGATCTTTCACCCTACAACCACTCCGAGATCGCCGCCGGGATTCTGCGCCCGTATGTGCGCGCAGAAGTGACCTGGATAGTCGAGCAGCACGGCCTGTTCCAAAGCTACTACTACGCACACCACACCGGCGGTGATCGCAACGGGCGCGAGCGGCTGCGGGGCCACCCGTGGTTCGAGGCCTGCGCTGATTTTGCCGAGCACTGGGATCAGTCCTCGTTTGATCCCGACTATGTGAGCCGGCCGCTGGAGTTCTTTGAGCCGATGGTGCAGCGGGTCTTTACGCGCAAGCCTTTCGATCCGGCACGCGCAGCGCTTAGCGCGTAGCCATCTGCATATCAAGCTGGCGCTGGCGTTCGGCCCGGCGCATCAGCGTGCCGGCGATCAGGACGCCGATACCCACAAAGCCAATGATCAGGCTCGCCAGCGCATTCACATCAGGACTCAGGCCCAGCTTGACCTTCGAGTAAATGACCATCGGCAGCGTGCTGGCGCCGGGACCGGATACAAAGCTTGAGATCACCAGATCATCGAGCGAGAGCGTGAAGCTCAGCAGCCACCCCGACAGCAGTGCCGGTGCAATGATCGGCAGCGTGGTATCGAGGAAGGCGCGCACCGGACCCGAACCCAGATCCATCGCGGCTTCCTCGAGCGAGCGATCAGCGCTTTGCAGACGTGATTGCACCGTCACAGTGACATAGGCGGTGCAGAAAGCGACATGCGCAATCACCAGGGTCGTGAAGCCGCGGTGCGGCCAGGAAAAGAGCTGAAACATCGCCACGAACAGCAGCAGCTGCGTGATGCCGGTGATGATCTCGGGCATCACCAGCGGCGCATTGACGAGCGCGGTCAGCAGCAGCCGGCCGCGGAAGCGGATGAACCGCACCAGCGCGATTGCCGCGAGAGTCCCCAGCAGCACCGCCACGGTGGAGGCAACGACACCGACCTCGAGCGAGAGCGCGGCGGCATCGAGGATCTGATCGTTGTGCAGCAGCTCTTTGTACCAGCCGAAGGAGAAGCCGCCCCAGACATTCACCATCGATGAGGCGTTAAACGAATAGGCGATCAGCACCAGCATCGGTACGTACAGCAGCGCAATGCCAAAGCATAGCCAGGTAAACAGCAGAACCGGTGGCCGCTCATTCATGGCCGCTCAAGCCTCCTGCTGCTTGGCACTGTAGTGTTGGTAGAGCGCGATCGGCCCGACTAGGAACACCAGAAATGCAATCGCGACCGCCGAAGCCACCGGCCAGTCCCGGTTACTGAAGAACTCATCCCACAGCACGCGGCCAATCATCAGATTATCGGGCCCACCCAGGAGCGAGGGAATCACGAACTCACCGATCGCCGGAATGAACACCAGCATCGATCCGGCGATGACCCCGGGCATCGACAGCGGCAGCGTGACATCAAAGAAGGCCCGCCAGGGTGAGCTGCCAAGATCCGATGCCGCCTCGAGCAGCGTGTGATCGAGCTTCTCCAGGGTCGCGAACAGTGGCAGCACCATGAAGGGCAGGTAGGAGTAGATGATGCCCAAGTACACGGCAAGGCTGGTGCGCATGATCTGCAGCGGGTGATGGATGACACCCATCCACAGCAGCGCGGAATTGAGCAGGCCGTTCTCGCGGATGATGCCCTCGAGGGAATAGACGCGCAGCAGGAAGGAGGTCCAGAACGGCAGGATGATGATCAGCATCAGGATGCCCTGCGTCGTCTTGGAGGAGCGCGCCATCGCGTAGGCCATCGGGTAGCCGATCAGCAGGCAGATCAGCGTCGAGAAGAATGCCGTACGCAGCGAATACAGATAGGAGAAGGCGTAGACCTCATCGGTCAGCAGGTAGCGATAATTGGCGAGGCTGAGGCGCACCGTGATGTGGTGATCCTCCGAGAGCGTCCAGACGCTGGTATAGGGCGGCACATGCAGCGCGGTGTCGGCAAAGCTGATCTTGAACGCGAAGGCGAACGGCACCAGGAAGAAGAGCACCAGGAACAGCAGTGGGGGCAGGATGATCAGCCAGCGCCCATAGCGGCGGACCAGTCGCGAGAAGAACCCGTCCAGGCCGCCCGGGCGCGCAGCGCGCAGGCCCCCGGCTGTCAGGGCACCGGCTACCATCGCGCCCGCGGCTGGCACGATGGATGATTGATCTGCAAGATCCGCCTGGCTTTCGGAAGCACGCGCTGCCCTGTCCCCTGTTCTGATGGCGCGTAGTATGCCGGAGCGGCCTAAGAATTATTAAGGTCCGGCTGCGAATCTGGCTTAAAATTTAGCGTTCGGTTCAAGGGCCGCAGCCTCGTAAGGCTGTCAGAAGCCCACTGCTTCTGGGGTGGATTAGGGATTTCAATAGGCGATCTTGTGGACCGCACGCATTCGAAGAAAACCAAGCTGATTCGTCCTCCGGGCAGCAGCCGGGCCTCCAGCGCCCGCCAGCGCCTGCGGCTGATCAACGCCTGCATCTCGGCGCTACATATTCACGGCCCCTCGCGCACCACGGTCGAGAAGGTCGTGGCGATCGCCGGCATGTCGCCAGGGATCGTGCGCTTCTACTTCGCCTCCAAGGCCTCGATGCTGGTGGCCTCGCTCGAATACCTGGCGGCCGAATTCGAGGAACGTGTGCTGGTGCCTGTGGCTGCGCTGCGCGCCGACCCGGTCCGGGCCTTGAGCACCCTGGTCGATCTGTATCTGGACCCGGACATTGCTAGCCCCCGCAAAGTCTCGGTGTGGTACTCGTTCTGGGGCGAAGCGAGCTCCCGCCAGGAGTACTACGACATCTGCGGCAAGAAGGACCAGCGCTTCGCGGAGCTGGTCCGCGAGCTGGTCGGCGCTCTGATCAGCCAGATCCATGCCGAGCAGCTCGATACCGATGGCGTCGCCCTCGGCCTGATCGGGGTGCTGGAAATCCTCTGGCAGGACTTTGCGTTCCAGACCGAGACCAGCATTGATCGCACGGCCGCGCGCCGGCGCTGTCACGCCTATCTGCGCTCGGTTTTCCCGCAGCAGTTCGGCGTCGCCGGCGCTGTCGGTGCCGCGGCGGTTGCGTTCCGCAGTGCCGGCAGCTCGCTGCTGCCGCGCCTGCCGGCGCGCGAACAGTCACTGTTCCAGGGACTGTGGCAGATCGCCGGCCATGAGTGCGCACTGGCCCAGAGCGGTGATTTCATCACCGCAGACCTGGTGGGTCTGCGCGCGCTGATCGTGCGCGATGAGGCCGGCACGATCAGAGCCTTTCGCAACCAGTGCGGCGAGCGTCCCCACGTGCTCAGCCTCTCAGCACGCGGCCGGTTCGAGGCCGCGATCGAATGCCCGATCCACGGACTGGCCTGCACGCTCAGTGGCATGGCCCTGGAGGCTGGGGTCGGCGAAGGGCTGCAGCCGCTGCCTTCACGCGTGCAGGATGGCTTCGTGCTGGTGCGCGCGCGGGGTAATGGCACTGAGCCCGGACTGGCCCTGGCGCAGCTCGGCGGCCCGCTCATACTCACGAACGCGGCTGAAGCGCAGGAACTGGCGGTAGCCGCGGACTGGCAGCGCCTGTGCGAGCACTGGCTCGAGTTCGATCTGCCCGAGCACCCGGTTGGGCGTCTGGCAGGACTGCTGGCCGAACCGACACTGGATCTGTCCGAGCCGGCAGCGCACTTGAGCTGGCGTGCACGCGTGGAGAGCGCCGGGCGTGGCTGGTCGGCCCGCCGCTATGGCACGTTGGCCCGCGAGCACGGTCCGGCGCACTGGACCCGGATTTTCCTGCCCCCGAACCAATGGCTTGAACGGCGCGAGGAGGGAATCAGCCTGCTGCAGATCCTGCCGACCAGCGCCGGCCAATGCCGCATACGCTGGCTCGAGTACCGGATCGCCGGCTCCGATGCACGGCTGCAGGCGATGTCCTTCCTGGCCCAGCGTCTGCGCGCGACCTGGCTCGCACAGGATATCGAGGCGTGCGAATCCCTGGAGCGCGCGACTGCGCCTGGTGCGGAGGCCGTGCATCCGGCGGCGCCCCCGTGCCAAGCCATTGCGCTCTTTCGGCGCACGCTGGCGCAGCTGTTGCGCAGCGCCTCGGTGCCCGGAATACAATCCAGCTGAGCCCCCGCCGGTGCCTGCGCGGCTCTGATCCTGATGAAGGATCGGCAGCCTCAAGGCCCCTGCGAGCGGTCAATCTCAAGGAGTCGATGACGATGAATGCATTGCCCAGCACCAAGGCCGAGTGGCACGCACGCGCCAAGGCACTACGCTACGAAACCCGCCACTTCATCGACGGCGACTATGTCGACTCGCACGATGGTGCGCGCCTGCCCGTCATCAATCCGGCCACCGGTGTCGAGCTGACCACGGTTTCGGCAGGTTCCGCCGCCGACATTGACCGCGCCGTGCAGGCGGCGAAGCGCTGCTTTGTCTCCAAGGGGTGGAGCCGGCGCGCACCGCGCGAGCGGCTGGCCGTAATGAGCAAGTTTGCGGCCCTGATCGAGGCGCACACGGAAAAATTCGCATTGCTCGATACGCTGACGATGGGCAAACCGATCCGCGACATGGTGGGCATCGACATTCCGGCAGCGGCGCAGAATTTCGCTTATTTCGGCGAGCTCATCGACAAGATCGAGGGGGTTGTGACCAGCACTGCGAGTGATGCGTTCCACTACATCTTGCGCGAGCCGCTCGGCGTTGTTGGCAGCATCGTGCCATGGAACTATCCGCTGCTGATGGCGGCCTGGAAAGTGGCACCGGCACTGGCGGCCGGCAATTGCGTGGTGCTCAAGCCCGCTGAGCAATCGCCACTGTCGGCACTGCTGATGGCCGAGCTGTTCATCGAGGCGGGCGGTCCGGCCGGCGCCTTCAACGTGGTCAATGGCTACGGCGAAAAGGCCGGTGCGGCACTGGCTCTGCACAATGATGTGGCCAAGATCGGCTTCACCGGTTCGACCGAGATCGGCAAGCAGATGCTGGTGTATGCCGGGCGCTCGAACATGAAGCGCGTGGCACTGGAGTGCGGCGGCAAGTCGCCACAGATTTTCCTCGGCGATCTGGAGGATCTGGATCGGGCCGTGCAGTACGCGATCAACGGCATCTACGGCAACATGGGCGAGGTGTGTAACGCCGGCTCCCGATTGCTGATCGACAAGCCGATCGCCGGTGAATTTCTGGAGCGCTTCATCGCGGCCGGCCGCAAGGCCTACGTGGCTGGCGATCCGCTCGATCCGGACACCAACCTCGGGCCGCTGGTAACCTCAGGCCAGCAGGCGCGCGTATTGGGCTACATCAAGAAAGGGCGCGATGAGGGCGCGAAGCTTGAATTCGGCGGCGATCAGCCGGCCGGCCCGGGCAGCTATGTCAATCCGACGCTGTTCTCCGGCGTGACCAACCAGATGACGATCGCGCGCGAGGAGATCTTCGGTCCCGTGGCCGCGGCCATCGAGGTCGATGGTCTGGAAGAAGCGCTCGCGGTCGCCAACGATTCGATCTATGGTCTGGCCGCCTCGGTCTGGACGCGTGATCTGACCAAGGCGCACAAGGCGGTGCGCGATCTGGAGGCGGGAGTAATCTGGGTCAATTGCTTCGATCACGGCGACATGACGCAGCCCTTCGGTGGCTACAAACAGTCGGGCCACGGTCGCGACAAATGCTGGGAGAGCCTGCTCTCGTATACGCAGACCAAATCAGCCTGGGTGCATCTGGGCTGAACTTAAGCGGTGCCAGCCGCCGCGGCACTTTAGCTGAAGCTGCTCGGTGCCGCGGCGAGGCGCGTCTCGGGAATGCGCGTGCGCAGCATCTGGTGGAATTCAAGCATCCAGTGCTCGATGTTCGAGAGCGGCCCTGGCTGGTAGCCGCTCGAGCCCAAGCCCAGCTGCACGCGCTCACACAGGACCTTGTCCTGGGAATTCACTTCATTGTTGATGCGCGCGCCCAAGCCCCGCAGCACACGCATTTCGCGCCGCGCATCAGGCAGGCCGTAGACACCACTGCGGATCAGGGTGCGGCCCGGGCTCTTGGGTAGCACCTGGAAGAAGTCCATCTGCTCCGGGAATACGTCGAGTCCAAGATTCGGCAGCATGCTGTAGAAGCGCCAGCTGCGCCGGTGGGTGTCCGGCAAGTGGCTCGTCAGCGGCACGACCATGCGCTGATACATCCGCTCGCTCCAGCGATTGGAGGGTTGCTCGCGCAGCCAGCTGGTGCCGCGGGCCAGACCCTGGCTGCCCTGCTGGTCATCGTAGTCGGGCGTGAACATCCGCTGCAGGCCCGGGTGCCCGATCGGCACGTGGTAAGACTCGAGGTAGTTGTCGATCGCCACCTTCCAGTCGCAGGCCCACTCTTCAGTGGTGATCGGGCCAAGCGGCACCATGTCCTCGAAGCGGTAGGGGGCCAGCTCATCGAGCACCGGTGCGAACACTTCGAGCACCGGACGCGGATCGCCGCTCAAGCACACAAACACAAATCCGAGGGCCACATCGGTGCGCACCGGGGTCAGCGACAGCGAGGCGCGATCGAGGGCCGTAAAGGTGTCGCTGCGGGCAACGCCCTGCAGCGAGCCATCCTGCTTGTAGCTCCAGCCATGGTAGGGGCAAACGATTGGACCGGCGCAGTGACCGGCGCCGTCGAAGATGCGGGTGCCGCGATGACGGCAGACGTTGTGGAAGCCGCGGATCGTGCCCTCGCGATCGCGCATCACGAACACGCTCTCCGGACCAATCTGCAGCGTCACGTAATCGCCCGCCTTAGGGATCGAGCTCGTGTGGCAGGCGATCTGCCAGCTGGGCTTCAGGATGCGGTCGATCTCAAGCTTCGTGAGTTGCGGGTGCCCATAGATCCAGGCCGGCATGGCGTGCGGTGCAGCGCCAGCGGCATGGTCGGCGGCCTGGACGGCGGTGGCGGGGCTCATAGGCGCACTTCCAATTCTATATACTCGTATAACTGTACGCCCACGGGGCGCGCAGCGGCAAGCCGTAAACGCCCGGCTCCTGAGACCGTCCGGGTTATCAAGAGGCCATTTTGGCGACACTAAAGGCCATAAACGGGCCCAAAGAAGGGCTGCGCTAGCCGCGCGGAGGGGTCCGCGTCAATACTATATGGTTGTATAAATTTTCTGGACAGCCGCCAAAGTCGGATGGTAGGGTTCCGGCGGCTGCCCCCCACGCCGGGAGGCAGGGGGAGGAGTTATGGCTCGCGATCTGTCCAAGTCCAACGCCCACTTCCAGAAGGCGCTGACCCGGCTGCCCCTGGGCGTGGCCTCAAACTTCCGCTACTGGGGCGAGGATCGCACGATCTACGTCAAGCACGGTCGCGGCGCACGCATCACCGACATCGACGGCAACAGCTACGTCGACTACCGCTTAGGCTACGGCCCGGCGATCCTGGGCTACGCCGACCCGCGGGTCGATGCCGCGGCCCGCGAAGGCATGGAAGTCGGTGGCGTATTCGCACTCTCGACCGAGCGTGAGTACCTCGTCGCCGAGCGCATCTCCAAGATGGTCAAGTCTGCCGAGCTGGTGCGCTATTCGAACTCCGGCACCGAAGCAGTCATGGCCGGCCTGCGGCTCGCGCGCGCCTACACCGGACGCGATGACTACATCATTCTCGAAGGCGGCTACCACGGCCTGTTTGATGCGGCCATGTGGTTCACGCCGATGGATCAGTGGAAGCAGGTTGGCGAGCCGGAGATCAAGCCCTACAGCGAAGGCGTGCCACTGAGCACCCGCAGCTTTGCCCACTTCGTGCAGGCCAACGATGCCAACCAGCTCGAGGACACCTTCAAGCGCCACGGCGCGCGCATTGCCTGCATGCTGATCGAGCCGATCATGGGCAATTGCCTTGGTATCTCGGCCGAGCCCGAGTACCTGCGTGCGGCTCGCGAGCTGTGCACCAAGTACGGCGTGGTGCTGTTCATTGATGAGGTCAAGACCGGTTTCCGCGTCGCCCGCGGCGGCGTGCAGGAACTTTATAACGTGCACGCAGATATCTGCACCTTTGCCAAGTGCGTCGCCAACGGCTATCCGATCTCGGTGCTGGCCGGGCGCGAGCACATCATGCGCAAGCTTGGCAAAGGCGTCGCCCACGGCGGCACCTACACGGCGCACTCGATCTCGCTGGCCGCGGCCGAGCGCACGCTGCAGATTCTCGATGAGACCGATGCCCTCGAGCGCGTCGCCGACTACGGCACGCGGCTGCGCAACGGCATGCGCGCGATCTTGAGCGCCCGTGGCATCGCGCACAGTTTCGTCGGCCACCCCTCGATGAGCGGCCTGTACTTTGCCGCACAGCCGCCGCGCAACTATCGCGACTGGAAGGGCAGCGATTACAGCTTCTACGACGCCGCGGCCAAGGTGCTGCACGATGAGCGCGTGCTGTGTGAGCCGGACTCGCGTGAGCCGTGGTTCATCTCGGCCGCGCACGATGACTCGTGCCTGAGCGACACGCTGCGTGGCTTCGAGATCGCCATCGACACGACGCTGCGCGCTGGTACGGCCAGCCGCAAAGACTCGGCCTGATCTGCATCAGACCTGATTAAGGGGAGATAGGGCGCAGTGGCCACCGCAGGCACCGTCACGGCGCATCACGACGCCATCATCATCGGCGCCGGCCACAACGGCCTGGTCGCTGCCTGCTATCTCGCGCGTGCCGGCCTCGATGTGCTGGTGCTGGAGCGCAACGACTACATCGGCGGTGCCGCGGTCAGCCGCCAGCTGTACGAGGATTTCACCTACTCCAACTGCTCCTACGTGTGTAGCCTGCTGCGCCCGCAGATCATCCGCACGCTCGAGCTGCCGCGCTTTGGCCTGCAGATCATCCCCTACGAGGGCGGCTGCACCATGATGCGCGATGGCGGGCATTTCGCGCTCTATGACAATCACGATGCCCTGCGGCGCGAGATCTCGCGCCACTCCAAACGCGATGCCGAGGCCTACGATCGCTACGCGCGCGATGTAAAGCGCCAGTGCAAGTTCATCAAGCCGCTGCTGATGCGCGAGCCGCCAGACCCGACCTCCTTCAAGCCGCGCGACCTGCGCGAGCTCCTGTATCTGGCGCGACGCTTCGATGGCTTGGGTGAAGAGCGCATGTATGACACGCTGCGCTTCTGGACGATGAGCGCCGGGGATTTTCTCGACGAATACTTCGAGAGCGAGATCATCAAGGCCCACCTGGCCGGCAGCTCGATCATCGGCACCGCCCTTGGACCCCGCTCGCCAGGCACCGCCTACGTGCTGCTGCATCACTACATGGGCGATATTGACGATACGGTCGGCGCCTGGGGGTTCGCGCGCGGCGGCATGGGTGCGGTCAGCAAAGCCCTCGGTGCCTCGCTCGAGGCCTCCGGCGGCAAGATCCGCGTCGGCGCCCCGGTCCAGCAGATTCTCGTGGAAGGCGGGCGCGCGCGCGCTGTGCAGCTGGCCAATGGCGAGCGCCTGAGCGCGAAACTGGTGATCTCCAACATGGACGTGCGCCGCACTTACCTCGACACCATGTCCGAGGCCGACCTGCCTGCTGATTTCCTCCGCCAGGTGCGTAACTTCAAGATCCGTGGCTCCTCGGGCAAGCTCAACATCGCACTCGATGCGCTGCCCAGCTTCCCGCAGATTCCGGCCGGCTCACCGTGCATGCGTGGCGACATGCATGTCACCGATACGATCGAGATGATGGAGCGCGCCTACGATGACTGGAAGGACGGGCGCTGGTCGCGCGCGCCCTACATTGACATGCTGATTCCGACCCTGATCGATCCGACGATGGCTCCGGAGGGCAAGCACTACATGTCGGTGTTTGTGCAGTACGCGCCCTACCAGCTGGCCGAGGGGCCGTGGAATGCCGAGCGTCGCAAGGCCTTTGGCGAGACGGTGCTCAACACGATCGGCGAACACAGCCCGAACTTCCGCGATCTGGTGCGCCACGCCGAGATCCGCACGCCCTGGGACATCGAGAACGAAGTCGGTCTGACCGAGGGCAACATCTTTCAGGGCGAACTCACGCTCGATCAGCTGCTGTTCAACCGCCCGATCCCCGGTTACGCACAGTATCGCGGACCCGTGAAGGGTCTGTACATGTGCGGCTCGAGTACCCATCCGGGTGGCGGCGTGATGGGCGCCCCCGGACACAACGCCGCGCAGGCCATCCTGCGCGATGTCGGCAAGGCGGCCTGAAGCCCAATGCCTACTCCGGATGCAAGCTCCCGCTACGACGCGCTGATCATCGGCGCTGGCCACAATGGCTTAGTGTGTGCCGCGTATCTCGCGCGCGCCGGCCGTCGCGTGCTGGTGCTCGAGGCCGCCTCGATGGTCGGCGGCGCCGCTATCACACGTGAGTTTGCGCCGGGCTTTCAGGTCTCGGCCTGCGCCCACTTGCTGCACCAGATGCCGCAGACGCTCTCGCGCGAACTCGCGCTCGAGCGGCATGGCCTTACCTTAAGTGCGCGCCAGCTGCCCACGCTGGCGCTCGCACGCGATCGCGAGCCGCTGCTGCTGGGCGGTTCGAGCGATGCCACTCACCAGGGCCTGCTCGGCGCCGATGTCGCGGCCTATCCCGCCTATCTCAAGGAAATGGCCCGCTACGCTGCGGCCATCGCCCCGATCTTCGAGCGCGCGCCACCGCGACTCGGGACCGGCTCGTTCGCAGATCAGGCTGCGCTGCTGCGGCTCGGGTGGCAGATCCGCAAGCTCGGCCGCAAGAGCATGCGCGAGCTGCTGCGCATTGGCGGTATGAATGCCTACGATCTGCTGCAGGAGCACTTCTCGGATCCGCTGCTGCAAGGGGCGCTCGGATTTGATGCCGTGCTGGGCACCAACTTCGGTCCCCGTTCCCCGGGCTCGGTGCTGACACTGCTGTGTCGCCTGGCGGCGCAGTCCGAGGCCGGCGAGGGCGCGCTGATGCAGCCGCGCGGTGGCCTCGGCGCACTCACGGTGGCACTGGCGCGCGCCGCCTGCGCGGCCGGTGCCGAGATTCGCACCAACGCCGAGGTCGCGCGCATCCTGGTGTCCGAAGATCAGGCGTGCGGCGTGCAACTCGCCTCGGGGGAACAGTTCAGCGCGCCGATCGTGGTATCGAATGCGGATCCCAAGAGCACTTTCCTCAAGCTGCTGGGCACAGCGCATCTGGATACCGGCTTCGTGCGCCGTGTGCATCACCTGCGCTCGCAGGGGCTGGCGGCCAAACTGCATCTGGCACTCACGGGGCTGCCCAGTTTCCATGGGGCGAGTGCAGCGGCGCTGCGCGGTCGGCTGCTGCTCAGCCCCTCGCTGCAGCATCTCGAGCGCGCCTTCAACAGCACCAAGTACGGCGAGTACTCGAACGCACCGGTCATGGAGATTACCCTGCCGACGCTGAATGATCCGGCACTCGCTCCGCCAGGTTCGCACGTGCTCTCGGCGATCGTGCAGTACGTGCCGCATACGCTCAAGAGCGGCTGGAGTGCTGCGCGCGAGCAGTGCATTGCGAGCCTCGTTGCGGCGCTGGCCGAGTACGCCCCGGACCTGCCAGGACTGATCCAGAGCGCCGAACTGCTCACGCCTGCGGATCTCGAACAGCAATTCCGCATGCACGGAGGTCACTGGCACCACGGCGAGCTGGCCTTCGATCAGTTCTACATGGTGCGGCCGGTTCCGGGCGCCGCGCAGTATGCAACGCCGCTCGCCGGTCTATTCCTGTGCGGTGCCGGGAGCCATCCGGGCGGCGGCGTCATGGGCCACGCCGGCCGCAATGCTGCACGCTCGATCCTGGCCTTGCGGAAGGCGGCATGAACGCGCCTGCAACTGCCCGGCCACACTACCTCGAGCCGCTGCTCAAGACGCCGTTCCATGAGCGCGCCCGCGCCTTGAGCCAGCTCGACAGTTTCGTCGCGTGGGCCGGCTACACCACGGTGGATGTGTTTACCAACGTCGAGCAGGAATACTTTGCGATCCGCAACACCGCGACGCTCTACGATCTGACGCCGATGGTGAAGTACCGCATCAGCGGTCCGGGGGCGCTCGCCTATCTCAACCGCCTGGTCACGCGCGATGTCGCCAAGATCCGCCCCGGCCGCGTCGGCTACTGCGTTTGGGCCAACGATGCCGGCCACCTGATCGATGATGGCACGATCTTCTGTCTGTCCGCGACTGAGTATCGGCTGTGCACCGCCGAGCGGCAGCTCGACTGGCTGCTCGATTCGGCGATTGGTTTTGAAGTTAAGGTCGAGGAAGTCACCGAGCAGATCGCGGCCCTCGCCTTGCAGGGCCCGGCCTCGTGTGCGGTGCTGCGCCGCCTCGGGATTGCAGAAGCCGCCAAGCTCAAGCCGTTTGAGATCGGACACTTCAAGGTGGCTGAGCACGCGCTGATGCTCTCGCGCACCGGCTTCACCGGTGATCTGGGCTATGAGTTGTGGATGGATCCGGCCTCGGCGCTGCCGGTGTGGGATGCGCTGATGGCAGCCGGGGGCACGCGCGGCATCCGCGCCATCGGTTCGCAGGCACTGAACATGGCTCGCATCGAAGCCGGCTTCGTGCTGCCGAACTTGGACTTCGTTTCAGCCGAATCGACGCTGAGGACCGGGCGCGACCGCTCGCCGCTCGAACTGGGCTTGGGCTGGCTGGTGGATTTCAAGAAAGGCCACTTCACCGGGCGTCGGGCGCTGCTGCGTGAGCAGCAACACGGCGTAGCGCGCCAGCTGGTCGGGCTCGATGTGGAGGGTAACAAGCCGGCGCATCACGCGCTGCTGTACGTCGGCAAGACGGACAATCGCGAGGTTGGCAACGTGACTTCGGCGATCTGGTCGCCGACCTGCAAACGCAACATCGCCCTGGCCATGCTCGAGGCCCCGCACTTCAAGCTCGGCAGCGTCGTCTGGGCCGACATCTATCTGAATCGGGAGCTGGTCTGGGAGCGGCGCATGGCCCGCGCGCTCGTAGTGGAGCGGCCGTTCTTTGCACCCGAGCGGCGCCGCGCCACCCCGCCGGCTGACTATTAAAGAGGCACCGACATGCATGCGAGCGCACCCGATCCGACAGTGCTGGCAAGAGCGGCGCAATTCAGTATGCTGGATGTCAGGGTGCGGCACGCAGCCCATACCCCCGGGGCGCACGATGCAGCCGCCGTCAGCCGCAGAGGCCTAAACATCGGATGAATCCCAGCGACCCCAAAGCGCTTGCCGACCGGCCGTGGCTTGACCCCAATGCCACGCCGCAGGTGGTCATCGAGGGTGTGGGCAAGACCTATGGGGCCTTTAGCGCGGTCGATTCGCTTTCACTCAAGATCTTCAAGGGCGAGATGTTCGCGCTGGTGGGCTCCTCGGGCTGTGGCAAGACCACGTTGCTGCGCATGCTCGCCGGCTTCACGCAGCCCAGCAGTGGTCGCATCCTGATCGATGGCGTGGAAATGAACGGCGTGCCGCCGCACGAGCGGCCGGTCAACATGATGTTCCAGTCCTATGCGCTATTCCCGCACATGAGCGTGGAGCGCAACATTGGCTATGGGTTGCGCCGGCTGCCGATCAGCGCTGAGGAGAAGCGCGATCGCATCCAGGCGGCGCTCGACATGGTGCAGTTAAGTCCGCTGGCCAAGCGTAAACCCCACCAGCTCTCCGGTGGCCAGCGCCAGCGCGTCGCGCTGGCGCGCGCCCTGATCCGCCGCCCCAAGGTGCTGTTGCTTGATGAGCCCTTGAGCGCACTCGACAAGAAGCTGCGTGAACAGACCCAATTCGAGCTGATGAATATCCAGTATCGCATTGGCATCACCTTCATTTTCGTGACCCATGATCAGGACGAGGCCATGGCCCTGGCCACCCGGATCGCGGTCATGGATCAGGGCCAGGTGATGCAGGTGGGTACGCCCTCCCAGATCTATGAGTTTCCGCAGAGCCGCTTCATTGCTGACTTCATCGGCACGACCAATCTCTTTGAGGGCACCGTCACGGCCACTGAACCGGGGCAGATCCGGGTCAACAGCCCCGAGGCCGGCGGAGAACTGCTGGTCGATGACACCGGGCGGGTCAGCTACGGTCAGCGGGTCTGGGTGGCGCTGCGTCCGGAGAAGATCCGCCTGAGCAAGGAGCCCACTACCGGGGGACGGTTGAATCAGATCAAGGGCACGGTCTGGGAGCTGGGGTACCTGGGTAACCGCTCGACCTACCGGATCAAGACTGAGTCAGGAAAGCTGATTACTGTTTTTGCGCAAAATGACCGCCGGACCTCCGAATGGTCGATTGACTGGAGCGATGAGGTCTATGTGAGCTGGAGTGCCAACGCCGCGATCGTGTTGCAATCCTGACACACGAGGCGGCATGCTGACTTTGCAACGCTACAACGGTATAAACATCGATATAAAAAGGGATCGCGCCCAGGCGCCGATCCGGCAATTCGCGAGCCGCGGGGCATTAACACACACCGGCCAATGGTCGGGTTGGGGAAGACAATGACTTTCAAGAAGGGACCAGGTCTTAGCAACACCACCGGCCACAGCGCGACGGCATTTGCTGCGCTCGCTGCATTGGTCATTGGCGCCGGCTTCGGGGCACAAGCTCAGGCGCAGACCGCCACCACGACCGCGGTGGCGCCTTCCGACGCCTCGGGCGGACTGGAAGAAATCGTCGTCACGGCGACGCGCCGCTCGGAGGAGATGAGCAAGGTGCCGATCAGCGTCACGGCCATGACCCAGGATGATATGGACGTTCGCGGCATCAAGGACTTCCAGGACATCGCACGCTTCACGCCTGGTGTCTCAATCGATAACTCGGGTACGAACGCGATCTCGATTCGCGGTATCTCTTCGTCCGGCGGCGCCGGCACCACCGGCATTTACCTCGATGACACGCCGATCCAGATGCGTGCGGTCGGCTTCAACCCCGACGACACGCTGCCCAAGACTTTTGACCTGGATCGCGTGGAAGTGCTGCGCGGTCCGCAGGGCACACTGTTCGGCGCCGGCTCCGAGGGCGGCACGGTGCGCTACATCATGACGCCAGCTTCGGTGACCGGTGAGAGCACCTACATGCGTGCCGAGGTCTCCGAGACGGAAGACGGCGCGCCCAGCTACGAGCTGGGCATCGCGCACGGCATGACGCTGATCGACGGCGTGCTTGGCATTCGCGCCAGCGCCTGGGGCCGCTTCGATGGTGGCTGGATCAACCGCGTGGATCCGAGCACCGGACTTACGACCGAACAGAACTCGAACTACTCCGACTCCCAGCAGTTCCGCCTCGCGGCACTGTGGAAACCCAGCGAACATCTGTCGATTTCGCCCTCTTTCGTCTACCAGAATAACCTGAAGCATGATGAGGACACGTACTGGCCGGCCTACTCGAACCCATCGGCCGGGGTGTACAACAACGCGACCCCGGAGCGCATGCCGGTGCCAGATCGCTACTGGATTCCAGCGCTGAAAATCGATTACCAGCTGCAGAACAGTGAGATCATTTCCAACAGCTCCTTCTACCAACGCCGCGAGCTCACGGCCTACCAGGGCACGGTCTACGATCTGGCGTACTACGAATCGCTGGGCTGGTACAACAATCCGAACACGAACAATGGCCCGGTGCCACCGAATGTCACGAACGTGACCGTGGGCTGTGCGGGCACCGGCCTGGTGCCGGGTCAGCCGATTGCTCCGGGTTCAACCACACTGAACCCCGCCTGCGCCTGGTATCCGCTGATCGACTCGACCGGCATCCACATGCCGCCGGGCTTCGCGAACTACCAGACGCCGAACACGATCACCAACCACCAGCAGACTTGGACGCAGGAGGTGCGTTGGCAGTCAACTGACGATACTTCGAAGTGGCGGTGGACCGTGGGCGCGTTCTGGCAGATGTCCAAAGAGGGCAGTATCGAGCAGCTCAAGGACGCCCAGATCAACCAGCTGTTCAATTATCTGTACGGTCAGGATGCCTACACACTGTTTGGCTATGGCGATCCGACCGCGGCCAATTTCTACTACTGCCCGACCTACAACGCGCAGTCGCTGTATGGCCTGACGCCCTACACTGCTATCCCGGCCTGCGATATTTATTACAACGCCAATTCCACCACTGATCGCCAGATTGCCGGCTATGGGCAACTCGCTTATCAGTTCACCGACGCACTGCGGCTGACGGTGGGCGAACGCATCGCGCGGACTTCCTTTGAGCTGAATCACTACTCGGACGGTTTCGAGAACTACGGACCGTCGACCGCGCAGGCGTCACAGTCTGAAACGCCCAATACGCCAATGGTCGACCTGTCCTACCAGATGGATCGCCATAACTTGTTCTATGCCACGTATGCCAAGGGCTTCCGCGAGGGCGGCGGCAATGCCCCATTACCGTCGTACTGCGACACTAACCTGAATGAAGCAGGGTTCCCAGGCTCGCCCGATACCTATAATTCAGACTCCACGCAGAGCTACGAGCTCGGTATGAAGAATACCTACTCGAACTTCAGGATTGCGACCAGCGTGTACTACATCAAGTGGAGCAACATCCAGCAGAACGTTTATATCGGTGGTGCCTGCGGTCTGCAATTCACCGACAACCTCGGCACGGCAGTGGCGAAAGGGTTCGATGTCTCGGCAGAGTTGGCCCTCGGTCATTTCAAATTCGACATTGCCACGGGTTATACCGACGCGCGCTACACCGCCGGCTCCTACGGGCCCTGCGAAGCAAACGCCACCCTGTGCGGCGATCCGGCCGGGACGCAGTTCCTGCCGCTTTCAGCCAAGGGGGATGCGATCTCCGGCGAAGCCGCGATCGAATACAGCCCGGGGCTGAATCCACCGTGGACGGCCTCGCTCGGCAGCGAGTTCGACTTCAAGTTGAACGATCACCCCTCCTTTGTGCGGCTGGACATGGAGTTCGAGGCGCGCAACAACTGGCTCTCGGTACTTCAGGATCCACGTACGTCGCAATTCAACCCGTATGAAAGCTCGACCACGGTGTCGAACACCTTCACGTTGCCCTCGACGTTCTTCACGACGCTGCGCGCGGGCATGACGATCGATCGATGGGAAGTCTCGGCGTTCATCGACAACCTGCTCGATACCCATACGATGACGAACTATCAACTGAGCCAGCCCGATTCTTACGCGAACAGCCCGCCGGCCGATCAGGTGAACGCCTACACCTTCCGTCCGCGGACCTTCGGTCTGACCGCGACCTTCAAGATGTAAGGCGTATGGGTTGGCAGCAGATTCAGCAGCCGGATCGGCGCGCTTCACGCGCGTCGATCCGGCGGAGTACCAACGCGTGAATGCTGTGAGCCCGGAAGCTGCGGTCGGGGACTGGAACGGGCTGCGCCGGGTTGAGCCGACGCTGCCAAGCAGCTTTTACACCGATACCGCACACTTCCAGCTGGAACTCGAGAAGCTCTGGTATCGCAACTGGACCTACCTGTGCAGAGCCGAGGCGCTGGAGGGGCCGCGCGCCTTCCGCACCTTCAGGATTGGCACGCAAAGCCTGTTGGTGCTGCGCGATGATGCCGGCCAGCTGCGCGCCTTCCACAATACCTGCGCGCATCGCGGGGCTGCGCTGTGCACCGAGGCCTCGGGGCATCTGCCCGGCGGTGCAATCACCTGTCACTATCATGCTTTCAGTTACGGCCTGGATGGCCGCTTTTTGCGCCGGCCGGCGCACGCGCGGCCCGAGAGCGAGGGCATCCGCAACCTGAAGCTCCATGCGGTGCAGATCAAGGACTGGCAGGGCTTCGTGTTCGTGAATCTCTCGGCGGAGCCTGCGGCTGATCCGGAAGCATTCTTCCAGGCCGATGCGGCGACGCTGAAGAACTGGCCGCTCGCAAAGCTACGGGTCGCTCATGCCCAGGAACGCACGGTGCGTACCAACTGGAAGATCCTGTGGGAAAATTTTAATGAGTGCCTGCATTGTCCGGGCGTTCATCCCGCGCTCGGCCGCCTGGTGCCGATCTACCGACGCGGCATCATGGAGCCCAAGGATGATCCGAACTGGCAGGCGCATGCCGAGAATCCGGAGCCGGAGTTTCGCGGTGGCTTGAGAGCCGGCGCCGCGACCTGGTCGACGGACGGCAAGCTGCATGGCGTTGCGTTCCCGCAGCTGAGCGCGCGCGAGCGGGAGCTTGGCTATCACTACTTAAGTTTCCCGCCCTCGCTCTACCTGGTGGCGCACACCGATTATGTGCGCGTGGTGCGTTACCTGCCGCTGGCCACTGATCTGACACAGGTCAGTGTCGAGTGGCTGGTCGCGCCCGAGTCCCTGGCCGAAGCCGGCTTTGATATCCAGCCGTGCGTTGATTTCGTGAACGAAGTGATGGGCGAGGACGCCGGCGTATGCGAGCTCACCCAGCAGGGCCTGCAGTCGATTGGCCACGTAGCTGGCGTGCTCGCGCCCGAAGAATACGATGTCTTCAAATTCCAGAGCTGGGTCCGTGAGCAACTCGCGCGCTAAGCGTTTGGGGCGCCCACACCGCGCCTGGTGGCTGATTGCCAGTGCGCTGCTGCTCGTGGCGAGTGCCGCGCGGGCCACTGACAATCGACTCTTTATCTACAACTGGGCGGATTTCATCGGCAAATCCACACTCGAGGATTTTCAGCGCGAAACCGGCATCAAGGTCGTCTACGACACCTACGATGCGGAGGAGACCAAGGAGACCAAGCTGATGGCCGGGGGTTCCGGCTATGACATCGTGGTGTCTTCGAGTGAATATTTCTCCCGCGAGATCAAGGCCGGTGTCTATCTGCCGCTCGATCGGGTCCGGCTACCGCACTGGCAGAACCTCGATCCGCATGCGCTGGCAATCAATGCCATCGATGATCCGGGCAACCGCTATGCGGTGCCGTACCTGCATTCGATCAACGGCTTTGCCTATAACATCGACATGATCCGCGCGCGGATGCCCGATGCTCCGGTCGGGAGCCTCGACATGATCTTCGATCCAAAGATCCTGGCGCGCTTTGCCGATTGCGGCGTTACCTTCCTCGATTCTCCCGAGGATATGCTGCAACTGGCGCTCAACTACCTGCACCTGAATCCCAATTCGACCGACCCGGCCGACTATAAGGCCGCCGAGAAGCTGCTGTTGAGCGTCCGCAAGTACGTGCGTACCTTTGATTCGAGCGAGTACCTGAACGCGCTTGCCAATGGCGAGTTGTGCGTCGCGGTGAGCTGGTCGAGTGACTACGCGGTGGCGATGAACCGGGCTCAGGCCGCGGGCCTGAAGATCCACCTGGCCTTCACCGTGCCCAAGGAAGGCGCCAATCGCACCTACTCTGCGTTCCTGATCCCGGTCGGCGCGCCCCATCTTGAGGCGGCCTACCGATTCCTGAACTACATGCTGGAGCCGCGGGTAATTGCCGGCGTGACCAACGATATTTTCTACGGCAACGATAACCTGGCGGCCAATGCCTTCGTGGATCCAAAGATCCTGGGCGATCCGACGCTCTATCCGACACCGGACATTGAAGCCCGGCTGTATGCCTCCGATGAGGCCGGAGTGACTGTCGAGCGGCTGCGTACGCGCACCTGGACGCGGATCAAGACCGACTTTTAGGCACTTTGTTAACACCGTCGCGGCTTCTGGCAGCGGCGCAGCACAGCCGGTTCGTGTTATATTATGAGCGTAACATTAAAAAACTTCGGGGGCTCACTGAGCTGGAAATCACCGGCGCGCCAGGCTCCCAAGGCACCGCGACAGGCATCATTGCAAGGGAAGAGTTAGGTCATGAGAGCAGTAAAGACGTTGGGGTTGCTCGGCACGGGCGTCATCGGTGGCGGCTGGGCCGCGCGTGCGATGCACTACGGAATCGATGTCATCGCCGCAGACGTCAAGCCGGAGATGGAAGCCTGGATACGCGGCGCTGTGCAGAACGCCGAGCCGGCACTGGCCCGTCTGACCTCGGCGCCGCTGCCGGCGAAGGGCACGCTCAGCTTCACGACCGACATTCGTGTCATGGCGGCGCAGGCCGATTTCATCCAGGAAAATATTCCGGAGCAGCTCGAGCTCAAGCAGCGTCTGCTCGCCGAAGTCAGCCGTCATGCGGCGCCGGACGTGCTGATCGCCTCGAGTACCTCAGGCCTGATGCCGAGCGACCTGCAGCGCGACATGGTCGCGCCAGAGCGTCTGCTGGTAGGCCACCCGTTTAATCCGGTCTATCTGCTGCCGCTGGTCGAGCTGGTCGGCGGCACCAAGACCAGTGCGGCCACCATCGAGGCCGCACGCCAGTTCTATACCTTTATCGGCATGCATGCGCTGCACGTGCGTCGCGAGGTGCCCGGTCACCTGACCGACCGGCTGCAGGAGGCGCTGTGGCGCGAGATCCTGCACATGGTCAACGACGGGGTCGCGACTACCGGTGAACTCGATGAGTCGATCATTTACGGGCCCGGACTGCGCTGGGCAGCGATGGGCACGAACTTGATCTACCACCTGGCTGGCGGCGAGCCCGGTATGCGCCACATGCTGGCGCAGTTCGGGCCGTGCCTGAAATGGCCGTGGACGAAACTTGAAGCCCCGGAACTGACCGAAAAACTGATTGACCGCATGGTCGAGGGCACGCAGGAGCAGGCTGCCGGACGTTCCATCCGCGAACTCGAGCGCCTGCGTGATGATTACCTGGTGGCAATCCAGCAGGTCCTGCGTCAGTACAACATTGGCGCCGGTGCCACACTGCGCGCGATTGAGGAGCGGCTCTACAAGGCGGCCGGCTCACAGCCCGGTGCAGCCACCGAACTGAAACTGACCGTGCGGCCGGAGTGGGTCGATTACAACGGCCATATGAGTGACTTTCGCTACGCCCAGGTCTTCGGCGATGCCATGGATGCGCTCTATCGGCGCATTGGCGTCGATGAGAGCTATCGCGCAGCCGGCAAGATGTTCTACACCGTCGAGAGCCACATCGTGCACCATGCCGAAGTACGTGCCAACGAGGCCATCCATGTCACGACGCAGATCCTCGCGGTGGATGACAAGCGCTTGCAGGTCTTTCACCAGCTGTTCCGCAGCCGCGATCAGGTGCTGATCGCCAGCGGCGAGCAGCTGCATCTGCACGTGAACACGCAGGCCGCCAAGGCCTCGGTGATGGATGTCGGCGTACGTGCCCAGCTCGAAGCGATCCGAGTGCAGCACGCCACGCTGCCGCGTCCAAGCGCCGTGGGGCGTCATATCGGACTCAAGCAGGGAGCGCCAGCCTGACATGCCTAAGATCGTAGATCATGATCAACGTCGCGACGAGATTGCACTGGTGGCGTGCCGCGTGGTCGCGACCCACGGATTCGAGCAGGCCACGGTGGTGCGCATCGCGCGTGCGGCCGGCTACACCACGGGCATGCTGGCGCATTACTTTGACTCGAAGCAGGAGATCATCCTCGCGGCGCTGCGCCTGATCATGCGCCGCATCGAGCAGCGCCTGACGCGGCCCAGCGAGGAGGGTACCGATCTGCTGACGGTGCTCTCCGAATCGCTCCCGGTCGATGCGCACCGTCAGATCGAATGCGCCTTCTACATGGCCTTCTGGGGCCAGGTCAGCGCGGACCGGCGCCTCAAGCGTATCAATGCCTGGGTGCATCGCGAATACCTGCGCCTCTATCAGCGCTGCTTCGAGCGCCAATGGCCGGCCTGGGGCAGCTGGCCGGAGCCGATCCGGGATGAAGTGCTGCGCTCGATGGTGACCTTTATCAATGGACTGACCGCCAGTGCCGTCTCCAGTCCTGGGGACTGGCCCGCGCCGCGGCAGCTCGAGCAGCTAAAGCTGCAGCTCGAGATGCTGCATGGCTGGGCCATGAGCCAGCAGAAGGCGCCCAAGCTGCGGCGCGGGATCGCACGCCTGGCCTCTTCCTAAAGCGCAGCAGCAGAGCGATTGAGGTAGCCATGGATTTTTCCCTGACCGACGAGCAGCGCATGATCATCAAGACCACGCGCGACTTTGTCCGCAATGAGCTCGTCCCGCATGAACAGGAGGTCGAGCGCACCGGCGTGCTCAGCAAAGAGCTGTATCACGAGCTGCGGGCGAAGGCCATTGAGGCGGGCCTCTACGCCGCCAACATGCCAGCGGAAGTCGGCGGTGCCGGGCTCGATACCGTCACCTGGGTGCT
>Ga0302324_100007519_pt1 | contig 23140 bp, 21 predicted proteins | sample Palsa_T0_1_FD_201949 | JGI IMG/M metagenome (GOLD analysis project Ga0302324, IMG submission 201949) | Peat permafrost microbial communities from Stordalen Mire near Abisko, Sweden - Palsa_T0_1 | ecosystem: Environmental > Terrestrial > Soil > Palsa > Peat permafrost | place: Sweden: Abisko...
ACCGCGACCTTCAATCAAAAATACATCGGGGCTTTCACGCAGTACCGCATCGGAAACGGAACGACGGTAAACTTCACGAGTACCGACTTTCCCGGTAGCGGAGTTTCGACAGGAGTGATGCTTGTTCTCAAGGGCTAGGGTCCTTGCTTTCCCAGTGCTCGTTGCGATGATTCCTGCAGGGGATTGTTAGATTTCAACATCACACCAGGCGCGGGCTGTACTAGCGGCCCAATATCCACTGGATAACTCCTCAAGAAATGGGAAGCCCAACCCTTATGTATCTTGTGATAACTGATATATGCTTGAAATACTAGAGCTTCCCGAACCGGGTACAGTAACAAAAAAAACCATCAAAGCAACAGCGCGTGCCGACGAGGCGCTTGAATCAGCGGCGATGCGAGCTACGTTCTGGACAGTCATGGACTATGGCTGTTCGATGGCGCTGCGCGTGGTCAATAGTGTCGTCTTGACCCGCCTATTGCTACCAGAGTCGTTCGGACTAATGGCGCTGGTCGCAACACTGATTGTCGGGATAAGTCTAATGTCCGACATGGGGCTCGGCGTCAGCGTGATTCAAAATCGGCGCGGCGACGATCCAATACTACTCAACACAGTCTGGACCTTGCAGGTGCTTCGTGGCGCCGGCATTTTTGTCGTCTCTCTGGCGCTCGCCTGGCCCATGGCGCAGTTTTATCATGAGCCGCGACTGAAGGAGCTCCTGCCGGCGCTGGGCCTTATTGTTATTATCAGCTCGTTCAACAGCACCAATTTGCTATCGATGTCGCGGCACTTGGGTGTACGCAGACTGTTCCTGCTCGACATTACTTGCCAAATTTTCGGATCGCTGATCACAATCGGCTGCGCACTTTTGTATCGTTCTGTTTGGGCGCTGGTCATCGGATCGACAATGACCACTATTTTCAAGATGGGTATCAGCTTTTACCGCCCTGCAATTCCGGGCATCCGGAACTCCTTCTGCTGGGATCGAGAATGCATTCGTAGTCTGGTCCATTTTGGCAAATGGATTCTGCTGTCGACCGCCCTCGGTTTTTTCGCAACACAGACGGATCGGCTCATACTCGGAAAACTCGTGAGTTTTACTCTGCTGGGCGTGTACAGCATTGCATATTCGGTATCTGATATTCCGCGGGCCATCATCAACGCATTCACACAGAAGGTGGGCTATCCATTTATAGCCAAGATGGCACACCTTCCGCGTCCTGAATTCCGCAGGGTTTTCTTGTCGTACCGCCTTCGTGCTCTGCTGGCCGGCGCGGCGATGCTATGCCTGATGGTATACCTAGGCGGCTTTCTGGTATCAAAGATTTACGATCGGCGATATCACGCCGCTTCGTGGATGGTCCCGCTCCTAGCCCTTGGACTATGGCACACGCTGATGTATGCAACGACGATGCCTGCGTTGCTGTCTCTCGGAAAGTCACAGTATCAAGCGATTGGTAATGCACTCTATTGCATATCAGTGATCGCAGCCATCCCAGCGGGTTTCCATTTCTTCGGCATGTTCGGCGCGGTCATAGCGGTGGCCGCCGGTGATTTGCCAATGTATTTTGTGCTTGTTACGGCAGCGAGTCTCGAGGGCGTCTCGACATGGAGACAGGACCTCGGGGTAACGGGGGTCTTTGTGACACTTCTGTGTCTCGGCTTTGTGCTGAGAGCGTTCGTCACCCACTGATCCTGACTCTCCGAGCATTCCTTCTTCCGATCTGCTTATGACTGAATTCCGACACGTTTACATGGTGCTATCACCGCGCTCTCTCCCTTACGCTAGAGATGCATTGGATAGTTTGTTTCGCAATTCAGTGGAACCACTGAACTTGCGTCTCATCACTGATTCGAAGCAGGACAAGGAGCTTTTGTCCGAAGCGGCTAAGTCACTTGACTCGAACAATCATCGTTGGGAGGTGCACTCAGAAGATGATCTGGTCGCTCGCGAGACTGAGTTGTTCGCCAGGTATGGGCATCTGCGTGCCTTCCGGCGCGGACACCCGTGCTGGCGCAAAATAACGGATCCGCTTCTACTCAGCGAGCCGGACGTGGAACTGGTGTTGCTCGACCCTGACCTCTATTTTCCAAACCGTTTTCAATTTGAGGAGACGCCTCCGAGTGGTTTACTTTTGATGTGGCAGCGTCCGAACTGTCTCTTTCCACCTCCTGTAGTCAGAACAGCAATCGCGAGTGGAATTCCTCTGGCTCACCACGTTGACATTGGGGTCGCGCACTGGCGCGCTTCCGCAGATCTGGACTGGCTGGACTGGTTGGTGGGCAAACTTGGCGGCGCAAATCTTCCGCGCATCATGCATGTCGAAGCGATTGTGTGGTCGGCTCTTGCGATGCGGATTGGGGGCGGTCACCTCGACCCGATGTACTGGAAATGTTGGCGCCGATCACCGGCAAGACGAGTCATGATCAAATTGGGTGCGAACGGTGTCCGCATCCTTAGAGCGGAACCATGGCGCCAACTGAAGTGCTTTCACGGTGCCGGCGAGGCAAAGTGGTGGTTGCACGAAGCGCGCACGGCAGGCTTCCTTGACGGCGGAGCAGAGCTTGGGGAGCCTGGCCAAATCATCCCGTTTGTCGAACTGACGCCTGGCCACTATGCGAGGGAGCGGGCATTCAAACAAGTGATACAGACCTTTGGGTACTACAAAGTCTTTCGTTCTGCCTGAGCGCGGATGCGAATCTGCATTGTCGCCGAACACGCCTCAACCCGCTTCGGAGGCGAGGCATTTCTTCCTGTCCGTTACTTTAGCCTGTTGCAGGCCCGAGGCATCGAGACCTGGCTGATCGTTCATTCGAGGACGCGGAACGAACTCACTGAATTGTTTCCGCAGGACAAGGGCCGGATACTTTTTGTTCCCGACCTTTGGATTCACAGGTTGTTCTTTCGTCTCAGCCTTCATCTTCCGAGACGGCTTTCTGAAGCTACATTTGGGCTTCTGAACCAACTCATTACTCAATTGTGTCAACGGTCGATGCTGCGCCAGCTGATTCGAATGCAAAATATCGATGTCATCCACCAGCCCATTCCGATTTCTCCGCGATTTCCATCTGCGCTGTTTGGATTAGGGGTTCCGGTAGTGATTGGACCTCTGAACGGCGGAATGGAATATCCCCCGGCCTTTCGCAGCAGCGAATCATGGATAAGTCGCGCCGCCGTCGCTTTTCTCAAGCTATTTGCCAACGCAGGTAACAGTCTGCTGCCTGGCAAGAAACGCGCTGCGGCCGTGTTGGTCGCTAATGAACGTACCCGAAATGCGCTGCCGAAAGGAATTCGCGGCAGGGTCATCGAAATGAATGAGAACGGAATCGATATAGAAACTTGGCGCTGCGAATCGGGCAGTGCAGTCCGTACGACTCCTCTCTTTGTCTTTGTTGGCCGGCTTGTGGATTGGAAGGCGCTGGATATCGTGATTAGAGCTCTTGCGCAGGTTCCAACTGCGGAACTCGATGTCGTTGGCGACGGACCCATGTTGGAGATTTGGAAGTCATTGGCTCAGGAGATGGGAATCTCGGAGCGCGTTCATTTTGTTGGGCGGGAAACTCAGCCGCAATACGCGGCCCGCCTGCGACAATCTGTCGGCCTTGTTCTTCCCAGTCTGTACGAAAGCGGGGGCGCCGTCGTGTTGGAAGCAATGGCTGCGGCCAAACCCGTGATTGCTACACGCTGGGGCGGTCCTCTGGATTACCTGGACCGTTCGTGCGGCATTTTGGTAGATCCGCGGAGTTATGAGGCACTGGTAGCAGGTTTTGCTGACGCGATTCGATATCTGATCGATCATCCCGAACTGGCGAAAGCAATGGGCGCCGCCGGACGAAAACGGGCAGTTCGCGATTTTGACTGGCAGCGGAGGATTGACCGGATTGTTGAAATCTACGATGCACTGGCGAAGGAACCGGTGCCGGTCACGAGCTGAACCATCACGGTGGAGATCGCCGGGAAGGATCTCGATTTCCCCATTCCTATCGCACCTTCATGTCGCTGAGCCGCACTACATCCAGGAGTCAGTGATTAGATGGAATTAGCGGAATGAGCAGCGGATGTTCCTGGGAAGCTTGATGCGGATGATACCCAAGAGCATCAAGTTTTTCGTGTGACGAATGCGGTGGAAGGCGAGAGCAATGATAAAGAAGTAGAATCATGAATGTGCTGCTCGCGAGCGCCTTCCTTTTTTCATTATGGAATTGAATACCAACGAGCCGATGCCGTCTGGCGGACCGCCGCCAACAGCTTTGTTTGCAGAAACCCCTACTGAAGCCACGGCTGGCATGAGAGGCACAACGACTTCACGTCATTTGCCTCAGAGCCACAAGCTCGTCTACCTTCTGAGTATCTTCCCAGCCGTTTCGCACACTTTCTTCCTGAATGAAGTGAGGGAACTGAGGAGGCAGGGCTTCAACGTCGAAGTCGCCTCCATAAATCGGCCAAACATTTCGCGGTCGTCGATGTCCGAAACAGAAACCGAAGAGACGGCAAAAACCTTCTACATCAAGTGTTCAGGAGCCGGGCGGGCAATATGGATTGCGACGAAGACCTTCTTGTGCAGGCCGGGCGTGTTTGCTCGTGGGCTGTCTGCCGCCCTGCGACTTGGGCGCTGGGACCTGCATGCAACTCTCTACGCACTTTTCTATTTTGCAGAAGCTCTGATTCTCGGGGACTGGATGCGCACACAAGGTCGCCGACACGTGCATATCCACTTTTGTGGGCCTGTGGCCACTGTAGGGATGCTGGCTTCCATAGCCTGGCGATTCCCTTTCTCGCTCACTGTGCATGGGCCAGACGAATTCTATGACGTAGAGAAATTATATCTTCGACAGAAGGTGCAGAGCGCGAAGTTCATTTTTTGTATTAGCGACTTTTGCCGTAGTCAGCTTATGCGATTGGTGGATCCGATCCACTGGGAGAAGATGCATGTGGTGCGACAAGGCGTCGATCCAGACGTATTCCGGCCAACAAGACACGTGCAAGCAGGTAAAGAGCTGGAGGTGCTTTGCGTAGGCCGGCTAGTCGCCTCAAAGGGCCAACTTATTCTTTTACGCGCTTGTGACCTGTTGCTCAGACGAGGCTATTCGTTCCGCGTCCGCCTGGTGGGCACGGGTCCTGATCGTGAACACCTGCAGGCATTCGCTGCACAGAAGAATGTCCCTGTGATATTCGAAGGAGCCAAAAGCAATTCCGAGATCTGGCAGTTGCTGGACGGCGCGGATGTCTTCGCACTGGCCAGCTTTGCTGAAGGCATACCTGTGGCTTTGATGGAAGCCATGGCCATGGAGGTTCCCTGCGTGAGTACAACTGTCGCCGGCATTCCGGAGCTGATTCGCAACGGCCTCGATGGCTTGCTGGTCCCGGCGTCGTCGGTTGAGGCAATGGCTTCTGCTCTGGGGTTGCTCCTAGACGATCCGATTCTCCGTCGCAGGTTGGGTGCGGCAGGTAGAACGCGGGTGGAAGAAGATTACGATCTAGCTCAGAATGTAAATTCCCTCGCGAATATGTTTCGCGAGCTAGTAAGCGCCTAGAACGGTCTTGAAAAACAGATAGGCGAGGGCGAGCAGCGCAATCGATTGCGAAGGTTCCGTGGCTTCGATTTGACATCGGCGTGGCTCGTGAATAAATGGGAGAGGTCAAGATGATAAACCATTCTAGCTTTTTTTACTTTGACGATAAGCGACTGTTGAGCCTTGGAGAAGGTGCCAGCCAATCCTATTCGGCGGCTGAGCCTTTCCCCCACATAGTGATGGACAACTTCTTGCCGGAGGAAGTTGCCGAAGGGCTCCTTCAAGAATTTCCCACGCCAACTCAAATCAAGTGGTATACGTTTAAGAACGTTGAAGAAATTAAACTTGCATGTAACGACGAATCGCAGATGGGACCTTTTACTCGTCATGTGATATCTCAATTTAACAGTTCAGTGTTTGTTACGTTCCTGGAAAAGCTGACGGGTATTCCTGGCATTGTCGCCGATCCTCATTTAGAAGGAGGCGGCCTGCATCAAATCAAGCGCACAGGCTATTTGAAGGTGCATGCGGATTTCAATCGGCATTCGAGACTGAATCTCGATCGCAGATTGAATGTCTTGTTATATTTAAACAAAGATTGGAAAGATGAATACGGCGGCCATTTTCAACTATGGAATAAAGAGATGACGCGATGCGAAACGAAGGTTGCCCCCCTCTTTAACCGCCTCGTCGTTTTCTCGACCAGCGATTACTCATTCCATGGACACCCAGACCCCCTAAACTGTCCAGAGGGCATGACTCGAAAATCGCTAGCGTTCTATTATTACTCCAATGGCAGGCCGTCCGAAGAGGTATCCAATCACCATGATACGTTGTTTAAGAAGCGTCCGGGGGAAACGTTTGACTCAGAAGGAAAATTAAAGACCGTCGTTAAGAGAGTTACACCTCCGATCGTAATCGATCTCTTCCGAGCCATCCGAAGGAACTCTGGGTGAGAAATCTAGATCCCCCGTCGTCACACGGTCCTTTGGGGCGGATGCCGCTCGCACAATTCGCGAACCCGGCGAGCCCGGCTAGGCGGAGGAGCAGTAGCCTGAAAAGCTGCGGCGACCGCGTGCGGCTTGAATTTCTCATTCTATTGAACGAGCGGGTTCGATTACGATTGGAGCCAATTCGGTTATCTATCTTGACATGGCCTGCTGTGCCTCGCTCGGTGCTTCGGCGCGTTCTTAGGAAACTCCTTGAGGTTATATGCGAAATGCAGATTCCCGTCAGTTTCTTCTTCGACGTGTCCATCGTGATTGTGTCGTTCAACACACGTGATCTGCTGCGCGAATGTCTGCTGTCGGTATTTCGCACCGTGGGTTCGTTACGGGTTCAAGTTATTGTCGTCGATAACGCTTCGACCGACGGTTCCACCGCAATGGTCGAGCAGGAATTTCCGGACGCGGTATTGATTCGAAGCAAAGTCAACCTAGGCTTTGGTCGAGCAAACAACCTGGGGTTCCAGTCAGCCCGGGGACGTTACGTGGTGTTGCTCAACTCCGACGCGTTTCTCACGGCGGGATCTCTTGAGCGATCTGTGGCACATATGGACGCGAATCCGCAGGCAGGAATCGCTGGCGGACGCTTAGTCGGCCCCGACGGCTCGCTGCAGCCCTCGGGACGGATGTTTCCAACAGTTCTTAATGATCTGATTGTACTTTCGGGACTCGCGGCGCGGTTTCCGCGATCGAGGTTTTTTGGACGGTTCGACCGGACCTGGGCCGATGAGCGTGAACCTGCGAAAGTAGATTGGGTCCCGGGAGCATATTCGATTATTCGCGCCGAGGCCCTCGCCGATGTGGGACACTTCGACCCACGATTCTTCCTCTATTACGAAGAGGTAGATTTGTGCCGGCGCGTGAAGCAGAGAGGATACTCGGTGTGGTATTGGCCAGATGTTACGGTCGTGCACATCGGTGGCGAGTCTTCTCGCCAGGTCCCGTCGCTTGAAATTTCCAGGGCAGGCGCGCAACTTACGCTTTGGCGTATGCGCAGCATGCTGCTCTACTACCGGAAGCACCACGGTCTGGGTGCACGCTTTGCCATGCTAATGGAAATCTTGTGGCATTGGCTGCAGTCGCAGCGGAGACAACTGAGCAGAGATCCAGAACGCCGCATTAGGGCACGGGCTGATCGAATCCTCGTATCAATGATGGGCCGCGCATGGCGCGACACGAGAGGAGGCCGGCTTTCACCGGCTCAGCCGTGGTGAAGCAGTCATACGGAAACGATCGAAGCGAGGAGTTACATGCGTCGAAGCATTAAGGCGTCAGCCTCGTGGTTTCTGTCTGTAGTTTTTCGCTCAACCGCCGGATTGCGGCGAAACCTGAGGCGACTTCGCGCCCATGCACTGCTCTCGTCAAACCTGGCAGCGCCCCTAGATGTCTCCGTTGTCGTGATGGGGCCCCCTGAAGTGCATGGCACTGGCAGAATTCGCATTGGGTCCGAAGCACTCATCTATCCAGGGCTGTATCTGGAGACAGAAGAAAGCGGATCGATTGAATTAGGCGCAAGGGTGGTCCTTTCGCGCGGTGTGCATATTGCCGCGCGGGCCGGAATCACGATCGGGGCTGGTACGATGATTGGCGAGTACTCAAGCATTCGGGACGCAAATCATGCCCATGTAGATGGCCTGGCGCACCGAGAATCTGGCCACGTGGCGCGCCCAATCGTGATTGGGAATGACGTATGGATCGGACGCGGAGTGACCGTTTTGGGGGGGGTCACAATCGGCGATAGGGCAACCGTGGGGGCCAATGCCGTAGTCACCCGCGATGTACCTCCGGGAGAGATTGTCGTTGGCGTGCCTGCCCGCCCAATCAGCCAGGCTGCTGAGTTAATCCTGGATTGATCACCAGGCAGCACCCAGATGGAACGAACCTGTCGAGGAGGAATGGATCAGATCAGACCCCGGCCTGAGTGAAAGAGATATGCGAGAATCAATAGCTGAAGAGTGCTGCAGCGAATCCGTCAATTGCCGGACACCGCTTCGCATCGCCATACCTTATTTGCTGGTTGTAGAGCAGCAACTGCCACTTTTTCGCGACAAGAGAGGGCAGCTCTTTGTAAACGAGTTATGGCACAAGGACCTCCTAATGCACTTAGGCTACATCGATCATTTGATGATCGCCGCGCCGTGCCTCTTACAGGAACCTCCCCGGGATGCCAAGCCATTGTCGGCCGCTACAGCAACACTCGAGATTATCGAGTTACCTGCACAGAAAGGCTTTTGGCATTCCTTGCGTGTAATGCCAATGATAGTGCTTCGCCTTAGCAAAGCAGTTCGCAAGGCAGGCATCGTACATAGCGCAATCGCTGGATGGCCGGTCCCCATGGGTTGGGTCGTGACGCCGTTGGCTCTCCTGTTTGGCAAGCCTCTGGTCATCGTCGTCGAATCAGCGCCCTGGCGATTGCAGCACGGACATCGAGCCGGATGGAAGAGTCGAGCGAGAGCGGTCCTGCAAGAGTTCTTGGGTCGCTGGGTTCTCCGGAATGCAGCACTGGTGATCTGCACTCAGAAGGAATATTGCCAGAGCTTATTAGGGCCAACGCAGACGCACGGATTCGTTATCCCGGCATCATGGATCGATGAGAACAACATTCTTCCTGAATACGCGGCGGAAGACCTCTGGCAAAAAAAACTGTCGGCCTCCGATTCACGACTACGACTTCTGTTTGTTGGACGCCTTGTTCCCGCCAAGGGAATTTTGATTCTGCTCGAAGCAATGCAGCGGCTCAGTATTGAGGGTGTTCCGATAGCGTTAGATATTCTAGGTGAAGGCCCCCTCAAGGGCCAATGTGAGCTCGCGGCATCGGAGTTACGCAGTCTGACTACGGTGACCTTACTTGGAACCGTTCCATACGGTGAGCCTCTATTCGAGATGATTCGCGGATATGATGCAGTTGTGGTTCCGAGCATCAGTGATGAGCAACCGAGGATTGTATTCGACGCGTATTCTCAGGCCGTGCCGATACTGGCAAATGACACACCTGGCCTTCGTTCCTGCGTGAAGAGCGGAGAACAAGGTTTGTTCGCAGCTTCTAACGATGGGCCTGGTCTGGCTGACCTACTCAGGTATGCGGCGGGGCACCGTTCCGAATTAAGACGGCTAGGCCTGCAGTCGTTGACGTATGCCTATCGAATGACGCATCAAGAGATGCATCGGCAACGTGCGACGCTGTTGCAAGCCATGATGGACAACGGAAAGAAAAAGGGCGGTCGGCCAGATAAGCGGTTGCCACAGGCATGAAGTGTACACTCATCCGATTAAACATAAACTACTGTCGCTTCCGGCGCAGCGATCGAGTCATAGAGGAGCCTGCGTCGAGAGTGCCGCCCGGAGCATGAGATTATGGACGTCCATTCGACGCTCTTTTCAGGCGCGCCCTAAGAGCGAATCGATGTGGCAGCGCACCCCCGGGAGCATCCTCAACACAATCGGGCTGCCGAGCATGTTCAATGCCATCCGGCGCATTCGCAGCTAGTGCAGTCGTCACCCACATCTACACCGAGGATCAGATATGAGTAGGCAACCTCTTCGCGGAGATCACAGACGACGGCGTGGTTTGTTGCTGATGGTTTGTCTTTTCCTCTTGTTGGCAAGCGGTCGCATGGACAGCGGAGACGCCAATGCCGAGTTAGCGGGCTCCATGAACCTGGTCGAAACCGGGAGCCTGGGAACAAACACTCCTTATGCAGATAAGTTGATTCAGTCATTGTTTGTTCACGCTCCCAACGGCCGGTATTACGAGGCGCATGATCCAGGGAACGCTCTGCTGATGACGCCTGCTGCCTTTGGAGGTGTGATCTCGTCTGCGGGCTTAAGCCATGTACTGGGATCAGAGAATTGGAGCCATACTGCGCAGGTTAGGATGTTGACCACCAAGACCCTCGCCGCGCTGATTGAAACCGCCTTCAGCGCTGTAGGCTGCTTCTATCTCTTTCTCCTCTTTGGATTGTTCTACAAGCCCCGTACCGCGCTCACCCTCACCGGTCTTTTCGTTTTTGCGAGCCTTTATACTGCTTATTTCCGATCTGCCTGGGATGTATTGCCGGCCTGCAATTCAGTAATTGTCCTGCTCTACTTTTCCGCCAGGCTGGTTCTCGCGCCACGGGTTCGTGCGTCGGAGGCCTTTACTGTCGCGCTCTGGTTCGGCATTGCCTGTATGTTCCGGTTCTCTTTGGCGCCGTTCCTGGCGATCGGGGTTGTCATCCTGCTCTGGGGTATCCGCAAGAGAACCAGCGCGAGTGCAATCCTAGTTGGCCTTTGCACGGCCATTGCCATGTTGATTCCCATCCTGATCTTCAACGCAATCCGCACTGGCTCTTCGCTGCGATCTGCGTCGACTCTTCCTCAATTCCAGGACCAGACTAGCCTTACGGGGAGCCTTAGGGAAGGTATGTTCGGGTTGTTACTGTCTCCGAATCGCGGTTTACTGGTTTTTTCGCCCTTCCTGCTCTTGCTCGTTCTCCTTCCGTGGTATTGGAAGCTGATGCCCGCGGGAGTCAAAGCGCTTCTTGCGGCATATCTTCCCTCTACTTTTCTTTACTATTTGATGATTTCAAAGCTTCATAATTGGGGAGCTGCGGGATGGGGGCCGCGCTATCTGATACCTGTGCTTCCGATCCTCTTCCTGGGCGCGGGCGCGATTGCCCATCGACTCTGGTCAGAGTCCCGGATTCGGCGTTTCCTGCTGGCCTCGCTTTGCTTCATCGCGTTCTTGTTGTCCCTGCCTACGCTGCTGGTCAACCACAGCAATGCGTCCTTGCAATATCCCGACGCATTTGACGGGACCGCGTCCTACCCTATCCAGCAGATCGCCGTGTGGAAGAATCTGCTCGCCGGATTTCAGGGGCAGACGGTACAAGCGAGACCCAATCTGGGCGCCGATGAGATGTCGAGACTCGCAATCGTCTTTCCGGATCTGCTTATCGTGCGGGCGTACAAGGTTCTTGCGGGCCGCTCGAAGCTCAGCGCTCAAGTTCTCCTGGTCATCTACCTGAGTTTGCTTGGATGCGCCGCTTATCTATTGTGGTCTTCCTTGGCAGGGTTTCATTCGCTTGATCCGCTTCAGGATGACGCCAATGACCACGTGGTTCGAGATGTTCGGCGGCAGGCTGGCGCGCTACCAATACCACGATATGCACCAGGTGATAAGCGGGGCGCTGGGCGAGGCACGCAGGGAGTTATCAACTATGTTGGTCGGAAAAGTAATACAGCCTGGCGATAGGCATCCGGTACCCGCCTTGACTATAGAGGCACTACGTACGCGCTTAGAAACGGAACAGAAGGAGATTGCAGGCGCGGCTTCACGGGCGACGGAGGTTCCACTCTGTGTCGATTTAGACGGCACGCTCGTGCGCACTGACCTAGCCTGGGAATGTATCCTCTCCTTATTCAAGAGCCAGCCGCTGGCTCTGTTCCTGATGCCCCTATGGCTGCTTCGAGGAATGGCGCGCACGAAACGGGAGCTCGCCGAACGAGTGAAGTTGGATGTGACATTCCTTCCCTATCGAGCGGAATGCATTTCGTTTTTGACCGAGCAGCGCGAGCAGGGGCGCCGGATCGGGCTGGTCACCGCTGCCGATCAATCGCTGGCCGAGAAGGTCGCGGAGCACCTCGGGCTCTTCGATTTCGTCTACGGGACGCGCGGGGACCAGAATCTGAAAGGTGAGGCGAAAGCGGCTTTACTGCTCAAGGAGTTCGGGGAGGGCGGCTACGAATACATCGGCGATTCGCCGGTGGACTTGCCGGTCTGGAAGGGCAGCCGCGCGGCATACGTTGTTGGCGACGAGGGGCTGGTGCGCAAAGCACAAGGAGTCGCGCGTGTGGAGGGCGTTTTTGACAGCCAGCCCGCGTCTCTGCAAACCTGGCTGAGCGCGCTGCGCGTGCATCAATGGGTAAAGAACGCGCTGCTCTTCCTGCCTCTGCTGCTGGCTCATCGCTTCACGTTTGGCGCCCTGCGGGACACCACGTTTGGGTTCTTGTTGTTCGGGCTGTGCGCCTCGAGCATCTATAGCATCAATGATCTGCTCGATATACATTCCGATCGCGCGCACCCATGGAAGTCGAAACGCCCGTTTGCTTCCGGCAACGCGTCCATTCCCGGCGGATTGTTGGTGTCCGTCCTGCTTGCCGGGTCGTCGATTGCGCTGGGCTTCTGGTTGAATGTTCAGTTCAGTTTGGTGCTGGTTCTTTATATTCTGACGACGGTGTTGTATTCGCTCTACCTCAAGCGGGTAGCCCTGCTGGACATCTTCATTCTCTCCAGCTTTTACGCAATTCGCATTTGGGCGGGCGCGCTAGTTGCTTCCGTGCCTCTTTCCGACTGGTTTTTGGTTTTTTCACTCTTTTTCTTTCTCAGTCTGGCTACCGCGAAACGATACTCGGAACTGGTGCACGCCGGCGCGCTGGTCGACAGCGGCAAATCCGGACGCGGCTACATTGACAGCGATCGGGAGCTGCTGATGCCTCTGGGCATAGGCAGCAGCTTCGCAGCCGTCATCATTCTGGCTCTCTACGCACACAGCCAGGAACTCGTTGTGCTTTACCCGCGGCCCAAACCGCTGCTGCTGATCTGCCCGATCCTATTGTATTGGCTGAGCAGCATCTGGCTGAAGGCGGAACGAGGCAAGCTGGATGACGATCCGCTCACGCTTTCGATTCGCGATCCCGTGACCTTCGGAGTGGGCGCCGCGATCCTGGTGGTCATGGCGTACAGCGCCAGGTTCTTGTAATGATGAACGTGACATTTCCATTTAATGATGTGGATAGAAGCGCGCCCATTCGTCCCCTCGAACGTCCGCGTGAATATTTTTCCTGGGGCCGATATCCGCGCGCACAGCATGAGTCGGTCTATAAGGTTTACTGGGCCGACCAAGTGGAGGCGATCCTGGCGATCAGCCGTCCCGGCTCTTGCCTTCCCTACGGCCTGGGCCGCAGCTACGGAGATTCCTGCCTGAATGCAGGAAGAAGCCTGGTGGACTGCTCGCGTCTGGACCGCCTGCTGAGCTTTGACGCGAAGAGCGGACTACTGTCGTGCGAAGCCGGTGTTTCCCTGGCGGAGATTCAGCGCATCACCGTGCCTCGCGGATGGTTCCTGCCGGTCACGCCGGGGACGAAGTTTGTCACCGTTGGAGGCGCGGTCGCCAACGACGTTCACGGAAAGAATCACCACCGTGCGGGCACATTTGGGCTTCACCTCGCGCGCCTGCGCGTATGCCGCTCGGATCAGGGAATTGTGGAATGCAGTCCTTGGGAGAATGTCGATCTGTTTCGGGCCACAGTGGGTGGCCTGGGGCTGACCGGCATCATTCTGGCAGCGGAGATCCAACTCAAAGGGATTCCAGGCGACGAAATCGAAGCGGATGCGATTCCCTTCCAGTCCCTTTCCGACTTCCAAACGCTCGTCGAGGCGAGCGACCAAGAGTTTGAATACACGGTCGCTTGGATCGATTGCTTTTCCGGCGGACAGACGCGAGGGATTTTTTATCGCGGGAATCATGCGGACGGATTCCGTGACGCTCACAAAAAGAACTGGTCGATCCGCGTGCCGTTTGCTGCGCTGGATTTTCCGCTGCATCGGTACGGCCTTAAGCTGTTCAATTCAGCCTACTATCGCTGGAAGTCGCGGCGCGGCTCGAAGGCCCGCGTCGGGTTCAACGAATTTTTTTATCCCTTGGATGCGATTCGCGACTGGAATCTTCTCTACGGCGCGCGAGGTTTCTTGCAATACCAGTGCGTGATTCCAGAGGCGGCCTACGATGTGCTGCAGGAGGTGCTCAGCAAGATCGGCCGAGATGGGATGGGCTCTTTTATGGCCGTTCTGAAGCGTTTCGGCCGGCCAAAGTCGCCCGGGATCATGTCGTTTCCCAGGCCTGGCCTGACGCTGGCGCTGGATTTTCCGATGCGAGGTGACTCCACGCTTCGTTTACTCGACGAACTGGACGAAATCGTGGTCCAGAACGGAGGGGCGGTGTATCCAGCGAAAGATGCACGCATGAGTCCGCGGACGTTTGAGGCGTCCTTCCCCGCCGTCGACGAATTCCACAGATTCGTGGATCCGGCGTTGTCATCTTCTTTTTGGCGCCGCGTGACCGGCGGCTGAAGACCATGGAGAAAATCATCGTACTCGGCGCGACCTCGGAAATTGCGCAGCATACCCAGCGCATTCTGGCCCGCGAACAAAAAGAGATGCTTCTGGTGGCGCGCTCGGCAGAGCGGCTGAGATCGGTAGCGGCGGACCTGCGCATCCGTGGCGCCAGACAGGTCATCGAACATACGACAGACCTGGCGGATATCTCCCAGCACGCTCAGCTGGTCACGTTCGTTGTAGAAAACTTTCCGGACTTCGACAGCGTCCTGCTGGCCTATGGGAGTTTGCTGCCGCAAGAGAGGTGCCGACATTCGGTGGAGCTCTCCTTGCGCGAGTGGCAGACGAATTTCACGAGCGCGGCATCCCTGCTGACTCTTTTCGCGGACATTCTGGAGCAGCGCGGCTCAGGTTGCCTGGCGGTCATCACATCGGTTGCGGGCGATCGCGGAAGAAGCGCCAACTACGTCTACGGCGCGGCCAAGGCCGGACTGAACGTTTTCCTGCAAGGGCTTCGCGGACGGCTGTACCGTTCCAAAGTCCGAGTGCTGACGATCAAGCCGGGTCCCGTGCGAACTCCCATGACCTCGGAGATGCCGCAAGGAAAGTTTTTCGCCGATCCGGAAAGCGTCGCGGAAGACATTTGCCGCGCTCTCGAACGACCCCGGAAAGAAATACTGTACACACCGTCGTACTGGCGCTACATCATGGCCGCGATCAATTTGGTCCCGGAAACAATTTTCAAGAGGTTTTCGGCCCGACAGCTATAGCGAGCTAAGCTACCACGCCCGCCGAGCGCGGCGCGCGCCATCATGCAGCCACATTTACAGCCGGGGCCGGTTTTCTCGGCCGCCTCCTTCGAGCTGATGACGGGATACACTTCGAAGTCAACGATGTCACTCCAACTCGCGATCCATTGCTCTAGGAGCACGCGATCTTCTGTTTCCATCAGATGGTAACAACCGTCGAGCTTATCGCTTACCCAGCTCGACACGTACGAGAGTCCCGTTGGCGCTAACCTTCCGCGATCTCGAAATCGACGATAGACTGGCACAGCCTCTCCGTTCCTTAAGTTCTCGATCACCATGTACAAGCTCATCGAGCCTCCCATGCACATCAGCATCCTATCCACAACGGCAACAGCCCAGCCGAAGCAGGCTTTTTATTGCAACTATATTATGCGATTCTCAATAGTATAAGGCTGCCCACCGGCATGACTGAATGTCGGCGTGCCAGACTGGGAACAAGGCCACGCCTGCAGTCGTTGACATATGCCTGTCGCATGACGCATCAAGAGATGCATCGGCAACGTGCGACCCTGTTGCAAGCCATGATGGACAAACGGAAAGAAAAAGGGCGGGCGGCCAGATAAGCGGTTGCCAAAGGCATGAAGTGTACACTCATCCGATTAAACATAAACTACTGGGCCTGCGTCGAGAGTTGGACTGTGGTGCCGGCGCTGAACCAAAGAGTACAACCGTCGATCTATCTAGCTAACGACTCGGACCGAATAACCGGCGCCATTGAATTCTCCAATTTACAACTTGAGATGGAATCATTGAAGGAGGAAGTCAGGGATCACGCTGCTACTGTCAGCTACAAGCTGCAACACTATTCCAAGATCCATCGTGAACGTAATCAGCATGTAATGGCGTCCAAGTGGGATGACGAATGAATTCAACGGTTGTTTGTCTCTATGAAGATCGGCCCACTCAGGTAGCAGGCCTGAAGATCCTATTGCTCACTCTGGATCGGTACTGTCCCGCCTGGCCCGTACGCCTTAGATTTCCAGGGATCTCTGGTTCGTTTCGAACTTGGCTGAAACGCTTCTCACAGGTGAGCCTCCAGGAGGAGAAGCTATTGTCATCCGGGAGCTATAACGTCAAGCCGGCTGTTCTGTTGGACGGGCTGGCCGACGAGACAACGACATCATGCCTATGGCTTGACACTGACGTCTGTGTAAATCGCAGCCTCGAATTCATTGCCGCAATCCCGCCGGAGGTGGTTGTAGTTACTCAGGATCCGTGGGAATACTCCGATGGCTCTACGCATCGTTCTGCCACATGGGGCCTGCAGGCTGGCCGATCTTTGCCCGGACCTCTAAATACGGCTGTCGTTCGGGTCACCCGGCATCATGAACGGCTTCTTTGTGCATGGCAGAGCGCGATCCAAACAGAACGGTATCTTCACGAGCAAACGAAGCCAGCCGTCCAGCGCGACCAGCATATGCTTAGTGATCAGGATGCTCTAAGTGCCCTCCTCGCGTCGGAAGAATTCTCCTCCATCCCTGTGAGACGCCTGATGCATCCGACTGAAATTCTGCAACACCATGGCTCCGCGGCCTATGGACCTTATCAACGTGGGTTAAATGTTCTACATGGAATGCCGTCCCTTATTCATGCGATGGGTACTGTCAAACCGTGGAACATGCCTGACAGACCGAATCTTTTTAATTCACCTCGCGATTACTACGAACGTTCTTATTTGGAACTTTCACCCTATGTACACTCGGCCCGCAAATTCCGCGCCGTTCTGGATGAACCAGCGGAGTGGCTGGATATCCATACACTGTATGGAATGGCGGGAACAGTCGCGGCTTTCGATCGGCCTTTGCTGAAAGGCCTTGTTCAAGCGGCTTTGCATCAAGCGACTCTTTCGATGGGTGCTGGGAGAAAGAGGGTGTGAACGCCACCTCTGGTTTGTCTTGCGATAAGGATGCTGACTGGGATGTATCTTGGTGAACAAATGCAAAGGCGTGCGTCGGGTTTCACTTGGATAGTCGAGGTTGATCTTGTTTGAGAATTTGCGCGAGGACTGGCACACCCATGACCGCATGCTGTCCCGACAAGGGTTCTGGGTAATGGCAGTATACCGGTTTGGACGCTGGCGCTACACCATTCCTTGGCGTTGGCTGCGGATGCCGTTTTCTCTTTTCTATAAGGTGTTGAAGGTCTTTTCCGAAATACTGACCGGCATCGAACTTCCCTGTGAGGTGACGCTCGGACGGCGGTTTCGAATTGACCATTTCGGCGGAATCATCATCAGCGGCGACACAGTCTTTGGAGACGATTGCATCATTCGCAACGGAGTAACCGTGGGATTGAAGCATACCGGTGATCGCGGTTCGCCAACTATTGGCAATCGTGTTGATATAGGCGCCGGTGCCAAAATTCTGGGGCCGATTCAGATCGGGAATGATGTGATCATTGGAGCCAATGCAGTGGTTCTCGCGGATGTGCCGCCTAACTCCCTGGCAGTTGGTGTCCCGGCTCGTGTGCTTCCAAGAAGAACGCAGTCTCCCGTCGCAACGAGCGATATGGTGACCACTAAGGCAACCGATGAATGAGTTGTTCATGCCCGCGTTTGAGCAGAATGCTGAGTTCGATGGCAATTCCAGCGTGCAGCCGGTGCTTTCTGTCGTCGTAATCGGCCGGAACGAGGGACAGCGACTTGCCAGATGCCTTGAGTCCATCGCGCGGATTAAGACTGTTGGCGCAAAAGAGGTGATCTACGTGGATTCCGCGTCGACCGATGGGAGTGCAGAGCTTGCGTCAAGATATGGCGCACTTTCGATCACAATTCATCCCGAGCGTCCGACGGCAGCCGTTGCCCGCAACACAGGCTGGCGACGTGCCACGTCTGATCTTATTCTCTTTCTCGACGGGGACACCGTACTGCACCCGGATTTTCCCAAAGTTGCCTGCGATGCGTTGTTGAAGGACGAATCCATTGCGGCTGTCTGGGGGCACAGACGCGAGATGTACCCGGATGAGTCGATCTTCAATCGAGTTCTCGACCTGGATTGGATATATCAGCCCGGTCCTACCGAATTCTGTGGCGGAGACGTGCTTATGCGTCGCATCGCGCTAGTCGAGACGGGAGGATTTGATGACGGGCTGATCGCGGGAGAGGAGCCCGAACTGTGCCGTCGCATCAGGGCTCGCGGATTCACGATTCTCCATATCGACGAGCCGATGACTTTGCACGACCTTGGCATCAAACATTGGAGCCAGTATTTAAAGCGCGCTATGAGGGCTGGTTACGCTTATGCAGAGATCTCAGGCCGCTTTCGGGACAGTGACGATGCATTCTGGTCCTCGGAGCAAAGGGCTAATATATTACGGTGCAGCTTCTGGGCAATCTCGTTTGCTGCCGCGGGCATCGCGAGTGTTCGCTTCGGAGCCATTCCGTTTGCATTCTGGTTCACTTTGCTGCTAGTTCTGTCGTTGCGTTCGGCTTGGCGCGCGCGCTGGAAGAGCGATGACCTCGTCACGTTACTCCTCTTCGGCATCCATTCGCAGTTGCAGCAAATTCCCATTTTTATCGGACAACTAAAATATGCATTCGACAGGAAACGCCGTAGCCGGTCCGGGCTTATCGAATACAAGACGAACTAACGATCTGTTGCACGAAGATAATCAGCGCGCGCTTGCGGGCAGAATGCCGAGCTTAGAACAGCTGCGGTTATTGAGACAGCCTCTGATCCACGCTGAAAAATCAGTGATGCGATCTGTTGCGTCATTCGATGCGACGGAACTCTTATGAACAGGCCTTTGATTGTTTGTTGTTCACCGGACTACGGGGATGGTTGGCGCGGGCTGGGGCCCAAACTAACCGGCGAAGGTGTGGAATGGGCATTTTTCGACGACCGGCCGTCCTGGTTCCTGGAAAGAATAGTGCGGCGGCCCAATATCGCTATCATTCGCGCCTGCATAAATGCAGTCCTCAGGGCGTCCAGCAAACGCGCCAGGCTCCTGGTCACGCAGGAACCCCGAACAACATTTCTCTGTGCGCTGTTGTGCCGCATTCTGCGACTCAACATCGACCACTATGTCTTTTCATTTAATTTTCCTGAACTCCCCAAAGGGTTCAGAATGCGCCTCATGCGTTATGCATTCACGAAGGTAAAGCAGTTTACGGTTCACTCCTCGATGGAGCGCGATCTTTACAGCGATTACTTCCATATCCCAAAGGAGCGGATTCGTCTTCGCCTGTGGAGTATTGGGGTCCCTGACGTGTCTCCTGATTACCCGCTCCAAGTCGGACGGTATGTTTCCGCGATCGGAGGCAACGGTAGGGATTATCGAACGCTAATCGAGGCGGCCCGAAGATTGCCCGAGATTCCCTTTGTCCTGGTGGTCCGCCCTGACAACCTGATGGGTCTGGAAATTCCAGCAAACGTAAAACCAATCGTGAACATGCCATTTGAAGGAGCGATGAACATCATGCTTTACTCCGCATGCACGGTTCTGCCGCTGTCTGGCTCAACTGTGCCTTGCGGTCATGTAACGCTGGTATGCGCGATGCATTTTGGCAAGCCCGTCGTTGCGACGGATTCGAAGGGAATCCGCGACTACGTTTCCCCCGGTCACAACGGGGTATTATGCAAACCGTTTTCGCCAGAAGATCTGTCTCAGGCAATCGACAAACTCTGGAGAGATCCGGGTGAAATCGAAAGGCTCGGCGAAAACAACCGCTGCTTTGGGGCCGCCAACTGCACCGAAGCGAATGTGCGGTCCGATTTTTCCGAAGTGCTGCGTCGTTGGAAAATCCCGTTGCACCAAGGCAGCACTTCGGCCCATCAGGGAAATAAGCAGATGGTAGCAGTGAGTTTCGGCCGCAATAACAAGGTGAGCCCCTAAACTGCCAGGCGGTGGTCTTCGCCACATCACTCATTCAGTTCTGGAATGAACGGCCGATCGGGTCAACGTTTGCGAGCGTCTCCCGGGAGAATCCGAAGCGCCGATGAGTTTGACTCACGTTTCCCCTCTCACTGGACTCAGGACAGCTGCTGTCGCAGATCCAGGCTGAGCAAGCGTCGCCAGGGTGCCAAGGTTAATGAGGGGAACTGATAGCTACGTTACCGCAATTCGAGGAAAATGGGGACTTGTTGGCGTGATATGGCGTCACTGTAGTACCCTAGACCGAATGAGGAGCATACAACACAACACCATTCAATTCTCCTATATTATCAGCCATATCGACACGGTCACCGCCGCGACTGCGCTTTACATTTTTTGAAAAGCTTCGGCGAATACTAGTGAGAAACGGCACGCGGCCCGATGAACTACAATAGTTGAAGACTCAGAACTATGCGGATGTTTCGATTCAAGAGAGCGATAATCGCCCCACCCCCTATGCAGCTCCTCGATACATGCTGGAACTTTGACTTATGAGCCAATTGATCCTTGCACCAGGCTTGATTTGCCTGCTTTTCGTCATGTGCGGCTACATTGACACAGCGCTTCTTTCTGTCTATCTGCCAACTGCCTTCCTACTACCCGAGACATACACGATACGTCTCCCTCATCTACCAGAACTATCTATTTCTGAGATCTGCATAATTCCGTTAGGCGTGGTGGCTCTATTTCGGCTCGTTCGAAAGGGCCCCTTTGTGCTCATGGATTTTCTGGTCACCTCGTTCCTAATCAGTCTTACGATCTCCGAAGTGCTGCATGAGAAGGTTACAAAAGACGGAATTCTGATCGCGGTCATCTCGTTCATTTCTATGTTTCTGCCTTATGCCATTGGCCGCACCATGATTGAGCCAGGAAATCGTATGGCCGTGGTCCGACGCATCGTGCTTTTCGTGTTGCTTCTGGGCGTGCCAGGTTTCTTCGAATGGCGGATGGGACGCAACCTTTATGCGCCACTAGGAAACTTTTTCGGAGTAGCCATGTCGCCAATTGTCCAATTACGCGGTGGTCGTGGAAGGATGGCGGCCGCTTTCATGGATTCGGAGATGGCTGGAACTGCGATTGCAATGGCGGCTGCTCTCAATGCATGGCTGGCTTTTCTCTGGCGAACGAAAGCGTGGCAAAACCCCGGCGAGCTTTTTACTTTTCTTGAGAAATACCACATCGCTGAAATACTTCTGGTGGTTTATGTCTACCTCACGCAGTCGCGCGGACCGCAGCTTGCTCTCATCGCCGGATATCTCATTTTGCAGATCCCGCGATTCAAGAACATGAAAGTGGCGACCGCGGTCATCGGAGTTATGCTTGCGCTGGGAGCGGCGGGAGCGTACCAGTACTTTTCTGAACTGACACATGTCGCAAACTTCAACGACGTTCACGACGAACAACAGGGGAGCGCGCTGTATCGCCGCCACATGATTGAGCTTTTCCAACCTATTCTTGAACAGGGAGGCTGGCTGGGTTGGGGCTATAAATCATTTCCCCACGCTCAAGGACTGGGTAATCTCAACAATGGTGTGCAGTCTGTCGACAATGAATTCCTGTACGTTGAACTTGGGCAGGGAAGACTTGGCTTTATCCTTTTTATACTGATCGCTGTTGAGTCTGTCAGGACCCCATTTATGCGTTCATGGCGCCTGCAGAGCTTGGAAGATCGGGCATTTGCCGTGTCCATCTTAGCTGCCCTGGTGATACTGTGGATTGCTCTTGGGACCGTTTATATGGGTGCGCAATTGCCGCAAGTCGGCTTTCTCCTTATAGGCTGGGGCCAGTCGATCGTATCCGGATCCACAGTACCGGTTACTTCGGAGGAGCCCGCCACAAACTCCCTATTCTTTTTCAGACGCGTGTTCAGCTAGAGCGCATTTCCTAAACAGTGGTTGAGGGCCCGTAAGTACCTGGCATGAGAGCAAAATTAGTCAGTCATCGTGGGACCCGAGGCACTCAGACTATGAACATCCGGGAAGAAGTAAGGAAGGGATTTTCTTCGTCAGCGATTCTTCGAATGAGGAAAGCCCTTAGAGTTTCGTGGAGCGAATGAACGAGATTGAAACTCGCAAGGTTGATAACTTGACACGACGTGTCAACCCACACCTAACCATATTGACATCCTATCTGCGACGGTCAGCCTGTGGGCATTCCCCACGAACTACATCTGAACCACTGATAGCAAACCGACCGACTCCGAGATAACCCCAGATGAAACGAATCCTGCGACTGGATGGAGTGCGAGCTCTCGCATTCCTAACAATCTTCGTGCATCACGGATTTGGCATACCCCATCTGTGGGCCGGCGTGGACATCTTTTTCGTGCTTTCGGGCTTCTTGATCACGTCAATTCTCATGGATAGTCGGGGAAAGAAAGGAGCATGGGGCAGATTCTACGAAAGGCGCGCCCTCCGCATTCTTCCCCCTTATGCTGCTTTCTTGTTGCTCGCTACCTTCCTTCTTCACCTTCAGTGGGATCATAAGGCTCTGTGGTACGCTTTCTTCGCGATGAACTTCGCTGAGGTTTTCCAACTGGGTGTTCCGGGCCTTGGCATCTTGTGGTCCCTGGCAGTCGAAGAGCAGTTCTATCTCTTTTGGCCTCTCGTGGCTCTTCGCTTTTCGCCCCGAATTGTTCTGAGATGCGCCATCGCTCTCATCGTTTTAGCGCCAATCTTGCGCGGAGTGGCGACACCTTTCCTCCACGATCATTCGGCGATCTATTACCTGATGCCGTTTCGCATGGACTTGCTCGCTTCCGGCGCGCTACTGGCTGTGCTTTGGCTGCAGCCGGGTGCATTGATGATATGGCGGCGCTGGGGACTCGCACTTATCGCAGCGGGCTT
>Ga0302324_100007520_pt1 | contig 23139 bp, 55 predicted proteins | sample Palsa_T0_1_FD_201949 | JGI IMG/M metagenome (GOLD analysis project Ga0302324, IMG submission 201949) | Peat permafrost microbial communities from Stordalen Mire near Abisko, Sweden - Palsa_T0_1 | ecosystem: Environmental > Terrestrial > Soil > Palsa > Peat permafrost | place: Sweden: Abisko...
AAAGGACGCGTGTATGTTGCGAGCTATCAATTGGGATTTGTAAGTGGTGTTTCGGAACAGCTCATGTTGTCGCGCGAACAAGCCAAGCAGACCGCTACTTCCACCTCGATTGTGATGATCGATTCTCGTGGCGATGAGGCTCGTACCGGAATGTATAACATTGTTCCGGGGCTTCGTAAGTCTAAGGGTTCATCCAGCAGGCAACATGACGTAGGTGCGTTTGGAGAAGGAAAAGCGCGAGGGCAGTCGGTGCATCTTGGGAATGCGATGGGGAGTGGTGGTAGTAGCAAGACACTCAACGGATAGAATAAATAACACATAATTGTAAAGAATAGCCAAAAATTATAGATAATAATCAAAACGGCAATTTGTTAATTATGTGTTGTTATATAGTGTTTATGGTAATAAAAACGCATACTTACATACATATTTTAACAGGTAAGTGTATAATTTTATATGAAAATTATTTATGTTGTATTTCCTATTATTTTAGGAATAATAGATTATTTGTTTATTCGTTTTTTAATAAAACGACATACAAAGTTTGTATCTATTATTCCTAAAGTTAATACTAATTACGTTATACTTCCTCCTCCACCGCCATCGGCAAAAGAAATTGCCGAGGAGTTGGCACCCAAATTATTAATACTTAAAACTCCATTATGGATGAACATTGTGATTGTAATTGCTACATTTGCATCTGTAATTCAAATGGTTATTAGTATATTTAATTTAACAAAATGAATATACTTGTTAACCCATTCACAACGCAGCCCCAGCCATAAGAGTGGCGAAGTCAATCGCCCTCAAAAGGAATATTCGTCATGAGTCTGATTCATCAATTTCAGAGGCACGAGACAGGTTGCTTTACCGCTTGTGTTTCGATGATGCTCAATAAGTCTTATTATGATGTGCTAAACATTCTAAAGCCTAAGGCGAACTATATGTCGCATGGGTTTAAGACTCGCTCTATGTCAAAGACAGCTCTACGTCTTCTCAAGAAGGTAGGCATCAAGGCACATATATCCAACCATAAGAAGTTCTCTTCATTCCAAAAGCATAATAAGCATGCTATCTTTATTATCCGATGGAAATTCGAACCTGAGCAATGCCACACAATAGTTTATGATCACGAAACGAAACGGTTTCTTGACCCGCACTTTGGCGACAAGCTGACCTCCCGTCAATTAAAAAGTTTGGAGAGGCAGCTTGACACGGCAATTATTGTGGATATGATATCTCCAACCGGTCGAGTACGCCCGTCCCCCAAAAAGAAATTCGTAGGTTCAACGTGAATTATTTAGAAGTTATTCTGCTGATCGAACTTAACGGCGAGAAATCCGTTTCAGAGAAGACGAACTCCATTCGCACCGATAAGTTTCTTTATCAGCGAACGGATGACAAGAATTGGGAACAAGTTGAACTACCAATGTTTATTGAAGGGGAAGATAAATACCTGCCAATAGTTCCGACCGAAGTTCGGGAGAAAGTTAAAAAGTGAAGCAGCGAGAAGTCTATTCAGAAGAAGAGTACTACGCTCTTTGTGTTCAGTATTGGCGCACATACCGACATAGGTCAATACCAAGATGGACATTCAATGTTCTAAGAAAGAGAAATCAAAATGAGAACCGCACAGGAACTTTATGATCAGATAGTACACCATCTGCGTGTGCAAGGGTGCAAAAGTCAGATGTCTAATGGTGATCTATGTATGTATCGTAATCCTGAAGGATTATCTTGCGCTATTGGTTGTCTAATTCCGCCCGAAGAATATGATCCTAAAATGGAAGATAAAGGTATCGATGGGTTGATTGATTCGTTTCTTTTATCAAAAGAGCTTTACGATGAATTCAACAACTCTTATGAACTATTATATCGGATGCAACGCATCCACGATAGTATACCGGTCGAGAAGTGGGAGACCAATTTTCGTATGGTAGCAGAACAGCTTTGGCTAAAGTATCCTTCATTATGAAAATAAGAATCACAAATAAAACTGGATTCACTCGTTTGTTTCCGCTGGATGTTTATACTGTAATTAAAGAAGTAGATGATTGTTATCACCTTTTAGATTGTGCGTATATTATTCACAAAGATCGATGTGAGATAATTGAAGACTATGATCATGGAATCGATACGAATGCTTTTCGTACTCCCGAGTGCCCGTGTGGAATTAACCGCAAAGATTGTGAGTATCATAAGTGAAGCCCAATAATGTTTCTGTTTCAGTCTCCCAATTCAATGGCGAATTGTTCGTTAATATCACTATGAGCCTGAAACATCAGCCTCTTGATTATGAGAGTGCTGTGCCACCTAAGATGAATTCTGTCTTTGCTGATGTAACACTATACGGCAAGCGTGTACTCGAAGGCTCACGTGCGCGTAAGTGTAAGCTTCTGAAAAGATTCATTGAACAGCTGGAGTTTCAAGATGATTAAAAAATACTGGATTGTTACAAACGACCAAGACTGTGGAACGCTCTTTACTCGTTCTGAAAAAGAAGCGAATGATTGCCTTGTTGAAGGTAAGAGGGTAGGTATGTATCGCATGGACGCCATGTTGATCGAAGTCATTGACGAGTTGGTTTTAGACGAAGATATCATTTCAATTGATTAAATAGGAGAATTCAAATGTCGGAAGCATCAAAACAGGCAGGTAAAGAAACAGAGCACTCACTCCAAGTTGCGGAAGAACATCTAACTCAGGCAGAGCGTACGTCCAAGCAAACGGGCGATAAGTCTTTAATCAAGAAGGTGGCCGAGATTAAGGAAGCGGTTGTTGAGACGCGTAAAGAGATCAAGAAGAACTTGGAACAATAACATGAATATCAACATAAACAGCTGGCACTATAAATGGTACAAGTGGACGTATAGTTTCTATGATAGTGATATTCCTGAGCAGACTAATTTGTGCCAGTATGTTAATCGTATGGTGTGGATGTCATTACTTATTGGGATGATATCTGTACTTTTTTCTACATTCACAGTGAGCGGACCGATGTGTTATTATCTGTTCGCACCGCTTCTGTTAATTATAGGTTATCGTCCTCAACGGACTTCAAAGCAAAATCTGCTCAAGGGACCTACTACATATATCAAATATTCAGGACTGAATGTGTTTGGTTGGTTTAGATTGTATCCATGGCATTTAGTTTTGCCGGTATTTGTAGTTTGGTTTGAGTTCCACATATGGCGTCATAATGCTGTTGTTAATGTAGTAATTGGTCATGTTATGATAGTAGTTATATGGTTTATTCTTCTTTGGTCTACAGGGGTGCTTTCTAATTCGGAAACGATTAAGTTAATTAGAGCTACAATCAAAGCAAAAACGAGTCACGTGTGTCCGATAGTTACGTTTTCAAAAGACCCTACTTCCGATGAATAAAGAAAGGCACTTTGTGCTGTCATGTTTACATACGGCTTTTGGTTTTATCACGAGCTTCAAGATCTAATTGGTATGAATTTGGGAGGGGATAAACCTTATCGGAATTGCTCATTCATTCAGTTAAGTGTCCCCACATATCCTTATTCATATTCAGTCAAGGTGTCCAGTCCAAGATTTGAATTATTTAGACAGAATCCAAAGTGTGTCTCTTGTGATCGCATTGGTTCACTTTGGATATTGGAGGCTCATCATCGCAACGAAGCACCTCATCTTAATCTGTACCATGTTGGAGAACCAACTACTGAATGGAAGCGGTTATCAGTTGATGGTCTTGTCTTAATTACAAAGGACCATGTAATACCTCGCTCTAAAGGCGGAGCTTCTGATATAAGTAATTACGTTACTATGTGCAGTATTTGCAACGGCAAAAAGGGCGATCGTGTATCACCAACTTTAATTGTGAGAAAAAATGAAAGACGACAAATTAATTCAACGTATGACAAAAATTGTAGCGCGTAATGGTCGTATCATCCTTAAGTCCAAGGATGGAAGCGGAAGTTATATGCATCAGCATACCAACATTGCTGCTGGTGCACTTGGGACCGTATATACCTTCGAATCTAAATTGGCAATGGTGTTTGCTGATTTGAGTGTGGCTCATAGTGTGGCCCGTATATTGGGCGCTAAGGTAGTTGTTCTTTTTCCAAAGAAGAAGTCTCCAGCAAAAGAATTGTTTGAATCAACCGGCATGGCGGAAGCTATTTGCAATCTAATCAATCGTAAATTGGATGAAATGGAAGATGCGGAGCCCAAGAATGAATTTGATCAAGCAGAGGATCTTATTGATCGAGCTGAGGCTGCTAGAAACTTAATTCTGCGTAATCATAAAGTTAGTGATGAAACTAAACAGAGTAGACGTGAAGCTAAGTTTGCCGCTTTCGATAAAGGTATATGCATAAAAAATGCAGTATATCAGCCTATTGAGAATCATTGTAATAAAAAGAGCCATAATTGCCACAAAAGAAAAAGATGCGCTTGTCTTTGTGCTGGTTGTAGGGAGTTTAATTTTTAGATGAAACCTCTCGATGACTCGTGGTTCAAGGCTGTATCAGAAGCAACCGGCAAGACAGAAGATGAAGTCTTCTCTATCATTCAGAGTGCTTGGAATGAAGGCTTAACTCTTGCCGAAGTTAATGCACGTCTACAATCATTGGCGCAAGCCAATGGCAAACAACTAATTCTCGTAAACTCAACAAATAACTAAAAGGTAAATCAAATGAATCGAAATGTATTCGGAACCGTAATGGTTGCGATGATGTGTGTATCTGTTTCTGTAATGGCTCAAGATAACCAACGATCGACTATGGATCTTCCCGCTCCTGTAGTGGCGGTTACTCCTGTAGTATCGCCTGTTGGTGTTCCTACGACTGGTGATCCTACTGCCCCTGCACCGGTTGTACTGCCCGTTGAAGCGCCTCCGACCACAACGGTGGTTGTCGATGCTCCTGTTGTGGAGGTGCCTCAGCGTGTCCGTGGGGCCGCTCCTTCAGCAAAGTCTGAGCAATATGTACCTTTTAAATTGGGAATGTTATTCGATCTTTCAGTGCCATCAGGCGTTGCGCTGGGAATAGAGGCAAGACTTCCTAAAGTGCCTTGGTTCAAGCTTGGGCTTGCTGGTACTGGATTGCTTGGTCCTGGTATTCGTGGAAATGTGTTGGTTGATCCATTTAAGTTTCCGGTTGTTCCGCTACTTAATTTTGACCTTGGACATCAGTTTCCATTCGCTGTTCCCGGTGTAAAGAACAGCCCTGATATTGATTTTACATATGCTGATTTTCAGGGAGGTTTGGGTGTAGGTTCACGTGATGGGTTTCGTGTAATGCTATTGGGCGGAATGTCTTATCTCGATGGTACAGCCCACAATTTCAGTGGGCTATTGGGTACATCTAAAGGCGTTACTGTTGGCGATCCGAATTTCAATGGATGGCTACCTAATGCCAAAATTGGCTTCAATTGGTTGTTTTAATCAAGAAATATAAAGGACTAATAAAATGAATAAGATTATGATTTTACCGTTTCTAATGTTGGTTGGATGTATCGACGCCAACGTTAGTGATCCATCAATTTGTGATACTTTTGATCTGGGAACTCCTCCGTCATTTCCAGTGAGCGTTCCTATTGGTGTTCCACTTCCAACCCAAACGTTTACTTCTAACATGGACTTTAGTTCGTCTATCAGCAAACTATCGGACGTGGCTAACAATCTAACTGTAAACGTCTCCAACCTTAATCTTTCAAACAATGGCGACCTTGCTTTTATTACGACTATGGATGTTAGTATCTCGGCTGTTGGGATGCCTTCGGTTCCTTTCGCAAGCTATACGAATACGACAGGAAGCAATCCTGGACCTGAAGTTTCAATGAAGGTACTGGTTGATTCGAGTACACTGCTGAGTTATCTTGAACACCCTATTACACTCACATTCACTGTGAATGGAACGATTCCAACCAAGACCGTTTCATTTGAAAACACAATGTGCGTAGCGGTATCTGGTAAGTTCAGTAAGTCCCTATGAATAACGAGCTGTTTGAAATTCAATGCTATGAATGTGGAATAGCTTTTGCCATTCGAAAGAATGTGCAAATTGTTTGGGCACAAAATAACAAGATATTCTTTTGTCCAAATGGTCATAGCCAATCTTGGAATGCGCCTCCGTTGCCTGTTAAAGATCAAGCAGAATTAAAATGTCTTCGACAAGAAGTGCAAGAGCTAAAAGATAAATTGACTGTTGCATTAGATCATACCAAAGGATTTATATGATCTCTATAGCTTTAAAACCAACGACTTTTAGTCGTTGGATACAAAGCGTCAGCTGTTAAAATGTTTTTTTAATTTGCCGGGCTTGCGACGCAAGTCCGGCGTGATTATAATTTAAAATGTAATGAGTCTGTATATCTTTCTCGTTATAGACCGAGATCAAAACCTAATTTAGTGGCTTCTGTACTATAATCTTGTATAGAGTAAGAAAAGGTAAGTGATCAATCTTTTCAATGAGAAACGGTCTTGCGATTGTGAATTGTATTTTTACAATTCACAACGCCTGCCGAAGTAGCTTAAATCGCTCCAAGCAGATAAACAATTAGAAAAGATATTCTAAGCCTGGTATAGGCTATGCGGGCTGCCTTCGGCAGCACCTCAGAAGTCAACAATTTTAGTTGTTGGTAATTCACGTCTCAATTGGAAATACCACAAATTACTGAATGTGTTAAGGAATAAAATGTCTACCGTAAAAAAGTTTTGTCTCGAATTAGACATTGGAAATTCTGCCATGATGCTTCCCGAACATATCAGCATGGCTCTTGCTCGTGTTGCCGAACAGATTACGCACGTGGTTATGCTTAAGGGCGGTACTGGAAAAATTAAAGATGTAAATGGATCTACTGTAGGTTTTTGGACGTACAAATAAAGTTACCCATTCACGACGAGCCGCACACGTAAGGTACAGAGCACGAATTTGAAAGCTACATACCAAACAATATCAATCGGACTGAATCAACTATATACTTTTCCTTTCATGGAAGACGAAACGGTTCAAGATCGGTCTAATACTATTGAAATATTTCTACTAATCAATGGATGGGATTGGGCTCAAGTTTTAGAGCTTGGCTCAAGAGAGCTTTTTCTTTCTTATTCTTAGCACGTCTCATAGCCCAGATATGGCCTTTCGTTACCGAAAATTTAATAGACATTTCTTTTATGCTCAGTTCTCCAGTAGATAGAAATCTATCAATTTCTACTAACTGAGCAGCATCAAGCTTTGAGTTAGGATTGTTTGTTCCAGAATTTATTATTGAATTTTTATCATGGTCCTTTAGTTTTGCTAAAGACATTTTGGCTTTAGATTCTAAAGTATGTTTCTTTCCTAAGGTCTTAGTTTTATTAATAATTTTGAATTTTTCAATAGCTTCTGGAGTGTGTTTATATCCAGTAGAACCCTCTCCGCCTTTTGTAAGATTATATCCATAATCTGGATAATTGGATCGGAAGAATTCAATCCAAAACATTTCGGCATCAAAACAATCTTGTTCATTTTCAAATTCTTCAATTACAAAATAATTAAAGCTGTCCATGCCGTCTTTTGCAAGTGCTCGTGCGAAATAAATTTTAGGCGAACACATACTATGTTTGTGCCTTCTTACACGATCCACAAAATTTTTGGTTTTACCAATATAAATTTTATGATTTTGTTTGTGTTGAAAAATGTATATGCTAAACATCAATACCTATATAACCAAGGAAGTTGAAGCATCATGGAAAATCTTGCGTTCGTGAATGAGATTAGTAAAATCAGCCCTCGCTCCACTTTTTTGAGCGTAATGGGATACCGCAATGAAGCTTCTGAAGTAGCTAATTATAGCATAGTTTTCAATATGAGCTATACCAATGCACTCAAACGTTCTATTGCTACACTCGAAGCTATGACTCTGACTAGTGATCTGGATCGCCAGGCCCGTGAGGAGCTTCTTGCTTCGTATAACAAGTCTCTCTCTAACCCTGAGAAGGCTGAAGATCGGGAGCCAGCTTATACTTATTATGTAGATTCAGATGGTACTCCTGTGCGCGGGGTGAAACTGCATATCAGTTCTAACACGCTTCATATTTATGGCCTCGTAAACGCAAAGCGAGTACTACTCCCGGGTAGCTACAAAACTGTTAATTCAAAGCCAATCACGATTGCGAAAAAGAAATTGTCTTCGCAAACGAGCTGTGGCAAGTTTCGTCAGTTTCGGCTGACTTCATCTAATGTAGATCAGATCTCTGTTGAGAATCTGTCTCTGCTGCCTCCAACCTAAAGGAATAATACAATGCTCGATCTCTTGAAAGCGGCAGGTCGAGTAGCTAACCTCTCTGTTGATTGTCATCGTAAAGCTTTTGTTGGCTCCATATGTGTCTCTGATAATGGTAAGATATTTTCTTCCCGCAACGGATCATCTTCTCCGTTTTGTTCGGAGAAAACTCCCTCTACTCATGCGGAGAGGCGCTCCTGTAAGCGAGGTGGTAGGGGGGCTACTGTATATGTTGCCCGTGTCCTTCGGAATGGAGAACTCGCTATGGCAAGGCCCTGTCCACGTTGTCTTGCGTATCTAACTTCTATGCGTGTGAAGCGAATATATTATTCAATTAACGAAAAAGAATACGGGGTAATCGACCCGTGATATATACCCCGTTAAAGGAGGTTCCAAATGAAACTAAATATTATCAAAGTTTGTGTCGTTGTGTTTCTCTCGCTCGTGTCTGTTTCCGCAATGGCTAAGTCCGCTAAGGCACCCATTCACGATCAAAAGTTCTGCGAGGTTGACTGCAATAAAAAGTACAAGGCTTGCAATGGCGTGGAGCAATGTCAGGATTATGTTGTAATGTCCTGTATGCGCGACTGTCTTCAATCGGATAAATAATCGTCATGGTGTGTCCTCATAATAATCAATCTCTATGTGCCAAGTGTTCAGAGCTGAAGTGTTATTCTCAGTATAAATACTGCAAATTGAAGTGCCATTCGTGCCATGAATGCGGATGGTTTTTTGGACCAGGGGCTGGCGAACTGCTGGTTGGCAAGCCTATCAAGTGGCTGGTTTCAAAAGTATAAATGATGTACACGCGCTATAGTATACTACGCTCTATTACGCCTAAACTACCGTATTATTATACCAAATTAGCTGTAGGGCAATCGCCAACATGGGTGCCTGATGCAAGAACATTGGAGCTATTTAGCATTAGTCAGTGGCTGATTGAAGAGCTAAATATCCTCGGTTGTTCAGAGGATGATAGACATAGACAAATGTGGTTCTGGTCTCGAAAAAGTAGAGCAGAAGAAGATCTATATACATTGGCAGCACTAACTCTTAACAACCTTATTGAAGGTAAAGTGGACAATTATCATGGTAAATAAGATGCAATTCGAATTACTTGAACACCAAATTGGGCAGCTACTTGAAGTGGATTTTTGCGATACCGACAACCGATCTATCCAAAATCATTGCAAGTATATTGCAGAATATATTGAGAGTTGTGGTTGGACGGAAGCAGAGTATCATAGGGAATTCGTTAAGCGTGGTTTTGTGGAATTTTCATCCGCTGATTATAGCAATTAACATGGCTACCAAAAGAGATTGCTCGCTTTGTAATGAGCAGATGGAAGATGCACCTGCTGTTCATGACCTTACGCTTTGTGAAAAGACAGAGCGTCTTAAAGGTCGCGTTGAAATTAAAAAGCTTAAAGAGTCGGTTAGAAATTGGCAGGATGCCTGGTTCAATTATAGAGACATTGTAGGAAAATTGCATTGGCATCACGAGGCCATTATATCTGACGAACAACGTGTTTATTATCAAAACAATCTAAAACAAATTGCTGAAAAGGAATAGTGTATTATGGCTAACGAAAAGAAGAAGCATCATAAGGTCGAAGCACCCGAGCAAGCAGTTCAAGCAGAGACAGTTGTAGTGGTTGCTAAAGGGGAACGCGGTATTTTGGGCGAGGCCACGGCAAGTCTAACCATCAAGAGCCTATGGCATGCTGAGCACTTTACTCTGGTGGACAAGGGCAATAAGAAGACCCAGCATTGGGTTAAGCGCACTGGAGCACCATCGCTCAAGGCGTATGCTCGCAAGTTGGTATCTACTGGAAATGAAACGGCTGTTAGCTGGTTCAGTAATAAATCTGGTGGATTGAATGCAGTTCGTACCGATGCCAAGCTAGCAAAGATTGAGCTTGAAGCTAGAGCGACTTCCTCAAGTCGTAAAAAAGGATCGCAGAAACCCAGTAAGGCGGATGCTCCGGCAGCCACTGGAAACGGAATGGCTAAGTAATGTTAGAAGAGTTTCTATTAGAGCATTATATAGCATCAATGTTCTTTTCAATCATAGTGCTACTGATAGTAGCAGAGACTGTTACCGTTATTTGTAATAGACGTAAACCAATAATTAAGTGTACTTGCTATAAGGATAAAGAATAAAATGTCGAACGATAATGAAGTGTTCATGATTGGTGATTGTGTATTTTATACTGGAAATACTAAGAAGGCGCTTACTTCTAAATCCAAGGCTTGGATCCACGCGCCCGTGATAAACGATCCCGGAGTCTGGGTTGTGGAGTATTCCGAAACAAAGCAGCGTAATTCGTATCTGATTCATGAGTCGGAGCTATCGCATTACAAGCCTAGTAAAGCCGAGACAGAGAAACATGTTGGCCCGATCGTTCAGCCTCGATATTCTAAACTTGATGATGACACGGAGTAAAATATTATGAGTACCAATTATACAGCCAGTTTAGTTTATGGCTTCGAATTATATAGGGATGAAGTAGAATCTATTTGGCGCAATAGTGAAAAGGATTCTGGTGTCTTCCATATGGAAGATCGTTTTAGTCCAATGACTGGCGCAAAGATAGAACCGGTGAAGATCTGGGATCGTAAGCCTTCTACCAAAATTTGGTACGAGATAGATGGCAAAAAGATCGGGATAAATGATTTAGTAGATCCAGAAGATTGGGAAAAATATCTATCTAAATATCTCGATTGTAATGTAGAGGCTTCCGGATCATTTTCAAGTGGAGATATAACTTATTTACTTTATGTTAATGAGCCTGTTAAATATGATGAGTCAGATGATTACGGGCGTATCCGTGTTTATAACAATGTTATTGATCACAAAGACATCTTAGAACTAATGCCAGATGCCTTAGATCTAAAAGAAAAGCTTTTAAAGCTTGGACTTAAAGTAAATGATCCAAGTATTTTTATCGCTATGCGAATTAACTAAACAAGAAATTAACAATTAATAAACGTATTATAGTTTAAGGAAACAATATCATGTCATATCGATGCCAAATAACCAATCGTATTAGTAAATTGGGCGAAAAATTAAACAAGATTACGGTCGAAACAAGGCCGAGAAATTATACAAAATGGGTTCGTGATGAAGAGTCTCGTATCCCAAAGTGGACCGAAGTGCCTTGTAGCTCGGGCTGGGAAATTGTTAGAGAATTGAATGCTTGTGCTGCTGGTCTTGAGCTGTGGGAATCTTACAGCACTGAAGACAAAGCCATGTTTCTGAAGCATTTGGATGCCCGATAATGTCTAGTCAACTCAATCTTCTACAGCAATACGATCGTATTATTGGCGGGTTGCAAATTCTCGCTAAGTATGGCGAACAAAGTACATCCGCCGAGCATGATGTTATATATGCCGGTCCTAGTTTCTCACGATCTTTTATAGCAGGAAGCCCACGGCTTTAGCCGTGGGAGGAATGCGTCAAAAAAAGAAAAACATTCGATATTGACGAAACTTCTCAATAAGGCGATATATACCATACGATGCTACTAACGACCTCCATAAAACTGCTGACTGACATCAACCAAAAGAAGAAACTTTTGAGGTCGATGTGGCAGTTTAATGCGGCTTGCAACTGGATTAGCGAGTTCGCTTTTGCTAACTCGATGTTCAGTAAGGTCAAGTTGCAAAAGGTTATTTACTACGAGTTGCGAGAGAAGTTCGGACTACCAGCCCAGTTTGCTATTAGAGCACTATCGAGAGTTGCCGATACCTATAAGATTGATAAGAAAGTAGAACACAAGTTCAAGAAGACAAGTTCAGTCGAATACGATCAGCGTATTTTAAACTGGAAGAAGTTGGATGTTATTAGCATCTTGTCGCTGGATGGTAGACTTGCTATACCAATTGTATTTGGTGAGTATTCCAAACTAACCGAAAGAGTGATTAGAAACTCGGCTAAACTGATCTGCCGCAATAAGCAGTTCTATCTGCAAGCGGCAGTGGAAGTGCCAGAAGCTAATCTTCAAGAAGCACAAGACTTTTTGGGAGTTGATCTTGGTATTGTCAATCTGGCAACTACTTCAGAAGGTCAGGTCTATAGTGGTAAGCAAGTAGATGCTACCAGAGAACGATATACGGCACTCAAAAGTAGACTGCAATCTAATGGTAGCAAATCAGCAAAGAGGCACCTCAAGAAGATTTCAGGTCAAGAGAAGAGGTTCAAGAGAAATACAAATCATGTAATTAGTAAGCAAATCGTATCAACAGCAAAGGCACTTGGAAAAGGTATCGCTCTGGAAGAGCTACACGGTTTCAAGAGAACGGTTAGAAAAGCACAACGAGATAGATTTGGCAAGTGGGCATTCGGTCAGTTAGCAGCATACATTCTGTATAAAGCTGCTATTATGGGTATTATAGTGGTCAAGGTTGATCCTCGAAATACCAGCAGAACCTGCTCAGAATGTAACCATTGCGAAAAACTCAACCGCAAAAGTCAAGCGGTTTTCAAGTGTAGGTCATGCGGATTCAGTATGAACGCCGACCTCAATGCGGCAAGAAACATTGCCGCAAGAGCCTTTGTCAATAGGCTTATTGCAGCCGAGAAGTCTTCGAGCAGCAAGCCAACGACTTTAGTCGTTGGTCATTGACGCTCGTATGTTTCTGATGAAGATAAAGTAGCATTGGAATCTTTTGGTTGGCATTGGTCATATAATGCTAATTCTTGGGGCTTCTTTACTTAATGTTTGATAATGCAAACATATGTAAGCTACGCTGATATTAAAGATCATGAGAGTGGAGTTAGATTACCTCCATCTATAGTTTATAGCTATTTATAATCAAAAAGCTAATCTCTTAAAGTGTTTCCAGTTATAGAAAACTGGTGGTGCGGAGGAGCGAAAGCTCTGCTTAGTTTGTAGATTCTAATCAAAAATCTGCTGGCGCGCCACGTAGGACTCTGTTTGTAGATTCAGATCAAAAATCTGCTGGTACCCGTGGCGAATGAGTTTGTGGCTTCTCTTATCAAAAAGCCAATTAATTTTTAGTGATGAAAAACGTTATAAAGAGTTGTGGCGATACCAACTACTCCAATAAGACCACCAAAGATCCAGCCCCACATGTCGCGCATGCCTGCGCCAGTTCCAGATTTTTCGTACTGATTTCTCTCAAGAATAGCTATTCTTTCTGTAATCTGATTAGTAAGAATACTTAATTGTTGCCGTTGTGCAGAAGCAGTAGTTGCTACTAAGGCTCGAAGAGTTTCAGCTGAAGCCGAAACTTGATTTGCTAATACGGCAGCTTGGGCACTAGCTCTTTCAGATGCTACAGACACAGCATTAACATCAACAGCTCTAATAGCGTCAATACGTCTCTGCTCCGCTACGCTCAGTTTATCCATAAATTCAGCACGTAATGCTATTTGTTCATTTACTCTATTGTGTTCTGCTAATAGTAATTGATCGATCCTAACGCTCTCCGCTAATCGTAATTGGTCTGCCCTATCAGAACTTAAATGAAGTAGTGCACGAACATTAGCGGTAGGGTCTTCCATTTCTATAGTTCGTTTACTTATCATGAGTTCCTCTATTCTATGTAATTCCAATTTTAATAAATTGATTATTTGTTCTTGTTTAGCTAAATGCAATTTATTAAGTTTCTCGGTATGTGCTTCGAGAAATTTTCTCATGTTAGCCGAAAGCTCGGGTTCAGTATCTGTTGACATATCAATATATCTATTTATTGATAATTTATTAAATTCAAGCGGTAGAGCTTGAAAGTACACAACATTCAACCAATATCAAAGGAATATACAATGTCTCAACTACGATCTCATTCACCGAACATGAATACTTGCACCTGTACAATCTGTCAAATTACCGCTCATGCCTCGCCAGGTACAACTCACCGACGATGTTCTGGGCAGCCTAACGTGGATCCTCGTAGAAAGTACGACGGTCTACAGCCTCCTTCGGCTCGTGGAACGTGGAAGTGAACTAACTATTAAATTGACATTCTTTCAATGGATGGTAAAATTCTAATGTCTAATCTAAAAGAAGCGAACCTTGAGTGGGAGAACGCTAAGAGAACTTTAGCCGAAGCTAAGAAGAGATTGCTAACGGCCGAGAACAATGTTATCAATCTAAAAATTAATAGAGATAACGCTGCGGAAGCGTTACGTTTGCATGAAGCGACAACTCAACAGTTTGACTTGGTTGGTCATGAGCGCCATGCAGAGATTGATGATTTTAGAAATAGGTTCCCTGAATTGTGCGAAATGGCCGATGCACGCGACAAGGCGAAATAAAAAACATAATCAGTCTTGACACAATTAATATAAATGATTAGGATATTGTGATGAAAATTAATAGTTGGCACAGACCATTTTGGAATTGGATTATGACAGCAGCAATAATGTCCGTGCCAACATACATAATGTATTCGGTTGGTAGTTATATTGTTCCACGTGGTGATTATCGTGGGGCTATTGGTGCCACAATATATTCATTAGGTTTAGTATGGGTAGCTTATATGTTTGCAAAACGCGCTTTATCTCAATCACAACTTAATAAACTAGAGAAGCTGCACTTACCCAAAGAATAATACTTTACCTAAAATTAGGTAAGTTCACTTTATAATAAAGGAAAAACATATGAAAGCATCGCAATTGAAGTTAAAGACTATTGTCGCCCTCACCGGTAAGACCGCCCCTTTAAAACGAGGTGTTATTGTTGGTCCGGTCTCTACTCATCCTTCTCTTGGAGAAGTAGTTGTCGTGGAATGGTATGATAATAACATTCAAAAGATTACTACTCGCTCTCTTCTGACCGAATATGAGGCAGATCAATTCGATGAGAAGACATTGGCTGCCGAAGCTAAATTGGAAGAAGAGTGGAATGCAGTTGAGGATCAAGTGAGAGGCAAAGTTAATGCGGCAGCTAAACTAATTAGTGAAGCGGCTAAAATTGCAACGGACTCTGGTCATAATTTGTCAGAGATGGATTGTACGGGTAACTTAGAAGATGCTATGGATGAAGGCGGTTGGAATACATCATCATGGAGTTGTTAAAATGGATATAGATTTAGAGCAAGAGTTTCAATTACTAATGCGCGTTGTCATTAAACAGATTAATGATAAGATCACCACCGGTGAATTAACAGAGCCAGAAGCTTCTCAACTAATCGATATGGTTAATGACCGTATGTTCTCTGGTCGGTCATATGACAATGCTTGGAGTCAGTCTCAAGACTGCTACGAGGATTAACATGAAAAATTGGTTTAAAGCTATTGGAGTAGTTCTATTTTTAATAGCACTTTTTGCTAGCATTATGTTGCTTTCAATTCACTTTCCTATAATCATATCCACAATTTGTGTTTGTTTGCTTCTTGTATGGTTTATATATACAATTAAAACGGGGTTAGATAAAAAATGAAAGATTGGATTAAAGCAGCTACCATATTATTTGGTATAGCCGGAGGATTTGCGTGTGCTGCTGGCTTTAGCATCTATCAGCCTATAGCTGCTGTTATAGGCACCATTAGTATTTTTATTGTAGGATGTTTGTTGATGTATAATGACAAGGTAATAACCAAATGAAATTCAAAGTTGGAGATCGTATTAGAGACGCTCATGATAGGTCAGCTAAAGGTGTTGTATCTAAGGTAATTGTTGATGATGAAGAGCTTGTCGTAAGATGGGATGTTGTTTATTGTGGAGAACGCAATAGTCATTTAGAACCACATGAAATTCGTCTTGATGAGACTGATAAAGCAAAAGCATTACTTGTTCAGGCAAAGATTGATGAAGCCACCCATTCACTAGAAGCCGCCTTCAATATCTGGAAGGAAGCTGCCGAACTAAACGGTGGTGAAGTTATTGATTTAGTTAATAATGATTTGCTTAACGTAAAAGGTTTTGCGGGCACTATTGAATCTAATGTTAATGGTTGGCGTTCATCGTCTTTGTATTGTTAAGGTAGGGATATAATCAATGTATACACGTGGAGTTAAACGCAGACGTACCAATGATGGTACTCGTATAGAAGTAGTATGTGAATGTCACTGTCATATTGAGCCAAATATAAAGCATTGCATAGCTTGTTGTGGAACACCTGTTACTGAACTTGGTATTGAAGCATTAAAGAATTATAATAAGGAATAAAATTATGGCTACTAAGCGTGGAATAAAGAATAAAATTATGACCCCTAAGCGTGGAGTAAGGAATAAATTCGGTAGCCTGGACATTAAAAGCGAAGTGGTATGTGATTGCGATTGTCATGAACCACAATATAATATGAAACATTTTATAGATTGCTGTGGCGCTCCTACTACTGAAGCTGGCATTGAGCTTCTGAAGAATTATATTAAGGAATAAGATTATGTTGTTAATCGGTTCGAGAGCGATGTCTTTGCGCTTAGGTTCAGCTATGTTTCGACCTTGTGTCGATTTTGATTTCGTTTGCACGAAAGCAGAGTTTGATTCTTGGTTGGATAAGAATCGCTCAAAGGTTGGAGAGGCAGAAGTTTATGAATTGCCCGAACATAACAAATGGATCGTTAAAGGGCCTGGTGCGATTTGTGAATTCGATATTGTGCAGCCAGGTAGCAGCAATGAGTTGTTAGCATCGATGGTTAATGATGAATGGTTAGATACTCCGTTTGGCTCGGTGCCCCCGATCAACGCTCTTTTTGCAATTAAAGATGCCCATAAGTTTAAGAAGTTTCATCTCGATAATAGGAATTTCTGGAAGACATTTCAGGACTGGAATGTTATGAAACACATGGGGTGTGTAATTAGAGATGAATATAAAGCGTTCCACCAACTACGTGAGAAAGAATCTTATGCGGCACAGAAACATCCTAAGCTGAATGTTAGTAAGGATAACTTCTTCAGTGATAATGGACTTGAATCGACCATGATTTATGACCACGATTCCGTTCATTGTTCGGCAGCCCCAGATGGAATTCCTGCATATACTAAATATATGCGCGTGGACCAGCCTGTGCTATGTGATAAGGATAAGTTCTTTAGTCTTCCAAGAGAGGTTCAATTAGCAGGGGTTGTACAGGAGGCAGTCGTTTTGGCGATAGAAAGATCCAAAGTGCCTTTCGGAGATACGATGTCAGATAGACAAGCATGGTTATTTGCGTTATCGAAAATTTGTTCATCGATCACGAGTGGCTGGTTCAGAAAATTTTCTTATGATCACATACCTGATGTAATAAAACTATATCCGGCTAACTATTGGACAAAGTTTCAAGATGATGTTGAGAACGGTTTAGTGAGACCATTTACAGAAAGTAAGTATTAAAATGAGCAAATTCAAACTAAATGATCGTGTCGTAATCAAGTCTTCAATTCGACCATATTGGTCTATGTCGTCTGTAACAATCGTGGCTTTTACTTTTGATAATGTTCCGGTCGTTCAACTTGATACAGGTAGCGATGTTTACCTTGAAAAGGTATCCGCTTACCTATTGGTATCTGAAGATGAGGCTCTTCAACTCAAGGATCAACTCGAACTTGAGGCATCGAAACTTGAATCAGAGTTTGAAAAGATTCGAGCTGATCTTGAATCGAAATTGAATATGGCTACTACCTTAGTTAAAGAGGCAAGTTCACTTGCCAAGTCTTGCAATAAGGATTTTTCATCATTGACAGAAGAGTGTGGCCCTTTGCTTAGAGCATTGAATGCTTCCGGTTGGAGAACTTCCGCAATTGATTGTATGTGAATGAAAAGCGGAAGTCTATTCATTATCTCTACTTATAAAATTAATAGAGATCATGATAATAAAACTAATTTTTTCATTATAAATGTGCCTGAAACTTCTATGATTGGAATTGGTTTCCAATTGAGAATTAACCATATCGTGTATGGAATATCTATCCATACATAAATTAACTTGCTATCGGATATCGTGTCATGCCCCTTTTTAATACTCTTACTAAGAAGAAAGTAGTACCCAAAGAGCTTCCCATAGAATCGCAATCCTTAATGCCAAGCGGAGAACACCACAAGTTCGAAGCAGAAGATACCAATGAATATGATATGGTTGTGTATTCGTTTGTAGTTACTTATCTGCAAGAATTGCATCTTAAGTGCTTCTGGAAAGCAACTCCCCTAAGAAAGGGCGCAATGCTTAACCTATTCAAGGCTGATGAAGAGGAACGTATCTTTATTGAATCGGCTACTGCTCTTATGCAGATGACAGATACGTTGTTCGATTGGGCGAGTAATCAAGGCATCCACCCATTAGAGGGTTGGTTTGCAACAGATGTAGAGGTAGACCAATGAATTGGAACGGAGCGAAAGCAAGCACTTGGCTGAAAAATTACGCAGATCAAGTAGCTGGAGATGCATTCAATATGGGTGGTGATGATGTGTTATATTATTGCGCAGCGATTGCGTACTACGCTGTTTCCAAGGGGATTGGATATAATACAGAAGAAGAATTTTGTGAACTAATTACCAAGCACATGGGATTATCTCAAGATTTTTTGGATGACGCTTTGTTTGAAATTGAAAAGAAATAAGGAATACCAAATGACATTACCCGAAGTACCTCCCCAAGTTCCGCCTAAGCCCATCCCAACAATTAAACAACGATTTAATGCTGGTATATTTTTTCTCATAATGAACATAGTCGGAGCCATTATCTTTCATTTTTTACATGGCAATACGTATACACTATTCTTTATATTAGCGGCTACATATTGGACAGTAAGATTGATTCTTTGGAGCAAGGCACTTGAGAAACTTGATCTGGTAAAGAAGTGATTAAAGTTGTTTGTTTAGTTTTAATCATCCATCTGTTTGCAGCCGTCAGCACATTCTTTCTTCTAAAGAATCCTGTTGCTATGTTGGCGTGTATACTACCATGTATGGTTTGGATGTTTGTTTTGTATATGTATAACAAGTTAAAGGTTTAATATGAAGAAGATACCCGAGAGTTTTGAATTAGATGAATTAGATATCAAGTTAGCCATTGAGTATTGGCTTAAAGCCGCTCCGCCAAGATTACCATCTGACGCAAAGTGTAGTATCATTTTGTCTACTTCAAATTTAGCTTCGAATGGCACGCCTCTTTCTAATGGTGTAAGGCGTATTTCTGCTACTGTTATCAGAACATTAAAATAATTCTTTACCCATTCACGATCAGTCATCGATCTAAGATAAGAGACTGCTAATAATCGGTCATAATTCTATGACCATTACCAATCATCCGTTAGAAAGTCAACTCTTTACTTGGCGGAATTTCATTCCCAATGGTCTTGGTGATATAGAATTCACTACTGCTGTGCTATTAGTTGCCATTGGACAGTTCCCAGCTACTACTGCGTTCTCCACGGTCATTTGGTATGGCACTCAAAGCCTGTTATCTTTGATAGATGCTAACGGCGTTGCTCATGTATTCGAACTATTCGTGACTACCAGTGCTAGTGAACAACCAATAACTACTTCTCCTCCTTGTATCTGCCCAACTTGAGGTTAAAATGTCTATCTATGGCGGTATATTTCGGTGTTTATTATATCTGGAACTAATATCTGCTATCACATTAGGCATTCATTTGCCAATCAAGCCCGATCCAATCTTTTTAAAGCCCGATGTTAATAACATTTGGTTGGAGAAAGCTCCCGAGCACCCTACAAAAGGTCAATGGGATTATGATTGGTTCACAAATACTTGGTTCACAATTTCAATTTAAGAAAGAAATAACAATGGAATTTGTATCTCTTAAAGATCTGCGTAAAATTGCAGAAGATTATAACGGTAAACTATTATCTACTGATCCTCGTTTCAAACGTTCTGTTACTCTTATCCATATGGATGGTTCATTCTTTCATTATAGTCATGCATTTTTGATGCAAGCCGGCCCGACTAATAGCTGGGTTATAGTTTTCACAGAGCATCATGGCGTTCACATTTATGATATAGAGGACTTCCGTTCATTTTATCAATCGGAACGAAGTCATGAAACTCTCGAAGAGTTATCTCCATGAGGTATCGCGAAGCTAAACTTCTCAAAGAAGGTCAAGAGGTTATTAGAACTTCCGATAAAGCCGTTCTTGTGGTCAAGGAAGCTTTCGTTTTCGGGCAATATAAAACAGTAAAGATTGGGTGCTTCATTAAGGACGATGAAAAGTCTCCTTATATCTATCTAATCAATAATGAAATAGATTAAACTTAACATAAACAACTCGTGAGGTTTTCATGGAAACAAGGTTGTTATCATTGGGAAGCAAAATACATAATGCATTGGTAGAATGCTCTCGTAAAGAAAATCAATTCTCTGATAATTTAGAAGGTGCGTGTGCCATTGCTTCGGCTCTATTTGTTAAGGAAGCACATAGAATGTTCGGAATTCATTTGACATTTAAGGCTACAGCAGAACATGCATGGACGGTTTACAAAGACAATGTTTATGATCTGACCGCCACTCAGTTCGGGCACAAAGAAAAAGTATTCACTATGCCTTATAAGCATATTGAAACTATGAAGGACTGCTATATGCGTAATTGTTATACTCACACTGAGTCTCGTACGTTGGATCGTATCAATGAAGTTTGGCCCGCACATCAACGGCCTATTAATTATCGATTGAATTGGATCAATCAGCATATTGCCCGTGTTGTCTTTTTAGGAAAAGTGATATGAAAAGTAAAAAGTATATAGATCCTACTGGAGTTATTACCTGGTATATTGGTGTCGCTCCATATAATATGATGTTACACAGAGAAGATGGTCCGGCCGTAGTTCTTCCCAATGGCTACAAATACTGGTGGTTTATGGGTAAACATATTAATTGTTCTTCTCAAAAAGAATTCGAAAGACTTCTCAAATTGAAAGCCTTTTGGTAAGGAGATTATTCAGGGTCTAGGATTATTAAAAATTGACGGCATGCGTCATGCACCTCTTGACGCAATTAAATTAGTGATTATTATGTGTTGTATCAAAGGAGAAAGAATTATTATGATAAATCGTTATTGGAAGAAGTTCATTTGTTTTCTTGGAGGTCATGATTGGCTCTGGACTGAATGTCTAGATCATAGATATGGCTCTCTTTGTCTTACTTGTTTGAGATGTAATGATAAACATCATAATGCTTAAAAGGAGAAGCCAATGATTTTGAAGCGAATTGAGTGGTTCATTCAAAATAAGATTAATTATTTAGTAGAAATTATTCCGTGTTTCTTTGGTAAGCACGTCTTCATATGGACAAAGAATTGTCTTATTTGTGGTTGTCATAAAGAAAATGTTCTCTTAGTTATGAGAGATAAATATGGTAATGTCATTCTTGATAAGAATGGCGTTCCACTTTATAAATGGAGATGAAAATGATTAATTTGAAACGAATCTATAATGTTATTACATGTACGATTTTCGGCCATACTTTTATATATCTACCCTGCATTCGTTGTGGCAAGGCTTCTCCTTGGGAGCTTATTAGAAATGACAAAGGCGAAGCTGTTAAGGATGAGGATAACTACCCAACATATAAATGGAAATTTTAAGTAAAAATGAAAAACCTACTCAAGAAAATTAACTGGAAACGAATTATTTGTTCATTTATGAACCATTCTTACCCATACTTGGATTGTTCCCGTTGTGGGAGAGTCACTCCTTGGGAACTTATGCGCGACCATCATGGCAATATTGTAACCGAAGAAGATGGTAGCCCAATGTATCAGTTGAAAGATTTGAAGTGAATTCAATAATCTGCCCTTGTCCTTGTCATCATACGAATTATGACGTAGATGGTTTCGACAAAACGGTTCATATCAAAACTATAACTTATCACAAGGGGTTGTGCTTTGATTGTGATAATACTTTCCCTGATAGAAAGGTAATTAATTTAGAAATAAATGAGGCTAAGGATGACTGACCATAAAATGAATTGTGTTTGTTGTGGTCATCCTGCTACATGTGTTCTACACGGTAATGATAGTCTCGATGTTGTGATTGAGTTTGACCCAGATAAGAATTGTCCTTGCTGTAATCATCCAGAGTGTGATAAGCATGACATTGAGTTGATGACGGGCCATGATAAGCCCTGCATTGTTTGTGGTACCACTGATGGCTATTGTACATGTTTGGAGGATATAAAATGAAAATAGATGCTAAATGCAGTAGTTGTGGAGCCTTAAATAGTTGTATGGTATGTTGCACCGGGCCTTATTTTACATCTGATAATGATAATGGTCGTGAAGCGCCATGTGATACTTGTGGTCAAATTGGGACGCATCATAGGGATTGTGCGAAGATGAAGTGTTGCAAATTTTAATTATGAAAGTATAAAGTTTATTATGAAGTCGAAAATGTTTATGATGTCCGTGCCATTTATTTGTATGGCGATGGCTGGCAATGCATTGGCAGATGATAAAGATGCCAGTGATTATTGTGAAGGTGTTAGGGCTAGAGCTGCTGGTGATGCAGCAATTTTCTTATCTCCGAGTGTAGGTATACAGGGAATTAAATATCCTGCTACCGGGACATTCTCAGCGGTAGGAGGATCTACAACGCCTGAAGGTTATCAGGCTCGCCTTCAATTTCTTTGGTCGCCTCTGGACGCTTACAAGAGCACGCTGGTGCGAGAGCTTGGGAACAAAGACTGCGCTCAGAAGATGGCTATGGTTGACGCTCAGGAGGCACTAGAGTATCTAAATGATGTAGGGAAGGAAACTGCTTTGACGGCTCAAGTTTCTTATCTTACCGAGCATAAGTCAGCAGCCGATGATATTTTAGTTCAAGCTAATAAGCGATTGGTAGCTGGCGTAGCCACGATTATGGATCTAACTATTTTACAACAAGCCGCTGCAAGTTTAGATATTTCTCGTGTACAAGCGCAAGGTGAATTAAATGTGTTGCAGGAGCGGAGCAAACACTCTTCGAGTGTTGCGACTAAAGAAGAGAATATGGTACTCATTCG